>Ga0183260_10004759_pt1 | contig 10751 bp, 9 predicted proteins | sample AntDrymUQ4972206_2_FD_129768 | JGI IMG/M metagenome (GOLD analysis project Ga0183260, IMG submission 129768) | Polar desert sand microbial communities from Dry Valleys, Antarctica - metaG UQ497 (22.06) (version 2) (version 2) | ecosystem: Environmental > Terrestrial > Soil > Desert | place...
CCAGGACAAGAAGTCGTCGGCCCCGCCCGTAGGTCCGCACTCGAAGTCGATCAGCGGCCAGTGCACGGCGACCCGGGGCAGGCCGGGCAGGGCACCCAGGGCGATCTCCTCGATGCTGGGCTGGGTGGCCCCGGTGAGGGCGACAGAGTCGCCGTCACAGCTAAGCCCGGCGTTGATCCACAGCACGTGGATCAGGGCCTCCTCGGCCTGGGCGGCTGCTTCACGGATGGTCGCAGACGACATCGGCTACCACGCTTCCCGGGGCCTGGCAAACCCTCTCAGGTCGAATGACCCCTGTGCCGCCGGAGCCGGCCATCGGCCCTCTTGCACGGCGATATGTGCATCCTCACCGGCTCCGAGATGATGTCAAGCAAGGCAACCCTGACCTAAGTCCGTGAGCCAGATCACGTGCGTGCGCGTGGCGCGGACCAGTCGGCGGCCAGCCATTCGCACCAGGCGTCAAAACCCTCACCCGTAGTGACCGACAGCGGCAGGATCCTGACGGCGGGGTTGACCGCGCGGCAGTGTGCGACGAGGTCGGCGAGGTCGACGTCCAGGTAGGGCAGCAGGTCGATCTTGTTGATCACGACGACGTCGGCCGCGGCGAACATGTGTGGGTACTTCAGCGGCTTGTCGTCACCCTCCGTCACTGACACGACGACCACCTTGGCGGCCTCGCCGAGATCGAACAGCGCGGGACACACCAGGTTCCCGACGTTCTCGATGAACACCAGCGAGTCGTCGACCGGCCCGAGCTCGCGCAGACCGCGAGCGAGCATGTCGGCATCGAGGTGACAGCCGGAACCGGTGTTGATCTGCACGACGGGCGCACCGGTCGCCCGGATCTTCTGGGCGTCGATCAGAGTCTCCTGGTCGCCCTCGATGACCCCCACCACCCGGGTCGGTGCAAGGGTGGTAATGGTGCGGCGCAGCAGCGACGTCTTGCCGGAGCCGGGTGAGCTCATCAGGTTCAGCGCAACGATGCCCCGCTCGGCCAGCCAGCCGCGGTTGTGGCCGGCCAGATGGTCGTTCTTGGCCAGCAGGGCGGTCTCGATCTCGACCGTTCCCGGCACCGGCTCGTGCGGGTGCTCGGGCGGATGCTCGTGCTCGGGCGGGTGCGCGTGCTCGTGCGGGTGCTCGTGCTCGTGCGGGGCCAGTGCCTGCACCCGGATGCCGCCGGTCTCACCGCAGCCGCAGGTTGCGCACACGTCAGACCATCTCCTTGGGCTCGATCGGGCAGAGATCCACCGACGCGACCGCCAGCTCGCGCCCCGCGGTCACCTCCACGTCGGCGCTGCCACAGGGGCAGAGCAGGATCAGGTCGCGCAGGACGAGCTCGGTGCCGCAGCTGCGGCACCGACCGCGGCCGTCGGGTTGCTCGATGTCGAGCCGGGCCCCGGCGAGCGTGGTGCCGTCGGTGATGAGCTCGAAGCAGAACCGCATCGCGTCGGGCACCACGCCCGACAGCCGGCCCACTCGCAGCCGCACGCGCGCGACGGCGGCCTCGCCCGTGCGGGCCGTGACTGCCTCCACCACGCTCTGCGTGATCGCCAGCTCGTGCATCGGCCTCCCACCCGTCCGCCGTCGCGGTCACCGTAGCGTTGACGCTGGTGAACAAACGACTCGGCCGGCTCCCGCAGGGAGACGGACATGAGCCTGGCGCACCCGTAGCATCGTCGAGGTGGGCCACGGGCACTGGCACGGCACCGTCACCGCGATGCACCGGCGGCGGCTGGGCTGGGTGCTCGCGATCACGCTCTCGGTCGCCGGGGTGCAGGTCGTCGGCGGCGCGCTCTCGGGATCACTTGCTCTGCTTGCCGATGCCGGACACATGGTCACCGACGCCGCCGGTATCGCCGCCGCCCTGGCCGCAGTGTGGCTGGCCGGGCGCCCGGCGACCGACTCCCGCACATACGGGATGCAGCGGGCGGAGATCCTCGCCGCCCTGGTCAACGCCCTGCTGCTGGGCGGTGTCGGGCTGTGGGTGCTGGTGTCGGCGCTGCGGCGCTGGTCCGATCCGCCGGAGGTCGAGACCGGGCTGATGCTCGCGCTCGCTGTGACGGGTGCGCTGGCCAACGCCGGCTGCCTGGTGCTGCTGCGTGAGGGGCAGAGCAGCAGTCTCAACCTGCGCGGTGCCTACCTGGAGGTGGTGGGGGACCTGCTCGGGTCGCTGACAGTCGTCGTGGCGGGTGTTCTGATCGCGACGACGGGCTACCAGCGCGCTGACGTTCTCGCGTCGCTACTGATCGGGTCGTTCATCCTGCCGCGTGCGTGGCGGCTGCTTCGCGACGTGGCCGACGTGCTTCTCGAGGCGACACCGCGAGGCGTCGACCTCGGCCACGTGCGCGAGCACATCCGTAGCGTGCGCGGCGTGGTCGATGTGCACGACCTGCACGCGTGGACGATCACCAGCGGCGTGCCGGTGCTGTCGGCGCACGTGGTCGTCGACGACGACTGCATCGCCCGTGGGCAGACCGGCGCCGTGCTCGACCGGCTCGGCGAGTGCCTGTCCGGCCACTTCGACGTCTCGCACTGCACCTTCCAGGTGGAACCCGTGGGTCACCAGGCGCACGAGGCGGCCCACCACGCATGAGCGACGACTCCCTGCGCGAGCAGGCCGAACGGCACCTGCGCGCGCTGGTCGGGCGCGAAGACGCCACGCTCCACCCCGATCAGCTGAACGCGATCGAGGCGTTGGTGAACGACCGCCGTCGCGTCCTGGTCGTACAGCGCACCGGCTGGGGCAAGTCGGCGGTCTACTTCGTCGCAACCGCCCTGTTGCGACAGCAGGGCTCGGGGCCGAGCGTGATCGTGTCGCCGCTGCTCGCGCTGATGCGCAACCAGATCGCTGCGGCCGAGCGGGCCGGCGTGCGCGCGGTGACGATCAACTCGGCCAACCCCGAGCAGTGGCGCGCGACGTACGACGCCATCGGCCGCGGCGAGGTCGACGTGCTGCTGGTGAGTCCGGAGCGGCTCAACAACCCCGAGTTCCGCGACCGGGTCCTGCCTGACCTCGCCGCCGGTGCTGGGCTGGTGGTGATCGACGAGGCACACTGCATCTCCGACTGGGGCCACGACTTTCGTCCCGACTACCGGCGGATCCGTACGCTGCTGGCAGACCTGCCCCACGGCATCCCGGTGCTCGCCACCACCGCCACCGCAAACGCTCGGGTGACCGCCGACGTGGCCGACCAGCTCGGTCAGCGCGACGAAGGCACCGACCCGCTCGCCGACGTGCTTGTCCTGCGCGGCAGCCTCGACCGCACGTCCCTGCATCTCGGCGTGGTCGCACTGCCGACGCAGGCCGAGCGGCTCGCGTGGCTCGCTGATCAGCTGCCGGGCCTGCCCGGCTCGGGGATCGTGTACTGCCTGACTGTCGCCGCCACCCAGCTCGTCGCCGATCACCTGCGTGCGCACGGGATCGAGGTGCGGGCGTACTCAGGGCAGACCGAGCAGGCCGAACGCCTCACCGCCGAGGACGACCTCGCCAACAACCGGATCAAGGCGCTGATCGCGACGTCGGCGCTCGGCATGGGCTTCGACAAGCCCGATCTCGGCTTCGTCGTGCACCTCGGCGCGCCGCCGAGCCCGATCGCCTACTACCAGCAGGTCGGGCGAGCCGGCCGCGGTGTCGAGCGCGCCACAGTGGTGCTTCTGCCCGGCCGGGAGGACCGCGACGTGTGGGACTACTTCGCGTCGCTGGCCTTCCCGCCCGGCGACGACGTGCTCGAGGCGCTGCGGGTGCTCGCGGAGCATGCCGAGGGCGGGGCACCCATGTCGACGGCCACGCTGGAGACGTACGTGCCGCTGCGCAGGACCCGGTTGGAGGCGATGCTCAAGGTGCTCGACGTGGACGGTGCCGTGCGTCGGGTCCGCGGCGGGTGGGAGGCGACGGGGCGGGACTGGCGCTATGACGCCGACCGCTACACGCGGGTCGCCGAGACCCGGCAGGCCGAGCAGCAGGCGATGCTCGCGTACGCCAGCACCGAGCGGTGCCGCTTGCAGTACCTCCGCGACCAGCTCGACGACCCGGAGGCGGCGCCGTGCGGACGCTGCGACACGTGCGGCGGACTGACCCTTGCGCGGGCACCGGCGGCCGGGTCGGTGAATGTGGCGGCCGAGCGGCTGGGGCGGCCGGGAACCACGGTCGAGCCGCGCCGGCTGTGGCCCACCGCGATGACCAACCTCGGCATCGAGCTGACGGGCCGGATCCCTTCCGACGAGCAGGCCGCGCCCGGTAGGGCGGTGGCCCGACTCACCGACCTCGGCTGGGGCAGGCAGCTCCGGGAGCTGTTCGACGGACCCGATGACGACGTGCCGGTCCCGCTGCGGCGTGCCCTCGCGGACGTCCTCGCCGCCTGGGACCTCGCGCCCGGCGAGCGACCCGACGGCGTGGTCGGCATCGACTCCACGAGCCGGCCCATGCTGGTCGCCCACCTGGCCGACGGCATGGCGCGGTTCACCCGCGTCCCGGTGCTGACCCGGCTCGCTGTCACCGGTGGGTCGCCTCCCGGCGCCGGCGCGATGAACTCCGCCCAGCGGCTGGCCGCGGTGGCCTCCCGTTACACCCTGCTGGAACCGCTGGCCGTGGCCGGTCGGCGGGTGCTGCTGGTCGACGACCGGGTCGTCACCGGCTGGACGCTCGCCGTGGCGGCACGCACGTTGCGCCGCGCCGGTGCGGCGAGCGTCCACCCGCTGGTGCTCGCCGTCGGGTGAGCTCGGTCAGTACAGCGGCACGAGCTGGCCCCTGACTGCGCCGTCTGGATAGGCCTCGGTGTGCACGTTTGCGTAGAAGTTCCACGGCGCGTAGGCGATGTCGTCGATCACGGTCGGGTCGGCGGCGACGCACGCGGCGTTGGACGGGCTGCCCGGGGGCAGCTGCAGGTCGACGACGACCGGGCCGGCGATCGGCTTGCGCCCGGCGTGGATGTGGCCGGCCACGACATCGTCGATCAGCCGTGTCCTGACTCCGTAGCAGATCGTGTCGGAGGCGGGGTGCAGGACGACGCCGAGGCGACCCTTGCCGTTGTTGTCGCCTGGGCCGGGGACCTCTGCCTCACCGGTCAGCGTGGCACCAGCGAACTTGGAGCTGTCGGCGCGCAATGACGCGGCACCCGTCTCGAACGGTGACCGGGTGACCACCACGGTGACGACGTGCTCTCCCCGCGGGAGCAACCAGCCACCGCTGCTCCAGGCCAGGCTCGGCTCGGCCTGTCGAGGAACTCTTGTCCCGTTGCGGCAGGTGGTCTTGGTCGGCTCGCTGGTCTGACCGAGATCCTTGCCGTCGAGCAGCACCCGGAAGCGGTCGCCCTTGCAGAACGTGTCCGTGACCCGCAGCCAGACGCCGGTCCTGCTGCGCAGCGAGAACGTCCTGGCCGAGCCACGGTCGCCGAAGAGGAACCGCTGGAAGCCGCCGTCGACGTCAACCGACTGACGGTCGGCAGCGGAGGCGCCAGGACCGCTGTTGCGTCGGTCGCCGTCGGATGCCTGCGCGCCTCCCGCGACAGCCAGGCAGGTGGCAGCGACCGCGGCCAGCGCCGCGCCGGTGGCAAGGATCCTTCGCATGATGCCTCCACGGGCGGGCCGGTCCGAGATGACCGCGAAGGCTCAAACTAGGGCTCAGCCCGTCCGCGCCGCCAGCCTCGCCTGCAACGCGTCCCTTTTGTCCTCGAACCGGGTGGCCTGCTGCTCCAGGGTGTCGAGGAAGTCGGCCAGCTCGGTGCGGGCGGTCTCGCCCTGCTCGCCGAGCCCCTCCGCCTCGAAGACCTTCCAGTAGCGCAGCACCGGCATCAGCACGTCGTCGCGGTGCTGCCGGAGGTCGTAGACGCCCGCGACAGCCATCTCGACCGCTTTGCGCTGGAAGCCTGCGATGTCGGCGCCCGGCATGGTGAACGTCGTGACCACGTCGGTCACGGCGCGCATCGTCTGGTCGGGTGCGAGCTCGAGCGCGGCGTGCAGCAGGTTGCGATAGAAGATCATGTGCAAGTTCTCGTCGGACGCGATCTTGGCGAGCAGCTGGTCGCACACCGGGTCGCCGGTCACCCGGCCGGTGTTGCGATGGCTGACTCGGGTGGCAAGCTCCTGGAAGGACACGTACGCGAGCGACGCGAGCAGGTCGTCACCGTGTGCGTTGGTGTAGCCCGTGCCCATGTGGTCCATCCGAGCCCGCTCCAGCTCGACGGGATCGACGGCGCGGCGCACGAGCAGGTAGTCCCTGATCGCGGCACCGTGGCGACCTTCCTCGGCCGTCCACCGATGCACCCACTCGCCCCAGGCCGCGTCGCGCCCGAACAGCGCGGCGATCTCGTGGTGATAGCTCGGCAAGTTGTCCTCGGTCAACAGGTTGACGACGAGCGCCGAGCGTGCGACGTCGGACAGCGCGGAGTCGTCGGGGCTCCACGCATCACCGCCGAGGACGCCGTCGAACGTCCGGCCCTCGCTCCACGGGATGAACTCGTGCGGGAACCACTCCTTGGCAACCTGCAGGTGCCGCTCGAGGTTGGACTCCACGACCTGCTCGAGCTCGCGCAGCAGATCGGCCTGGGTCATCGTCACACCGGCTATCCAAGCCGCTGGGGCGGTCCATGACCAACTCCGTGACCAACCGGGCCGCCGGCTGGGCGTCGGCGTGGTGAGCGATGATCGACTGATGGGAGCCCGTGCCGCAAAGCAAGAGATCGAGCGCTCGTACGAGGCGAATCCGGACACCGTCCTGCCGGACGTGGCTGTGGGAGCGGCGACGGGAACGATGGGACCACTGGTGCATGAGCTGGTCGCCACCTACCACGACACGCCAGATCTGCGGCTCACCCGCTCGCGCATGACGTTGCGCCGGCGCCTCGGCGGTGACGACGACGGCTGGCACCTCAAGCTGCCCGGGCGTGGCGACACCCGCGTCGAGCTGCACCGGGCGCCCGGTCGCTCGCGGCGGGTGCCGGTGTCAGTGCGCCGACTGGTCGAAGGGGTGACCCGAGGCGGCGCGCTGCTGCCCGTGGTGGAGATCGCCACCAGGCGCGAGGAGCTGCGGCTGGTCGGCGACGACGGTCGGGTGCTCGCACTCGTCGCCGACGACCGGGTCACCAGCCGGGTGCTGCAGGCGGGCGCAGCCTCGACGAGCTCGTGGCGCGAGGTCGAGGTGGAGCTGGTCGAGGGCATGGCGACGCTGTTGGACCAGGTGGGTAGCGCGCTGGAAGCCGCCGGACTGGTCCCGGCAGCGGAGCAGTCGAAGCTGCGCCGCGCACTGGGTCGCGCACTAGGGGGCCGCGCACTGGGGGGCCGCGCACTGGACAGCCGGCTGCCCGAGGGCGCCGGGACACACCCGTTGGCGGACTACCTGGCCCGCACCCGCACCGCGCTGGTCACCCACGACGTGCTCACCCGGGCCGGCGACGACGACGGCGTGCACCAGCTCCGGGTTGCCGCACGGCGGCTGCGAAGCGCGCTGCGTGCCTACCCGCGGCTGCTCGCCGAGCGCGACACCGGTCGCGGTCTGGCTGCGGAGCTGCGCTGGCTCGGTCGCGAGCTGGCCGACGAGCGGGACCTGCAGGTGGTCGACGAGAGTCTGGCGCACTTGCTTGCCACCGAGCCGGGCGCAAGCGCGCCGGGTCGCACCGTGATCCGTGACGTGGTATTTCGCGAGCTCGCCCGCGACGGTCGCGACGCGCAGCGGCACAGCCGCGAAGTGCTCAGCTCCGAGCGCTACCTGGCGCTGCTCGACCGGCTCGACCGCTTCGTCGCCGGTCCGCTCCATCCGGCGGTATCGCCGACCCAGGAGCTGCGTCGGGGCGTGCGCAAGGCCTACCGGCGGCTCGAGCGTCGCATCGCCGCCAGCGCCGACGCGGGTGCGCCCGGGTCGGACGAGCACGGCGCCGCCCTGCACGAAGTGCGCAAGGCGGCCAAGCGGCTGCGCTATGCGTGCGAGGTCGCCGAGCCCTGGCTGGGCAAGCGGGCCACGCGGCTTCGGCGCCGGGCCAAGCGGCTGCAGTCGGCCCTGGGCCGGCACCAGGACACGGTGCTGCTGCAGCAGCACCTCGAGGGCTGGGCCGCCGGGACCGCAGGTTCGCCAAGCGTTGGCTTCGTGCTCGGCCGCCTGCACTCCAGGCAGGACGAGGCCGCCCGCAGCGCGCGCGCGGATGCCCGCCGGGCCTGGACCCGGCTGGCACGCAAGAAGTCGGTCGGCTGGCTGGCCTGACCCCCTCCCCCCGCGTCTCGGCTCGCGACAGCCGGTCAGCCCCGGGGCCCCTCCCACACGTATCGAGGCCCGACAACATCGGCGCCCAGCTCGAGCACTCGTCGGCGTAGCTCGCGGTCGGCACTCACCACGGTCACCGTGGAAGCGCCCTGGCGCACGAGGTCGACGATCGCATCGTCGCCGGTCCCAGCGGCATGCACGACCCGTACGTGGCGGGCGGCAGCGTCGTCTCCGTCGGTCAGGCCCACCCCCTGCCGGGCCTGTCCCTCCAGCACCAGGACGACACCATCGAGCCCGGTCGCCAGCAGGTGGTCATAGAGCCGCCGAGCGGCGGCCGGTCGGTCACGCCACCACCCGTCTGGCCTCGAGCCCACGACGTTGGCAGCGTCGACGATGAGCACGGCTCAGTCTTGCGCCGGCTCGGTCGCCTCGTCTGCTGCCACGGACTCGTCCAACTCCACGGACTCGTCAAGCTCCACGGACTCGTCCAGCTCCACGGACTCGTCGGGAGCGGGTGCTTGCGGCTCCTCGTCGCAGACCAGCGGTGCAGCGGTGAACTCGGTGGTGACCGTCTCGACGATCTCGCCTGCCACGAACGTCTGCTCGACGCTCACCTTGACGACCGCGCCGGCAGCGGCGAGGCCGGCGACCTCGGCCTCGGCGGACTCCTCGACGCAGCTGCCGTCGAGGTCGCCAAGGCCGGCCGAGGCGACCCAGGCAGCGACGTCACCTGCGTTGCTGCCCTCGACGCACCACACGTCCAGGCACGCGGTGAGCAGACCGTTCAGCACGAGGGTGCGTGTCTCGGGAGCCGGCGGCGGCGGCGGGTTGGGCGGGTTCGGCGGTCCGCCCGGGCCTTGGGGGCCACCGGGGTTGCCGGGGTCATCGGGGTCATCGGGGTTGCCGGGGTCATCGGGGTTGCCGGGGTCATCGGGGTTGCCGGGGTCATCGGGGTCATCGGGGTTGCCGGGCTCGGTCGGGCTGCCAGGGCCGTGCGGCTGCTCGGTTGGCCCGCTCGGTCCGCCGCCGGGGGCCGGATCAGTGCCCGGGCCGCCCCCAGTCCCGCCGCCTGTGCCGCCGCTTGTCCCGCCGATGCCCGGGCCATCGACAAGACCGGTACCGGCGGCACCGGTCTCGCCCCCGCCGGACCCGCTCGGACCCGGGGAGCCGGTGTCGTTCTGGTTGTCGGGTGCGGGCTCGACCGCGGGAACGATACTGACGTCGGGGTCGGGCACCTCGATGTCGGGAACCTGCGTGACGAAGGTCGGGTAGTCGCCGCTGGCGTAGGCGCCTGCATAGGCCAGGACAAGGTCGGCGTAGGACGACGAGTGGTTGTAGCGGAGCACCGCCGAGCGGACACCCGCGGGGTCGGACAGGTCGTCGCCGCCGGCACACAGGTAGACGCCGGCGCCGAGGGCAGCGTCATCGAGATCGTTGGGGTCACGCACGCCGTCGCCGTCGCCGTCGATCCCCACCACGTCCCACGTGCTCGGGATGAACTGCATGGGGCCGACTGCGCGATCCCACACCCGGTCGCCGTCGAAGCGGCCACCGTCGGAGTCGGGGATCGCGGCGATGCCGGGCGACCCATCGAGGGCGATGCCGCGGATCCGGGGCAGGGACACGCCGTCGCGCCCGACCACGGCGCCGCCGTAGCGTCCATGGTCGGACTCCACCCTGCCGATACCGGCGAGCAACGACCAGGACAGGTTGCAGCCGGGGTCGACGTCGCCGAGCACCACCGCGGCGTTGCGGTAGGCCCGCAGCGCCGGTCGGGGCAGACCGTTGGCCGTCACCCCTCCGGCTCGTACGGATGCCTGCTGGACCGATCGACCGCGATGAGCGGACGCCCGGTCACGTTCGAGCAGGCGGGCGGCGAGCGTCTGCACCTTGGCGGGCTTGAATCGGGCCGGGATGCCGCCCAACGCCATGGGATCGCCGGCCGGTACCGCTGCGGTCGCGTCCAGTCGTAGCGGCGACACGTGGCCGATCACCGATGCGGCGGTCGTGGGTGCGGCGGAGGCACCGAGCACGGAGACGCAGATGACGATGGTGCTCATGCCAAAGGCCAGGCCGGCGCGCCGACCAACCCAAGGGGACTCGCGCCGATTCCTTGCCCGGCCGCCTCGGCCACCCGTCCCCACCACGTCAGCCACTCCCGTTCGAACAGTGCGGACCCCGAATGTGTGTTTCCTGTCATCCCACGTCTCCGGGGCCCACAAAGCAACAGCAGTTCGGAGTGTCTTGCCCACCCGTTCGGCTGATTTTCGGCAGAGCTCCGACGAGATTGCCCCCTGCGCCACAGCGGCCACACTCGACCCTCTTGGGTGGTCGTGGCCCGGCTAGGGTCCGTCCGCCGCCAGCTCGAGCGCGACCGCGCGAACGGGGGCACCGTCGGCACCGGTCCCACGAGGCCACCTTCGCACCCGGGCAAGGTCGGCGGTGCTCAAAGTCCCAATGCCCTCGGTGCGAGTTCCTCGACCGCCCGCTGGTGCAGCCGGCTGACCCGGCCAGCCTGGTCGTGGGCGCGGTCGATCAGCCCACGCAGCCGATCGACCCG
>Ga0183260_10004760_pt1 | contig 10747 bp, 7 predicted proteins | sample AntDrymUQ4972206_2_FD_129768 | JGI IMG/M metagenome (GOLD analysis project Ga0183260, IMG submission 129768) | Polar desert sand microbial communities from Dry Valleys, Antarctica - metaG UQ497 (22.06) (version 2) (version 2) | ecosystem: Environmental > Terrestrial > Soil > Desert | place...
CTAGATAACGGCCTGTCGGTCCGGCTTGCCTGTAACGTCGCCGCGTGAAAGCCATCCGACGATTCACCGTCCGCCCGGTCCTGCCGGTGACGCTGCGGCCGCTGCTGGACCTGGCGACCAACCTGCGCTGGTCCTGGCACCCACCGACCCAGGATCTCTTCGCGGCGATCGACCCCGAGCTGTGGCTGCGATCTGGTCATGACCCGGTACGCCTGCTCGGTGAGTTGTCGACCTCGCGCCTTGACGAGCTCGGCACCGATGCGGCGTTCCAGGAGCGTCTGACTGCGGCGCACACCGAGCTGCAGCAGTACCTGGCCGGACCCCACTGGTACCAGCACGACAAGGAAACCGACGCGCCGCGCTGCATCGCGTACTTCTCGCCCGAGTTCGGCATCACTGCTGTGCTGCCGCAATACTCCGGGGGCCTCGGCATTCTGGCCGGTGACCACCTCAAGACCGCCAGCGACATGGGCATACCGATCGTCGCAGTGGGTCTGCTCTACCGGTCGGGATACTTCCGCCAGTCACTGTCTCGGGAAGGCTGGCAGCAGGAGCGGTATCCCGTCAGCGATCCTGACGGTCTGCCTCTCACCCTGCTGCGAGAGCATGACGGCACGGTTCCGTACGTCCACATCGGACTGCCGGGTGGCAAGCAGCTGGCGGCGCGCATCTGGATCGCCCAGGTCGGGCGGGTGCCGCTGCTGTTGCTCGAGTCGGACGAGAAGCGCAATGCAGAGCTCGGGTACGACGTCACCGATCGGCTCTACGGTGGCGGAGCGGAGCACCGGCTGCTGCAGGAGATGTTGTTAGGCATCGGAGGTGTTCGAGCGCTTCGCATCTACGCCCGCATCACCGGGAGTCCGGATCCGGAGGTGTTCCACACCAACGAAGGCCATGCCGGGTTCCTGGGGTTGGAGCGCATCCGGGAGCTGACCGAGGAGCAAGGCGTCGACTTCGACGCTGCCCTCGAGATCGGCCGCGCCGGGACCGTCTTCACCACCCACACGCCCGTGCCCGCCGGAATCGACCGGTTCCCGTGCTCGTTGGTGGAGCTCCACTTCGGCGGCCAGAACGCTTGCCCTGGGCTACCGGTCGAGCACGTGCTCGAGCTCGGCACTGAAAGCTTCGTTGGCGGCGACCCAACGATGTTCAACATGGCGGTCATGGGGTTTCGCCTGGCACAACGTGCCAACGGTGTCAGCGTCTTGCATGGGCAGGTCAGCCGGTCCATGTTCGCCGGGCTGTGGCCGGGCTTCGACTCCGCCGAGGTGCCGATCAGCTCGATCACGAACGGCGTCCACGCGCCCACGTGGGTCGCCCGCGAGGTGATGGAGCTGACTCGGGTCGTCGGTGACGGGGACCAGTCCGACCGGGTCGACGCGATCCCGTCGCGGACGCTGTGGGATCTCAAACGGCAACTCCGGCTCAACCTCGTGATCGAGGTGCGACGACGATTGCGGGAGGCATGGTTGCAGCGCGGTGCGACTCCAGCCGAGCTCGGCTGGGTCGACTCCGTCCTCGACCCTGACGTCCTCACGATCGGCTTCGCCCGGCGGGTTCCGTCGTACAAGCGGCTCACTTTGATGCTGTGTGATCCGGTGCAGCTGAAGTCGCTGCTGCTGCACCCGGAGCGGCCGGTGCAGCTGGTGATCGCCGGCAAGGCGCATCCGGCCGACGAGGGCGGCAAGCGGCTCATCCAGGAGCTGGTTCGATTCGCGGACGACCCGGAGGTCCGTCACCGGATCGTCTTCCTGCCGGACTACGACATCGCGATGGCGCAACCCTTGTACCCCGGTTGCGACGTGTGGCTCAACAACCCGCTGCGCCCGTACGAGGCCTGCGGGACGTCCGGCATGAAGGCGGCGCTCAACGGAGGGCTGAACCTGTCGATCCTCGACGGCTGGTGGGACGAGTGGTTCGACGGTGACAACGGATGGGCCATCCCCTCCGCGGACGGGGTCGAGGATCCGGACCGGCGTGATGTCATCGAGGCAAACGCCTTGTACGACCTGGTCGAGAAGGAGGTCGCCGCACGGTTCTACGACCGCGACGACGATGGCCTGCCCGTGCGGTGGCTGGAGATGATGCGTCACACCCTGAAGTCGCTCGGGCCCAAGGTTGTCTCGACCCGGATGCTGCGTGATTACGTCGAGCACTTGTACGCCCCCACGGCGCGGACCGCGCGGGCGCTCAACGATGACCACGCGGGTGCGCTCTCCCTCGCGCAGTGGAAGGCACGCCTGCGTGCCGGCTGGGACGATGTGAGCGTCGGAGCCATCGAGGCCTTTGGCGTGAGCGACTCCCCGGAGGTGGGGGGAACGCTGTCGGTCCGGGCGTCAGTCGGGCTCGGCGACATTGACCCGAACGATGTCGACGTGCAGGTGGTCCACGGTCGGGTTGATGACGAGGACATGCTTGGCGGCGGCACCGTTACCCCGCTGTCTGTCGCGGAGTCCTACGGCGACGGGTGGCACCGCTTCGACGGCGACGTCACGCTGGACCGCACCGGGCCGTTCGGCTACACCGTGCGGGTGCTGCCCCGGCATGCGTTGCTGGCGGCACCGGCCGAGATGGGACTCGTGGCGAGCCCCGAGACCCAGGTCACGGCTGGGGCTGGCGGCGAGACGGTCGACATCGACTGACCCGTTGCCGGGACGACCTTCCGCCTTCGGCTCGAGTGGCGCAAGACCTTCCGCCTCCGGCTCGAATGGCGCAAGATCGCGAGTTTCCGTGGCTGGCGCTCGCGGGTTTGCGCCACTCGCGGCGGCGCCACACCTACCCGGACCGGCGCTGCAGCGAAGAGGCAGCAGGATGCGGTATCCAGGCTGCTCCTACCTCCACGGACTGCCCGCCGAAAGGAACGATCGGTAGGCTCGGCTGGTGTTGTGCCCTTCGTGCGGCCTGGACACGCCCTCCGGTTTTCGGTTCTGCGGTCGATGCGGCGCCGCCCTCGAGGAGATGGCGCCAACGCGCGAGGTACGCAAGGTCGTGACGATCGTCTTTTGCGACCTGACCGGATCGACCGCCCTTGGTGACCGAACGGATCCGGAGGCGCTGCGGTCAATACTTCGCGGCTACTACGACCAGATGCGCACCATCTTGGAGCAGCACGGCGGCACCGTGGAGAAGTTCGTGGGAGACGCGGTGATGGCGGTGTTCGGTGTCCCGGTCGCCCACGAGGACGACGCGATGCGCGCCGTCCGGGCGGTGTGGCAGATGCGCTCGGCCATCGGCATGCTTGGGCTGACCGCACGCATCGGGGTGAACACCGGCGAGGTGGTCACCGGGGAGGGTGACACCCTCGTGACCGGCGACGCGGTCAACGTGGCCGCCCGGCTGGAGCAGCACGCGCCGCCGGGCGAAGTGTTGATCGGCCCGGCAACGTGCCGCCTGGTCGGCGGCGCGATCCAGGCAGAGCCGGTGCAGCTCGACGTGAAGGGCAAGCAGACCCCGATCGGTGCGCACCTGCTCCTCGCCGTGGACCCGCAGGCGCCGGGGGTCGCGCGCCGGTTGGACACGCCGCTGGTGGGGCGTACGGGTGAGCTCAGCCTGCTGCGTCAGGCATTCGAACGTGCCGTGACCGCCCAGGGTTGTCACCTGTTCACACTTCTCGGCTCGGCCGGGGTCGGGAAGTCACGCCTCGTCGCTGAGATGCTCAAGAGCATCGACGCCGCGGTGGTGCGTGGTCGGTGTCTGGACTATGGGGAGGGCATCACCTACTGGCCGGTGATCGAGGTGCTCAAGCAACTTGGCCCGCGCGCCGACCCCACGGTCGAGCTGCTCGACCGGGGGACGCCGACCACGAATGAACTGTTCTGGGCGGTGCGGTCCCGGCTCGAGGACTCCGCCGCCGAGAGGCCGCTCGTCGTGGTGTTCGACGACATCCATTGGGGTGCGCCAACGTTCCTGGACCTGGTCGACCACATTGCCGACCTCTCCCGCGAGGCCCCTATCCTGCTGCTCTGCATCGCCCGGCCGGAGCTGCTCGACATCCGACCCGGCTGGGGTGGGGGCAAGCTGAACGCCACCACCGTGCTGCTCGAGTCGCTGTCCGCGGCCGAGTCCGCCGAACTGATCGGCAGCCTTGACGACCCGCTGGGTCACGACTCACTGAGCCCACAAACGCGAGAGCGCATCCTGAACATGGCCGGCGGTAACCCGCTGTACGTCGAGGAAATGCTCGCTCTAGCCCGCGAGGGCGGAGATGTCCAGGTTCCCTCGACGATCCAGGCACTTCTGCAGGCCCGGTTGGACCAGCTCGGCGCCGGCGAACGCGCCGTGGTTGAACGAGGTGCCGTCGAGGGTGAGGTGTTCCACGGCGGCACCGTCCGCGAGCTCACCTCCGAGCCCGACCGTGAGCAGGCCAGGAAGCATCTGGTGGGGCTGGTGCGCAAGGAGCTGATTCGTCCGGCGCCGGCCACCTTGACGGGCGACGACGCCTATCGCTTCCGGCACCTCCTCATCCGCGACGCCGCGTACGACTCGCTCCCGAAGCAGATCCGGGCGCAGCTACACGAACGCTTCGCCAGCTGGCTCGACACCTTGCCAACACAGCTGGCGGAGCAGGACGAGATACTCGGTTACCACTTCGAGCAGGCAGCCCGCTACCAACGAGAGCTCGGAGAGCCCAACCAAGCGATCGAGCTCCGCGCTGCCAAGCGACTGGGCGCGGCAGGCGCGAAGGCGCTGGCCCGCGCCGACGCGCCGGCCGCCGACAACCTCCTGACCCGCGCCCTCGACCTGCTGCCACCGCAACACGCCGAACGACCGGGGATCGTTCTCGATCTTCTCAGGGCTGTGGAGATCTCCTGGGATCTGGACCGCGCGAACCTGCTGATCGGCGAGCTCGAGGCAAGCACCGACCCGAGCAGCCGGATGAACGGGCGGCTGGCCCGACTCCATCACCAGCTGGCAACAACTTCGCAGCCGATCACCGTCGAGGCGCAGAACGCGGCCGACGAGGCGCTGGACGTTTTCCGGCGAGCCGGGGACCATGCCGGACAGGCGCGCGCCTGGACACTGCTGGCCGAAGTCCACTGGAAGCGCAGTCACGCAGCGGCGACGCTTGCGGCGTTGGACCAGGCGATCGAACACGCCAGACGAGCCGGGGACACGGTCGCGATGATTGGCCTCTGCCTGCGCCAGACCGGTCCCTTGACGCTCGGGCCGTTCCCGCAGGCAACCATCCGTCAGCGACTGAGCGAGATGCAGGCCCTCGCGGCGACGAGTCCGAGGCTGGAAGCTGCCGTCCTGCTCATCGAGGCAGCGATCGCGGTGGGGGCCGGACGCTTCGACGAGGCGAGGGCCCTGTACGAGCGTTCCGACGCAATCACCTCCGAGCTGGGGCTGACACTGCTCGGCCACCTGAACCGAGGATTTCTGGCCAATATCGAACTCCTGAAGGCTCGTCCCGACGAGGCTGTGCGGCTCCTACGCGAGTGCTACACGGGTCTTGGTGAGGTGGGCGAGACCGGCTTCCGGTCGACCATCGCGGTCACCTTGGCCGGCGCGCTCTACGAGTGCGGCGAGCGCGACGAGGCGGAACGGTTCGCCATCGAAGGCGAGGCCATGGGAGGCGCCGACGACGTCGTCAACTTCGCCTACGGGCGCAGTGTGCGGGCGATGGTGCTTGCCGACCGCGATCACCCGGTTGCGGCCGAGGAACTCGGTCGCAGCGCCCTCGGTTACGCGCAGGAGACCGACCTACCAGAAGTGCACGCGTTCGCGTACCTCGCGCTCGCGCATGTGCTCCGGCAGTCTGGTCGAAGCGACGCGGCACGACCCTTGATAGAGCAGGCCATCGCAAGCCACGACATCCGCGGCGACGTCTGCTCGTCGGCAAAGGCGCGCGAGCTTCTGCGCCGGTAACTCCGCGATGCCGCGGCACGTGGTTGTCCCGGGCTGGTCGACTAGGCTCGCGCGGTCATCTCCAAGGAGGTCAGCGTGGCCGAATTCGTACGGCTCGAGGTCGGGGACGGGGTCGCCACCCTGCGCCTGGACCGGCCGAAGATGAACGCGCTCAACATCGCCGTCCAGGAGGAGATCCGCGAAGCGGCGATCGAGGCCGCCACACGCGACGACGTTCGCGCTGTTGTGATCTACGGCGGTGAACGCGTCTTCGCCGCCGGTGCGGACATCAAGGAAATGGCGCGGATGTCCTACACCGACATGGCCGACCGCGGCGGCCCACTGCAGTCGGCGCTCTCCGCGGTCGCGGCAATCCCGAAGCCCACCGTCGCGGCGGTCACTGGCTACGCACTTGGCGGCGGCTGCGAGCTGGCGTTGTGCGCGGACACCCGCATCGCCGCCGACGACGCCCAGCTCGGCCAACCGGAGATCCTGCTGGGCATCATCCCAGGCGCCGGAGGCACTCAGCGGCTGACTCGGCTGGTCGGCCCGGCGAAGGCCAAGGACATCATCTACACCGGGCGTTTTGTCGCGGCCGACGAGGCACTCCGGATCGGCCTTGTCGACCGGGTCGTGCCCTCGGCCGAGGTGCACGAGACCGCGCTGACGTGGGCGAGGCAGTTCGCACGCGGACCGGCGTACGCCCTGCGTGCCGCCAAGGAGGCGATCGACCGCGGGCTCGAGGTCGACCTCGACAGCGGGCTGGAGATCGAGCGGCTGCAGTTCGCCGCGCTGTTCGCGACGCAGGACCGAGCGGCCGGAATGCAGTCGTTCATCGACAACGGGCCGGGCAAGGCCACCTTCGAGGGTCGCTGACCGTTCACGATTGTCGACCCGGAGATTGTCGGAGGCATCCTCTAGCATCGATCGTATGTTCGAACGACCGCCCTGTGAGCCCGAGTCGATGACTCCGCGGCAGCTCATCGACCGCATCGCGGGCATCGAGCGTGGCATAGAAGCCGCCCAGGCCGAACAACTACGGTGCGTTGCCGCATTTGCGGCCGCGCAGCTGGCGGCCGACGTGGCAGCCGGCATCGAGCCGCGCTTGGCGGGTCGCAGTGTGGCGGTGGAAGTGGCGTGCGCCCGGGGGGTTGCACCGTCCACGGGCCGGTTTCAAGTTGAGCTCGCCCAGCAGGCGGCCGCCGACCACCCGCGCATGTTGGGGCTGTTGGCGAGCGGTCGAGTGTCATTGGCCGGGCTGCGAACCGTGGTGGAAGAGACCGCAGTTCTGGATTCGGCTCAGCGGCGTGAAGTCGACCACAACCTGGCTGGGGAGCTGGAAGTTCAGCGGCTGACCCCGGGTCAGCTTCGCGATGCCGCAGGACGACAGGTCATCGGAGCCGATCCCACGGCGGCGATGAAGCGCTGCGCGCGCGAGCGAAAAAGACCGGCGGATCAGTGTGCTGGACAAGCATGACGGCACCGCGGCGATGTGGGCGAAGCTGCCCGCGGAGCAGGCATTAGCGGTCCACGAGATGCTCGACGCCGAAGGTCGCGCCATGCGCGCCGCAGGTGATGAGCGCTCGCTGACCGAGCTCATGTGTGACGTGTTCGTTCACCGCCTGACCAGTCCGCGGGCACCCGCGCTGCCCCTGCAACTGGAAACCTGCGGCGACGTCGATGGGCCGGCAGGCTCGCCGAGATCGCGGGCGTTGCGGCGCCGCCTCAAGCACCGTCGCACCGCGTACACGACCCGCAGGGTGGAAGTGCAGGTGGTTTTCGCGGCATCGACCCTGTTGGGCGTGGACGACGCACCGGCGACGTTGCGAGGCTACGGAGCGATCCCGGCCGAGCTGGCCCGCCGCATCGCTGCTGACCCGGATGCCGAGCCGGTACTGCGCCGGTTGCTCTGCGATCCGATCGACGGACGACTTCTCGCCATGGACGCCCAAACCCGCTGCTTCGAGGGTGTCCACCGCAAGTTCGGTATCTGGCGCGACCAGCACAGCCGGTTCCCGTCCTCCTCGACCCGTATCGCCGACCTCGACCACGTGCGCAAGTACGCGTCCGGTGGCTCCACCACCGCCGGAAACGGCCAGGGGTTGGACAAGGGTTCCCATGTGCTCCGCGACCATCCCGGGGTGGCCGTGACGGCGATGCCGACGACGACGCTGCCCACGACGACGCTGCCGGTTTTGCGGGCCAACGCGCCAAACATCCGGTGGACTCTGCCAACCGGGCACACCTACGACTCCCGGCCGCCGCCGGCCATGGGATGGGGCGGTTACTTCTGCGTCCCGCCGAAGGCGAAGCCGGACACCTGGTCTCCACTCGAAACCAAGTTCGAGCTTGCCCTGTGGCGTCACCGCCTCACCGAACCGCCGAGGCCGCATCCGCGGACGTAGGCCGATGTCGGGCAGCCAAACGTGGCAGGCTTGCCGGTCATGAACATCGTCGTCTGCGTGAAGCACGTACCCGACGCCACGGCGAACCGGACGTTCCGCGCCTCCGACAACACCGTCGACCGCGCCGGTGTCGACGGCCTGCTGTCCGAGCTCGACGAGTACGCGGTCGAGGAGGCGCTGAAGATCGCCGAGGCAGGTGACGGGGAAGTCACCGTGCTCACCATGGGACCGGAGCGGGCCGCCGATGCGATCCGCAAGTCGTTGCAGATGGGGGTGCACAAGGGCGTGCACGTCAGCGACGATGCGATCCACGGTTCCGACGCGATCGCGACCTCGCTCGTGCTTGCGGCGGCGCTGAAGCGGATCGACTTCGACCTCGTCCTGTGCGGCATGGCCTCGACCGACGGCGTCATGGGCCTCGTGCCCGCCATGCTCGCCGAGCGTCTCGGCATCCCTGCGCTCACGTACGCCGTCGAGGTCAGCATCGACGGCGACCGGGTGACGGTACGTCGTGACAGCGACACGGCGGTGGAGACCGTGGTGGCGCCCCTGCCGGCGGTTGTCAGCGTCACCGACCAGATCAACGAACCGCGGTACCCGTCGTTCAAGGGGATCATGGCGGCGAAGAAGAAGCCGGTCGAGACATGGACGCTGGCTGACCTCGACGTGGACGCGTCGCAGGTGGGCCTCGACGCCGCGGGGACCGCGGTGACGTCCTATCAGGCCCGGCCGCCACGCAGCTCCGGCACCGTCATCAGCGACGAGGGAGACGGCGGGGTCCAGCTCGTCGACTTCCTGGCCGCCCAGAAGTTCGTCTGAGAGGGAACGCGCGGCCATGAGCGAGATCCTGGTGCTCGTCGACCACGACGACGGCAACGTTCGCAAGACCACGACGGAGCTGCTCACGATCGCTCGCCGGCTCGGTGAGCCCTCGGCGGTATACGTCGGAGCCGGCGCCGAGGCGGCCCGCGAGACGCTCCAGGCGTACGGCGCGGAGAAGGTCTACGTCGTCGACTCCCCGGACATGGACGAGTACCTGGTCGCACCCAAGGTCGAGGTGCTGGTGCAGCTGATGGCGTCGGCATCGCCGGCCGCGGTGCTGATCCCGTCGACGCCCGAGGGTAAGGACATTGCCGGCCGGCTGGCGATCCGGACCGATTCGGGTGTCATCACCGACGCGGTCGATGCCCGGCCGGGTTGCGGGGAGGGGCTCGAGACCACGCAGTCAGTGTTCGCCGGCGGTTACACCGTCGAGGCGCGGGTCACCAGGGGTACGCCGATCGTCACGGTCAAGCCCAACTCGGCGACGCCGGAGCAAGCCGAAGGCGCCGCACAGGTCGAGTCGGTGTCGGTGACGATCCCGGACTCCGCCCGGGCCACTCGGATAACCGACCGGCAGCCCCGCACCAAATCGGGTCGACCAGAGCTGACCGAGGCCGCGATCGTCGTCTCAGGTGGTCGCGGCACTGGCGGCGACTTCGCGCCGGTTGAGGCGTTTGCCGACTCGCTAGGCGCTGCGGTCGGTGCCTCGCGTGCGGCGGTCGACTCCGGTTGGTACCCGCACGCATTTCAAGTCGGGCAGACCGGCAAGACGGTGTCGCCGCAGCTGTACGTCGCAGCGGGGATCTCCGGGGCCATCCAGCACCGCGCCGGCATGCAGACGTCCAAGACGATCGTCGCGGTCAACAAGGACAGTGACTCGCCCATCTTCGATTTGGTGGACTTCGGCGTTGTCGGGGACCTGCACAAGATCCTGCCGCAGGCAACCGAGGAGATCACTCGCCGAAAGGGCTGACACCGACGACGTGCCAGGATCATCGGATGCCACCGCCGCCCGCCTTGCCGCACGTCGACGACCCGGAGGATGCGGCTTTCTACCGGTTGTACGGCCCGTGGCAGCCGTGGACCCCGACTCAGGCTGCGCAGGCGCTCGGTGGCTGGGACCACCCCTGGTGGATCGCCGGTGGCTGGGCGATCGAGGCATTCAGCGGCGTACCGCGGCGGCACGAGGACATCGATGTCGCCCTTTGGCGCAAGGACATCCCTGGCCTACGGGCATACCTGAGCCCGACCTACCACGCCTGGGCCGCCGGCTCCGGGATGCTGGCGCCGCTGACCGATCAGAAGCCGCAGCTGCCCGAGTGGTCGGAGCAAATGTGGATCAGGGCACATGCCTGGGCGCCCTGGATCGCGGACTTCGTGGCGACCGAGGATGCCGACGGGGCGTGGGTGTTCCGGCGAGAGCCGAGCTTCACGGCCGAGTTGGACGCCGTGACCTGGATCGACGCGGACGGCATCCGCTACCTCAATCCCGAGATCGCGCTGGCGTGGAAGGCCAAGCTGGCCCGCTCCAAGGATGACGCCGACCTGGCGGCGACCCTGCCTCGGCTCGACCCGGCGGCGCGGGACTGGCTGCGCGACACCGTCCGCCGCCAGCACCCCGAGCATCACTGGCTCAGCCAGCTGACGTGACGACTACGCTCGAGCTCGATGAC
>Ga0183260_10004762_pt1 | contig 10744 bp, 10 predicted proteins | sample AntDrymUQ4972206_2_FD_129768 | JGI IMG/M metagenome (GOLD analysis project Ga0183260, IMG submission 129768) | Polar desert sand microbial communities from Dry Valleys, Antarctica - metaG UQ497 (22.06) (version 2) (version 2) | ecosystem: Environmental > Terrestrial > Soil > Desert | place...
GGGGGGGGCGACGACGACCGTCCCCGCCAACGTCCGGGCAGTCGGGGTTCGCATCGTGGCCGAGCTCGCGACGTCGCCGGGACGTCAGTTCACGTACCAGACCAGCGTCACGGTGAGGCCGACGCAGTGACGCTCAAAGTTGCAGTGAGACTCAAGCAGGCGCTCAAGGCCGAGCAGGGCTTCGCCATGATCTTCGTCGTGTTGGCGACGGCGATGCTCAGCGTGCTCGCGCTTACCCTGATCGACACGGTGCGGAGCGAAGCAGACCGGACCGTCCGCTCGGAGAAGCGCGAGACCGCGTTCCAGGCAGCCGAGGCCGGCATCAACGACTACATCGCGAAGCTCATCGACGACCGTCTCTACTACGCACACAACGTCCACATCGGCGAGTCGACCAGGCGGGCGGGGGACGGCACGATGGTGGTGGCGGGTTCCGCGTGGACGAAGGGCCTGACATGGACGTACCCGAACGGCCGAGACGCGTGGAAAGACCTTCCGAACGGGTACGAGTTCAACCTGCAGATCACCGCGCCGACCGCAGCCTCGCCCGTCGTGAGAATCGTGTCGACGGGTCGCCGCGAGGGCAGCACCAGCGAGCTCCGGGTAATCGAGACGCACGTCCGCCCGTCCTCGGTGGCGGACTACGAGACGATCGCGACTGCCGACACTTGGTGGGGGTCGGCCGCCACGACTCGCGGGAAGATCTACATCGGCATCGACGAGTTCGGCGTGCCCCACAGCGCGAGGCACGACGGCACCGCGTATGCCGACATCTACGCCGAGGCCTCGGTCACCGGCTCGACGACGCTGATGCCCCCCGCCCAGACCTACGACAGCACCACGATCCGGACAATGATCAAGAACCCGATCAACTTCAACAGCTTCCTCTCCTCCAACGTCGACATCCAGCGTGGCTCGAGGGTGCTCGGCGCTGCCGGGGGCCTCAACCTCGACGATCTCGCCACGGCGAACGGGGTCCCGCTCGTGGAGGCATGGCGCCTGACGTTCCTCGCGACGGGATCGCTCCTCGCCCAGCCCTGCCTGCTCGACACGGCCCGCAACCCCGGCGAGTTCCCCCCCATCTGCGATCCCGGCTTCACGCTCCCAGTGCCCGCGAACGGCGCGCTCTACTCGTCGCCGACCGTGGTGGTTTCCGGACAGGTCAACGGCCGCGTGACAGTCGCGTCGAACAACGACATCGTGGTGGCCGGCGATCTCACCTATGTCGCGGACGGGGACGACGTCCTCGGGTTGATCGCCAGGAACGACGTGCTGGTGGCCCTCTGGGCGCCCTTCAACCTGTCCTGGCGGGCCGCCACGATCGCCCAGAACGAGTGGCGCTCCTGGGTCGGCTCGCCCACGACCCACGGGACGATGACCTTCACGGGCTCGTCGGCGGTGAAGGGCAACTCCTACATGAGCATGTTCGCGACCCGCGTGTACCAGTACGACGAGACGCTCATCTTTCTCCCCCCGCCGTGGTTCCCGACGCTCGAGGAGGCCTACACGATCGTCCTCTTCCGCGAGCTCACGCCCTAGGCTCCGTCCGGTCGGGCGGGTACACCTCCGGCCGTGACCCCTTCCCGAAGACTACGACCTCGCGCCTGCCCGGCTCCCCCGATCGGAAAGGCCCGCAAGTGCCTGATCCGGATGAGCTCGCGCGCAAAACATCCGCGCCGGTACCGCTGGTAGCGCGGCCGCGCACGGAAAGCGGGCTACAATGCCGCCCGCGCAGGGGTGCCCGAGCGGCCAAAGGGAGCGGGCTGTAAACCCGCCGGCTCAGCCTACAGAGGTTCGAATCCTCTCCCCTGCATCCGGGAAAGATCGGGAATCCGCAGGAGCGGATTCCCGATCGCGCAAGAGACTCCTGAAGGGCCGCTTCGCTCCCAAGATCCGATCGACCATCCGTGCCCAACGGCGTCGGCCGGGCGGCTAGACTTCCGCACTCTCGCCCTCTTAGCTCAGTTGGTAGAGCACCTCCATGGTAAGGAGGGGGTCTGCGGTTCGAGTCCGCAAGAGGGCTTAAAAGACCTGCAAATTAGCCAGTTTTTAGAAATAGTCGAGCACCTCCCTCTCAAGGAGGGACTTGGTGATTCTAGGCTCGTAACACGTGTGCGGAACGGCTTGAATAAGCCGTCGTCAGCGGCTCGCCTTCAGAGAAGCGATCTGGGGGCAGGTTTTGGGGACAGAGCTCGGGAACCTCCACGCTGAGGGCATTTCGGTCGTGGCATGGCGGGTGCACAGGGGCTCGACGTCAGGCTGGCCGGTCCGTGACGCCGGAGAGGAGGACGACTTCCGGCGCGCTCTTGGCGCGGGCCGGCCTTGGCTCCAACCTCACTCGCGCAGATATGGAACTGCGTTGCAGATCTGGCGGACGAGAAGCGGCGTACGCGCGGCGCCGCGTCGTTCGCGCCGCCTTTGAGTGCAAGTCATGACTCCGCCATGTGACCCGCGCCGCACGGAACCGGCACGGCCTTCGTCTCGGCGAAGCGACCGTACATTCCAAGCTTCTTGAAGGCGCGCCGCCGGGTGGGCCGGACATGGCCTGGCCAGCGTGCGGGGCTGCGGCCACAGGCGGGAGCCGACGCTCGCGGGGGAGCTGCTTCGGTCCACTGAACCCGAGCACAAGAACGACTCGACTAGGCTGCCTGCGTGGCCTTTCGCGTGATCCGTCCGGACGAACTCGAGTGGATAACGCGCCCCCATGACCCCGAGGAGCCGCCACGCCACGTGGCGGAGCTGAGCGAGCTGGCCGGCTTTGCCCACACCCGTGCGAACGTCTGGCGTTACGAGCCCGGCGCGAAGGGGCGCCGCCACCAGCACCCGTTCCAGGAGGAGACGTTCGTCGTCCTCTCGGGCACGCTGTCGATGTACTTGGGCGAGCCACCGAAGCGCGAGGACGTGCCGACGGGCGGCGTCATCCACGTCGAGCCCGGCACGCCGCTCCAGACGGCGAACCACGGCGACGAGGATCTCGTCGTCTATGCGTACGGCACCCCGCCCGAGACCGAGCATGCCCAGATTCTCGACCCCGCGGTGTAGCCACGAGAGATACGAGCCAAAAGCACTCGCGCGGGCAGCGGTCGGGACGACGTAAGGCTTCGAGAAATGGAGCCTTCATGGAGCCCAGCGGGGGCGCCGTTCACAGCTCCGAAGGAGGTCGCAATACTGATCGTGGCAGTGCATCAGGCCCCAGCCTCACTCAGAAGAAGTACGAGGAAGTCGTTCGCAGGCTCACAAACCGGCAAGAGCCGCGTGGAGTCGCCATCTCTGCATTGTCGACGTATGGGAGTCCGAGGAGGCAGTCGGCCGCTTCCGCGAAGCGATAAGCCCGATCGTGCAAGAGGTCGGTATCGAAGACCCGCCGGAGTTCTTCCCAGTACACACGTTTGTTTCGGGTGACGCCCCGCCGCCTAGCTCGCTCCGCGCCGGATGGTGGAGCCCGCCCGCGTCTCTAACGTGTCACCAGCGGCAAAACGCCGCGCGCGAGACGCGGCCGTGTTGCCAGGTCCTGGGGATAGGTTCTGGGGACACGATTGGTACTCGCCGGGGAGCTCTCGGGCTCCTCAGGGGCGGCGTGCGTCGAGACCTGGCGAGGTGGGGGCAGTTCTTGGGGACAGATTTCTGAGAGTGGGACTCCCCGGCACGCTCACGATTGGTTTCTGATCTGACAACTCGGTGCAGCGATGTACTCGGGCCCTCGCGTTCTCGTGTCTCGCTGGAAACGTGATTGTGTCCGGCAGCTTCAAGGCGGTCGCCGGGCGGCCACTTCGGTGTCAGGGGTCTCAGGGAACCATTCCAGTGGCGCGGAGTCCTCTCGTGCGATGTTGGCGAGAGGCATCTCGAGCAGGAGATGGGCGCGAAACGAATGAGTGCCGACGGGATCGCACTCCCCAGCTAACAGGCGCCGCGACAGGGTGGTGCCGACGACGGCACTCCCTGCGATGCGTGCGGCGCGTCGGCTATCCGCCGGCTCCTCGCTCGCCCGGCGCGCGTTTCCGGTGGATAGCGCGACCTTCTCTCGGAGGGAGCACCACGTACGACACGGGCTGCCGACGGACGACCTAGTCGAGAACCAACAGATCGTGGCCGAGAGCGGTCTCGCTGAAGATGGCGCGGGCGTCGTCGAGCACTTCTTGCTGGTCGGCGTTCCTCGGGTTCAAGTGGATCAGGGTCAGCCTTTCCGCGCGAGCTTCCAGCGCAACGCGCGCGCCATCGGCGGCGGTCGCGTCGCGGTGCGCGTAGAGAGGTGCCGCGGAGGTCGACCAGGCCTCATGAAGTAGATGGTTCACCCCCTGCGCAAGCGCGCTACTCGAGGGCTCGTAGGGCGTGTCGGTGATCAAAGCAAGCCGATCGGCGACGCGAATGCCGACAGAGGGCGCCCAATGGTTCGACTGTTGGCCTGCGACGACATCGAACCGACCGATCGCTTGATAGTCGGGCTGGAGCTCCTCGATACGGTAGGCATCGCGCAGGTCATGTGCAAGGAAGGGAGGACGAAGGAGTGGATCGAGGATGGCGGCACTCGGCCGTCGGTACAACCACGCCCCCGGTGCCCAGACAACAACCTGATCGGCCACCGATTGGATGTAGCCGAGCCCGACCACATGGTCGAGGTGAAAGTGGGTCAGCACAACGTCGACACGCTCGACGTGGTCGACCACGTCGTCGGTGATCAGTCGTCGCGCGCCGCTTCCCGCGTCGAGGAGAAGAACATCGCCGGCGTCCTCGACGAGGGTGCAGGCCGTTTCGCGCTCATCCGTAGCCGCCCATCCTCCTGAGCCAAGCACCGTGATCCTCATTCGTCGGCCGCGAGAAGGCGTGTCAAGCTCGGGTCGAGCGGGATGCCTGCGCGCAGACCTGGTGCCGGGACGGGCGCCGCGAACCGACTCATGAGCGGAATCTCCCCGGCCCAGACGTCGAGCGCCGCGTCGTCGGAGTCGTCGTCGGTCGGCGGCCCAGTGCGCACTTTCGCAGCCGCCTCGACAACCGGGAGGGCGAGGATCGTTGAGGCCCGAAGCTCGCGCGCGTTCGGCGGCCGAACTTCGCCCCAGCGTCCGGGAAGGAGCTTGTTGGTGAAGGCAGCGAACGCTTTGCGCTTCTCAGCGTCGGCTTCGACTTTGTGGAATGAGCCGAGCACCATGACCGAGCGGTAGTTCGCCGAGTGCTCGAATGCCGAACGCGCCAGGACGAGTCCATCGACGAGCGTCACCGTCAATGAGGCGGGGATGCCGCGGGCGAGGAGACGCATTGCGCGACTCGCTGAAGAGCCATGAACGTAGACGGCGTCGCCGACGCGCGCGTGGAGCAACGGGAGAGCCAGCGGCTGATCGTTTTCGACGAAGGCGACGTGCGCGACTAGGCCGACGTCCAGAACGGCATAGACGGACTCGCGGTCGTAGTGGCCTCGTTGAGGTTGGCGGCGGACACGAACGCGAGATCCAACGCTGTTTCTCACTTGCTCACCCGACCCGTGCGATGCAGACGATCAGCGCCGGCGAGCACCTCCGACCCCTCGGATGGTGTCCGCTCAGCCTGGGCCCGTTCGTGCTCGCCCATCGCGTGCGCCTCCGCTGTTCGTTGGTCGTGACAGCAAGGAAATGTCGCTGCCCGGCGACGCCTGGGCAAGAGCCACCAAGGCTCTAGCTCGAAGGTCCAGCCGACCCTCTTCACGAGGAAAGATGTGCGCGGATGACCTTCGCCAGCGCTCTGACCGCCGGCTCGATGGCCGACTCGTGAAGACGGCCAAATCCGAGTACGAGCCCGCCGGAGGCGCCGCGTCCGATTGTGAACGACGACAGTGCAGGCACGTGAATCCGCACCCTCGCCGCCTCCGCAGCGATCGCGAGGTCATCGAGCTCCGGCGGCAATCGGAGCACGAGGTGGAGTCCAGCTGCGATCCCTTCTACTGGGATCGGCAAGTGCTTCCTGAGCGCGTCGAGGAGCGCCTCGCGCCGCTGGCGATACACAGCGCGAGCGCGTCGCAGGTGCCGGTCGTACTCGCCGCTGCGGAGCAACTCGGCCAAGGCCAGCTGATCGAGCGCAGGTGAGAAGTCGTCGGAGAGCCTCTTCATCCGCACCGCCTCATCGACAAGCTGGTCAGGTGCGATGATCCAGCCGAGACGCAAAGCAGGCGCCAACGTCTTCGAGACCGTGCCGAGCTGCGCCACGAGCTCAGGCGCTAGGCCCTGAAGCGCACGCACCGGTTCGCGGTCATAGCGAAACTCGGCGTCGTAATCGTCCTCGACGATCAACGCACCGTAGGCCCGCGACCAAGCGAGCAGCTCCCGTCGGCGTTCACCACTCAACACGACGCCGGTCGGGAACTGGTGCGCCGGCGTGACGATGACCGCGTTGGCCTCGAGGCCGTCCACGATGATCCCATGCTCGTCGACCGGTTGCGGCGCGAGCTCCATCCCCATTGCGCGCACACGCTCGTGCTGGGCCGTGTGTGACGGATCCTCCACCGCGATTCGGGACGCTCCTCGGGACTTGAGTGTGCGTAGGAGTACGTCGACGCCCTGTGCTGTGCCTTGAACGATGATGATCTGGTCGGGATCGGTGCTGACCCCTCGGGTTCGGCCGAGGTAGTCGGCGAGAATCGCGCGCAACCGCTGCTCGCCGCGAGGATCGCGGTAGTCGAATGTCGCTGCACTCGCGCTCCGGCTGACGTGCCGCATCGCGCTGAGCCACGGCCGAACCGGGAACAGGGTCACATCGGGTGTCGTCGGCGTGAAGTCGTACCGCGGCGACGGCGGGAGTGCCTCTCCCTTTCGTTGGGAAGGAACTGGCGGAGCCACCGCGGCCACTACAGGTGCCGCGCGCGGGCGGACGACCAAGTAGCCCTGCGCCTCGAGTTGCGCGTAGGCATCGGTAACGACGCCACGCGACACCCCGAGCTCCCGCGCCAGCACCCTTGACGCCGGCAGCCTCACTCCCTCGCGCAGCGCGCCTCCGCCGATCTCTTCGCGCAGAGTGCGCTCGAGCGCCGCACGCAGCGTCTCGCCGGCGGTTCGCCGAAGAGACAGCCATCTGGCCTCACCAAGTGGCACCACAGGGGATCTTGCCACGATGCCAGCCTACGAGACCGCGGGCGTTGTCCCGCGCGAGCGCGTCGAGGTGCACATCGAGCGCACCGCCTGTGCGGCGTAGTCCTGGTGGTCGCTTCCGACGATGCGAAGTTGCTCGCTGAGCTCGACGAAGTTCTGTACGTCCCGGCGTGAGTACGCGACAACGTGACGCCCCGATCAGGCGGGTTCTAACGAGGGTCGCTCGTCAGCGAGGTCGCGCTGCTCGTCCGATCGCTCGCGTTGCTCGTCGTGTCCCAGCACCGGGTGCGGCCGGTAGGGCTCCTCGAGTCGGGCGATCTCCTCAGGCGAGAGCGTCAGCTTGGCGGCATCGAGTGCGTCCTCGAGATGGCTGAGTTTGGTCGCACCGACGATTGGCGCCGTTACGCCTTGCTCGTGCAGCAGCCAGGCCAACGCGATCTGGGCGGCCGGCACGCCGCGCTCGCCGGCGACCGTCGATAGCCGGTCGATTACGTCGAAGTCCTCGGATAGGCCGTACATCTGGTCCTGAGGTGGGTCTGTCTCCGCTCGCTTCGTGCGACGTTCCCCTGCACGCGAGCGAGTACCTGCCAGGAAGCCGCGGGCGAGCGGACTGTAGGGGATGATCGCGCGCCCTGATCGATGCACTGCGGCGCGTAAGCGAGGCGTCGATTGCCGCGAGGATGTGCTTACGCGACAAGCCCCTGCCATTGGGCCCGCCTGTGGTTGGGTAGAAGACCTTGCTGGCGACGACGGCTTCGTCGCGTGTGACCAGCTTGCGGAGCAACCGCCCCGTGACCACCTCGCTCGCTCCGCCGGCGTGCATGTCGGCGGTGTCGAAGAAGGTGACACCCGCCTCGACGGCGCGGCGGACGATCGGCTCGGCCGCCGCCTCGCCGAGCTTCCAGACGCGATTCGGGTCGTCGCCGTAGCTCATGCCGAGCGCTATCCGCGACACGTGCAAGCCCGCCGCGCCGAGCCTCAACTGGCCGACGGCTCCGCGCTCGGAGCCGGCCGCGATATGTGGATCGTTGCGGCGCTCGCCAACATCGGCCGGTCAGCCTTCGTGACGCAGTTGGCCGTCTTCGATCAGCAGCCGTCCGTCAAGTTCCACGGTTGGCTTGAGCATCATGCCGTCGATGTGGACTGCGGCGACGTTGGTGCCGCCAACCGAGACGCTCATGCCGAAGGCCAGGTGGGCCGTCCCGATCACCTTCTCGTCCTCGCAGATCTCGCCGGTCAGGATCGCGGCGGGGTTGGTGCCGATGCCGAGCTCGGCGATCAGGCGGCCGGTCGGGCCGCCGGCGTCGAGCGTCGCGAGCAGCCAAGCGGCCGCCTCACCGTCGGCGCTCGTCGCGCGCCCACCCTGAAGCGTTACACGTAGCGGCTCGCGTAGAAGACCGTAGCCGGCGAGCGCGCCATCGAAGACGATCGTCCCGTCGCCGACCTCCTCGTGCGGTGCGATGTAGCCCTCGCCGGCCGGGAGGTTCCCCCAAGCGGAACGAGCACTGAGGTTCCCGTCGTCGCTGATCGCCGTCCGTCCTTCGAGGTCGAGAACGACGTCGGTGCCGGCGGGCGTCGTCACCCGGCAAGTGGAGGCGGCGCTGAGGGCGTCGGCGACCCTTCGTCCGGCGCGCTCGAGCTCGGCATAGTCGACGCATAGCGAGCGCTTGAAGATCTCCTCGGTGACACCCGACATCGTCGCGATCCGCACGCCGCGCGCCGTCGCCGCCGCTCGCGCCTGGGTGTGGCTGAGCGAATACGTGGTCGGCGCGAAGATCACGCTGGCCTCCTTCATCGCGTCGGTGACGAACGGGGGCGGCTCTTCTCCGTGGCGGGTGAGCGGCGGATAGCTCAGGCAGGTCACGTTGCGCGCGCGTGCGCGCGCCGACGTTTCGAGCGCGCCCGCCATCGACCTCTGCGCCTCGTTGCAGACGACGAGCACGTCGTCGTCGCTAGCGACCCCGAGGCAGGCGAGGGCAGCGTCAGCGGCAGCGGCGCACGTGTTGACCATCTAGATCCCGCTCGCAGGGACCGGCTCAGGCTTCGCGGCTTGCCGGTGGAGGGCGACGCCGATCATGACGAGCGCGATGCCGGCGACGTCGAGCAGCGACGGCAGCTGGCTGAGGACGATGACTCCAATCACGGTCGCCGTCGCCGGGAGCAGTGAGACGAATAGGGCGTAGGTGGCGCGTGCGAGCTTCGCCATCGCCAGCTGGTCGAAGACGTAGGGGATCACTGATGAGGACATACCGACTCCGACGCCGGCGGCGATGGCGATCGGGTCGTTGAACGCGTGGGCCGCTTCCCAGAAGCCGATCGGTGACACAAAGACGAAGGCGAACATCATCGCCGCCGCCAGCCCATCAATCCCGCCCATCGCCGAGCGGCGAGCGACGCGATGGGCGAGCACGATGTAGACGGTGAACAGCGCGGCGTTCGCGAAGGCGAAGGCGATACCAGCCGGCTGGCCGCCAACGTGCACCTGCGTCAGCAAATAGACGCCGAAGGCCGCGGCGACGACGGCGGCGAAGTTGCGACCGCTGCGGGCGCCGATGACGGCGAGGGCGATCGGGCCGATGAACTCGATCGCCGCCACCGTCGCCAGCGGAAGTCGGTCGATCGAGATGTAGAAGCAGGCGTTCATGACAGCGAACACCGCGCCTAAGGCGATGATCAATAATTGGCCGCCGCGGTCGAGAGCGAGGAACTTGCGCCACGGCCGTCGCCAGACCGCGAACACGAGCGCCGCCGCGGCGATCCGCATCCAGGCGACGCCGAGGACATCGACGCGGACGAAGAGAAGGACCGCGAACGAAGGGCCGAGATAGTGGAAGACGGCGCTGCCGACGAAGTAGGCCTGGGGTGGCACCCTGAGGCGCCCCACGGGAGGTGGTGCGAGCAAAACGGTGTCGAGTCGGCTGGCGATAGGAGCATTGTTCCCGTTAGGGCGCGGGATCGACATGCATGATCGAAGGCGTTAGACTGTCGCGCAGGCATGAAGAACGTAACTACGCGCACTGAAGGTGGCAATCGTCCGCTACTGGATCAGACAGACCGTAAGATCATCGGTGAGCTGCTCGTGGACGGCCGCGTCTCCTTGGCCGAGCTCGGCCGCCGCGTCAGTCTCTCCTCGCCCGCCGTCGCCGAGCGTGTCCGGCGCCTCGAGCGGTCGGGTGTCATCACGGGCTACCGCGCCGAGATCGACCCGCGCGCGCTCGGGTACCAGCTGACGGCGATCGTCCGCATCAAGCCCGCCCCCCGCCAGCTGGCACGGATCCCGGAACTCGCAGCCGAGATCCCGGAGATCAGCGAATGCCATCGGATCACCGGCGAGGACTGCTTCTTCCTCAAGGTGCACCTGCGCTCGATCGACGACCTGACCGAGCTTTTGGACCGTTTCCTCGTCTATGGCGAGACGACAACCTCGCTGATCAACGCCACCCCAATCCCTCGGCGCGACCCGCCGTTCGACGCCGGCGACTAGCGTCGCGCTCGAAAGACGGCCGCGCCAATGCCTCGGTCGGCCTAGCAGACACCATGTCGCTGATGGCCGGGGCCTGGAGCCGCTCCGTGCAGTTCGGGGTTCGCGCCCCCCCCGGGATCGCGCCCGGCCGCCGGTCCATGCCGGCGTCTTCGCCGCGGGCGCTCGCGTCGCGCGTCAGACGTTCTCGAAGGGAGAAGACGCCGGGACCGGA
>Ga0183260_10004763_pt1 | contig 10742 bp, 11 predicted proteins | sample AntDrymUQ4972206_2_FD_129768 | JGI IMG/M metagenome (GOLD analysis project Ga0183260, IMG submission 129768) | Polar desert sand microbial communities from Dry Valleys, Antarctica - metaG UQ497 (22.06) (version 2) (version 2) | ecosystem: Environmental > Terrestrial > Soil > Desert | place...
AGTGATGAGAATGGAAGCGACGACGGCAACAGTGATGAGAATGGAAGCGACGACGGCAACAGTGATGAGAATGGAAGCGACGACGGCAACAGTGATGAGAATGGAAGCGACGACGGCAACAGTGATGAGAATGATGAATAACACGCATTAAAGAAATCTCAGAATGCCTCCATAGGGCATCTGTTCCTGATGTCTATTTTTATTTGGCAGATTTAGAAATTATAGAATGCGCTGAAGACCATGAGCTAAATGAACTTATTTTATTAATTTAAAAATATGGATTATGTATTATAATTGGTTATTTTGTTGCAATGATAACTATGTTTTCTCCTTTGATAAATATTTCTCCCATTTCATTGACTTTGTCGCCTTCTAAAACTTCTGTGGCGTTTTCTAATGTTAAATTCATATATTGATCAAAATTTTTTAACTTTCCTTGTAGGGTTCTTTTTCCCTTTAGCTTTATTATGATGTCTTTATGTAGACTGCTTTGCAAAATATTGGATTGATTATTTTGAGATGATGACAATACAAGATAAAACCTTTTTTTGTTATTTAGGTTTAACTTAGATTAACCTTATTAGGCATTTATAAAGATTTAAAATACGCCTATATCCATGACCATGGTTCAATACCTCGAAGCTTACACTGTTTTCTTATTATTGTTTTTGAGCGATTAATTGATTCCTCCTCACTTATATTGCCCTTTTTTAAATATTGTAAAAATATTTCTTCAAATAGTTTTTTTGCCCTTTCTTCATTAAATTCTTTGTAACTTTTTTGCCCTTTCTTCTTTGCCCTTTCTTCAAAATTTGCCTTATCGTAATTTTCCGATTTTGCTATATCCGTTCCTTTTAAATTATGGTATTCTTCTTTGCAAATATGGCAACCCCAATCAAAAAAAAATTTGTGAATGGTGCATTCAGCCATAGTTTTAAAAAAATAAATTATTATTTAACCTTTTCAAAGTTAACTATTGTCATATAAAATTTAAAGCCTGTGCCATAGTAGCTCAGCCTGGTAGAGCGAAGGTTTCGTAAACCTTAGGTCGTGGGTTCGAATCCCACTTATGGCTTTAAGTTAAAAAATCCTATCAGCAGGCCTATATATGTGATTATGCCCTACAATCAAGTTACTATCAACCTTACTTGATCCATTTTCCTGTTTCCTTGAAATTTTTTCGTCATGTTTTTTATGTCTCTTGATTCACCATAAAGCACAAAAATCTCAAGACACCTGTCTTTATCAATTTTATTGTGTATGTGTGTATTGATTATTTTGTCATAATCATGTCGCATTTCACTAATCTCTTGATCAGATTTTTCATCATGAATTACTAAAAGAACTGAATGTAGTATGCCATTCAACTCTTCTATTCTTTTTTCCTCTAGTAGTAAATTTCGAACACTTGCCCTTACTATTTCTGATCTTCCTGAAAAACCCAAAAATTTTTGTAATTTATCTAACTCTTGGATAATGTTTTCATTTAGTGAAATGCTTATAATTGGCACTATTTCTATTTTGTCTCCATTATGTTATTAATTTTTCAGTTTTTCTCAAGGTTAAGATAATCAAATAGCGCACTCTTATTATAATAATGAATTAAACTTATTAATTGTTATTATGGAAAGTTTATATTATTAATAACCTATGAAACATGTTGTGAAGGGTATGCTTTTTCTGATCATTCTTGTAAGCAGTTCGGTATCATTCATTCTATTGTTTTCCTCATCTCACACTATAAAAGTAGCCGCAATCAATGAGTCATTGTATAATAATGACTCCAAACCAACCGCAAATATTGTTAGCCCAAACGGTCAGTCTGCTGACTATATCAATAGTAACAATAGCGATGGCATAAAATCCAATGCCACCAATCCCTTAAAGATCTTTGCTTCTTTTTATCCAATATATGACTTTGTAAAAAAAATTGGTAAGGATAAAGTTGATGTTTCCGTTATAGTTCCCAATGGGATGGAGCCCCACGATTTTGAGCCAACCGCAAAGCAAATCATTGATTTACAAAAGGCCGATGCAATTTTTATAAATGGGATGGGGTTTGAGTCATGGATTGATAAACTAAATGACGCAAATATAGTTGATTTAGGCAAAGATTTGCCAACGGAAAAAAATACTCAAGTTGCCAATCCTCATATATGGCTTGATCCGCTTTTGGTTAAATTACAAGCAAAATACATACTAAACTCGTTGATTAGCTTGGATCCACAAAATAAGTTATATTATAATGATAATCATGTTCAATTCACTAACAATCTGGACAGACTGCATGCTGATATTGTTTCGAATTTAACCAATTGTAAACTCCATGATTTTCTTTCTTTCCATAATGCTTTTAGTTACTTTGCAGATCGGTATGGGTTGGTTCAGCATTCAATCCAGGGCTTATCCCCTGAAACTGAAGCCCCACCGCAAAAGATAAGAGAATCCATAGACCTCGCAAAACAATTGGGTTTGGATGTTGTTTTTACTGAAGAGGGCGTGGATCCCCGATTGTCTGATACAATAGCACAAGAAATAAGCGGTCAGGTTTTAATTTTGAGCCCAATCGAAACCATTTCCGATGAAGAAAAACAAATGAATAAGGATTATTTTTCGAAAATGTATGACAATTTAAACAATTTAAAAACTGCACTAAAGTGCGCAAATTAGTCCTGTAAGTTGTTTTTTTTATTTTTGCAATAGGATAAAAATGAACCTGGTATGCTTGAAATTTTACAATACGAGTTTATTCAACGGGCGCTAATTTCTGGAGTAGCAATATCTCTTAGCTGTTCTCTACTGGGACTATTTCTGGTGCTCAAGAGATTTTCCCTGTTTGGCGATGCGATATCCCATGTAGCTTTTGGGGGTATCGCTTTGGGATTGTTCCTAAAATCCAACCCAATCTGGGTTTCGTTTGTTGTTTCGGTTTTGGGTGGGTTGGCGATGGTGAAGTTAAACTCAAGTAAGAGAGTATACTCTGATTCTTCTGTCGCGGTTTTATTGTCGTTTGGATTGGCCATTGGCCTTGTCTTTATCGGGCTGTCCGGTGGTTTCTCTATCGACATAACCAGTTATCTTTTTGGGAGTATCCTTTTGGTTAGTTATGAGGAAACTTTGATCATTGTATTTCTTAGTGTTATTATCATATCATTTGTTATTGTATTTTACAAAAGGCTGGTTTATTTGGTATTTAATGAAGAACAAGCAAAAATAAGTGGATTGAATGTAACACTGCTGAATTATTTGTTTATTATTTTAGCAACAATTAGCATTGTAGTTTCCATCAGGTTAATCGGCGTGTTGATGGTTTCATCATTGTTGATAATCCCTAATGTTGCTGCCCTGTTACTTGGATACGGATTTAAAAAAACTCTTTTGCTTTCCGCATGTTTTTCTGTGCTTTCTGTGGTTATGGGAACAATCCTTTCATATGAAACAAATGTTACTCCAAGTGGAATGATTGTATTGATGTCTACTGGCATATTTTTTTCATTAAGCGCCTCAAAATATGTTATCTCCAAACTCGCCCAAAACAAAAAACCAATAGACCACCATCCCTAGTTCCTCTTTTTGTTTTGTATTTACCTTATCGATATTATTATTACCAGCTAAAAATATTATGTTGTAGGGCTAATGCTATTTAACTTCAAGTTGGTATTGTATCTCCCCTTCCCGCTAATTGCTTCTTTTTTCTTTCTTTTCACGCTTAATGTTTGTTGCATATTTTCCATATTTGCAATACAAAATGAAGTTAACTCGGATGTGAATGACCCTTTTGGGATAGAGAAAATATACCCAACAAAACAAGGCGGTAGGGAGTGGTTTATGAATATGTCTAATCCAGAAAGCGATCCCACTGTGACATTTACCTTCAATCCCACCCTGATCAAACAAAATGATGGCTCATGGAAGCCTGATAAAAACGAAAAAGTTAGAATTAATGTTGACACACCACATAACCTACCAGAGTGGAAAAACGTCGAAATAACAGGATATGTTAAAATTGATTCCCTCCTCAACTCTACCGAGAAAGATGCAATAAGGGATGTTGATTGGGTATCCAGAACGGACAGGCATAGCGAAAACCTACCGTGCTATGGTTTAGCCTTACATGGGGGAATTTATCCTGATGGCTCTGTCGCTTGGAAAAAGCAAATTTGGTTTACTGGAGGATACACCAAAGAAAAATCTGTACCGCAGATAACTGAACCAATAATCAATAGGTGGATAGGATGGAAAGTTGCGGTATACAATATTAACAATGACACTGCCGTAAAAATGGAATCCTATCTGGATAGTTCCAATTCAAATTATTGGACAAAGGTTTTTGAGATGACAGACAATGGTAACTGGTTTGCAAACAGCTCTGATGATGTTTTTTACAGTGCCAATTGTGGACGGTCAAAAGACCATATCATTCTGAATCCGGGCCCAATGATTACTTTTCGTACAGACAATGTTGCCCTAAACTTTAAAGACTTTAGCATAAGGGAAATAGCCGTTCCCTCCCAGAAACAATGATGTGCTAAACATTACGGAGAATGCCTTTTGGGTTCAACTGGGTTGTTCTGTTGTTTTTTTTGGTGTTCTAATTGCCTTTACCATCTCCCCAGTTGGATTGCTGAAAGCCAAAAACCCTGTCTTCCTTATATTTTGTCTTTGGCAATAAGTAAACAATGAAATCAAAGGGGTTAAAGAATTAGTAAATTGGCTTATTATCCACAATAGCTGTTTACACACATACACACATGTCTCTAGGAGGGAGAAAGATAGAGCGAGAGAAAGAGGAGAGGGGAATTGCAATCATTAGCAAAAAGTTGCTTACAACAAAATGAAATAAATTAATAGGTAAAGTACCTTTAATTTTTGTTTATACATATGCAGATAAACCTTGATGATAGTAAAATTTCCTCTTTTCTTTCCTTTATGGGCTATAGTTCTCTTTTCCCCCCTCAGCAATTAGCCATAGACAGTGGATTGCTAGGTGGATCTAACATTCTAGTTACTACCCCCACAGCAAGCGGCAAAACATTGATATCTATATTGGCCGCCATCAAATCGCTGGAACAGAATAAAAAGGTGGTGTATCTGACCCCTTTGAGATCCCTTGCCTACGAAAAATCCATGGATTTTAGTAACATCGACAAGTCCAAAATTTTTCCCAGAAAAATCAAAATAAAGATCAGCACCGGCGATTTTAACACCTCAAATACAGAGTTGGGAAACTCTGATATTGTTATCCTAACAAATGAAAAGCTGGATTCCATTCTTAGGCAAGGCGTTTCATGGCTTTCCAATGTAGGGCTTTTTATTTCTGATGAGATTCACCTGATTGGTGATTTGGATAGGGGTCCGGTGTTGGAAATGGTTCTCACAAAAATAAAGAAATTTTACCCTACTTCCCAATTTCTGGGTTTAAGTGCCACTGTGACAAATTCTTTTGAGATATCTGATTGGTTGGGATGCAAATTAATAGAGAGTTCCTGGAGACCAACAAGGCTGTTGGAAGGGGTTTATTCGGACGGTGTTATCCATTATAATGATGATTCCAAAATAAAGGTTTCTGAATCGGGAAAGGACACATCATCTATGACAGTGGACTTGGTATTGGATTCCATAAAGGATAATGGCCAAGACCTTGTGTTTGTTGAAACCAGGAAGCGATCAATCTCATTGGCCAAAACATCTTCTGAAATAATTCACAAAAACCTGTCTTTGGAGGAAAAAAAAACTGCCCTTAAATATTCCAAATTGCTTTTGGAAAACAATGATGACACTGATTTGACAAAAACCTTGTCAAGCCTGATATCATTGGGAGTTGGCTTTCACCATGCTGGGTTAAGCCTGCCAAGCAGGGAGGTAGTTGAAAAAGCGTTTAAAAGCGGGGCCATCAAGGCCCTATTTGCAACACCCACTTTGGCTGCCGGTGTCAATCTCCCCGCCCGCCGAGTTATAATTACAAATGTCTCCAGATATGATTTTAGATATGGGGCAAACATTCCAATATCTGTTCTTGAGTATAAGCAGCTGTGCGGAAGAGCGGGCAGACCCCAATATGATACTTATGGGGAATCAATAATATTGTCTGATTCCAGAACATATTATGAAGACATTTATGATCACTATGTTTTGGGTGCTCCCGAACCGCTAAACTCCAACCTTGGAAATGATGTGGCAATAAAAATCCATTTGCTGGGAACGATTTCCTCCTTTAATGGAATGGACATTGATGACATTTATGATCTGTTTTCAAAAACATTTTACTCTTTCCAAAATAAAGGCAACAACAGCTCCTCCCTTTACAACAAAATAGACACCTCATTGGATTATTTTATGGATGAGGGCCTGGTAAAGCTTGAGAACAACAAATACAGTGTTACTTCATTTGGAAAGCTAGTGTCTGGGCTGTACCTCAACCCCGAAACTGCTGTGGCCTTCAAAAAAATCATAAAATCCATCAAGCATCGCTCCCTAAAAACAAACAATGTTTTTGGTTTCCTGCATATAATCACCACAAGCCCCGATTTTTATCCCAAGTTCTCCTTTAGAAAACAAGACATCGAGGAGTTTAGCATTATATTTTACAACAATTACGATGAGTTTTTTTTTGACGTGGATGTAATGGATTGCTCAAGAAGCCTTTGGACCCTGTATGAGTGGATTAACGAGTCCACCGAAAAGAGAATTCATGAAAAAATGGGGATAGACCCTGGTGACGTACATCGAATTGTTGAGGTTTCAAAATGGCTGGTAACATCCATCTTTGAGATAGCCAAATTGCTTGGGAGAAATGACTTGCTTCCTGTTATCTTTTCACTTGAAAACAGAATAAAACACGGGGTAAAGGCAGAGCTTGTTCCATTGGTTCAAATCAAAGATATTGGGAGGGCCAGGGCGCGTTCCCTGCATTCAGCTGGTATTCGTGTTCCAAGCGATTTATTGTTGGTTTCCGAGTCCATCTTATCGGCGATTCCGAAAATAGGGCCAAAACTAGCTAAAAAGCTGAAAAAAACGTATAACGGTTAATTAATCATTTGGCCAAAATAAAATAAACAAATAAACAAATAGGCATTATAAGTTGATGGGATGTTGTTAACCTGCTGGATTGACAATTCCCAAATTACCCAATTCCGAACCTATACCATAACCCACCAGTGCTATACCCGTACCGAGCAAAGACATCTCCAATCCGCCTTTCCACCAGCTTTTCTTTGCCATTTTGCCCTTTACTGCGCCTATCAAAAACGAAAATGTCAAACTCATGGAGATTGCGATCATCAATGCTGCAAAATTTGTAATTAGCCCTGCTTTAACTATAAAATATGGAACAATTGGAAGAATTCCGCCTATTAAAAACGATACAAACATTACCAAAGCCCCTTTAATTGGTGAGCCTATTATCTCCAAATTAAGACCCAGTTCCTCCGTAAGCATCGTCTTTAACCAAACCTGTTTGTTTGATATGATTTTGTTTACGACCATATCCAAATCGGTCCCCAAAAAGCCCTTTGATTTGTAGATTTGCTCTATCTCCTCTCTCTCCACATTGGGATAGTGCTCTATCTCGTACTCTTCCCTTTTTATCTCTGACTCCAAAATTTCCCTTTGGGATTTAACCGCAAGATAGTTTTGCACAGCCATTGCCTTGGCACCTGTGAACATGCCTATAAGTGCCGCAAGAATGACAATATCCACCCCTATTGATGCCCCACCTATACCCGCAACTATGCCCAGTGAAGTGTTGATCCCGTCCCCGAAACCAAACACTATGTCCCTGATGTAGTTGCTTTCCTTAATGTGGGGTTCAACATGAAATTTTTCCTTACTCAATGATATTTGTGATATTTACTAAATAATATAAATAACCATTCAATACTTTTTTCAATGGCTTGAATTGAATTTTAATACCAATTGTTAATTTTAATTGGCAGATAGCACATATACCCATCCACACACCACAAATACAAGAACAATATTGTTAAACATGCGGTTTGTGTTCCTTGTATTTGGCTTAAAAAAACAATATAATTTTAAATAACATAATTTGCAGTATATCCTATACAAGATCTGTTGTTGAATATGGTGAAAGCATTATGAATTACAATAAACTGACATCAGAAGAGGAAAAAATCATTGTGGATAAAGCCACAGAATACCCGTTCACTGGCGAGTATGATGGTTTTTACGAAGACGGAACATATATCTGCCGAAGGTGCAACGCACCTCTTTTCTCATCAAAAAGCAAGTTTAGCTCTGGATGTGGGTGGCCAAGCTTTGATGAAACCTTGCCAGGTGCAGTAAAACGCTTACCCGACCCCGATGGAATGAGAACAGAAATAGAGTGTGCAAACTGTGGTGCTCATTTGGGACACGAGTTCGTAGGGGAGCTTTTGACAGATAAAAACACCCGGGAATGTGTTAACTCTTTGTCGATACGTTTTATTTCAAAGGAAAAGGAGCTGCCAAAAACAATTTATGAGCAATGATAATGTGACTGAAACTGCGACATTCGCTAGCGGATGCTTTTGGTGCACTGAAGCAATATTCAAAAGGCTCAAAGGAGTCGAATCTGTTCTGCCTGGCTATGCGGGAGGAAAGGTACAAAACCCCTCCTATGATCAGGTTTGCTCAGGCAACACGGGACACACAGAGTCAATCCAGATAAAGTTCGATCCCAAGGTAATACCTTTTGAGAAAATTCTTGACATCTTTTGGCACACACATGATCCAACCACCCCTAATATGCAAGGCAATGACGTTGGCACACAGTACAGGTCAGCAATATTTTTCCATAACGAAAGGCAAAAACAGATCGCAGAGAAATCAAAAAAAGACCTTGAGGAAAAGGGTGTTTACAAAAATCCTGTTGTGACGGAAATCTCTCCTTTTGAAGAATTTTATGTTGCAGAGGATTACCACAAGGATTATTATGACAATAACCAGGATGCCCCATATTGCAACTATGTGATTGATCCCAAAGTTAACAAGCTGCTCCAACACTATGGAAAGGACGTAAGGGAAACATACAAAAAATAGATTTTAGCATGTTGAAGAAGAAGAACAACAGCAATACCTGATTTTGCTATTTTACGTTAGTTTTTCTTTATTGTCTTTGTGCAATAGGAAAAGAAGAGTATTCTCCAATACTTTGGTGAATTATTGAAAAATGCCATTTCATATGAATGCTATATTCTAAAAGTTTTCCACTTTAGGGAATTTACTTTGCCTGCAAAAATATGATGATGATGAACTTCTCTTGGTTATGGGAAGAAAAATATGTTTTTTGTGTTTTTGTTATCTTTAATGAAAAATAAATTGTTTGGATTCAAAAAAGTTAGGGGGCTAAGGATTTTTGTGCCTCATCCAAAGCCAAATTGATCTCATTGATTGTTTGTGTGATGTTGTCTAGTGGTGCGTTACTGTTTATTTGCTCCCTTAACCTTTCTCTCAACAGTTCCTCTCCCTGGTTAGACAGCTCTTCACCGATGGGTGCCTCAATATGCTCAAAATTGTCCAAATAGGCTGCTGTTGCCACTTCATTGGCCTTTACAGTGTCGTTGGCTGAATACACTGACACTACCTGGTCAAGCAATAACCTGATGTTGGAAATGTAATCTTGTGTGCTTTTTTCTTCGGTGTTTGCTGTTGCTGTAGATGTACCGTTACCTGTGTTGGTTAGTGATTCTGATAGCTCATGGTTGATTTCCTCTATGATTGGGTTTATCTCAGATGGATCCTTTTGTTGTTGGACTGAGCTGGTTAAATTGTTAAACAATGTAGAAATTTCGTTCCTCTCATTTGTTATTGACTCTGTGTTGTTAAATATGTCATTAGCCCTGTGTATAAATGCGGAACCGTCTTGGTATTCGAGCATCATTATAATTTTTCCATCTTTCACACCTTCGGTGTATTCCTCTTGTGATGTTGTAATCAGATCCTGAATTACTGTTATGTTGTGGTTTGTGTCATTTAGTGTTTTTGCGGGTATGACGGTAGCAATAACTTTGTCTGAAAGGTCTGTTGAGCCTTGTGCTTGTTTGCTAAACTCTTCTTTGGTAATGTTGTTAGACGGTGATGCCAGGTTGGATAGGGAGTAAAGTTCATTAAAATAGGTATCGTTTAGTTTTGAGTCGGTATTGTTAAGTGGTATGGTTATCAATCCAACAACCTCATCAATGGGATGAGTTGTATGGGTATATGCTAATGTGTTGTTGTTGTTGTTATTCATGTTTTCCTCTGCTTTTTCGATGTGACCTATAATTTGCTCAATGTTTGAATGGAAGTTGACATAATTGGTTTCATTAGTTTGAGTACTATTTTCTTGAGCAAATATCGGTAGTAGATTGGCATTGTATGTTACTGACGATATTACAGCTACAACAAGTGTAAGAATTAATTTACTTTGGATGTTTGTAAACATGCGATTTTTTTTATATTGTAAATCTATTTATTTCAATATTCAATTATCCTTTTTGAGAATATCTCAATAAAAAAATAAAATTATTTTTTTTGTGTAGTATATTATAACAATTGAGAATCATAACTATCTTTATATTTTTGTTAGGCCTACCTAACTATGTCTGTGAATATGCGCCATAGACACAAATAATCATAAAGCGCTAAAGCAACCAAATTCCTGCAATGTCGTATCTATTGGACTCATTTGCTATCTTGGGAAACTACAGTTACCACGATATTAGAGGAGTGAATTGACAGTAAAGGTTTTTTTATGTTTACCA
>Ga0183260_10004764_pt1 | contig 10742 bp, 9 predicted proteins | sample AntDrymUQ4972206_2_FD_129768 | JGI IMG/M metagenome (GOLD analysis project Ga0183260, IMG submission 129768) | Polar desert sand microbial communities from Dry Valleys, Antarctica - metaG UQ497 (22.06) (version 2) (version 2) | ecosystem: Environmental > Terrestrial > Soil > Desert | place...
CAGCGTCTTCGTCAGCGTCTTCGTCAGCGTCTTCGGCGTCATCGTCAGCGTCTTCAGAGTCCTCAGCGTCTTCAGCGTCCTCAGCGTCCTCAGAGTCCTCAGCGTCTTCAGAAAAAACCTGGGACAGGTCCGTCAGTCCAGCGAAGGGGCCAACATGTGCCGCCGCCAATCCACCCAGCATAAGCACCATCAACCCAGCAAGAACCGCTGCCGCGATCTTGTTTCTCTTGGACATTTCCTTCTCCTCTTCTCGGCTCTCTGAATTTTATCGGCAGCTATCCCTCAGACTCTTAGCCCAAGGCGAGTAAAACCACAGACGGAGAAGACCGGCCTTTAATCACCCCGAGCGGCCAAACTCCGTCCCGGGCAGGCCGAGGTCCCTCGCGATGAGCACGCGCTGCACCTCTGAGGTGCCCTCGCCGATCTCGAGGATCTTGGAATCGCGGAAGTGGCGGGCGACTGGGAACTCCTCGATGAAGCCGTAACCGCCGTGGACCTGCACGGCTTCTCTGGCGCAATCGACCGCTATCTCGGACGCAAAGACCTTGGCCATCGCGGCCTCGGCCTTATAGGGACGCCCTTTCTGTTTCAGCCACGCGGCGCGATAGACCTGATTGCGGGCAAGTCGCGTCTTGATGGCCATGTCGGCGATCTTGAATTGGATGGCCTGATACGTGGCGATGGCACTTCCGAAAGCATGTCGCTCCTTCGAATACTTGATGCTCTCTTCCAAACAACCCTGCGCAAGACCAACTGCGAGCGCAGCGATCGCGATACGGCCATCGTCGAGGATCTTGAGGAAGTTGCGGAACCCATCTCCGCGCTCTCCGACTTGATTCGACAGCGGAACCCTGCAATCGGCGAAGGCAAGCTCCCTGGTGTCGGATGCGTGCCAGCCCATCTTGCGATAGGCCCGTCCAACTTCGAACCCTGGCGTTCCGTTGGGGATCGCTATGGCTGTCACTTCTTTGCGTCCGTTCTCTTCTCCCGTGACCGCGGTGATGGTGACGACCTTCGTCATCTCGGTCCCCGCGTTGGTGATGAACGCTTTGGAACCATTGATGACCCAATCGCCTCCGTCCTCACGGGCGGTCGTTTTGGTACTGCCCGCATCGGAGCCGCCACCTGGCTCGGTCAGTCCGAACCCTCCGAGTATCTCGCCTTGCGCCATGGGAACCAGCCACTTCTGCTTCTGCTCTTCGGAACCGAACAGATAGAAGGGCATAGCGCCCAGGCCCACTCCGGCTTCCAGGGTTATCGCAACCGACGAATCGACGCGCGCCAACTCTTCGATCGCAACGCATAGCGTCAAGAAGTCGCCGCCCATGCCGCCGTACTCCTCGGGGAACGGAAGTCCGAAAAGCCCAAGCTTTCCCATCTGCCGCACGATCTCGAGAGGGAACTCTTCGCGCTCGTCGAAGTGCTCCGCTTGAGGCCGCACAACCTCGTCGGCGAACTCACGGACGATCTTTCGAAACTCTTCGGTCTCTTCAGGAAGGTCTAGGTCCATCGGGGCATCTTACGCGCTCAAGGAGGAAAGATCGGCGGGGCGTTGCGGTGACTGCAGGTAATCGTCGCTTTCCCGGCCTCCAGCCTGATATCCCTGATACAGCTGACGAATGGGATGTCGCCCAGTTCGAATGCGGGGGCGGAGAAGCCACCGGGGAGCTTGGTCCGCGGAACGAAGGCGACTCCATTCGCTCCCCGCACCTCGAACGAGCCCTTGAGGCTGAATCCCCCGGGACCTTTGAAGGACGCGGTTCCCGACTGGAACCTGAACGAGAACCCCTGGGGCAAGATCTTCGATACCTCTTCTTGAGAAAGCGTGAGACTCATCTGGAGAAGGTCGATCTTCGACACGATCGGTTCCGATTCTCTGAAGGAGGCTTCCCGGTTGATGTGCACTCCCGTCAAGATCGCCTCGGCTCGGTCGGCTATGAAAGGGCCGATGTCGACGTTGGTCGTGGAGACCTCGATCCGCTTGATGATGTTCTTGGTGAAGAGGTCCCAAAGAAGCGGCGAACTCACTTCCGCATCCGCTTCGTTGGCAACCGGATCATTAAAGGCCGCATTCTTGGCAAGGGTCTTCTCCGCGAAACTCTTCGCAGCCACCTCGGCCCCCACGTACAGGGCTAGCACAAGGACCAGAGCGACGACAAGGCCCTTACGCATCTGCCTGATCCCCCTTCGGATACCAGGCTGGCTTTCTCTTCTGCAGGAAAGCGGTCACTCCTTCGAGGCCTTCTTCGCTGACGCGCCTTTGAGCAATGGCGTTGATGGTGTAAGCAGCAACCTCCTCGGGCTGTTTGCCCCAGACCTCTCCCACCAGCTGCCTGGCCGCGATGACCGCACCAGGGGCGGCCTGCAAGAGTTCGTCCACTGCATCGTTTACCGCTTGGTCGAGACCCTCCGGTCGGACTGCACGATGTATGAGGCCAACCTCGGCGGCCCTTTTCGCATCGAAACGCTCGGCGGTCATGAAGGCAGAGCGGGCGAACGCATACCCGACCCTTCGCACCACGTACGGAGAGATGACCGCAGGGATCAGGCCGATCCTCACCTCGGTGAAAGCGAACACGGCCGGTTCCTCGGCGATCGCTACGTCGCAACAGGACACAAGGCCGGTCGCCCCTGCGATGGCCGCCCCTTGGATACGAGCCACCACCGGGACACTGCAGTTGTCGAGCGCGCTGAACATCTTGTGCAGGGTTGCTGAGTCGCTGGTGTTCTCGTCCATCGAGGAGCCGGCCATGCTGCGCATCCAGTCGAGGTCGGCTCCTGCGCAGAACACCTTGCCCGCGCCTTTCAGGACAAGCACCCTGGTGCCATCGGGAAGGTTGGTCACGCGCTCGACCAACTCTAAGATCAACTCCGCGTTGAAAGCATTGCGAACATCGGGCCGGTTGAGCGTGAGTGTGGCTACGCCCCTTGAGTCGAGATCGAACTCGGTAACGCTCACGAGGTGAGAGCCCTTGCCGCTCTGCCAGGGATGTCTTTGCCCATCGCGCGGCAGATCTGCGCCCCCGCATCTGCCACTTTGTTCACATCTACCCCCGTTTCGATACCGAGACCATCGAGCATCCAGATCAGGTCCTCGGTGGCGAGATTACCTGTGGCGCTCTTGGCGAACGGGCATCCCCCCAGTCCAGCTGCGCTGGAGTCGACCACAGAAACGCCGGTCTCAAGGGCCGCAAGTACGTTGGCCAGCCCCTGTCCATAGGTGTCGTGGAAATGCACGGCCAACCGGGAAACGTCGATACCAGCCCGGACGATACCGGCGATAAGATCCTGCACTTTGCCGGGGGTCCCAACGCCGATGGTGTCCCCGAGCGACAGCTCTTCACATCCAAGGTCCATCAGTTTGATAGCCGCATCCGCTACCGCCGTGATGGGCACATCGCCTTCCCACGGATCGCCAAGCACCATAGACAGGTACGCGCGAACGCGAACCGAATCGTTCGAAGCGCGCTCGGCGACGGGCCTGAACATCTCTATCGCTTCATCGCGCGATCTGTTGAGGTTTTTCTGCGAGAAAGATTCGGTGGCCGAAGCGAAGATCGAGACCTCCTTGGCACCGTGAGCGATGGCCCGCTCGTATCCCTTTTCGTTTGGAACCAGAACCGGATAACGGACCTCGCCTGAAAGATCTAGCCCAGCGAGCACCTGCTCTGCATCGGAAAGCTGCGGGACCCAACGCGGGTCGACGAACGACGTTGCCTCGATGATCCGCAAGCCCGATGTGGCGAGGGCTGAGATGAACTTCAGTTTTACCGCGGCCGGTACCTCGAACTTTTCGTTCTGAAGACCGTCGCGAGGGCCGACCTCTACAACCGTTACTCTCTTCGGCAATCGTTCAAGAAGCTTCGAATTCAACGAGCGTCCTTCCCGCATCTACCTGTTCTCCAACTGCGCATAGCACCGCCGTCACGATCCCATCGGCGGGAGCCCGGACTGGATGCTCCATCTTCATGGCTTCGACAACGACCAGAACCTGCCCCGACGCGACCTGATCGCCCGGGGAGATGTTCACCTTTAGTACCTGACCGGGCATTGGTGCATCGAGGTGCGTCTGCCCGGAAGTATCTGCGATGCGCGGTTCATATCCGAGTCCAACTTCGTACTGCGCACCATCGATGAGGACGAACCATGCATGAGAGCCGCGGGCCGCGGCAGCGGCTCGGTGATCGACGAGCCATCCATGACATCCCCCTGCCCTCTCGATGATGGAACCCTCCACCGAATAAGGGCCATCGCCCGTCACCGCTAGTACCGTTTCGCCCGGCGCGCGAAGAACTACTACAAGCGCGGCCCGCTCAGAAAACCTCCAGCTGCTGCGGGCTCCCCATGGATCGGACGGTTCAGCCAGGCTCTGCTCAAGGTCAGCTTCGGCGGCTGCGGCGAGGAGAACCGCGGTGTTAGGTATCTCGGACGGGGCAAGATCGAACTCAGATGGATCGCGCCCTTCCAGCCACGTCGTCGTTATCTGACTGCTAACGATCGACGGATGAGAGACCACGCCCCTCAAGAAATCGAGATTGGTCCTGACGCCAAGGATCTCGGTTTCGGAAAGAGCGGCCCGAAGCGCAGCGAGGGCCGCATCCCTGTCTGGCCCTGAGGCGACCATCTTCGCGATCATCGGGTCGTAGTAAGTAGAGATCTCGGAGCCTTCTTCGACACCGGTGTCGATGCGGACGCCACCGGGCCAAGCCAGATGCTCGATGCGGCCAGCTTGCGGAACGAACCCCGCCCTTGGGTCCTCCGCGTAGAGCCGAAGTTCGATCGCGTGGCCCTCATGTTTAACGTCCTGCTGGGCAAGCGGAAGGGCCTCGCCCATCGCAACGGCAAGCTGAAGCTCGACTAGGTCCAGTCCAGTCACAAGTTCAGTGACGGGATGCTCGACCTGCAGCCGCGCGTTCATCTCCAGGAACGCAGAGGTTCGATCCGGCGCCACTATGAACTCGCACGTGCCAGCCCCCACATAACCAACCGCCGAAGCCAGCGAAACCGCCGAAGCCGTCAGCAACTCTCGCGTTTGGATGTCGATGTCCGGCGACGGCGACTCCTCGAGAATCTTTTGATGACGACGCTGCAGCGTGCAGTCGCGTTCGCCAAGATGGATGACGTTGCCGTGGATGTCGCCGAACACCTGCACTTCGACATGGCGAGCTCCCTCGAGATAGCGCTCTATGAGAAGCCGGTCGTCGCCGAAGGCCGAGGTGCCCGACCGACGCGCGGAAGCCAGCGCCAAAGGCAGTTGCTCGGGGTCGCGCGCGACCGACATGCCCTTGCCTCCTCCACCGGCTATCGGTTTCACGATCAAAGGGAAACCGATGCGCTCGGCCTCCAACGCGAACGCAGCATCGGACTGGTCCTCGCCTGCGTACCCCTCGACCACAGGAACCTTCGCCGCGACCGCGGCAGCTCTGGCTTTCGCCTTCGACCCCATGAGTTCCAGCACCTCAGGAGACGGACCGACGAAAACGATCCCAACCTTCGCCGCGGCCCGCGCGAACTCCGGGTCTTCCGCCAAGAATCCGTAGCCTGGGTGGATGAGGTCTGCCCCCGCCTGTTCGGCCGCTTCGATGATTCGTTCGATGTGCAGATATGACTCTGATGCGGGGGCCGAACCGATGCGATAAGCCTCGTGGGCGGCCCTTACGAACATCGCATCGCTGTCAGCGTCGGAGTAGACCGCAACGCACTTCATGCCGAGTTTGCGAGCGGTGCGAAACACCCTTACCGCTACCTCGCCGCGGTTGGCTACTAGAAGAGTTTTCACATCCGAAATACGCCGAAGCGCGGGGGCGGTATCGGCGCGTTGTACGAGGCCGAGATCCCGAGGGCCAATGCGCCCCTAGTATCGAGCGGGTCGATAACACCATCGTCCCAAAGTCGTGCAGTCGAGAAGTAGGGGTTTCCTTCCTGCTCGTACTTGTCGCGGATGGGGGCCTTGAAGGATTCTTCGTCGGCCGGGCTTGGGAAATCACCTTTCACCGTCGCAAGAACGCTGGCCGCCTGTTCCCCACCCATCACCGAGATCCTTGCGTTCGGCCACATCCAGAGGAAGCGCGGCTCGTACGCCCTTCCGCACATGCCGTAGTTGCCAGCCCCGAATGAACCGCCGATGATCACGGTGAACTTGGGAACGTTCGCACACGAAACGGCCGTGACGAGTTTCGCTCCGTCCTTCGCGATGCCTCCCGCTTCGTATTCGCGCCCGACCATGAAACCGGTGATGTTTTGAAGGAACACCAAAGGGACCTGCCGCTGTTCGCAAAGCTCGATGAAATGCGCTCCCTTGAGCGCCGACTCGCTGAACAAGATTCCGTTGTTGGCGATGATGCCTACCGGGAAACCTTCGATGTGAGCGAAGCCGCAAACCAGGGTCGTGCCGTAAAGCGCTTTGAATTCCTGCAACTCAGAGCGATCGACGATCCGCGCGATCACCTCTCTCACGTCATAGGGCACGCGCGGATCAGATGGAACGATCGCATAGAGCTCGTGCGGGTCGTACTTCGGTGGCTCGGCCTCGCGCATGCCCTTCGGAAGGGACTTGGAACGATTCAATGACGAAACGATGTCGCGCGTTATCTGAAGCGCATGAACGTCGTCGAGTGCATAGTGATCAACGACTCCGCTGGTACGCGCATGAACATCTGCGCCGCCAAGTTCTTCATCGGTGACCTCTTCGCCGGTTGCTGCCTTAACGAGAGGAGGCCCTCCCAGGAAGATCGTCCCTTGCTCTTTCACGATCACTGACTCGTCGCTCATCGCCGGGACGTACGCGCCGCCCGCAGTGCACGATCCGAGAACCGCTGCGACCTGCGGTATGCCGAGCGCCGACATGCGGGCCTGGTTGTAGAAGATCCGTCCGAAATGCTCCTTATCGGGGAACACCTCTGCCTGGAGCGGAAGGAAAGCTCCCCCAGAGTCGACCAGATAGATGCACGGAAGATGATTCTGCAAGGCTACTTCCTGGGCCCGCAGATGCTTCTTCACCGTCATCGGGAAGTAGGTGCCGCCTTTCACGGTTGCGTCGTTGCACACGATCACGCACTCGAGGCCGGACACCCTTCCAACACCGGTGATGATGCCTGCGCCGGGGGCCTGGTCGTCATACATCCCCGACGCGGCTAGCTGGGATAGTTCAAGGAAGGGAGACCCCGGGTCGAGCAGACGCTCCACACGCTCGCGCGGGAGCAGCTTGCCTCTTGCCTCATGCCTGTCGCGGGACTTCTGCGGCCCCCCGAGGGCCGCAGCTGCAACCCTTTGCCTCAGTTCTGTGGCCGCAGTCTCCATAGCGTCCCGGTTGATCCGGGACTGCTCCGAGCCTGGTTCGAGATGGGTCAGAAGAAGGGGGGCCATCGGTCAATCATGGCATCTCAGGCCTGATGAAGATGGGTGATGTCGCCAACGTGAAGCACCTGCCCGTCTGCCAGCACAAGGCCCCCCCAGGAATCCAATCCGGTCGCGGTGGCGTTGAAGGTCACTCCCCCGGTATCGACCCTTACCTGCTTGCCGATCGTCGAGCAGAGCGCGCGGTAACGAACGATGAGGTCGGCAGCATCTATCAGCCCGCTAAGGCGCGCGATGAACGACCGAAGAAGCTCCCATCTGTCCCATGCGCGGCCCCCTTCGATGGCCAGACTGGTGGCCGTTGATGCGATCTCGGGCGGAAAGGATGCGTTGTTGACGTTGATACCTATCCCCAGCACTACAGCGCTGCCGCGGGGGAGATCGATCAACTCCGACAGGATGCCGGAAACCTTCTTCTGCGACACCAGAACATCGTTCGGCCATTTGATCGCGACTTCCAGGCCGGCCTCGGTAAGGGTTTCGGCAAGGGCGACGGCCGCCGCCACATTCGAAAGCCCAACCCGCCGCTGCTCATGTTCATCGCCGAATACAAGCAGCGTCGAGCACTGTATGGCAGCACCCGGCTGACTGAACCATGAACGATCGAGCCGTCCCCGGCCAGCGACCTGATGGTCGGTCGCAACGACCGTCAGATGCTCTGCGCCGCCCAGAGCCATCTCGCGAAGTACCCGATTGGTCGAGTCAGTCTCTTCCAGCCAGACAAGCGTTCCAGCGATGCCCTGCAACGACTTCTGCATCTCGCTCAGACTCACATGACCCCCCGATACCGAAGCCAGATGCGCCTATAGACTCTGGCCCATGCCTTCCACCACCCACTCATATGTCCACGATTATCTTCCGGCGCCGGGACTCGGCCCCGCTATGAGCGTCTGAGAGAGCCGTTGGGAACGATCGAAAAGGTCCTTGTTGCCAATCGCGGAGAGATCGCAGTGCGCATCTTCCGCGCATGCAAAGAGATGGGCATCGCCACCGTTGCCGTCTACTCCGAGGTCGACCGCGACGCGCTGCACACCAACTACGCCGACGAGGCCTATCTGCTGGGCGAGACTGCACCGTCGGAGAGCTACCTGAACATCGGCAAGATAATCCAGGTGGCAAAAAGGTCCGGAGCCTCTGCTGTCCATCCGGGATACGGCTTCCTGGCCGAGAACGGAGGGTTCGCCCAGGCGGTCATCGACGCTGGCCTGATCTGGATCGGCCCCCCTCCCAACGCCATCGCCGCTATGGGAGACAAGGTGTCGGCGCGCAAGGTTGCGGCCGAGGCGGGAGTGTCGAGCGTTCCCGGAACCTCGTCGCCGATAAGCAGGCCGGACGAGATCGAAAAGTTCGCAGCCGAGTTCGGCTGGCCCGTTGCACTCAAGGCAGCTCATGGAGGCGGGGGTCGGGGATTCAGGGTAGTTGCCAAACCTGAGGAAGCGGCCCAGGCATTCGAGGGGGCCGGGCGTGAAGCTCAGATGGCCTTCGGGAACCCGGAGCTTTACTTAGAGCGCTACCTCGAGAACCCACGACACGTCGAGGTGCAGATCATCGGCGACACACATGGCAATGTGATCCATCTGGGTGAAAGGGACTGCTCTCTTCAAAGGCGGCACCAGAAGCTCGTCGAAGAATCACCTTCACCAGCGGTCGATGACGACTTGCGCCAGCAGATGGGCTCCGCCGCGGTCGCCGTCGCAAAGGCGGCTGGATACTTCAGCGCCGGCACGGTTGAGTTCCTGCTCGAAGACTCACCGGAGGGCCAACGCTTCTGGTTCCTAGAGATGAACACGCGCCTTCAGGTGGAACACCCGGTGACGGAACTGGTGACGGGCATGGACCTAGCGAAGATGATGATCCGGGTCGCTGCAGGGGAGCCGCTTGGCATGCAGCAAGCCGACGTGAAGCTGACCGGGCATGCGATCGAATGCCGCATCAATGCCGAGAACCCTGCAAAGAACTTCATGCCGAGTCCCGGAACGATCAGCGGATACCGAGAGCCGGGCGGTCCGGGGACACGCGTCGACGCGGGCGTCGTTCCGGGGGCCGAGATACCCCAGGCATACGACTCTTTGATCGCCAAACTCATCTGCTACGGAGCCGACAGGGACGAAGCGATCGCAAGGTCGCTTCGAGCATTGGACGAATTCACGATCGAAGGGCTGCGAACGACGATCCCCTTTCACAAGTTGGCGCTTGCGAGCGACTGGTTCCGCTCGGGCAAGTTCTCGACCAAGACCGTGGAAGCCGACCTGGACCTCTCGGTCTTGAAGGACGATGCATCCCCGGCGACCAGCAAAGGCTCTGCGGCCAACATCCAGAGACAGAGCGTCGTTGAACTCGACGGCAAGAGGTTCTCCGTCACCTATCGCGAAAAGCTCGACCCCTCGATCCGAAGGACCAAGCCCAAGCCTCCTGACCTATCGCGCTCGTCGAAGGGAGCCGCTGGGGCCGAGAGCCTCACCGCCCCCATGCAGGGGACCATCGTGAAGACGCTCGTAGAACAAGGCGCAGAAGTGAAATCGGGAGATGCGATCGTCGTTCTGGAAGCGATGAAGATGGAGAACCTGATCCTTTGCCACCAGGACGGGACCGTGAAAGAGATGAAGGTGAAGGCCGGGGACACCGTTTCAAGCGGAGCCCTGCTAGCGGTTATCGAGTAGCTAAAGCCCGGTGATGCGGATGCCGGCCCCCGGCTGAAGCTTGTAGCGAGAGTTGATGCCGATCAGAAGAGCGGTGATGGACTCTAAGATGCGGGCCCTCTCCAGCGGGCCGCAATCTACGAACCGGGCACCGTCTATCAACGAAACGACCTGCTCTGCAACAGCTTTGCCCTCGGCGTCACCGCACACAAGGATGTCCATCTGAAGCGGGGTGTCTAGAGCTTCGAGTTTTCCGGCCATGACACTGTGGAACCCGGCCGCCATGTGGAAGTCCTTTCCGAGGATGGCTTTGCCAGCCTGCGCGGCCGAGCCCTCCCAAACACCGAGGAGGCGCGTTGCCTTGCCACCAACTTCACTGGCGAGCGGAACGTTGCAGTCGATGACGACCGCTCCGGGGGAAAGTCCTTCCTTGATCACGGCATACGTCGGTGCAAGACCGGGGAAAGGGACCGCGACCAAAGTCACATCGACGCCGCGGACCGCATCTTGGTTAGCCTTGCCTTCCACCGGCCTGTCGAGTTTGTCCGAAAGCTCTTTCGCTACTGACGTTGCCTTCGCTTCTTCACGGCTCCCTACGACCACATCGGCTCCTGCATGCGCGAGACGTAAAGCGAGAGCCCGCCCGAGGCCCGCCGTCCCGCCGACAACAGCTATCTGCATCGCTTATCGCTCCGAGGGCTCGTAAACGCCGAACACTTCGCGAAGAACATCACTAACTTCGCCGAG
>Ga0183260_10004765_pt1 | contig 10741 bp, 7 predicted proteins | sample AntDrymUQ4972206_2_FD_129768 | JGI IMG/M metagenome (GOLD analysis project Ga0183260, IMG submission 129768) | Polar desert sand microbial communities from Dry Valleys, Antarctica - metaG UQ497 (22.06) (version 2) (version 2) | ecosystem: Environmental > Terrestrial > Soil > Desert | place...
CTGGGCACTGGCCGCCGCGCTCGTCGCCGGGCGTCAGATCGACCTCCTGGTGGTGGATCTTCCGTCTCAGCTCCGCGCCAGTCACGAAAACTCCCTGCGCCGCCTGGCGGCCCACACGCGGCGTTCGAACGTGCGCATGATCGTCCTCGAGCCATCCGGCCTGGCAGCTGCCGTCCATGGCGCGCTGGCCGAATCAGTTGCCCTGCGACTGGAGCTCGAGCAGCGCGCCTGGCTGCGCGCGGGCCGTGACATCGTCGGCAGGTGCGTCTCGGTCAATGTGGCCAAGAACCGCTTCGGCCCGCCCGGCAGGGAGACGGAGATCGAGATCCGCTACCTGGCCGAGACGGAGATCGAGCCTGCGCTGGAGCGCTTCGCGACCCGTGACGTCGGCCCACCACTTCCGATCTTCCCCGTTGTCCCCGTCCGCCGTTCTGCCTGAGGAGCCATCGACCGACCGACCGACCAACCACCACCCAACATCCAAACCGACCTCAGCCGCATGCGATTTCTATATTTCGACTGGCCGCACCTCGCCTATCGGATCGAGGCCGCTCGTGAGCTCGCCCGCCAGCCGAATGGCGCGCTGATCCCCGAGCTCGTGGTCATCGGTGGTCAGCCATGGGAGCCCGGCACGGTGCTCGATTGCAGCCCTGCTGCGAGCCGGCTTGGCGTGGCCAAAGACCAGCCTCTGGGGACGGCCCATCGCCTCGTGCCCGAGGCACAGTTCCTGCCCGCCGATCGCGAGACCTACCGCCAAAGGATGGAGGCCGCGCTCGAGGCGCTGGCCCGTTTCACGCCTTCGCTCGAAGCGGAGGTTGCGCCCGACGCGCGGACGTTCGGCCAAGTCCTGCTCGGCATCGAGGGCCTCCACCGGTTATGGGGTGACGAAGAGATGCTGGCGGCGCGGATGGTCGACGCCGTGCGCCCGGTGCTGCCCGATGGCCCGCGCGTAGGGATTGGCAACACCCGCTTTGGGGCGCAGGTAGCCGCGGTCATCGGCCGTGGCCGGTTGGAGGCAATCCCGGTCGGCGACGGCCAGGCCGAGGCCGCCTACCTCGCGCCGTTGCCCGTCCTGCTGCTGCCGGACCAGGACGACACCCGTGAGCGGCTGCGCGTCTTCGGCCTGACACGCATCGGCGAGTTCGCCGCGCTCGCGCGATCGGCGGTGATCGCCCGTTTCGGCGAGCACGGCGGGATGCTCCACGATCTCGCACGCGGTATGGACGGTCGTCGCCTCAGGCCGCGACGTCCGGTGGAGCGGCTGCGCGCCGAGGCGGAGCTGGAGCCGCCGGTCGATAACGTCGAGCCGCTGCGCTTCGTGCTGCGCAGCCTGTGCGGCGCCCTGTGCGAGCAGCTGGCGGCGCGCGGCGCGGGTGCCACGCGGGCGATGCTCGTGCTCGACGTGGAGCACGGGCCACCCGTCCAGCTCGAGCAGGCACTGCCAGAGCCGGCCGCCTCGCCCGATCTGCTCGAGCGGCTCCTGGTGGCTCGGCTGGCCGCGTTCCTGCTCGCCTCGCCGGTGATCCGCCTCGCTCTCGAGCTGCGCGGCGAACAGGCCGTTGCCGGTCAGCAGCTCGGGCTGTTCGCTCCGCAGCTTGCCCGCGCCGCGCGTCTCGACTGGCAGCTGACCGGCCTGGCCCTGCGTTTTGGCGCGGACCGGTTGCTCCGTGCGCAGATCGTGGACCCTGAGGCGACGTTGCCGGAGGGACGCATCGGCTGGTCGCCGGCGACGACCGAGCCTTTGTCGAACTCGGCCGCTGATGGGCTCGCGGGCTCGGGCAAATGACGCGCCTCACCGGCCATCACCCGCTCATCCATGTCGAGCTCGACGATGGCGGCCTGCCGTCCGTGTTGCGCTGGGACGGCGGCAGCGAAGCGGTCGAGGTGTGCAACCAGTGGCGGATTGAGGAAGCCTGGTGGCGCCGGCCCGTCAGCCGGGACTACTACAAGCTTGCCGGTCAACGCCTGCTGGCGCTGGTGTACATGGATCGCGTCGACGGCACTTGGCACCTGGAGCGGGTCTACGACTGACCCAATTTGTGAGTTGGACAGGGGCTCGGCCCCGGGGGAGACCGGGGCCGAGTGGGGGAGCGGGTCGATTCGGACCTGGAGAGGAGGAGCCAGGCACGCGACCACAGTTCTGCAAATTGGACGCGGCCTGCTTCGGGCATGTGACGGCCCAGCAACCGATCACACAAACTGAAACGAACCTGCGAATCAGCCGAGAACTGCCGGCGTCGAGTAGGACGCGGCACGCTGGTCGCGTTACCTGAGAGTCGGGACCCCGCCTGGCGGGATCGTCGCCGCAATGATCACCACGACCATCCCGGCGAGGACGACGAAGAGCGCGGCGGCGGCGAGCATCTCAAAGATCGTCGGGCGCATCGGGACGAAGGATACGTGGGGACGGCGCGGGCGGCGCTGTCGGGCGGGCGGTCGTCAGCCAGTGACCTGCGAGCCAGTGGCCCGAGACCCCGAGCGGTCAGACGCTCGCGGCGGAGGCGATGGCCAGCACAGCCGGCAGGCCGACCATGATCAGCGCGGTCACGACCGCGGCCAGGATCAGGGCGCGGATCAATGGCACGGCGGAATGAAAACGGGTCATCGAGCCTGTGACGGGCAGGCCGTCTGAACTGTGACGAACAAGTTCCTCGGCGGGCAGGGTGCCTGTCGACATTTTGATGCTCCGTATCAGTCGTGCGTTGATTGGATGAGTCTTCAGCGCTCACTACTGGTTCGGGAGTTCTGGCGGCGCAGTCGGGGAAGGGCTGGGAGACGGAGTGCCGTTGACCCTGTCGCGGAGCTTCTGCGGGGCGAATTCATCCCCCCATGGCAGCACCTTGAGTGGGTCGACTCGTTCGCGCACCTTGAGCGGATAGCCGAACCGCTCCAACCGCGGCACGAGATCCTGCCACGGCCCGTCCATGCGGATCAGGCCGTAGTGCAGGTGACAACCGGTCGCGAAACCGGTCGCGCCCTCGAGGCCAATGAAATCGCCAGCTTTGACCTCCATCCCAGCTTCGACGTCAGCTCGTTCCAGGTGGACGTAAACGCTGCGATATCCGTTCCTATCGTCGATGACCACAACGATCGGCTGGTCATTGACTCGACCCAGCCTCTCGAGCCGAGCGTAGATGGCGTCCGCATCGCCCCAATAGCCGAAGTACGGATCGAAGTTGCGTCCGGCATACAGAACGATCCCATCGTGGGCGGCGCGGACCCTGTTGCCGCAGTGCGTGGCGAGATCGAGACCGTCATGGATCTCCTGGCCATCGATGAGCAGGAAGCCGCCGAAGTCCCGCGGCGCGAAGCGGCTGGTGATCAGCGCGTGGCGCGCCGGCCACATGTAGCCGGTGAGTTCCTCCGGCGGGACGCTCTGGGGCAGCGCCTGCTTCGCGAGCCCGTTGGCCACGGGTGGTGAGGGACTGAGGCTCGGCGTCTCGGGCGCATCGGTGGGTGTGTCGGAGGGAGAGCCAGCCGGCGCGCCGTCGGTTGGGCCCGGGGCGGAGGTTGGGGTCGGCGCGCCGGCGACTCCCGGGTCCTCCGGCGGCCGATAGGTCCAGATGAGCATGGCCGACAGAAGGAGGCCGATCAGGGCGACCGCGGGCAGCGCGAGATAGAGCGGACGAACCCTGAGCATCATGCGTATCAAATCACGGTCGGCGTGGCTTCGTCGGGTCGGGCATTTTAGAACATCTGTTCTATGATCGGTGAGTGCCCGATGACTTCGCCGAGCTCCACTGCCACTCAAATTTCTCGTTCCTCGATGGCGCCTCGTCAGTGGACGACCTGGCCGAGCGGGCGGTCGAGCTGGACCTGACGGCGCTGGCACTGACAGATCACCAGGGCCTCTATGGCGCCGTCCGATTCGCCACGGCAGCGAAAGAGGTCGGCCTGAGGCCCATCGTCGGGATGGAGATCGAGCTGCGCGACGCCATCGCGCCAGATCAACAAGGATTGATCGTCCCGCGTCGCAGGCGGAAGCGGGGAGATCGGGCGGAAGCGGGCTTGTCGGCCGCCTTGCCCATGTCGCCGCAGGATCCGATCGACGGACGCGCTGTCCGACCGGCCATCGAACGCCTGCGGCCGCCGGGCTACCGTGAGCCGCGGCGCGAGGACATGCGCGGTGTCCGATCACGCGAGCTCGGCCCGCACCTGGTGCTGATCGCGCGCGATATGACCGGGTATCGCAGCCTTTGCCGGCTGGCGAGCAACGCCCACCTGGCCGGGACCAAGGGCGCCCCGCGTTTCACGCACAAGCTGCTGGCCGAAAATACCGAGGGGCTTGTCGCTCTGTCGGGCTGCCGTCACGGCGAGGTGGCGCGGAGGCTGCTGGCCGGCGATCGTGAGGGAGCGGCACGGGCGGCACGCGCCCTGGCGCTGATGTTCGGCGGCGAGGCCTTCTTCCTCGAGCTCCAGCACCACCTGCTGTCCGACGACGACTGGCTGGTCACCGAGACGGTTCGCCTGGCCACGGACGTCGGTCTGCCGATGGTCGTCACCAATGACGCGCACTACGCGCATCCCGCGGGACGAGAGCTCCAGGACGTGCTGGTCTGCATACGCCACGGCAAGCCGCTCGAGGAGAGTGCTCATCTGCGCAGGCCGAACGGCGAGTACTTCCTGAAGAGCCAGGCTGAGCTGGCGGCTCTACCTGTCGCCAACGGAGCGCTCGGTGACGAGGTCGCGCGCGCCTGGTCGGAAGGGCTGCGGACCGCCGGTGATCTCGCGGGGCGCTGCTCCGTCGACTTTGACTTCGAGCAGTACCGCTTCCCGGGCTACCCGGTGCCGGTCGAGGAAACGGCGTTCTCCTATCTCGAGGCGCTGTGCCACGAGGGGATGCGCCGCCGATACCACCCATTGAAGCCTGCCGTGGTGAAGCAGCTGGCACACGAGCTGGAGGTGATCGAGCGAACCGGCCTGGCCGAGTTCTTCCTGATCTGCTGGGACATCATGCGCTTCTGCCGCGAGCGCGGGATCCCTGCCCAGGGCAGGGGCAGCGCCGGCGATTCGATCGTCGCCTACGTTTTGGGCATTACGCGCGTTGACCCGATCCGCCACCGGCTGCTCTTCGAACGCTTCATCAACGAGGGGCGGACCACCTACCCGGACGTCGACATCGACTTCGCATCGTCGCGCCGCGAAGAGGTCATCCAGTACTGCTACGAGCGCTACGGCGCCGAACACACGGGCATGGTCTGCAACCTCGTGACATACCGCGCGCGGTCTGCCGTGCGCGAGGTGGGCTATGCGCTGGGGTTTCCGCGGCCGCTGGTCGACCGGGTGGCCAAGGCGCTCGAGACCTACGACTCGGTCATGGTCCGGCGCGACCTCGAGGCGGAAGGGGGCTTCGCCGAGTTCTTCGCGGTGGTGGATGAGGCCGGCAGCGGAGACGGCTCGGCCCGCGGCGACATCGTGGCCGTCGAGCGCGGCTTCCTCGACGGGATGGGCCAGCTCAACGATGGCCGCGGTGTGGGGCAGCTGGCGCCGGTAGAGGTGATCAGGCCCGGGCGGCGCGGCAGCTCCGACGACGAAGGCGGACCCGGCGACACGCCCGTCAGCGTCCGCTGGTTGCGTTCCGAAGTGGGCCATTCAGGGCCGCCATCGAGGGCGCGAGGCAGCGCTGAGGTTCACCCGGCACTGGTGCGCCCACCTCGCCGGATCGACCCCGCGGAGTCCGACGACTACCGCCCGCCTGCCCTGTCGCGCCCCGTACCGCCTGCCCTATCGCGTCCGGTACCGCCTGCATTCTTAAGTCCTGGGGAGCAGGCTCGTTACCAGGCCCCGCAAGATGCAGAAGGTGCTGGTCCCACGCTCATCGTGCACTCGGATCCTGTCCAGCACGCGTCCGGAGCAGCTCAGATCGGGCGCAATGGACCGCACAGGCCAAAAGCTAAGGATGCCGGCGGTACGGAGAACGAGAGGGACTCCCTGGCGACCTCGGACCGGCCGCCGACGACTCTCGCCGCCGCCGCCGCGGCCGCGCGCCGCTCCACGACCGGATTGACGCCGTGGGACCGATGGCTGGAGCTGACCGCGCGCATCGACGGCTTCCCGCGTCACTTGTCGATCCACACCGGCGGGATGCTCATAACGGCCGCGCCACTGATCGACATAGCCCCCTTGGAACGCGCCACGATGCAGGGTCGTGTCGTGGTGCAATACGACAAACGCGACATCGAGACGTTAAAGTTGATCAAACTCGACCTGTTGGGCTTGCGGATGCTCTCCGCGATCGACGACGCCCTGCGCGACATCACCGCCGACTGCGCTGTGGTCGTCGATCTTGATCGACTGCCAGAGGACATCCCCGAGGTATTCCGCATGATCTGCGCCGCTGACACGGTTGGCGTGTTCCAGATCGAGTCACGCGCCCAGATGCAGACGCTTCCGCGCAGCAGGCCGGAGAACCTCGATGACCTCGTGGTCGAGGTGGCGATCATCCGTCCGGGCCCCATCCAGGGCAACGCGGTCCACCCGTACCTCCGCCGCCGGCAGGGCAAGGAGGAGGTGACCTACCTGCATCCGAGCCTCCAACCGGCGCTCGAGGAGACCCTCGGCGTGATCCTCTACCAGGAGCAGGTGATGAAGATCGCGATCGACGTCGCGGGCTTCACGGCGGCCGAGTCGGACGGCTTCAGACGCGCCATGGGCACGTGGCGCTCCAGCCGCGAGATGGAGAAGCTCCACGCGAAGTTTGTCGACGGCTGCGTCACCGGAAACGGACTCACCACCGAACAGGCTGAGGAGCTCTTCCGCCAGGTCTCGGCGTTTGCCAGCTTCGGCTTCAACAAGAGCCATGCGGCGGCGTTCGCGCGGACCGCGTACGAATCGGCGTTCCTGAAGCTCTTCTACCCGGCACAGTTCGTGGCCGGCCTCATCAACGCCCAGCCGATGGGCTTCTACCCGGTCGAGGTGCTGATCAACGACGCCAAGCGGCACGGCGTGTGCGTCCTGCCGGTGGACGTCAATCGAAGCCGCTATCGAACGGCCAGCGAGTGGGTCGACCTGCCCACGGAGCCGCTGCCCGAAGGCACGGGTATCGAGGCACGTCCGCCGGTAGTGAAATCGTCCGGTTGTGTCGTGCCCGGCAAGGCCGCCCGGGACCACTGGGCAGCGCCGACCGCGATCGGCTATGGCATCCGCCTCGGGCTGCATCTCGTCAAGGGCATCGGCGACACGGAAGGCGAGGCTCTCGACGCCGAGATCAGCAGCGGAGGGCCGTTCAGCTCATTGGCCGACGTCGTCGCGCGGACAGAGCTGTCGGAAGAGGTGGTCGAGCGACTCATTCGCGCCGGCGCGTTCGACTCCTTCGGCCAGCCGCGGCGACAGCTGCTCTGGCAGTTGAAGGAGGTGGCCAGCGCGACCCGCCGGACCCGAACGCTCGACCTTCGCCTGCCGCCAACCACGGCGCCCGACCTGCCGCCACCGACCGAGCTCGAACGGGTTGGCGACGCCTACGCGATCCTGTCGCTCGATGCCCGCCGGCAGGTGATCGAGCTATTCCGTCCGGCGCTGGACCAGCTGGGCGTGCTCCGCGCCGGCGAGCTGGCCGACGCCCGGCCAGGCCGGGTCAGGATCGGTGGCCTGGTCGTCACCCGCCAGCACCCGATGACCGCGCGGGGCACCGTCTTTCTGGCGCTCGAGGACGAGACGGGCATGGTCAACGTCACGCTCTGGCCGGATACCTGGGCGCGTTTCCGACGTACCGTGCGCCGCCACGCGTTGCTCTACGTGGAGGGTCGTCTCGAACGTGAGTCGGACGTGGTCAACGTGATCGCCGACCGGGTCGAGTCACTCGCCGAGATCGCGCGCCCGGCTGGCGGACCGTCACCGCCCAAGGGCGTGCGCCACATGGGTCACGCCGGTATGCGCCGCCTGGGCTGAGTACGCCGACTGAGCGGGCCAGCGGCTCCTAGGAGGTGGGGCGCTTGGCCACCCGTCGTGCTTCGGCACGCTCTTCGCGCCGCCGGGCTCGTTCGTCGACTTCCTTGACCGCGCGGCGGGCCTTGCCACGCTCCTGTATCCCACGCAGGAACTCGCGGTACCAACCGGCCAGAGCTCCCGCGAGCGTTCCGTACAGGACGCCGATGACGAGCATGTTGAGAAGGACCATCGGCGTGTCCAGCGGCGCGGTCGACACTGGCGCCGCTGGGTCGACCACCGCCGATCGGCCAACCGCCAGGATGGCGATCGACCAGACCGCGGCGGCAATGAGGCCGTAGATGAAGCCGACCAGGTATGACGCTCGCGGGGCGAAGAAGCCAGCGATGAAGAACGTGAACAGCGCCGGCGGCGCGAAGAAGAACTGGATGTAGTAGCCGGCGATTCCGGCGATATCGGGTGACAGGCCGGGCAGCGCCAGGAAGATGCCGAGACCGCCGACCAGGAGGACCAGCGGCAGGAAAAGGATCGGCCGCGACCGAATGATCGACGGCAGAGCGCGGACGTCCTCACGGATGTTGGGCATCTTGAAGAGGGGCTTGCGCTCGGGCGCGGGCGGAGCGGTGGCGTCGATGTAGTCGGGGCCCTCCACTCCGTCGAACTCATCGGCCGGCATCTGATCTTCGCGCAGCGTTACGCGGGTGCGGCGGCGGGCTTCGGCGCGTGACGTGTTCTTCTCGCGAGCCAGGGTCGATCTCCTTCCGGACGAGGCGACGGGTTCGCTCGATCGTAGCGCATGGACCGTTGAGCGCCGTTCCGGTGCCCCTGTGGACGGACGTGGCAAGCGCCAGTCGAGTCACGGTTAAGGCACCGTGAACTGCCAGTAGATCTCGTCTCGCGATACTGCGATCAGCCCGCCCTGGTCCGCCCTGTGGCTGGAGATTGGCATGGTGCAGGCGCGCTCGCCCAAGTGGTTTCAGGCCGCGCTTTTCGTGGCGCTCACCTGCGTTGTGTCCGCCGCGGTGCGAGGGTCGGCCGGTCCTCAGGCCGCGGATCGGCTGCTGGCGGTGCAGGCCGCAGCCCAGGTTGGCTGGTCCCCGTCGGATGGGTTGGTCATCGCCGAGGTGGTCACCGGCGCCGGCACAGCATCCGACGAGTTCGTCGAGATCTACAACGCCGGCCCGGTTGCGCGTGAACTGGGCGGCCTCGAGCTGGTGTATGTCACCGCGAGCGGATCGACGGTTACGCGGAAGCAGACATGGACCCAGCTGCTGCTCGCGTCGCACCGGCACCTGCTGATCGCGAACTCGGCCGGAAAGTGGGCCTCGGCCGCGGACGGGCTCTACTCGAGCGGTTTTGCGGCAGCAGGCGGCAGCCTCGTCCTGCGGACGCTTGGCGGAACCGTTGTCGACTCGCTCAGCTGGGGCGACGCTAGCAACACACTGGTGGAGGGCTTGGCGGGTCCCGCGCCGGCCGCGGGATCCAGTCTCGAGCGCAAGCCCGGTGGCTCGCAGGGCAACGGCACGGACACGAACGACAACCTGGCTGACACGCGGATCGAGGCAAGCCCCGCCGCGCAGGGCATCACTGCTGATCCCGTGCCGGCGGCGACGCCAACGACCGACGCGTCATCAACAGCCACGTCGTCGCAGAACCCCGATCCGACACCTGCGCCGACACCATCGCCGACACCGATGCCGACCGAGCTATGCACGCCGGAGCCGTCCGCGACCCCGAGCCCCGATCAGACGATCGAGCCACTGCCCAGCCCGACGCCGGCCGCAACTCCGAGCCCATCGCCCACCCCGAGCCCATCGCCCACGCCGAGCCCATCGCCGAGCCCGACTGCTTCAACCACGGTGACTGCGACCGCCACGCTCGTCGCAACCGACTCGCAGGCGCCGGCCGAGAGCCCAACGCCGACCGTGAGCGCAAGTCCCGTACCGACACCAACGCCGGAGCCGACGCCCGTACCGACGCCGGTGGCGACGCCCACACCGAGCCCGACGCCGGTGGCGACGCCGACACCGAGCCCGACGCCCACAACGGTTCCACCGCCTACGGCGACCGTACTCCCCAGTCCCGCGCCCGACATCCTGGGCATCCGGGCACTGCCCCTGGGCGCCAGCGTCGTCGTTCACGGTCGACTCACGACGGCTGCGGGTCAGTTCGACAGCGGCACAACCTCGTTCATCGAGGATGGCTCGGCCGGCATCGCGGTGCGCCTCGCCTCGGCGGACTGGAACCCGCTGCCACGTGGCACGGACATCGACGCGCTCGGCGTCCTGGAGTCGCGGGACGGACTCCTCGTGGTCGCAGTCGAAAGCGCGGCCGACATCACCGCGACGGGCAGCGGACCCATTGCCGACCCCCTCCTGGTCGCCACGGGCCTCGCCTGCGAACCGTTCGAGGCCCGGCTGTTGGTTGTCGAGGGCTGGATCACCGCTGGGGCTGCGGCCCTGGACACCGGCGGACACGCGGCCACGATCGACGATGGGACTGGTTCGCTGACGGTGATCGCCGAAGCCGGAACCGGCGTGCTCGCATCAGAGCTCGCCCTGGGCGCTCGCGTTCGGCTGACCGGTGTTATCGGCCAGCATGACCCCACTGGTGCCGGGGCTGGCTATCGGCTCTACCTGCGATCACTCGACGACGTCGTGGTCCTCGACCCACCACCGACGCCGACGCCGACGCCAACGCCAGCGCCAACGCCCACCCCGACGCCAGCGCCAACGGCGAGTCCTTCGCCAACGCAGGCACTCATTTCGATTGCCGACGCCAGGGGCCGACCAGTCGGAGGCCAGGTGCTGGTGCGCGGGATCGTGACCGTCGGCGCCGGCTGGATCCTGGGTGATTC
>Ga0183260_10004766_pt1 | contig 10741 bp, 12 predicted proteins | sample AntDrymUQ4972206_2_FD_129768 | JGI IMG/M metagenome (GOLD analysis project Ga0183260, IMG submission 129768) | Polar desert sand microbial communities from Dry Valleys, Antarctica - metaG UQ497 (22.06) (version 2) (version 2) | ecosystem: Environmental > Terrestrial > Soil > Desert | place...
GGTCGCCAGAAACCTCGAAGCCGATGGCTATCGGGTCGTCAATGATTCTGTGCAGCTCAAAGGATGCCTACGGGCGTTCACCGAAGATCCCTTTGGTAATCGCGTGGAACTGATCCAAGTGACTTGAACGCATAGGGCCGTCGGACCTTTCTCGCGACATCCCGAGACATGCAGGCGGGCATCAGCGCAATCTTCGTCATAGTGTTAGAGGCAGAGCCGTTGGTCGGGCTTCTACGCGCCAAGTACGGTCGTCGGTAAATGGTCGCGTAACGCGCAGACCGATCGCTAGATGGCGACCGATTAAGACAGTTATTTAAACCGGTATCCGACTCCACTGTCTGCACACGGATTCGCTGCTGATTTGCGCTCTCGGCCCACTACCCTTGACTGGGTTTCTGTATTAGTGTAGTAATACACCATGACGATCGACGCTCGAGCATTCAGCATTCGGGTGGGTGCTACCGAGCCCATCTATCGCCAACTCGTTGATCAAACGCGGCGTCTGATAGCGAGTGGGCAACTGACCGCCGGCGATCTGGTGCCTTCGGTTCGCGATATGGCTGCCGCTCTCGCTATCAATCCGATGACGATTTCTAAAGCGTATAGCCAGCTAAAGGCAGAAGGTCTTCTTTCTCAAAGACGCGGACTTGGAATGGCCGTCGCAGTGCCCGAAGCCGGCGCTGGCACATTAGCCGCTCGCCTCGAGCTGTTGAAACCGGCTTTAGAACGCGCTGCGCAAGAGTCAGCGCAGCTTGAACTCCCACCCGACACAGTGATTACAGCTTTTAAGCGCATTCTGAAAGGCCGCAAATGAACGACGTCGTTAAATTGGCTGGAGTAAGCAAAGCCTTCGGAAAGCATATGGTTCTTAACGGTTTGAGCTGGACGGTCGAGCGCGGAAAGGTTATCGGGTTAGTAGGCCGCAACGGCGCAGGGAAGTCGACCCTACTTCTGTGTGCACTGGGCATTTACGAAACCGACGCGGGTTCGATCCAGATGCTAGGCGATCGCGTACCGGAATTGTCTGACGCGACCCGCGCCCGTATTGGCTATGTTCCACAGAGTTCCGATTTGTTCGGCTGGTTAACTGCCGACCAGTTACTCGATTACTTCCGAGCGTTCTATCCAAGATGGAACGATGTGAAAGTACGGGCGCTGCTTAATCGCTGGGGCGTTCCTCGTGATCGCGTCATCAGCAAGCTTTCCGGTGGCGAGAAGCAGAGGTTGTCCATCATTCGCGCGTTGGCACACGAACCAGAGCTATTACTGCTTGATGAGCCTGTATCAGGGCTAGACCCGGCTGGGCGCCGCGATTTTTTGAGCGAGCTAATGAGCGACGTTGTGGACCGTGAAACGACAATACTTTTCTCGACTCATATTTTGTCTGATCTTGAGCGAGTTGCCGCCGATGTCGCGTTTCTGAAGGACGGCGCGATTCGCTTGCACGGCCAACTTGATGAGCTGATCGAAACCTGCAGACGGATAACGGGCGACAAACACAGCATTGATGCACTGGGCATACAAGCGCTTAGTAGGGAAGAGAATGTCAATGGAACCGTGTCGATCGTTGCTCGGCTGGATGACAGACACCTACGCAGTGTTGAAACCCGCAACGGTGCTTTGCGCGTTGATCGGATTGCCTTCGAGGAATTGTTTGAAGAGGTCACACGATGAGTCTCGGCTTTGTAAGACATATTTTGATGCAACCGTGGCACGAGGCCCGTCAGATTGGGCAGGCGTGGCTTGTTTGGTTGGCGTTGCTTACCGGCGTCGCGGTGCTGGGTGCAACGGTGGGATCAGGAGGAAGGAACCCAGGACACATACTGATTTTTCTCCCTGCGGCGGCGCTCATCTTCTTCGGGTGGCTGCAACTCGTATTGACTGCGCTGAAACAAACCACGCCATCGAATGCTCGACTGGTTCCCGGCCTTCGTCGTCGGGTAACTGCTGTGATTATTGCAACCTACATTGGCCTTGCGGCTGTCATCGGAGCAGTTTGTCTCTCAATTTTTGGGACGATTAATTGGGGGTTGGCCTCTGTTTCAATTGGGGGTCTAGTAATGGCGACAGCAGCCTTCAGTGTCGGCAGTCGCCTGGCCGCTTGGACCGTCTTCGTCGTTTTCATTGGCGGTTGGCAGACTGAAAGCGGCAGGCAGGCCGCCGGTCTATTTTTCGTCGCGGCGGGCCAATGACCGACGGCTCTTGCTGTACTCAGTGCGGGTGCAACGGGCCTTGCAATACTTCTTGCGAAGCCGCGCAGTGTCTTAGAAGATTGGTCCGTCGCTATCTGGCACGTTGACTTTAGCACTCGGCAGAGGCCAAGCTCATTTGTGTACCGTTGGGCGCTGTATCGGGCCATTGCGAAAAGGGATTTCAAAGCATTAGCGTTTCATGCACTCGGTCCTGGCGCCCACTGGACGTCGGCGGTGCTGATGGCGCCCGTGTTGTGCGGCATTTGCGCGATGCTGCTGCTAACCAATAATCGTTTCGCTTGGATAGCGGCGGTCGTTATGCCAGCAGTGTTAACCGCTTCCGGTGCACCCCTGGCGCGCTCAACGGCACACGGAACCAGAGCCGAACAAGAACTCGTTCGACTTTCGCCAAACGTGCCTCGCGGCGAAGTATTGAATCGATGGGTTCTGACAGGTCATGCGCTACAGCTTCGCGGCCACGCTTTTTATAGGGGCGATGTTTAGTGTCATCGTGCTCTTTGTCGCACCTTTCCCACATGCGCCCGCGGTCTTGATCGCACTCATGCTCACGACCGCTCTTCCTCCGGCATTACTGCTGATCACGGATTACTCACGCTTGAAGCCACCCAATGCCGCATCGATCATTGCTCCGTTTCTGCTAAGCGGCAGTGCCGCCGGAGTTCTACTTTTGACATACGTTGCGCGGCCAAGCCTGCTTTTGCCGGTGGCGGTAACACTGATTGTTCTCACTATCGGTGCATTCGTTGTGCGGTGGAACGTCGCCGTTCGTGCGCCAACATTTTTTCCCGCCGCACGGGCTTGACGAGTTTCACTGCTTTTGACCGACACACTGATCGAAAGCGGATGTGGAAGGAAGCCGGCGCTTGTTTCAGATCCTCAACGGCGCCTAAGCTAAGCGAAACCATAATAAGGTTGCGATACTTTTCTGGCGCTCGCTATCATCACTTGATGTTTCCATTCGGCCAGAAGAGGTCATTTTGGCAACGACTGCTTCATGGAAGCTGGATCGGAAGAGGAGGTGCAGGTCTCCCGTCCTAACGGATGCTTAGCGAAGGTCAGGAGTCGAGATTGATGATGCCTCGGCGCAGTGCGATCATCACTGCATCCGTCCGGTCACGCACATCCAACTTTCCAGAATGCTTTTCATGTGAGTCTTGACAGTGCCTTCGGAGAGACCAAGTCTCACGGCGATCAGCTGTTGCGACTGTTCAGCACAAGATGTCGCAGAACCTCGATTTCTCTTGGGGACAGCGGTTCGTCACGCGCTGCCGGGCCCGCATGACCGGCAAATGCCGCGGCGCTTGCAGCTGAAGGCGACCAGCTTGTTGTGGCCGCAGTCGCCGCAGCGCAACCGCAAGAAGCCGTGGGCCAGGACGCCGCAATCGAGGAAGCGTCGAAGTCGGCCCGCGACGAACTGCGGCAGGTCGGCGCCGGCGGCGGCTTCAGCTACGGCGAAGAAGGTCGCGGCATGCTGCTGCACAAAACGGTACAGCGTGGTCTGTTCCGGGCGGTGGTGGCGCTCATAGTGAATAGGGGCGCCATCCGGCGCCCGCTGGGGCTGCTGCACCTGGCCTGCACGCGAGGCTCCCGAGGTTGTGACCTTGGACGTCTTAGGCCCTGCACTGCGTCTCAATCGCTCAGAGTGTCGCCTGCCTGTGGGTACCCGCTGCTGCGGGCCACCTGCAAATTTCTCGGGCCCTTCCGCTTCGATGCCGAGGGCACGGCGCTGATCCTTCGGTGGCGCCGCGGCTCGGGCCGGCCCCGACCGCCGCGCCGGGCGGCACTGGCTTGGCATGGCGGTTGCCCAGCGTGGTAATGGCCGCCCCGTTCATGTTCGCTGGCATTGGGAACCGACGATTGATGGCGGAGCCACCCGTGTCGACGAGATGGGCAAGTGTTGGCCACTACATGCGGTTTCGATTGCGTGCAGCAACTGCGCCTCAGCGTGTTGCGCGACGGGCCGCCGATCCATCGCACGTGGCGGGCGCCCGGCAGTTTCGATTGGGACTTTGCGGACCTCACGTTCGCTGACCTGTTGCGGCGCGACATCCTGCCCATCGTCGACTTGTGCCACTTCGGTGTGCCCGACTGGATCTGCAACTTCCGGAACTTTGACTTCCCCGCCTTGTTTGCCGGCATGCAGCCGCCTTCGCACAGCGGTCCCCGTGGGTGCAGCTGTACACGCCTGTCAACGAGATCTTCATCTGCGCCACGTTTTCGGCGGCCTACGGATGTTGGAAGGAGCAACTGCACAGCGACGACCGCGCCTCGGTGACGGCGCTCAAGCACGTGGTCAAGGCCAATTGCTGGCCATGCAGGCAATCCTGAAGGTACATCCGGACGCAACCTTCGTGCAGAGCGAATCGTTGGAGTACTCCATGCCGACAGCCCCAACGCCGTGTGCGAAGGCCGAGATCCTGAACGCCCGGCGCTTCCTGTCGTTGGACCTGAGCTACGGCCGCCGCATCGAATCGGAGATGTACGAGTTCCAGCTGGACAACGTCATGACGCGCGAGGAGTACCACTCTTTCCTCGGCCGGCGCCTGAAGCCACACACTGCATCATGGGCAACGACTACGGCGTCACCAACGAGCACCGCCGACGCTCGCTTGCCTCCCATCGCCATGCAGCGCATGGGTCGCGAATCCGGGAGGGGCTCGAAGGGCGGCGGTCCTGAGCCGGATGCTGGTACTAGCAAGGCGAAGACATGACTGAAGAACGCTACACGTCGTCCCGCAAGTGGCTCGCGCGCGCCGAGCGCGTCATTCCGGGCGCCCACCACCTGTCCGGGCGGGTGCTCACTACGCCCGAGCGCTCCCCGATGTACATCGAGCGCGGCCGCGGCTGCCGGATCACGGACGTCGACGGGCACGAGTACATCGACTTCCTGATGGCCTTCGGAGCGTTCCTGCTCGGCTACGCGGATCCGGAAGTCGACGCGGCCGCGCGTGAGGAGCTCGAGCGGGGGTCGCTGCTCTCGATGAATCGGCCCGAGCACGTGCTCTTCGCCGAGGCTCTGGTCGAGCGGTTCGCCGCCGCCGACATGGCCGTGCTGCTGAAAACGGGGAGCGAAGCAACGACCGCCGCCCTCCGCATCGCGCGGCGCGCGACCGGCCGCCGCCGTGTCGCGCGCGCGGGCTATCACGGGTGGCACGACTGGTGTCTGCCGCTCGACCAATCAGTTCCTGCCGGCCTCGACGCGCAGGTTCTCGAATTCGACAGCAACGCCCTGCACTCGCTCGAGGCCCTCTTCGGCGCGTACCCTGGCGAGATCGCGGCAGTCATCCTTGCGCCCGAGATGGTCCTGCCGCCGACGCGCGAGGTTTTTCAAGCCATCCAAGACGTAACCCACCGCCATGGGGCGCTCTTTGTCCTCGATGAGGTCAAGACCGCGTTCCGCACGGCGCCCGGGTCCGTACAGGCCCGCTTCGGGCTGAAGCCCGACCTCACCACCGTGAGCAAGGGGCTGAGCAACGGCTGGCCCATTGCGGCAGTAGTGGGACGGCGCGACGTCATGAGCAGCGCCGCTGGAATGCACCTCTCGGCGACCTACCACGGTGACACCGCGGCCATGGCCGCCGCACTCACCACGTTGCGCATCGTTGAAGAACGTGGCGTCGCTGGCCACGTCTGGGCGCTCGGCCAGCGGCTCATCGACGGTCTGAACGCCATTACTCGTGACCTCGACGTCCCCGCACTGAGCTTCGGCGAGCCCTTCCCGCCGATGCCTTTCTTGAAGTTCAACCACCCGAACCCCGAGACGAACGACGCGCTGCGGACAGCGTTCTACGAAGAAATACTGTCGCGTGGCGTGCTCCTGCACCCCCGTCACATGTGGTTCGTCAGCTACGCCCACCACACGGCCGACATCGACACGACGCTCGAGCACGCGCGTAGCGCGATGAAGGTCGCGCGCGAGCAATGCCGGGCGACCTGAACAGGGCACTCATGAACATCCAGGCTGCCGACATCCAGCGCAGCGTCGACCGCTACATGCGATCCGAGGCCTCCGCGTCGATGGTATTGATGGAGCTCGTCCAGCTCACGGAGGACACGACGGCGCTTGCCCGCGCTCTGCCCACGCTGGCCGGGGAGCCGGCAAGGCTTCGCGAGCTCGCGCGGCACCTCGCCGAGAACGAGGCCGGCTGCCGCACCATCGTCAGGATGATCCGCCAACGTCTGGATTGCCCGGAGGTTGCTGAGAACTCGGAAGACGGAATCGAGCGATGCCGAAAGCTCTTTGACGCATCCGTGGCGGAGAGCGAGGAATCGAGCGTAGCCCTCTACTCTCTTGGAAGTCCCGAGCTCCTCGCCGCCGCGACAGACGAGGTAATCGGCGTCCTGGAAGACTGGGGGGTGCTCGGACTGCGTCGCGATGCCCTGGAGGTCGGGTGCGGCATTGGACGTCTGATGGTCCCCTTGTGCTCACGCGTGCGCTCCGTGGTCGGAACGGATGTCTCGTCGGGGATGATCTCGGCGGCCACGCGTCGGCTCGAAGGCTTTTCGAATACGAGCGTCCAGATGACGACTGGCCAGGATCTCTCGGAGTTTTGTTCCGGGTCGATGGACCTCGTCTACAGTGTCGACGCGTTTCCTTACATGGTGCTTTCTGGGCACGCGCTGGTCGAGCGCCACTTTCGAGAGGTCCGGCGTGTGCTCCGGCCCGGGGGCGACTTCGTTCTCTTCAACTACGCTTACGGACGGTCTCGCGAGGACGCCAATGGCGAGGTGCTCGCACTCGCGCACGGCGCGCAGCTGCAGGTTATACGCGCTGATGAATCTCCGTTTCGGATATGGAATGGCATCGGCTGGCTGATGAGGCGAGGATAGAGAAGGTGAGGATTCTTTACCTGTCGCCAGCCTTTCCACCGAATTCACACCTGTTCTGCGTCGCCGCGCACTCTCGCGGCGCAAGCGTCCTTGCCGTGGGTGATGTGCCGGAGAGCGACCTCCCTCCAGAAGCGCGCCACGCACTCGAACGTTATGTGTTCGAGCCCCGCATGGGTGAGTACGAAGTCTTGCTCGGCATCGTCACTTCGATGATCGCCGAGCACGGTCGAATCGACTTCGTGGAATCGAACGGGGAGCACTGGCTCGAAGTCGAGGGCCGCCTTCGCGATGACCTTGGCATCGAAGGCCTCTCGGCGCGGGACGTGGGACGCCTTCGCAGCAAGATTGCCATGGCGGAGGCCTTCGAGACGGCTGGCGTGCCCTCCCCGCCGGGCATCCGCTGCTTGTCGTCAGAGGCCGTCCAGGGCTTCGCCGCGAAGCACGGCTTTCCACTCGTCTTCAAGCCAGACAGCGGTTCGGGAGCCACGTTGACCTTCCGGGTCTCGACGGACGCCGAGCTCGAGGCTGCGCTCCTTCTGCCGCTTGACGGTCACGTCGTGCAGCCCTTCGTCGAAGGCGTCATCGTGACCTTCGATGGCCTGGTTGACCGGGAAGGGCGCCTGATTTTCTGCACGTCTCATGTCTACGACAGGGGAATTATGGAGCTGAGAGCCGGCGCTCTCGATGGGTTTTATTACTCTCTTCGCAGCATTCCGCCGGCGCTCGAGCAGGTCGGCCGGCGGGCGCTCGCAGCGTTTGCCCTGCGCCGGCGCTTCTTCCACCTCGAATTCTTCGCGCGTCCCGACGGCTCATATGTCGCGCTCGAGATGAACGTCCGCCCCCCGGGCGGGTTTACCACCGACATGATGAATTACGCCTGCGACTTCGATGTGTATGCGTTGTGGGCCGCAGTCATGCTTGGCGATTCACTAGAGGACTTTTCGTACGAACGCAAGTTCCATACCGCCCACGCAGGTCGGCGCCACGAACGCGCTTACGAGCATTCGCCCGAGGCGCTGCTGGGTCAGCTCGGTGACACGCTGGTCCTCGTTAAGCCCATCCCCGCCGCGTTCGCGTCGACAATGGGCAACAAAATGTACCTGCTTCGACATCCTCGATTGGAGCCGCTGCTTGACGCCATTCGGAGGGTCCAGCAGCCGCCGCCACATTCGAGCAACGGAGAGGAGACCGACGCGCGAGTGCAGGGCAGCCGTCACGAGTCGCAGGGTTGATACAGCGCATCTCGGGAAGTACGAACGGCCGGCGCCAGTGCCGCAAGTGCATGGTGGCGGCTCTTGGATCCGGCAGCGCGAGCTTTGCGCAGATCGCAGCCAGCTTCGCGCCCAGCTCGTGCATGAATCGCAAGCAAACGACAGCCGACTGATCGAGTTGCTCGGCGGCATTTCTAGCGTGAATCACCCGCAGTAGGCCAACGCGACGTCGTTGACCAAGCCGGCAAGCGTAGGACCGGTGACTTACCGCTGGAAAGGCGCGCCAACGGCAGCTTTTGAGCTGCTTATTTGGGAGACGAGCGGCAGCTACGGGTCGACAGCGGACTTCGAGCGCTATGGTCACCCTGCTCTTAACCTGGCAACAAAGACACGCCTAAAGCAACCGCGAGCCTTCATGCAGTACTGATAGTTGCTCCCTCAGTTGCTCGATCGATCGCGCAGGCAACTGGCAGCTGCCGTGCTGACAAAGATAGAGCGCTGAAGTGGTGCGTGCGGCAAGTAGCGGCAGCGAATCCGGAGGACCGGTAACGAACGTCACTAGTGGAGCGAACTGGTTTCGCGCTGCGACACTCAGCTGGTCGGCGTTCGCGTTCGTCGGCATTGCCAGATGTGCTCCATGCTGATTAATCAAATGGGCATGCAACAGCGCCGGTGCGGCTTCGGGCGCTTGCGAGAGTAATCCAATTTGCCGCTCTATCGCCTGTTGCGCGATATCAACCCACTCGCTGCGGTCGTAGACGCCAGCCAGCCGAAGTAGCAGCTCGCATGCTGCGGCCGTTCCGCTGGGCACGGCACCATCGAACAATTCCCGCGCGCGCATTGGCAACAGACTTGGTTCGCTGTCATAGAAGCCTTCATCAACGTCAAAGAACCGGTCGATCATCTGACCAGCGAGCTGATGCGCCGACTGTAGCCATTGCAATTCGCCGGTCGCTGCATGCAGCTCCAGCATTCCGAGGCCAACCTGTGCATGATCGGCGAGATAACTTTCCGCTCGTAATGTCCCCGCTCTCCACGCGTGGTGTAGCCGCCCATCGCGGCTCATCGTGTCGAGCAAAAACAGCGCAGTCTGTCGAGCACATTCAACTAGATCGGCGCGAGCCAGTAGTCGCCCAGCCTCGGCGAGTGCGCGCAACGCGATGCCGTTCCAGTCGGCAAGCACTTTGTCATCGGTGATCGGCCAGATCCGCTGTGACCGCACGTCGTACAACCGGTTACGCACCGACCGTTCCCATTGCGCGAAGGCGTTTTCGGACAGTCCAAGCAGCCCGCGTACTGACTCGGGGTCGCGGCGCTCGAGTACATTCAACCCATGTTCCCAATTGCCGGATTCGCTAACGCCGTACAAGCGAAGTGCTGCATCGGCATCGGATTCCAGAGCCGCACGCAACTCCTCGACTGTCCACACGTAGAACTTGCCTTCGACACCTTCCGAGTCCGCATCCTGTGCGGAGCTATAGGCGGCAGGGGCAAACGACGGATGCATCTCGCGCTGCAGCCACGCAATCGTGTCCTCGGCGACGAAGCGTAGGCGCTCGTCGGACGTCAGGCGATAGGCGCCGACGTAGACGCGTACGAGTTGGGCGTTGTCGTACAACATCTTCTCGAAATGCGGCACATGCCAGCGCTGATCGGTCGAGTAACGTGCAAAGCCACCGCCGACATGGTCATACATGCCGCCCGCCGCCATCGCAATTAGCGTTTGGGTCAGCATCGCGCGCGCGTCCTTACTTCCAAGCGCCGCCAGACTCAATAGATATTGCAGTAGCGGCGCTTGGGGGAATTTCGGCGTTGTTCCGAAGCCACCATACGTTCGATCGAAGCGGCGCATCAGTTGCGACGTCGCCTTTGTATGAATGGCGTCAACCGGCGCACGTCGCGACACGGCCCCTGCACGCACGTGTTCGAGTAATTCCTGCGCGTGCTGCTCGATATCTGCGCGCCGCTGCGTCCAAGCTTCTCGCACCCCCCGTAGCACGTCGGCAAACGAGGGCATTCCATGCTTTGCCCCTGGCGGAAAGTAAGTCCCGCCATAAAAGGGTTTTAAGTCGAGCGTCAAAAACATGTTGAGTGGCCACCCGCCATGGCCGGTCAGCGCTTGCAGCGCACTCATGTAGACGTGATCGACATCGGGCAGTTCTTCGCGATCCACCTTAATCGCGACGAAGCCCTCGGCGAGCTGGCGGGCAATAGCCTCATCCTCGAAGCTCTCACGCTCCATCACGTGACACCAGTGACAGGTCGCGTATCCGATCGATAAGAAGATCGGCTTGTCATCGCTCCGCGCTCTTGCAAACGCTTCTTCGCCCCAGGGATACCAATCGACCGGATTATGCGCATGCTGCAATAGATAAGGGCTCGTTTCCTGGGCGAGCCGATTCGATGAGCGGGCAGCGGCAGTCATCTGTTGCGCGCTTTCAATACCCGGTCTGAGGGCGGCACGCACGCAGTGCGGGCGGCGCGGCA
>Ga0183260_10004768_pt1 | contig 10739 bp, 12 predicted proteins | sample AntDrymUQ4972206_2_FD_129768 | JGI IMG/M metagenome (GOLD analysis project Ga0183260, IMG submission 129768) | Polar desert sand microbial communities from Dry Valleys, Antarctica - metaG UQ497 (22.06) (version 2) (version 2) | ecosystem: Environmental > Terrestrial > Soil > Desert | place...
AGGCCCTGGCTCTCCAGGAAGCGGATCTTGGAGATGGTGACGTCCGGGAAGTCATCCTGCAGGAGGCTGAGGACCTCTCCGATGGAGAGGTGAGAGCGGTCGGCCATGGCGGACGTCACGTCCTGCCTGCGAGGAACAGCAGCTTGAAGGTGCCGATCTGCAGCTCGTCGCCGTCGGTCAGCGCCGCCGTCTCCACCCGCTCGCGGTTGAGGTACGTGCCGTTCAGCGAACCCACATCGGTCAGCTCATAGCCACCCTTCACCTGGCGGACCTCGGCATGCCGCCGGGACACGGTGATGTCGTCGAGGAAGATCACGCTGTCGGGATGCCGGCCGGCGGTGACCAGAGGCTCGTCGAGGGCGTAGCGCGAACCCGAGTTCGGGCCGCGCGTCACCACGAGCATCCCGATCCCGGCGGCCAGCTCCTCGAGCTCGAACTGCACCTCCTCCGTCTGGCTCTCGAGGGGGATGCTGACGGACATGGTGGTGTTGTGCTCCCCCACCTCTAGGGGGGCGCCGCAGGAGGAGCAGAACTTGGCGCTCAACGGGTTCTTGTGCCCGCACCCCGGGCAGCTGATCTCGGCCATCGCTATCCCTCGACGAGCTCGCGGTAGGCCGCCGCGGTGAGAAGGCCATCGAGCTGAGCCGGATCGGTGAGCTCGATCACACAGATCCAACCCTCTCCGTACGGATCCTCGTTCAGACGCTCCGGGGCCTCGCCGAGGTCGGCGTTCACCTCGGCCACGGTGCCGGACACGGGGGCGTAGATGTCCGAGACGGACTTGGTGGACTCCACCTCGCTGATCGAGGCGGTGGCCACGACCGCCGTTCCCACATCGGGCAGGTCCACGAAGACGACGTCGCCGAGCGCGTCTTGGGCGTAGTCGGTGATGCCGATCCGGACCTTGTCGCCCTCGACCCGGATCCACTCGTGGTCGGCCGAGTAGCGGAGGTCGTCGGGGATCTGCATGGAGCAGAGGCTACCGGAACCCTCGACCCGCCGTTGAGGGTTCCGGCTTCGCCGAGCGGTCAGGTCGGCTCGCCGGCCGTGCCCTGGTTCCGGTGAACGAACCTCGCTTCGCTCGGCGTTCACCGGAGCAGCTGGCGGATCCGGCGGGCGTACTCGGTGGAGAGGGCCTTGGCTGTCGCGTCGGTGGCACCTTCGGCCCAGATGTGGGTGATGGGCTCTTCGGGGTCGGGCAGCGCCAGTGCCCACCCGTCGTCGTGGCGAACCTTGACCCCGTCGATGAGCTGCACCTCGCGGTCCTTGCTCATCTCGACCAGGGTGCGCATGACGGTGCCCTTCTGCTCCCACGGCGTCACCACCGTCTCATGCGCCATGTGGGTCCGCGGCAGCGCCTCGACGACCGACGACAGCCGGCTGCCGGTGTGGGCGAGGAGCTCGAGCACCTTCACGAGGCTGGCGGCGGCGTCGAAGGCGGGCAGGAACCCCGGGAGGATGAAGCCACCGTCGGTGCTGGCCGCAAACCCGACCCCTGGCTCCGAGGCGGCATCCATCAGGGCGGGGGTCGACATCTTGGTGCGGCGCACCCGCACGCCGTGCTCCGCCGCGATGGTCTCGGCATGACGGGTGACGGTGATGGGCAGGGCGACGGTGTCCCCCAGGAGGTGCCCGCTCACCAGGGACAGGATGGCCAGGAGGGACTGCTCGTCGGTGAGGATGTGGCCAGCGTCATCGATGAGCGTGAGGTGCTCACCGTCGGGATCGAGGACGGCCCCGAGGTGGGCGCCAGAGGCTCGCACGTAGCTCGCCACCTGGGCCGCGTGCTCGGCACGGTCGAAGCCCAGGGCTCCCGCCGTCGAGGCGTAGGGGTTCACGCCGAGGATGTCGGCCCCGAGCTTGGCCAACACGTTGGGCATCACGAACGAGGTGGAGCCGTAGGCATAGTCGACCACCACCTTGAAGTGGGCGGCCCGGATGGCCCGGATGTCGACCGTTGCCTCGAGGGCGGCGGTGTACTGCTCCAGCGCGCGCGGGGGGAAGCCGATGTCGCCGATCTCGGCCGGGAACACCCGCCGGAAGTCCTCCCGGCCGAACAGCCGCTCCACCTTGCGCTGCACATCTTCGGAGAGGTCCGCGCCGTTGGTGTCGAAGAACCGGATGACGCAGCTCTGCGGGTCCCCAGCCACCAACCGGATGGTCAGCCCGCCGGCGTGCTCGGGGCGACGGATGATGAACCTCGTGACCGGGACCGACGCCACCTCGAGGTCGAGCACGTTGGCACCGGCGGCATTGGCCCCGGCCATCATCGCCCGCTTCAGCATCCGGGCCGAACGGCTCGAGTCGCGCGACATGATGATCGTGCTGTCCTTCTTGAGGGTGGTGGCGTAGGCCATGGCGACACGGGTGGCCAGCTCCGGGGTGATGTCGACGTTGGCCAGCCCGGCCACGCCCACCCGGCCGAACAGCGAGCGGGAACCTCGGCTCTCCCACACGATGGAGGAGTTGATGACCGCCCCTTGCTCCACCGTCTTGAACGGGTACACCTTCACGCCGCTGGCCAGCACGGCGTGCTCGCCGACGAAGCACTCGTCGCCCAGCACCACCCCTTCTTCACCCCGGACCCCCCGCCGAAGGTCGCACGAGCGACCGATGGTGGCCCCCCGCAGCCGCACGCTCTCCCCGAGGTAGGAGTTGTCGTGCACGACGACGCGCTCGAGGTCGGTGTTGGCCCGCACCCGCACGTTGGTGCCGAGCACGGTATAGGGCCCGAGGCGCACCCCGGCCTCGATGCGGCAGTTCTCACCGATCACGGCCGGGCCCACGAGGGACGCGTCGGGGTGCACCTCGGCCCCCTCCCCCACGAACACGCCGTCGCCCATCTCGAAGCCCGGGATGTCGACCCGCACCCGACCGTCCAGGATGTCCTTGTGGGCCGACAGGTAGCTCTCGAGAGTTCCCACATCCTCCCAGTAGCCCTCGGCCACCGCTCCGAAGAGGGGCTTGTCGTCGGCGAGGATGGCCGGGAACACCTCGGAGGAGAAGTCGACGGAGCGGCCGGCCTCGATGTAGTCGAAGATCTCCGGCTCGAGCACGAAGATGCCGGTGTTGATCGTGTCGCTGAAGACCTGCCCCCACGATGGCTTCTCGAGGAAGCGCTCGATGGACCCGTCCTCCCGGGTGATGACGATGCCGAACTCGAGCGGGTTCTCGACCCGCACCAGGCCGATGGTGGCGAGGGCCTGCTTCTCGTCGTGCTCCTTCACGATGGCGGTGAGGTCGATGTCGGTGAGCACGTCACCTGAGATGACCATGAAGCGCTCGTCGAGCTCGTCCTTGGCGTTGCGCACCGACCCTGCCGTCCCGAGCGGTGTGTCCTCGGTGGCGTAGACGATCCGCACGCCGAAGTCGGAGCCGTCGCCGAAGTAGGCGCGGATGTTGTTGGCCATGAAGGCCACCGTGACCACGATCTCGTCGAAGCCGTGCTGCTTGAGCAGCCGGACGATGTGCTCCATCATCGGCTCGTTGACGAGGGGCATCATCGGCTTGGGCGCGTTCGACGTGAGCGGGCGCAGCCGGGTGCCCTCGCCCCCGGCCATGATGACGGCCTTCATGGGCGGGACGGTACCGCCGGTCCGCCCATCTCAGAAGCGGTGTCCTGACGGCCCTCGCGCAGCGCCCGCCGGCCCATCGGCACGTAGAGAGCAGCGGAGTACCAGGCCAGGACCAGGCCGGGGATGCCGAACACGTAGGCCAGCGTCTCGGCGGTGTCAGCCCAACCCAGAGTGCTCTCGGACGCCAGGAAGAGGGGGAAGGCGATCATCAGATCGAAGGTGGCGGCCTTCCCGAACCAGGTGACGTCGATGCGCCGAGCGCCCAGCGCCGCCAGGGCGAGGGTGGCCCCCGCCACCAGGGCCTCGCGCACGAGCACGGCGATGGCGAACCACAGCGGCACCGATCCGTCCACGAGGATGCCGCCGACGCCGACGAAGAACAGGAGCCGGTCGGCGACCGGATCGAGCACCTTGCCGAGGTCCGACACCTGGTCGAAGTGGCGGGCGATGTAGCCATCGAGGAAGTCCGTGGTACCCAGGGCGGCGAGGAGCCAGGCGGCGCTGGCCCGGTCGTCCCGGGCGAACAGCAGCCACAGGAACACGGGCAGCAGGCTCAGGCGCGCGACGGTGATGACGTTGGGCACGGTCAGGATGCGATCGGTCCCCCGCTCCACGCCACCCTCGTCAGTCACGGCCTCACCCTACGATGAACCCGTGGCCACCCTCTTCACCAGGATCATCGAGGGGGACATCCCCGGACGGTTCGTGTGGCGGGATGACGAGGTCGTCGCCTTCCTGCCCATCGCGCTGCTGGCGCCAGGCCACACGCTGGTGGTGCCGATCGAACCCGTCGACCACTGGATCGACCTCGACCCGGGGCTCAACGCCAGGCTCTGGGCCGTGGCCCAGACCATCAGCCGGGCCCTCGACGTCATCTACCGCCCCACCAAGGTCGGCGTGCTGGTGGTGGGTGACGAGGTGCCCCACGTCCACGTGCACCTGGTGCCCTTCACCGAGGTCAGCCAGATGAGCTTCGCCAACCAGGACACCAGCCCTGCGCCCGAGGCGTTCGACGAGCAGGCCGTCGCTCTCCGATCGGCCCTGCGCGCGGCTGGCCACGCGGCCAGCGTCGTCGTCGGCTGACGGTCGGCCCCGGGAGGGCTCAGGCCGACCGGGCCCGCCGGCGTCGGTGCCGGAGCACGAGGGTGCCGACCTCCCAGATCACGGTGAGACCGAGGGCCGCCAGGAGCACCACGAGGAACAGTGGCGCCGAGAACTCGGTCCAGAGGACCTCGATGGGGACGTTCTCGGTGTTCTGGCCCAAGATCACCACGAGCAGGATGGCCAGCACCAGCACCAGCAGCGACCACTTCGACACCCCGGTCCCCCGCGACGCTGTGGCGCGCCGCCGCCCACCCTCATCGAGATCCGTCCACCCTGCATCGTGGTCGTCAGCCATGCCGGAGGTCTTCCCGACGATCGGTCGGCTCAGCCCTCGTCCAGCTCGACCGCCTCGGCCAGCTGGGCGCCGTCGTTGCGGACGTTGTTCACCTCGGTGGAGACGGGGTGCATCGTGATCGCCTTCGGCTCCGCCGGGACGAGGAGCCTCCCGAGCAGCTCGAGATCCTCCTGCGCACGGTCGAGCCACGCGTCCCACGCCGAGGACGGGAGCAGCACCGGCATCCGGTCGTGCACCGCCGACATCGGCTCGTTGGCGGCGGTGGTGATGATCGTGCACGAGCGCAGCGCTTCCGCGTCCCGGTCGGGGCCCCGCCACACCTCCCAGAGGCCGGCGATGGCGAAGGGCTCCTCGTCTGGTGGATGGATGAAGTAGGGCTGCTTCGGGCCCTTGGCCCCGCTCGGGTGCTTCTTCCACTCGTAGAACCCGTCGGCGGGGATCAGGCAGCGCCGCTTCCTGAACGCCGACTTGTAGGTGTTCTTCTCGGCGAGGGTCTCCGCCCGGGCGTTGATCAGCTTCGAGCCGATCTTGGCGTCCTTGGCCCAGAGCGGGACGAGGCCCCAGTGGAACGCATCGAGGCGGCGGGAGGACCCGTCCGAGACCACCGAGTACACGTCATCGGTGGGAGCCACGTTGTAGGACGGGTCGAGCATCGCCTCGGGCGCCTCGGTGCTGAAGTAGGCCGCCACCTGGTCGGGGGGGGTGGCGGAGACGAACCGGCCGCACATCCGGCCGAATCTATCGACTCAGGAGCTCGGTTCGTGTTCCACCAGGTCCCCGGCCTCCTCCGGCTCGACCCCCTCCTCCAGGGGGTGGGTCGGTCGACGTCCGCGCTCCTCTCGCCAGATCTCCCAGGCGGCGACGGAGGCGATCAGCCAGGCCCCGCCGAGCACGTAACCACCCAGGATGTCGGTCACGTAGTGGACGCCCAGGCTCAGTCGGGAGACCCCGATCAGACCCGCCAGGACGATGGTCGCGAGGATGGCCGCCCGGCGTCGAGCTCCCTGCAGCAGGGGTAGGAACACGAGCAGTAGGGCGCCATAGCACACGACCGACTGCATGGCGTGGCCCGAGGGGAAGCTCTTGCCGAACGCGGTTGCGATCGGCTGGTCGACCTCCGGGCGAGGTCGGTCGACGGCGACCTTGACGATGGTGTCGATGATGCCGCCGCCGATGCAGGTGACCGCCAGGAACAGGGTCAGCTTCCGGCCGCCGTGCCACAGCACCCAAGCCCCCGGCAGGCCGACGGCGAAGAGGAGGAAGATGGGCTTGCCCGTGAAGGAGATGGCTTGGAGGGCGTCGACGGCGAGGTCGCGGCCGTGGACCCGGTCGTTGAGCCATTGGGCGCCGTCCTCGTCGAGGCCGGTCAGCGGCCCGTCGGTCGAGACCTGGTGCAGCAGCAGCCCGAACGGGATGCCCACGAGGGCCAGGGCGAGGCCGAACAGGAAGGCCCGGAGCTCGTAGCGACCCAGCGGTCCGAGCTTGGCGGCGAGGCCTTCGGGCAACCCGTGGTCCATGGTGAGGAACGTACCGTGGCGTGGTCGGGCTGACAGGATTTGAACCTGCGACCCCCTGACCCCCAGTCAGGTGCGCTACCGAGCTGCGCCACAGCCCGTGGCCGGACGAACCTACACGTCTCTGCCCAGGGCGGCGAAAGCGACGCCGACGGTCGCGGAGCGTCGGACATTGGCGCATAGGGTCCGAGGCATGGAACGCACCTCGCTCGGGACCACGGGGATCCAGGTCAGCCGATACTGCCTCGGCGCCATGATGTTCGGGGCGTGGGGCAACAAGGACCACGACGACAGCATCCGCATCATCCACGCCGCCCTCGATGCGGGGATCAACTTCGTGGACACCGCCGACGTCTACGCCGGTGGCGAATCGGAGGAGATCGTCGGCAAGGCCCTCAAGGGACGGCGCGACGAGGTGGTGCTGGCCACCAAGTTCGTGGCGCCGATGAGCGAGGACTCGAACCATCGGGGTTCGTCGCGCCGCTGGATCATCCGCGAGGTGGAGAACAGCCTGCGCCGGCTCGGCACCGACCACATCGACCTGTACCAGGCCCACCGCCCCGATCCGAGCACCGACATCGACGACACGTTGAGCGCCCTGTCCGATCTCGTGCACCAGGGCAAGGTGCGGGCCATCGGCAGCTCCACCTATCCGGCCGAGCAGATCGTGGAGGCGCAGTGGGTGGCCGAGCGGCGCGGACGGGAGCGGTTCCGCTGTGAGCAGCCGCCGTACTCGATCTTCGTGCGCGGCATCGAGACGTCCGTGCTCCCCACCTGCCAGACCTACGGCATGGGGGTGATCCCCTGGAGCCCGTTGGCCGGCGGCTGGCTCACGGGCCGCTACCGCAAGGGCGCTCCCCTGCCCGAGGGAGGTCGGGCGCAGCGCACTCCAGAGCGCTTCGACCTCGAGCGCTCCGAGAACCGGCGCAAGCTGGACCTCGTCGAGGATCTGCTGACGCTGGCCGACGAGGCCGGGCTGTCGCTCACCCACCTGTCGATGGCCTTCGTGCTCGAGCACCCTGCGGTCAGCTCCGCCATCATCGGGCCGCGCACCATGGAGCAGCTCACCGACGTCCTCGACGGCGCCGGTACCCGCCTGTCCGACGACGTGCTCGACCGCATCGACGAGATCGTGCCGCCGGGCACCAACGTCAACATCGCCGACACCGGCTGGGAGGCTGCTTCCCTTCGCCGCTCCCAGCGCCGCCGTCCCCGTCGTCCCGGACGCTGATGCCCAAGGCGCTCTACAGCTGCTGGGCCAGCCAGAAGATGCCCTGGAGCAGGCGCCATCCGAGGTAGGCCACCGTGGCCACCACCAGGAGCTTGAAGTGCCATGGAGCACCCTCGTGCTCGACCCGGGGGAGGCGCTCGGCGACCTGTTGGTCGCAGCCGGGGCAGGTGCCGTCGGGCCGGATCGTGTTCGGGTTGTAGAAGCGATCGCAGGTGTCGCAGTACGGCATCGTCAACGGTCCTCGTGGCGACGGGTCCGGGGCCCGGCGGCCGCCACCCGACTGGGCACGCGGTGGCTGACCAGCTCGCCCGCCAGGGCCGCGGCGGTGACGAGCCCCTCGACGTCGATCCCGGATCGCACGCCGAGGTCGTCCAGCACCGCCACCAGCTCCTCGGTGGCCAGGTTCCCGGCGGCCCCGGCTGCGAAGGGTGAGCCGCCCAACCCGCCCACCGACGTGTCGAACCGGGTGACCCCGAGCTGCAGGGCGGCGTAGGCGCACACGAGCGCGGTGCCACGGGTCTCGTGGAGGTGGAGCCCGACGTCGGAGCCGACCACATCGATGACCTCGGCGATCCGCCGGGGCGTGGCCATGCCCGTGGTGTCGGCACATGTGATGGCGGCGCACCCGGCATCCCGCAGGCGCGCCGCCAGCGCGCCGACGTCGGTGGGGGTGACATCGCCCTCGTAGGGTGAGCCGAACGCACAGCTCAGCACGGCATCCACCGGCGTGGCGGACGCGATGCGGACGATCTCCTCGATGGCAGCCACCGACTCCGCCATCGACATGTGCACGTTGCGCCGGTTGTAGGTCTCTGACAGCGAGATGGTGACGGTCAGCTCATCGACATCGGTGTTCGAGGCCAGCTCGGCCCCGCGTGCGTTCGGCACCAGCGCCGAATAGCGAACCCCCGACGAGCGGGGCACCGACGCCAGCACCTCCGCCGCCCCCGCCATGGCCGGCACGGCGGAGGGCGACACGAACGCCACCGCCTCGATCCGCGAGACCCCAGCAGCAACGAGTGCCGCGATCAGCCGAACCCGGTCAGCCACACCAACCGGCTGTTCCACCTGCAACCCGTCCCGAGGCCCAACATCCCGAATCACCACCGAAGCAGGGAGCAACGGGAGGCCAAGGGTCACGGGGTAGAGCCTGTCGCAGAGAGGTGCGGACCGGCCAGCCGATGCAAAGCCCGCCGAAGGCGCTGGGGGGTGTGGGGGGTCTCCCCCCACAAGAGCGCCGCAGGGCCGCTTGCCGCCCGAGGACGCATGAGCGCGCCGGGAGGCGCTCCGCTTGCCAGCTAGATCCCGACGCAGTCCAGTCGGGATCTACACCGGCGGCACTCCGTGACGGCGGTCGGAGAAGTGGCGGTCCTTGCCCTGGGCGAGGAGGAGGCGTTGCACGATCTCGCGCCGGAGGTCGCCGAAGTCGACGACGGCATCGACCACCAGCTCGGACGCCAAGCGGTAGAGGTCGACGTCCTCCTCGTAGAGCCGGCGCTGCTCGTCCACGAAGGCGGCCCGCTCGTCGAGATCCTCGATGGCGGCGATCTTGTTGGCGTAGACAGCGTTGACCGCCGCTTCGGGACCCATCACGGCGATCTTCGCCGAGGGAAGGGCGATGGTCGCCTCGGGCTCGAAGGCCGGCCCACTCATGGCGTAGAGGCCGGCGCCGTAGGCCTTGCGCACGATCACCGAGACCTTGGGCACGGTGGCCTCGCTCACCGCCGTCACCATCTTGGCGCCGTGGCGGATGATGCCCTGCCGCTCCACGGACGTGCCGATCATGAAGCCGGGCACGTCGGCCAGGAAGAGCAGGGGCACGTTGAAGGCATCACACCACCAGATGAAGCGGGCCGCCTTGTCGGCGGAGTCCACGAACAGCGCCCCCCCGAGAGACATGGGGTTGTTGGCCACCACGCCGAGGGGTCGCCCATCCAGGAGGCCGAACCCGACGATGAGCTCGGTGGCGAAGAGAGGCTTCACCTCGAAGAAGCTCTCGGCGTCCACGAGGGCCTCGATGACCGTGTGCATGTCGTAGCCCTGGGTGTCGACCGTCGGCACCATGTCGGCGGTGAGCTCCCGGGCGGGGGCCACCGCCTCGTAGACGGGTGGGGCATCCCGCCACGTGCGGGGCAGGTACGCGAGGACGGCTTTGGCCTGCTCGATGGCATCAGCGTCGTCGCCGGCCAGGTTGTCGCCACACCCCGAGACGGTGGCGTGCATGCGGGCGCCGCCCATCTCCTCGAGGGTGGTGTGCTCGCCGACGACCATCTCGGCCATGCGGGGCGAACCGAGGTACATGGAGGCGTTGCCCTCCACCATGATCACCAGGTCGCAGAAGGCGGGGATGTAGGCACCCCCGGCGGCGCTCGGCCCGAACAGGCAGCAGATCTGCGGAACCTTCCCCGACAGCTTCACCTGGTTGTAGAAGATCCGCCCGGCGCCGCGGCGCCCCGGGAACAGCTCGACCTGGTCGGTGAGGCGCGCCCCGGCCGAGTCGACCAGCCAGACCATCGGCAGCTCGTGGCGCAGGGCGTGCTCGGTGGCCCGCACGATCTTCTCGACGGTTCGAGCACCCCACGAACCCGCCTTCACCGTGGGGTCGTTGGCCACCACGCACACCGCCCGACCGTCGACCGTCCCGATCCCGGTCACCACCCCATCGGCCGGCAGATCCGTGGCCACGGTGTTGGCCAGCAGCCCGTCCTCCACGAACGACCCGTCGTCGAGCAGCAGGTCGAGCCGGTCTCGTACGAAGAGCTTCCCCTGCGCCGCCAGCTTCTCCCCCTGCGAGTGCAGGTTTCCGGCCCGGGCGCGATCTCGATGCGAGTTGAGCTGCGAATCCACCACCAGCCTCCTACTCGGTGGGCCGGCGGGGGCGTGGGCGCACAGGACAGCTCGGAGGAGCTCGCCGCAGGCGAGCGACGACGATCACCCGCGTCGGATGGCGAGGATGGCGACGTCGTCGGTCATGGGCTCGGTGGCGAACTCGCGAGCCGCTTCGAGCAGCGTCTTGCACA
>Ga0183260_10004771_pt1 | contig 10730 bp, 10 predicted proteins | sample AntDrymUQ4972206_2_FD_129768 | JGI IMG/M metagenome (GOLD analysis project Ga0183260, IMG submission 129768) | Polar desert sand microbial communities from Dry Valleys, Antarctica - metaG UQ497 (22.06) (version 2) (version 2) | ecosystem: Environmental > Terrestrial > Soil > Desert | place...
AGGGGAGGCAGGCATGGGATCGAGGCTTCGCGGGACACGCTGTAGAGGACTAGTGGTCATCGGCGCGACATTGCTCGGGCTCCTGGCCGCGGCACCCGCCGCCTCGGCGCTCACCTTCACCAACTCGACGCCGATCACGATTCCGGACATGGGTCCGGCCAGCCCCTATCCCTCGCCGATCACAGTCTCGGGGTTGACGGGCACGGTCTCGGACGTGAACGCGACGATCAATAGCTTCAGCCACACCTGTCCTGTCGATGTCAGCATCCTCCTGGTCGGCCCCGGGGGGCAGAAGACCCTGCTCTTCTCTGATGGCGGTGGCGCTATAGATGCCGGTGGCGCTTGCCTCCCTGGCGCCTCCGGCGTCACCTTCACCCTCGATGACGAGGCGGCCACGACCTATCCTTGCGGCGCGAACCCCTCCGGAACCTTCAAGCCGACGAACGATCCGACGGGTTGCGAGTCCGGCCCCGACGTGTTCCCGGCGCCCGCGCCGCCCGGGCCCTACCCGGTGGCCCTGACCGTGTTCGACGGAGCAAACCCGAACGGGACATGGAGCCTGTTCGTCTTCGACCAGTCCGGGGGGGATATGGGCACCATCTCCGGTGGCTGGACCCTTGACTTGCAGGCGCCCGACATAACCCCACCGACAACCGTTATCGGCGGCAAGAAGATCAAGGGCAGCACGGCGAAGTTCAGATTTACCTCCAACGAGCCGGGATCAACGTTTCAATGCAAGCTCGACAAGCGCAAGTTCAAGTCCTGTAGCTCTCCGAAGAAGTACAAGAAGCTTTCGGACGGCAAGCACAAGTTCAAGGTTCGCGCCGTCGACGCTGCGGGCAACGTCGACGCCACCCCGGCGAAGAAGAAGTTCAAGATCTGAAGCTGCGGCGGCTTCTCGTCGACTCCGATCTGACCTGCCGAAGGGCCTGGTCACTTCGCTCGAGGGGTACGTAACCCACGCCGAGGCCCTCGAAGCCGCCGGCCTGTCGGAGTAGGCGGTGGTTTTACGACACAACCGTGATTGAGCCTGATCGAGGGGAACGCTATGAGTCCGCTGCTCTGACCAACTGAGCTACCGGCCCGCCACGCGCGAGCCTAGCGGCGCTACTCGCAGCTGTGCGTGAAGACGACCAGCGACCGGATGACGCCGTTGCCCGTCCTGGCGACGACGTTCGGGGCCTTGGCGGCGGAGCACACGCTCTTGTGGGTGCCGAGGACGTAGCCGCCGCCCCGGCAGTTGAACTTCGGCTTGCACGCGCTGACCGCCTGCTTCTTGGCGGGCCCGGCGGGCCCGCCCGGGTGCAGGCCGGAAGGTGTGTGCCAGCTCGGGTCGGTCAGGGCGGCCGTGAGGAAGACTCCCTGGGTGCAGGCGTCGGTCGCGTCCCCGAATGCCACGAGCTCGAGGTTGAAGATGCCGAGCGAGGCCCAGCTGAAGCGGCACGTGAAACCGGAGGGGCTGGTTATCGACTCCGGCTCGCCGAACGCGGTGCGCAGGGCCGCGGGGGCCGGGTTCGCGAAGCTCTCCTGGAAGACGCCGAAGCCCGTCTGCTTGGCCTTCACGGGAACCGTCCGGGCGTCGCGGACCTGCGCGCCGGAGGGGGCCGCGAGCGCGAGCGCAAAGAACGCCGGCAGCGTCCCGAAGAGCACCATCCTGGCGGCGGACTTCATGGCGCGACCATACCCACTAATGGAGCAGCCGAATCCCCGGCCGCCCTTCAACCCCGGCGGATCAGGACCCGTAGGCGCCGAGGGCGCTTACAGGTAGCCGAGTGGGTCCACAGCCGAGCCGTTGATCCGGACCTCGAAGTGGAGGTGGTTCCCGGTGCTGTGGCCGGTCGTCCCGACGTATCCGATCACCGTTCCCTGCGAGACGGAGCCCGATGTGCGTGCGAAGCCCTGCTGGTGCGCGTAGCAGGTGGCCAGCCCGCCGCCGTGCTCGACGCAGGTGTAGTTGCCGTAGCCGCCGCTGTAGGAGGCGAATGCGATCGTGCCGGCCTTCGCGGCTCGGATGGGCGTGCCGCCGGGTGCGGCGATGTCGATCCCCTCGTGCATGCTGCCCCAGCGCGGTCCGAAGGTCGAGGTGAGCTCGCCGGTGACCGGCCAGATGAAGCCGGAGGAGCCGCCCTGAATCGGGGCCGCGGGCAGCGTCGGCCCACCGGGATCAGAGAGCTGTTCCTCGATCCGCTTGGAGATCTGGGAGAGGTCGCCCTCGAGGTCCCGGCGCTGGGAGCTCACCTGCTCGAGAGCGCCCTGGCGCTCGGCTCGCGCACCCGCGAGCGCGGCGCTTTGGCCTTCCAAGCTCGCCCGGGTCTTCTCGAGCTCCCGCCTGCGGGCGGCGATCGTGTCGCGCGCGGCGCGCACCGTGAGGACGGTCTCCTCCATCTGCCGACGCAATTCGCGCACCCGGCCGACGATCGAGGAGTCCTGCTCCTCGAGGCGTTGAACAAATTCGGTGCGTGTGAGCAGGTCGTCGAAGCCGTTCGACTCGAGCACGACAGTGAGCACATCGGGCTCGCCCGTCTTGTAGATCGCCACCAGGCGCTCCTCGAGCACGCCTATGGCCCGCGCGAGCCGAGCTCGCAGGACGGCCAGCCGATCGCGCGCGTCGGCCAGCTCGAGTTGCTTGGCCTTCAGCTCCGCCGTGGCGATCGCCTCCCGGTTTCGCAGGTCGGCGACCTCGATTTCGAGAGCGGAGATCCGGCCCGAAAGCTGCGAGATCTCGGTCGTCAAGACGCCCTCGCGCTGCTCGACCGCGCCGAGACGCTGCTCGGTCTCCGAGAGACGTTCCTGAAGATCCTGGCCCGATGCGATTCCCACGCCGGCCAGGGCGATCACGATCATCGCCGCGCCGAGCAGCGACGCTCCGCGACCGGGTGTGCGGTCATTCATCACGCAGCGATCGTGACAGCCGGGCAGCTGACCATCAGGCGGTTCAAGCGAACTGGGACAAGGCTTGCGCGGCTACCCCAGCCGTCTGGTCCTCAGGTGCCCAGGGCGCCGAGCGCGTAGCGGGAGTTGTAGCCGGCCGGGTCGCGCGAGGTGGAGCGCCAGCGTGGGCCGCTGCCGGAAGTCAGCGACTCGCCGACCGCAGAGGTGTCCCAGCGCAGTCCGGCGATCACCACGTAGGCGTGGCCGGCGTTGCCGTAGACCGTGATCCACTTGCCGACGCCGGGCTTGCCCCACTTTGAGCTGAGGGGGCCCGAGGAGAGCGGTGCCTTGAGCAGGCCTGCGGCGTGCAGGACGTAGCTGATCGCACCCGAGCAGTCGTAGCCCTTGTCCTTGAAGCTTCCGTGGCCGCCGCCCCAGAGGTAGGGCTTGAGTCGAATCTGGTTGCCGGCGTTGATCGCCTTGCGGACGCGCTTGGGAGCGTCTGGCGGCGCGGTCGCCGAGCCGTCGGCGTTCAGGGTCGCGAGACCGGGCGTGCCGGTCGTCGTGGTGCCCGTAGGGGGCGGTGTCGTCGGCGCAGTGGCGCCCCCTCCCGGCGCGACCGCGCCTCCGCTCTGGGCCGACGCGGACGTCGCCCCGAAAGCCATGACAGTCGCGAGCAGGCCCATGGCCGCCGCGCTCTTCCAGTATTTGCCTTCAACGAACTCGCCCCAGTTGAACCGCAAAGCATTGCCTCCTTCGTCGGCCTACGGGGTTAGCTGTCGGGCTGGCGCTAAAGGAGTCGCGCTCCCACTGTCAGTGGGTTCGCCCCAACTACTTGGTTCCCCCGCTCCCGCCTCTATCTATGAGGTGGGACTCGGCGTTTGCTGGCGTGAACCGTAGCAACTGTGAAGGATTCTTTGCAAACGGACGCGCTCAGGCGTCGTTCGAGGGCGAATCGTCTGCGAGCGCGTCCAGCGCCTCGGCCAACGACGGGGGCTCCTCGTCCCCCGTGGCGACGGCCCGGGCGCCCTGGCGGAGCGCCTCGACACCCGCCGTCAGGACAGCGGCCAGCGGCCCGTCGATCGTTCCAGGGTCCTGGCGCCTCACCAGCGCGATTTCGAGCTTCTCGCCCAGCTCGGCGAGCCGCGGCTGGCCCACGACCATTGCCGCACCCTTCAGTCCGTGCGCCTCGATGCGGATGGCCTCGACCGCCTCGGGGTCCGCCTCGTCCGCATTCGCGAGCGCGGCGATCCCCTCGACCATCGCCGGCGCCCGCCGGTCCGTCTCGGTCGCCAGCATCTGCAGGAGATCGTCGGCCATCTCGGCTGATCGACCCCTACGACGCGCCCGCCGGCACGACCTTGTCCACCGCCGCCTGCAGCTCCTCGGCGCTGAACGCGCCCTCGATCACCGTCGAGACCTTGCCGACGCGATCGATCACGTAGAGCCAGGGCTCGCTGGGCAGGCGGTAGGCGTTGACCTGGGGCCGGGTGCCCTTGTTGATGTCGTTGTCCACGTAGATCTCCTGGTGGATGAAGGCGACATCGCCGCCGTCGACCTCCACGTCGCGCTTGACCTGCTCGGCGACGTCGACGACGGGGCCGCAGATCCGGCTCTGGCAGAGCGCCGGGGTCGCGAAGACGAGGACGACGGGCTTCTTCCCCAGTGCGTCCTGCAGGTCCACCTCGTGCATGGTGCTCGCCGGGACGCGCGTGTCGATCTCGGCGACGTCGGCGACCTCGTCCGCGGTGGGCGTCGAGACCGAGGGGGCCTTGTCGCCCACAGCAACCGGGTCGAACTCGCCGACCTCGCTCGGGGCGGGGACGAAGGCGCCGGTGAACCCGTCGCCCTCCCTGACCAGGGCGGCGAAGGTCCAGGCGCCGGGCCTGTCCAGCGGGATGTCGGAGACGTAGACGGCCTTGCCTGCGTCGGGGTCGGCCGCGGTGGAGCGGGCGACGAAGGCGGGCTCGGTCTCGAGCGACTCGATCCGGGCGGGGAAGGGGCCGATGGCCGGGCTCTGGACGTCCTTCGGCGCGGCGTAGATGGCGACCTGCGCGCCGGTGATCTGTTCGCGTTCGACCGTGAAGACACCGAAGGAAAAGCGATTCTCGCCGACCCGAAGAACGCGGGCGGCGGGAGAGACCACGGGCCCCTGGCCGGTGGCGTTGCCCAGGACCTGCTCGAGGCTCTGGCCTTGTGCGGCGGGGAAGTCGGCCGCAGCAGGCGCGGGTCGGGAGACCGGAGAGTCCTTGCCTCCGTCGTCGTCATCTCCGCCGCCGCAGCCGGCGCCGGCGATGAGCGCCGCGGGCAGCAGCAGAGCGAGCAGGGAGCGCCGAGGCAGGCTGAACACGAGAGGGGATCCTATATAGGGTGCCGCGAATGGCAGAAGCTCAAAGAGCAGCGCTGGTCACCGGCGGCTCCAGCGGCATCGGGCTTGCGATCGCCCGGGCCCTGGCCGAGGACGGCTACGGGATCACCCTCTCGGCGCGGCGGCCGGAGAAGCTGACGGCCGCGGCCGACGCGATGCGCGATGACGGCTTCGACGTGCTCGACGTGCCGGCGCAGATGACCGAGGAGGAGGACCTCCGCTCGCTCGTCGAGGCCCACGCCGACCGCTTCGGGCGCCTCGACGTGCTGGTCAACAACGCGGGCGTCGGGATCGGCGAGGGGATCGACCAGCTGACCACCAAGAAGGTCGACATGCAGCTCGGCGTCAACCTGCGGGCGGTCATGCTGATGACGCGCGAGTGCCTGCCCATGCTGAAGGAGGCCGGCGCCGAGCACCACAAGGCGCTGATCGTGAACACGGCCTCGATCGCGGGGAAGTCGCCCCAGCCGTGGCTCTCGGTCTACTCGGCGACCAAGGCGGCCGTGCTGGCCTGGAGCCAGTCGAACCAGAAGGAGATCGCGGGGAGCGGGATCCAGGTGACGGCACTCGCCCCCGGGTTCGTCGACACGCCGATGACCGAGTTCGTGAAGGACTCGGTCGGCGCCGAGACCATGATCCGCCCCGAGGACCTGTCCGAGGCGGTGCGCTATCTGCTGCGGACCTCGCCGAACTGCCTGGTGCCGGAGATCGTCTTCATGCGCCCCGAAGAGGCCAACGGGGGCGGCACGCCCTAGAGGTCAGCCCTCTACCTCTTCGAGCCCTCCGGCTGCGAGGTGCTCGGCCGCGGCTCCGGGGGAGGTGGCTCGGGGAAGGCCGGGCCTCCGCGTTCGGTCCGCGCCCTCGCCTCTCCAGCGAACACCCGAGCTCCCTTCCACATGCCGGCGCGGGCGCCGAAGTACCAGGCGACCTGGCGCATCAGGTTGAACCAGGCGTCCTCCAGAAAGCCTCGGCGGTAGCGCACGAGCGGGTCGCGCTGGAACCTGAGGCCCAGAACCCCCTGGACGCCGCGCACCTGCTGCCAGACGTCGATCAGGCGCGGTGGCGGGCTCGGGCGCCCGTCGAGCGCGTGGTACTTCGCGGCGACCAGGCCGGCGCCGTAGGACCAGCCGATCTGCTGGCGGAAGAACTCGCGCTGGGTCGAGCGGTGGCGATGGCTCACGATCGCCTCGGCGCTGTAGGCCAAGCCGAGGTCGCTGCGCTCGCTGAACCGCAGCCCGAGCTCGACGTCCTGGGCTCGCGGCATGCGCGGGTCGAAGGCGCCGATGGCCTCGAAGACGGAGCGGCGGTAGGCCGCGTTGGCTGTGATCGCATATGGCGGGTTCGAGTTGACCGCGTAGGACTGCCAGGCGCCGAGCATGCGGGTCGCCTGGCGCTCGGCGACCGACTCGCCTGGCGCATGGCCGAGCTCACCGGCGACGCAGCCGATCGCGGGGTCGGAAAAGGGCGCCACCAGCTCGCGCAGCCAGCGGGTGCCGGCGATGCAGTCGCTGTCCATGAAGGCGAAGACCTCTCCCCTGCCCTCGCCGATGCCTCGGTTGCGGGCGTTGGAGACGCCGGGGCGCGGCTCGTGGACGTAGGTGACCGGGAAGTCGCGGATCACGTCCGCAGTTCCGTCGGTCGAGCCGTTGTCGACGACCAGGATCTCGCGGCGATCGGCCGGGAAGTCACCCTCGAGCACCGACGAGATGGCGTCGCCCACCATCGCGGCACCGTTGCGGACGGGAATGACGACCGTCGTGAATGGAAGATCGCTCGCCCCGGGCATGGGGCTGACGTTAGCGGCGGGTGAGCGAGTCCTGGTTCTTGCGGAGCCCGTCGTCGAGGACCTCGGCGGCGCGGCGCTCACTGCGCTCCTGCTCGGAGGCGGCGTAGGTTCCGGCGAGGAGGTCCTCGATGGTGACCTCTGATGCGTCATGTGCCTCGGCCTCGGCGAGCCGGCGGCGAGATGCCTGGACGTCGCGGACCTCCTGGGCCAGCGGGCGCTCGGCCGCCCACGACGCGCCGTCGCCGGCCTGCGGGGGTGCGACGCCCTCGCGGATGAGGGCTGCCTCGAGGTAGCCGCGCAGGGTGTTGACCTCCCGCGCGCTTGCGCGGCGGGCCTTCCTGGCGCCGGTGTAGGCGTCCCAGGCGCGGGCGAAGCTGGCGAAGTCGGTGCGCCCGCCGTTTCGGTGGGCGGCGAGCATCGGGCAGACGCCCCCGCGTTTGTCGGTGTAGGCGCCGACGATCACCCGGCTGCGGTTGATCCCATCGAGCATGCCGAGCTTGGTGTGGCGCGGAAGCGCGTCGACCGCAGCCCGGAGTCGCCTCGTGTTGTCGCGTCGTTTGCTCATGCGGGTTCCCTCATCTCGGTCAAGGGATAGCGGCTGTGCGTAGTCTCGGCGCAATGGCGCGCCCAAAGCAGCTGCGAATCGTCGTCGCTGCCTTCGGCGACGCGGGCCACGCCTTCCCGGCGATCGCGCTGGCACGCGAGCTCCACCGGCGCGGGAATGAGGTCCTGATCGAGACCTGGGAAGAGTGGGAGGCCGCCGTCAAGGCCGAGGGGCTGCCGTTCCAGGCCGCCCAGGAGTACATGGTCTTCCCTCCCCCGGGCCCGGACACCCCGCAGGGGCAGACCGTCGCGCACGCCGCGCGGGCGCTCGCGGAGCTGATGGAGGGCTTCGAGCCCGATCTCGTCGTCAGCGACATCCTCACGCTGGCTCCCACGCTGGCGGCCGAGGTGGCGGGGGTGCGCCACGCGACGCTGATCCCGCACGTCTATCCCGTTCAGGCCCCGGGCCAGCCGATCTACTCGCTGGGCTTCTGGCCGGCGCGTTCGGCGGTCGGGCGGCGGATGTGGAGTGCGTCGATGCCGCTGATCGACAACGGACTGCGCCAAGGACGGGACGAGATGAACGTGACGCGCGCCCGGCTGGGACTGCCGCCCGTCGAGCGCTTCCACGGCGGCATCAGCGAGACGCTGGCGCTGGTCGGGACCTATCCGCAGCTCGAGTACCCGCGCAAGTGGCCGGTGGGGACCCACGTCACCGGCCCGCTCTTCTTCGAGCTCGCGGCCGATCCGGTGGAGGTGCCCGAGGGGCCTGACCCGCTGGTGGTCGTGGCGCCAAGCACCGCCCAGGATCGCGAATGCGACCTGGTGCGCGCGGCGCTCGCGGGACTCGCCGACGAGCCCGTCAGGGTCCTCGCGACGATCAACCGACGGGAGCCGACCGAGCCGATCGAGGTGCCGGCAAACGCCGTCCTGACCGACTGGCTCCCCTACTCGCAGGTGATGCCGCAGGCCGACCTCGTGATCTCGCACGGCGGCCACGGGACGGTCGTGCGCGCCCTCCACTCGGGCGCACCGGTGCTCTGCTGCCCCGCGGGTGGCGACATGGGCGAGAACGGGGCGCGGGTGTCTTGGTCGGGCGCCGGGCTCTCGCTGCCGCGGCGCCTGGTCTCGCCGCGAGGGATCAGGCTCGCGACTCGCAGAACCCTCGGAGACCCGGCCTACCGCGAGCGAGCGCGTGAGATCGCGGCGTGGTCTGCAGCGAACGACGGGGCGGTCAGAGCATCTGAGCTGGTGGAGCTCCGGGGGTGGGACTCGAACCCACAACCTTTCGGTTAACAGCCGAACGCTCAACCATTGAGCTACCCCGGAAGGACTCGGCGACCTAGGAGTCGTCCTCGGCCGCGAGCAACCTTAGCGAGAGGATCCCGGACGGAGAACGCCTGCTCAGGCCTGTCCGAAGGACTCCGTCTGTGAGATTCGGGTCGTCAGGTCCGAGCCCTCTCGGCTCAGGCGGTTGACCTCCTCCATGTCCCCGGCGTCGCGGGCGGCCGAGATGCCGTCCTCGAGGCGCTGCTGCTCGAGGAGCATGAAGTTGAGCTCCATCGACCCGGCGGAGTGGGGGTCGCGCTCTGCGCGCATCGCCAGCTCGGTGATCAGCGAGACGAGCTCGTCGTCGTCGCGCGGCAGCCCCGAGACCGGGTCCTCCAGGTTCGCGCGCAGCCACTCGAGCGCCGGCCGGCCCGAGACGGACAGGTGCCCCGGATCCAGCCTCGCCAGGTACTCGCTGCCCTTCGCGGGGTCGGCGATGCACATCGCGAGCAACGCCCGCTCGCGCGCCTCGCGCGGCGTCAAGGGGGCGGCCGGCTCCGCCTTCGGCCGGTCCTCCCCGCCTCCGCCGCTGCCGGTCGAGCCCGGCGGCGGCGACTCCAGATCCGTGACCTTCGCGGTCCGCACCCTCTCCATCACCAGGCTCGGGTCGGTGTCGAGCCGGTCGGCGACCTCACGCACCAGCTCGTCTTGCCCCACCACCTCTCCCATCGCCTGCAGCACGGGCGCCAGCTCGGCCAGCGCCCGGTCGCGCCCCGCCGGCGAACCCAGCTCGGCGCGGCCCAGCACGGTCTTGACCCGGAAGCTCGGCAGGTCGATCGCCCCGTCAACCAGCTCCCGGAAGCGATCCACTTTCCCCGCCGCGAGCATGTCGGCGGGATCCTCGCCCTCCGGCATCGCCGCGACCTCGAGGTCCAGCGTCCGCTCTGCGGCCACCCGCTGCGCGCGGATCATCGCGTTCGCCCCCGCGCTGTCGGCATCGAGCGCCAGCACGACCCGCTCGGGCCCCAGCCCGGCCAGGGCCTTCAACTGCTCGGGCGTGATCGCCGTCCCCATGATCGCCACCGCCTCGGTGATCCCCGCCTGGTGCAGCGCGATCACGTCCGTGTATCCCTCGACCACGATCGCGCGCCTCGACTTCGCGATCGCCGGCCGCGCCACGTCGAGCCCGTAGAGCATCTCGCTCTTCTTGAACACACCCTCCGGCGAGTTCAGGTACTTCGGCTTTGAGTCCGGCGTCAGCGCCCTCGCCCCGAAGCCCCGCACCCGCCCGCGCGCGTCGCGGATCGGGAAGGTGATCCGGCTGCGGAAGCGGTCGTAGTGGCCGCCCTGGCGACCCTTCTGGATCAGGCCGGCGGACTCGAGCTCCACGACCTTGAACCCCGCGCGCTGGCTGCCCACCAGCACCTGGTCCCACGCCTGGGGCGCCATCCCGACGCCGAACGCCCGCAGCGACTCCTCGGAGAGCCCGCGGCCGAGCAGGTACTTCCGCGCCTTCTCCGCCTTCGGCGAGTCCCACAGGAAGCGCTCGTAGAACTCGCCGGTCCGCGCCAGCAGCTCCTGGAGCCGGGCGCGGTGGCGCCGGGCCTCCTCGGCGCGCGGGTCCTCGCTCTCGCGCTCGATCTCGACCCCGTAGCGCTCGGCCAGCGCCTCGAGCGCCTCGGGAAAGGTGAGACCCTCCTTCTCCTCGACGAAGCGAAAGAGGTCACCCCCGACGTCGCACCCGAAGCACTTGTAGTACTTCCCGACGGGATCGACCGAGAACGACGGCGTCCGCTCGTCGTGGAACGGGCACAGCCCCGAGAACCTCTGCCCCGCCCGCTTCAGGTCCGTGTACTGGGACACGACCTCGACGAAGTCGACGGCCTCACGCAC
>Ga0183260_10004772_pt1 | contig 10728 bp, 7 predicted proteins | sample AntDrymUQ4972206_2_FD_129768 | JGI IMG/M metagenome (GOLD analysis project Ga0183260, IMG submission 129768) | Polar desert sand microbial communities from Dry Valleys, Antarctica - metaG UQ497 (22.06) (version 2) (version 2) | ecosystem: Environmental > Terrestrial > Soil > Desert | place...
CGGCGACGACTACGAAAAACTCGTCTTTCCGCCAGCCGACGATCAGCGCATTCAGTTGCGCGTTCGCTGGAAATCACTCAGGCGCGGACTGCCTGACGCCGATCTCTCTGACGGCACGCTCCGTTTTCTGTTTCTCCTGACAGTGCTCGCCGCCCCCGACCTGCCGCCCGTCATCGCGATAGACGAACCTGAGACCGGCTTGCATCCGGCGATGTTGCCGATCATCGCCGAACATGCGGTTGACGCATCGCTGCGCTCGCAAGTCGTTCTGTCAACGCACTCGCCGCAATTGCTCGACGCTTTCACCGACACGAAGCCGACGACAACAGTGACGAAGTGGGAGGACGGTCAAACGATTCTACAGAACCTTGACGGCGATGATTTAGCGTATTGGCTGCAAGGGTACACGCTCGGAGCGCTTTTCAAATCAGGCGAGTTGGAGCGCATGGGATGAAATTCATCCTGTTCGTCGAAGGGCACACGGAGGATAAGGCGTTACCCGCGTTCCTGAAGCGATGGCTCGATGTGCGATTGCCCCAACCGGTCGGAATCAAGCCTGTTCGGTTCGAGGGATGGGCGGAGTTGAGACGCGAAGTTAAAAGAAAAGCGCACCTTTACCTCAACAGTCCGCGAGCATCACAGATCATCGCCGTCATCTCGCTTTTCGACCTTTACGGCCCGACTTTCTACCCGTCTCACATTACGACCGCAGGCGAACGCTACGACTGGGCTAAGCAAGAGATTGAGCAAGAAGTCAATCACCCGAAGTTTCGCCAGTTCTTCGCCGTCCATGAAACAGAAGCGTGGCTGCTGAGTGAACTTGATCTGTTCCCCACCGAAGTGAGCGGCGGGTTTCCCGGCAGGGTCATTGAGCCTGAGACAGTCAACTTAAACGAACCACCCGCCAAACTTCTCAACCGACTCTACCGCGACAAATTACGCCGCACATACAAAAAGGTTACGCATGGCAAAGAGCTTTTTGACAAACTCAACACTGATGTCGCTTACGGCAAATGTCCGAAGCTGAAAGAACTTCTTGATGAAATGTTGAAGTTAGCGATTGGTAATGCTCAGGCATAGCGATTTACACCAGCCTTGACTCACCCCGGCACGCTACGAATGAAAGTGGCAAAGCACAATCTCAGGATTGAATCTCAATGCCCGCACACACGAGCGGATCGTGATTATTCGTAAAGAGAGATGATTGCAAAAACAACGCCGGTGATGAAAGCTAATAACCAGAAGGCAAGCTTGAGCCAAACGTATGCTTGATAAAAGTAATTCACTCTCATACGGCCAAAAGATCCTTATCGCACTTCGTGTTTTTCGGGTGACTTTTTCGGCTCGCGTGAGGGGGCAGGGGCAAGTTAACGGGCGCATCCTAACTTTCGATTAATGGCAGGTTAATTGATGATTAAAACGTGCCTAGAAAATTGGGTGACACCCCCATAAAGAGGATGTCACCCGTAAAGCCTGTTATCACGACGGAATTTACCGTAGTACTTCCGGCCTCATTTGTCCATCCGAGAAATCTCGTAAACCGTAGTTGTGCCGCTGACTTCGTTGGCGACGACGAGAAGCGGTTGACGCGTCGGACTATCTCCGGCGCGGATGAACAGTAAACCTTCGGGGCCTAAGTCCCCGGCGGTGCCCGCCTCCGCGTCGCCGGAAAAATCCTTGTTATTGACGTACTGGATAAAGCGCGGACTGGTCGGGACGGTCACGTCGTAGACCATCACGCCGCCGATTCTTTCGAGGCCGATAAAGGCGTAAGTGCGACCGTAAAGTTCGCCGACGGTGACGCCTTCGGGTTCGGGGCCTTTATTGTCGCTACGAGTGTCGAAAGAATTGTTGCTGTCATTGCTGGAATTGAAAAAGGCGGGAAGAAATTGCGCGGTGATCTGTTCGATCTGATCGCCGCTGTCGAAGACGAGCGCGCCCGAAGCGTCTCGGATCGAGAACGAGCGCGCCCCAAAGGCGTAGAGCGCGTCATAGTCGCCGTCGCCGTCCGGGTCGCCGAGCGTCTTCGTGACATTCAGACGCCCTAATCGCGCGCTGTTTTTAAGAAACGTCGCGTCGGGGAAAGCAATCGGATCGAGCTTCAACGAACTGACGCGCACTTCTTCGGCGAATGCGTCGTAGTCGCGCGCGTCTCCTTCATTGGCGGTGATGAGAAAAGTGTCGCCGCGATAGCGGAACGAAGCAACCGCGTCCGGCTGGTACATTCCAAAGACCGGCCAGTTAGCGATGTTGATCGCGTTGTCGCGGTCGCTCGCGTCGAGAGCGTTTCCGGGCAACGAGTGGTCTTTGAAGCCGAGGCCGCGAAGCTCGGTGAACGCACCCTCTTTGATATTTAAGATGCCGAGAGCGTTATTCTCCTGAAGCGTTACCCATGCCGTTTTCGAGTCGTGCGAGACGGCGATGTATTCAGGCTCAAGGTCTTCTGCGACGCTCGCGCCGGGGCCGAAGATGCGAATGCTCGAATCAAGAGTCGCCCCGTTGAACGCGGTGAAGGTCGCCGTCCGCACGTCGCTCTGGGTGACGCGAGAAGCACCGTGCTTCAAATCAACAATGCTCACCGAGCCTTCCGGGTCAATCGAGTAATCATCGTTCGGCTCGCCCTCGTTGGCGACGAGAACATATTTCCCGTTCGGCGTGAAGGTAAGCATGTCGGGAAGCGCTCCGACCTGAACGGCGCTGATGAAGGCTCGCGTTTCGTCGGGCGCACCGGCGTCGAAGAACACAACCTTGCCGGGATCAGTTTTAACCACCGCCTCGACGGCGGCGGCGACCACGCCTTTGTCAACTGCGACGCTATTAGCTTGGCCTCCGTAAGGCGTGAGACTGATCGAGAATAGGAGCGTGGGCGCAGTCGGGTTGTTGACATCGAGAACATCAATGCTCGATGTCGCGCCGTTGACGACGAAGAGTCGTTGAGTTTTTGGGTCGTGCGCGACGATCTCAGCCGCGCCTTCGTTGAACGCTCCAGCGGAGTACGTCCCGACGGGGTTGAGTTGAATGTCTTTGAGTGGAGACGCGGCGACAAATTGTGCGGGCACGGCTAAAATTAAAAAACTGCCGAGCACAGCGCGTATCTTGGGGCGGGCGATTTGCATAGAGATGTCCTTTCGAGAATTGATTAGGCAGACTGATATTGAAATCCCTGACAGAAAATGCGCTGTCACTTTGCGTCGCGGGCTACACGCCGCACACGCTTCGAGCGAAACAGCTTGAAAAGTTATATGAATATAGAGGGTCGAAGTTAACGGAATGTGTATCCGACCTTAACAGGGTGTTGCGAAGCGCGGTAGCGTGATTATTTTTCCGAGAGGGTGCGTGACAAAAAGCGGAGATTAAGCGGTCTGGGAAACCTCTTAATCTCCTTAGTCGGCTGTTCGGTAAGATTCTAAGGGGATTGCAGGGTAGTTGCATGAGACTAAAAGACAGTTAAGCGCGTCTTAAATTCAAGTTAATAATTAAGGCTGCGAGCAGGCGGCAAAGGTTACACGAGCCGATGTGGGTAGTAGCTCAACGCAGGGAGATGACATATCAAAACCGCCTGCGATAGCGTGAGGGGCCAGTTGATTTTCAAAATTAAGGTAGAGTTAATGTGCGGTTCTGTATAATGCACGCCCTCGGTCGAGTAGTGGCCGGGACAAATCTTGATATAAAATCCTTTTCACTCCCCTCCCAGTTCAAACTGATTGATGACTACTGAAATGACGACCAGCACGGCACAGGAACAACTCGCAAGCGAAAACCACAGCGCGGCATCGGAAGTGACGCTGCCATCTTCGCTGTTGCACCAAAAAGAATTTCTGTTCAACCGTGAGTCGAGTTGGCTCGAATTTAACCGCCGCGTGCTCGAAGAGGCGCTCGACGAAAGCCAGCCGCTGCTCGAACGGCTCAAATTTCTTTCGATCTTCTCAACGAACCTCGACGAGTTTTTTATGATTCGCGTTTCGGGATGGAAAGAAGAGTTGGAAGAAGAAGTTGTCGAGATGTCGTCGAACGGGTTGACGCCCGCCGAGCAGTTGAAGGAGATCGGCGCGCGGTTGCGCCCGATGGTCGCCGAGCAGATGCGTTGTCTTCGGGAAGAAGTTCTGCCACAGCTTGAAAAACACGGTATTTCGGTCGTGCCATACAGCGAGTTGAGTAAAAGCGAGAAGCGCGTGGCGGACGCTTATTACCGGGAGAAGGTTTTTCCGGTGCTGACGCCGCAAGCCGTTGATCCCAGCCACCCGTTTCCTTACGTCTCAAATCTCAGCCTCAACCTCGGCTTAATGATTGAACCGGACGAGGGCGTGGGAGCGGAAGCGTCGCCGGGCGGCGAGGGCGAAATGCGGTTCGCGCGCATCAAGTTGCCGCCGCTCGTGCCCCGGCTCGTGCCGGTGAATGATTCGGGATTGAAATTCACTTTCCTCGGCAGCCTCGTGGCGGCGAACGCGGACGCGCTGTTCCCCGGCATGCTTCCCGGAAGATGTCATCTGTTCAGAGTCACGCGCGATGCCGACATCGAAATCAGAGAGGATGAGGCGGGCGATTTGCTCCGCTTGATGCAGCAGCAACTTCGCCGCCGTCGCTTCGGCACGGCGGTGCGGCTCGAAGTTTCTTCGACGATGCCGCCGGAGATGGTTCAAAGCTTGAGCGAATCAATCGGCGTGACGACGGAAGACGTGTATGTGATTGACGGGCCGCTCAACATTCCTGATTTGATGACCCTCTACAAGTTCGACCGCCCGGAGTTGAAAGATAAGCCGCTGCAAACGGGCGTGCCGAAAATTCTGAAGCAGCATCCTTCGGTCTTCGACGCGATCAAATCACAGGACATTTTGCTCCATCATCCCTTCACCACTTACTCGACCGTCACGGATTTCATCAACACGGCGGCGCATGACCCTCAAGTGCTGGCGATCAAGATGTGTCTCTATCGCACCGGGCAACACTCGCCGGTCGTGCAGTCGCTAATGGAAGCGAGCGAGCGGGGCAAGCAGGTCGCGGCGCTCGTCGAGCTTAAAGCGCGTTTCGATGAGGAGAACAACATCGGCTGGGCGCGGCGTCTGGAGCGTGCGGGCGTCCACGTCGTCTATGGATTGCTCGGCCTCAAGACACATTGCAAATTGGCTCTTGTTGTGCGGCAGGAAGAAGGGACGCTCAAACGGTATGTTCACGTGGCGACGGGGAACTACAACCCGACGACCTCGCGCATCTACACCGATCTCGGTTTGTTTACCGCTGACGAAGAAATCGGGGCCGACGCGACGAACCTTTTCAACTACCTGACGGGTTATTCGCGCTACGCGGATTACAAGCGCCTCTTGGTCGCGCCGATCAATCTGCGTGAGCGCATGACCGAGTTCATTGAGCGCGAGACCGCACACGCGCGGAACGGACGTCCGGCGCGCATCATTGCGAAAATTAACAGCCTCACCGACCTCAAGATAATTCGCGCCCTCTACGCGGCGTCACAGAGCGGAGTAGGAATTGATTTAATCGTGCGCGGGGTTTGCGTGCTACGCCCCGGCGTGCCGGGACTCTCCGAAAGTATTAGTGTCAGGAGCGTTGTCGGGCGTTTTCTCGAACACAGTCGGGTCTTTTATTTCTCTAACGGCGGAAAAGAAGAGGTGTACATCGGGAGTGCCGATTGGATGTCGCGTAATCTCGACCGACGGGTTGAAGTCGTCGCGCCGGTCAGAGACGCGCGGCTCGTTGGATATTTGAAGGATGAAATTCTAGATACCTACCTGCGCGACAACGTGAAAGCCAGAGTCTTGATGCCCGACGGCTCTTATACTCGTGTCATCGCAGCAGCGAACGAAGATGCTGTTGACAGTCAAACATATTTCCAAAAAAATCGGATGAGTTGAATATTAGCTCGTGCTCAAGATATTCGTCGTGCCGATGAATGCTTCCGCCAACAGGCGCTGTGAAAGTTGAGGCTGATTGTGGCAAGAATGCGAAAAATCATTGTGTTCATGATAGTCACGCTGGGTATATTCGCCGGACTGTTGATGCGCGACGCTCGTTCTCAGGGTGAAGCAAACTCACGACCCGCCGAGAATCCGGGTGTCGTTAAATCAGAATTCGTCTACGAACAAGCGCCCTTTCCGTCGTGCCACGCTTCTACGATTGCCGAGACAAAGAACGGTCTGGTCGCGGCTTGGTTCGGAGGCACTGATGAGGGTAACAAGGATGTCGGCATCTGGTTCTCTCGAAACACGGGCGGCAGTTGGTCGCGACCGTTGGAGGTGGCGAACGGAAAGCAAGAAGCGGGCGAGCGTTATCCCACTTGGAATCCGGTGCTGTTCCAATTGAAGGAAGGCCCGCTGTTGTTGTTCTACAAAGTCGGGCCAAGCCCTTCAAAATGGTGGGGCATGTTGATGATTTCGGCGGACGAAGGGAAGACGTGGACGAAGCCGCGACGCTTGCCCGACGGTATACTCGGGCCGATCAAAAACAAGCCGGTGCAAATGGCCGACGGTTCGCTGCTGTGTCCGTCGAGTAGCGAGGACAAAGGCTGGCGCGTTCATCTGGAAACGACGCGCGACTTCGGCCAGACGTGGAGCCGAACCGAGGCGCTCAACGACGGGCAGGAGTTCGCGGCGATTCAGCCTTCAATCCTCACTTACCCATCGGGAAAAATGCAGCTTCTCTGCCGCAGCCGGCAGGGAAGAATTACGGAAGTGTGGTCGGATGACGGAGGCAAATCATGGGGACGGATGAGTGCGACCTCTCTGCCGAACCCGAGCAGCGGCACCGACGCCGTGACGCTCAAAGACGGGCGGGCGCTCCTCGTCTACAACCACACCCCGAAGGGACGAAGCCCGCTCAACGTCGCGGTTTCGTCTGACGGTAAGACGTGGCAGCAGGCGCTCGTGTTGGAGAATCAGCCCGGCGAGTATTCTTACCCTGCCGTCATTCAGTCATCGGACGGTCTCGTGCATGTCACATATACGTGGAAGCGACAACGTATCAAACACGTCGTCATTGATCCCCGTCAAATCGCGGCGCGCTCACTGCCGTAACCGAAATTCATCGTCGCGGAGGATTCGATGCGAAGATCAATCATTTTCCCGCTGGTGCTGTTTCTCCTGACACTCGCGCTTGCCGGCGAAGCGAGGGCGCAGTGGCAGGACGGGAGTCTGGCCGTCAAAACCAACGGCAACAACTTTCAGTCGGGAGACCGGCTGAGAGTCGAAATCTTCGCCGTCGGAGACATCAACGAATCTTTCTACACGCAGGTGAGCTACAAATTCTCCGAGACGGTGAGGGTGAAGGACGAGGACGGCAAGGAGAGCGACAAGGAAGAGGAGCGCGTCCGCACGCGGCCGGCGGGGCCGGCGCTCGAAGGGTTAGGGCAGTTCAAGTCGCTCGTGCTCGACGACACGTTCAACTTCGGCGAGGGAAGCCCGGCGGGGCGCTACGTCGTCGAGGTGGGCGTCTTCCGCGCTTACAGCAACGAACGGGTGACGACGATTCGCTCCTGCGTCTTTTTACAAAACTCGGATCGGGCGGGCGACGAGTGCCCCACCTTCCTGCGCGGCGTGAAGCAGAATTACGCGGAGTACCTCGTTAACTTCGACGGCGCGTTCTCACAGCGGGGGCGCTACACCGCGACGCTCTTCGCCGGCGGCAAACTCGTTAAGCACATTGAGGCCGGGGTGTTCGCAAGTAGCGCGAAAGAACTTACGATCACGTCGGATAAATTGGGCGGGACGCCGGGCAAGACCTTCGACATTCTCGTGCATGACCGGCAGCAAAATTATTCTTCCACGCTGGCACGCGTGACGATCCCTTCCGCACAGTGATTCTGCCGAGGAGCATCCGATGAAATTATTGGCGGCGCTCGTCCTGACGGTACAGATCGCCGGCGGCGTTCTTCCCACGAGCGCCGCCGTCCCGGCCCAAAAGACGGATGGAAGTGTGCGGGCGGGCGTCAGGGCGGACGCGAAGAGGCCGAACATTCTCTGGATTATCGCGGAGGACATGAACAGCAGTCTCGGCTCATACGGCGACGCGGAAGCGCGCACTCCGCATCTCGATAAGCTGGCGCGCGAGGGTGTGCGATTTACAAATGCCTTCTCGGTGGCCGGCGTTTGCGCGCCGAGCCGCTCGTCGCTCGCGACCGGCATGTACCCGACGACCATCGGCTCTCACCACATGCGCTCGCTGGCCGTGCCGCCGCCTCACGTCAAAATCTTCAGCGAGTACATGCGCGCCGCCGGCTACTACACGACGAACAACGCCAAGACCGATTACAACTTCGACCGCCCCGGAGCGCCGCCGCCCGTCGCGGCGTGGGACGAGTCGAGTAATCGCGCACACTGGCGCAACCGTCCTGCGGGAAAACCGTTCTTCTCAGTTTTCTCGCTCATGATGAGTCATGAAAGTAAAATCCGCGCGGACGAGAAAGAGTTTGCCGAGTTGACCGCCGGGTTAAAGCCGTCCGACCGCCACGACCCGGCCAGAGCACAACTCCCGCCGTATTACCCGGACACGCCGGCGACGCGCCGCGACTGGGCACGTCATTACGATCTCATCACCGCGATGGATCTGCGCGCCGGGGAATTGCTGAAAGAACTCCAGGATGACGGATTGGCCGACGAGACAATCGTCTTCTTCTTCAGCGACAACGGGCGGGGATTGCCGCGCGCGAAGCGCTGGGTTTATGACGCCGGGATTCATCTTCCGCTCATCGTCCGCTGGCCGAATCGTCTTCAGCCTGGAACTGTCAACGATGATCTCGTCAGTTTTATTGACTTACCAAAGACAGTGCTCGCGCTGGCCGGAGTCGGAGCGCCCGCCCACATGCAGGGACAGATTTTTCTCGGCCCGGAAGCATCTCGACGCCGTGAATACATCTTCGCGGCGCGCGACCGGATGGACGAAACCTACGACATCATTCGCGGCGTCAGGGATAAACGCTACAAGTACATCCGCAACTTCCAACCGCAGAAACCCTACGCGCAATTCATTCATTACGCCGAGCAGATGCCGACGCTACAGGAGATGCGCCGCCTGTACAAAGAGAGCGTCACCGGCCCCGAAGACAAATTGACGCCAGCGCAGAAACTTTTCTTTCTGCCCGAGAAGCCCGACGAGGAGTTGTACGACACGTTGAGCGACCCGCACGAAATCAACAATCTCGCGCGCTCGATGCGGCACCGCCGATTACTCGTGCGGATGCGCATGGCGCTCCGGCGGTGGAGGAATGAGACAAAAGATTTAGGGCTGATTCCCGAGGCGGAGCTTAAAGAGCGGATGCGCCCCGGCGGCGTGTGGGCGGTGACTGCGGAGCCGTTTGTGAAGATGAAAAACACAGCGGCACATTCACCTGCCAACCTGAAGGTTTCCTCTCCCACAAGTGGGGCTTCAATCGTGTACACGACCGAAGAAGGTAAAGATGCGCGGTGGCAGCTTTACAGTAAAGACATCATCTTTAATCGTCCTGCCGTTGTCAGAATCAAAGCCTGTCGGCTCGGCTACCGGGACAGTAAAGAGGTCACGGTGCGCCTCGATTGAGATAACAGACGAGACGATTGCCCACAATCGTTGTGAAAGTTGTTGAGGTCTTGTGATGATTGTAAAGGTATTCAAAGATAAAACCTCTCTGGGCAGGGTGGCGGCGGCGCAGGCCGCGAAGGCAATCAACGGAGCCATTGCGCGGGAGGGAAGAGCGCGAATCATCGCCGCGACCGGAGCCTCCCAGTTTGAGTTCCTTAACGCTTTAACCTCCAAGCCAGATGTGGACTGGACGAAGATTGAGATGTTTCACCTCGACGAGTACGCGGGACTTTCGATCACTCACCCGGCCAGCTTTCGCAAATACCTAACTGAGCGCTTAATCAGTAAGACCGGGATACGAAAGTATCATCTGCTCGACGGAGAAAATGATCCCGAAGTGACAATCAGAAAAGTGGGGCGCGAGTTGAGCGCCTCACCAATTGATGTAGCTTTTGTCGGCATCGGTGAAAACGGACATCTGGCGTTCAACGATCCGCCGGCTGATTTCGAGATCGAGGAACCTTACTTGTTAGTTAATCTGGACGAGGCATGTCGCCAACAACAGGTCGGCGAAGGATGGTTTGCAAATCTTTCTGATGTGCCCCGACAAGCAATCTCGATGTCCGTTCGCCAGATCATGAAGACGCGAGAAATAATCTGTGTCGTGCCCGACGCCCGGAAGGCGGAGGCTGTGAAGAAATGTCTCGAAGGTGAAATCAGCCCGCTCGCCCCGGCGTCAATTTTGCAAGCTCACCCGAACACCACAATTTACCTCGACGAAGAATCCGCCGCCTTACTCAGTGAAGCCACCATCACTGAGCACGTAATTCAATCATAAGAGAAAAGGGAAAAGGTGAAGACGTGAAGACGTAATGGCTTCTCCTTTCCCCTTTTCTCTTTTCCCCGTCGCTTCATCTCGCGGTTTGTATTTGAGGCACGGCGACTAATGGCTTGACATCCTTAGCATTGTTCTCTCACACACCGATTGAAGGCTGACAACTTTATGGTATGCTTACGACGTGCGGGGCGAGGTCAAAGTTTGGCCGGTCGTTCTTCGAGAGTTAGGAGAAGAGAGTCATGAGAGATTTAGCTGGAAATCAAGTGAGTGCGACTTTAGAAGAGATAAACGATTGGGAAAAATATCGGGGCGCGCTCGGCGGGGAAAATGAAGGAAAAATTTTTACCGATCCCGAAAAGCCGAAAGAAGCGTTCCGCGACTACGAA
>Ga0183260_10004773_pt1 | contig 10726 bp, 10 predicted proteins | sample AntDrymUQ4972206_2_FD_129768 | JGI IMG/M metagenome (GOLD analysis project Ga0183260, IMG submission 129768) | Polar desert sand microbial communities from Dry Valleys, Antarctica - metaG UQ497 (22.06) (version 2) (version 2) | ecosystem: Environmental > Terrestrial > Soil > Desert | place...
CGCACTTCGCGCGCAAAGTATTCGGCAACCCATGCCCGCTGTGCTTCGGTGCGATCGGCGTGATGCAACAGACGCACGCTGCGTGCCGCAAGCTCGGGCAACACCTGCCGGTTCAGGATGCCGTACTGCTCGTCGATTAAGTGACGCGCAGCGTCACAGATTTCCAAAACAAGCCCGCGCAGGTCCGTCATCGACATTCCCGCGGGCGGCGTTTGGGCGCGCAGTTGTTCTTTTAGGCCGGACACCCGGATCTCGAAGAATTCGTCGAGATTGCTGCCCACGATGCACAAAAATCGCAGTCGCTCGAGCAGCGGGACTTCCCTGTCTTCCGCCAACGCCAGGACGCGCCGATTGAATGCGAGGAGTGCGATCTCGCGGTTGAACGACGTAGTAGTGGCGACGGTCACAGGACCACTAAAGCGCTGGCGCCCACGAAACTAGCGGGTTTTGAGTCGCGAAAGACAACAAAATAGCATCGCAGCCCAGCGTTACAGCGGCGTGACAGTCAGGCGTTGTCCAACGCGCCCTGGGCGCTCTTCCGGTCTTGCTTCCACCAGACGCAGCCGGCGCTGGATTCGCGCTCCAGAATTTCGAGATAGGCGTGGTGCGCCGCCAGTTCCTCGGCGGTCGGCGCGATCACGATCAGGTGCGGCCGGTGGCCTGCGCTGCCTCCCCACGCGCCTTGCGCGAGGGTTTCCGGCCCAATCGTGCGGGCCCCCAAGTCGATCGTCAGCGACTCCTGGCCCCGCGTCATCGCCAGATAAACCTCCGCCAGCAGCTGCGCATCGAGCAGTGCGCCGTGCAGGCTCCGCTGAACGTTGGAAATGCCAAAGCGTTCGCACAGGGCGCTCAAGTTGTGCCGCCTGCCCGGAAGCGCATCGCGCGCCATCTCGAGCGTGTCGATAACTCCGCTGTGGATCCTCGCGCAACCGGGCAATCCGGCTTGTGCGAATTCGCGATCGAGAAAACCCAAGTCGAATGGCGCGTTGTGGATGATCCACGTGGCTCCCCCCGCGAAATCCAAGAACTCGGGAACGACGTCGCGGAACTTCGGCTTGCCCTTGAGATCGTCCCACGTCATTCCGTGTACCTCGGTCGCTCCGGCGTCGATTTCCCGTTCCGGGTCGAGATACACATGCAGGTGGCGGCCCGTTGGTCGCCGTTGGATAATTTCCACCGCCGCCAATTCGATAACGCGGTGCCCGAGCGTCGCGTCGAGGCCCGTGGTTTCGGTGTCGAGAATGAGCAAGCGCATGCGGCGAAATGTAACGACGGCGAATGCCGTCAGGCGAGATCAACGACGATATTTCTGAATAGTGGACTGAATCTCTTCGATCGCGTGTTCGATCTCATCGTCGGTCAAATCGCGCTGCGTGCCCTTGCGATCGGTCAATGTCAGTGTATGGTCGATCTGCGTCTGAAATTCACCCAGGTCCATGGTTTCGGTGATCGTTGTCGACACATCGTCGGTGAGGGTTTCCGGTCCCCACCGGATGATAATCGCGGACAGATTGTCGCCGTCCGGGCCGCCGCGCTTCTCGGCTTCGCGCAGCATCTGCGGCGCGGTCTTGAGTATCGGCGTCGACGTGAGCCACGTTGCGAGCTCGGTTGCCGGGAACACGCTCCACAGTCCATCGGTGCACAACAGCAGAATGTCGCCGTTGCGCAGCGGTGTGCGGCGGGAAAGGTCGATCACCGGATCGATGAGACCCCCGAGGCAACTGAAAATCTTGTTGCGGTCCGGATGATCCGCGACTTCCTCTGTTGTGATAATCCCTTGATCGACCAGGTACTGAACTTTCGAGTGATCCTTAGTCGAGCCGACGATTGCTCCCTGGCGAAACAGGTAGAGCCGTGAGTCGCCGACATGCGCCCAGTAGGCGTGCCCAGCCTGAACGATGCAACAGACGCAGGTCGTGCGCGGCGTTTCGAGCATCGAAAACTGGTTGGCGTACGAACCCAGCGCTGCATGCGCACGCAGCATCGTGTCCTGCAGGAATTTGAGCGGGTTCTTCAGGACCGGCTTGGCTTCCTGCTGAAACCGCTCGATGAACAAGCGCACGGCGATTTGGGCGGCGATCTCGCCACCGGCGTGCCCGCCCATGCCGTCGGCGACGACCAGCATCAGCGTGTCGCGACTGTACGTATACGCCAGGCGATCCTGGTTGAGCTTGCGCGAACCCTTGCGCGATTCCTGAAAAATCGTGAAGCGCATACGGCGGGACGGCTTAAGCGCTGATCTCGGAGAACAGAAGCTTCTTCAGGCTGCCAAAAAACGACAGTTTGCGTTTCACCGGCGGAATGTCGCGGATCGCTTTCTGCAGCGCGAAGATACTCTGCGGACGCTCGAGCGGATCGAGCCGCAAGCACCAGTCGATGACCTCGAGCACGTCGTCCGAGTACTGGCCGGCCCATATTTTCTTCGCCGAGACGAGATGATCCTCTTGCACGCGCGCATCCGCCGCCTGCGGCGCGAAGGCGGCGAGGCAGGCGAACATCGACGCGCCGACTCCATACACGTCGGTCCATGGCCCCAACCGATCGGGATCTCGATATTGCTCGGGCGCGGCGAACCCGGGCGTGTACATCGGCGCCAGCTTCGGCCGCGTGTTGGTCAGCGTCTGCCGCGCGGCGCCGAAGTCGAGCAGCACCGGGGAACCGTCGGTCCGCAGATAGATATTCGCCGGCTTGATGTCCAAGTGCAGTAGCTTGTGCGTGTGCACTTCACGCAGGCCGTTCAACAAATGCATGAAGACGTGACGGACGAGGCGCTCGGACATCTGGTCCTGGCGCATCTGTATCTGCTGCTGCAACGTTCGCCCGCGCTCGTAGCGCATCACCATGTAAACGGTTTCGTTCGCGCGGAAAAAGTTGAGCACGCGCACGACGTTGGGATGGTTGATCTTGGCGAGCGCGCGACCCTCCTCGAAGAAACACTTCATCCCGTAGCGGAACGACGTCAGATTCTCCGCGGAACTCGCGCGCACGATGTCGCCCTCGGTCCGCAATACCAGCGACGACGGCAGGTATTCCTTGATCGCGACCGGCGCTCCCGTCTCATCAAAGGCGCGGTAGACAATGGAAAATCCGCCGCGACTGATCTGCCGATCGACGCGGTAGTTCAGCAGCTGGTATCCGCCCACTAAGGCTTGATTGGTGACGGGCATGCGGCGTTTGGTGAGCTTCGGGATGATTGCGGGGCAACGCTTCAGATCGACTTTCTCACGTGCAATCGAACAATGAGGCAATTCGCGTGCCAGAAATGGTGTTGCGGCCTTGCGCCACGCGCCGAGAACGCTTACATTCTCTGCAACCCGGCGGGCAAAGTAAAGTTGAGCGCGAAGACGAGCCCGGTGCGCGCGGGATCAACACGGATGTCGACGACTGAAGGCGTCACGACTGAACGCGAATCTACACCGGAGCCTCTCATGATCCTCAGCATGACCGGCTTCGCGGCGGTAACCGCTGAAACGCCAGGTTTCTCGCTTGTCGTCGAGTTGCGATCGGTCAACCATCGCTACCTCGACCTGACCATCAAGCTCTCCGACGAGCTGCGGGGCCTCGAAGGAGCGCTGCGGGAAATGCTCGGAAGCGAACTGAAGCGCGGCAAAGTCGAGTGCCGGGTAGGGCTGCTGCGCAAGTCAGGTCCCGCCACTGGGATGGCCGTCGATCGGGCACGCATCGCGCAGTTGCGCGAGGCTGCGGCAGAAGTTGTCGCGGCCGCTTATGATGCCGCGCCGATGACCGTCGCCGAGATCCTGCGCTGGCCGGGCGTGCTGACGGAAACCGAACCTCCTACGGAACAAGTGACCGCAAGCGTCGTGGCATTGGTCGAACGGGGGCTTGCCGACCTGCGCGCGGCGCGCGCTCGTGAGGGCGCCAAGCTCGCCGCCATCCTCGAGACAAGCTGCGCCGGCATCGAGGCGCAGATCCTGCGCGTGACGCCGCGCATCCCCGAGATCTATGCCGCGTACTGCGAAAAGCTCGGGACCCGGTTGCAGGAAGCAGGCGTCGATACGAATGACGACCGGCTCAAGCAGGAATTTGCGTTGTTCGCAAGTAAGATCGATGTCGCGGAGGAGTTGGCACGGCTCGCCACGCACGTGGCGGAGGTTCGGCGCGTGTTGCAAACCGGAGGGAGTGCCGGCAAACGCCTCGACTTTCTCGCGCAGGAACTGCACCGCGAAGCCAATACACTGGGGTCGAAATCGGTCGAGGCGGAAGTCTCCCACGCGGCACTCGAGCTGAAGGTGGCAATCGAGCAGATGCGCGAACAGGTACAGAATATCGAATGATCAATCCAACCCGGACGAACGAGGCCGCAACGGCGATACTGGCGCCGCCTACCGCGACCCGCGCCCCCCCTGCGTCCGGTTGCTTGTTCGTCCTCGCCGCGCCCTCGGGCGGCGGCAAAACGAGTCTCGTCCGCGCGCTGCTCGAGCGCGAGCCCGGAATGCGGCTCTCTGTGTCGTACACAACGCGAGCACCGCGGCCGGGGGAGCGCGATGGCATCGATTACCACTATGTGGACACCGCGACATTCAATACGCTGCGCGACCGCGGCGAATTCCTGGAGCATGCGCACGTCCATGGCCATTGGTATGCAACGTCGGCGACCTGGCTCGCCGGCGAGGTCCAGAAAGGCCACGACGTCCTCCTTGAAATCGATTGGCAGGGGGCGGCGCAGGTGCGGCGACTGATTCCCGACGCTGTGCACGTTTTCATCTTGCCGCCCACCGTTGCCGCCCTCAAAGAACGGCTCGAAAAACGCGGCCAGGACACACCCGAGGTTATCGCCCGCCGGATCGACGCCGCACGCGAGGAGATGCGGCACTGCGGTGATTTCGATTATGTTATTATGAATCAGGACTTTGCGAGGGCGGTCGACGATCTTTCGGCGATTGTCCGCGCTGCGCGGTTGACCGCGGCGCGCCAACAAGTACGCCACAAAGCGCTCATTGCCCAACTCATCGACATTTAACGAGGTAGCCCATGGCCCGCATTACGATCGAAGATTGCCTTGCCCGAATCCCCAATCGCTTTGAGTTGACACTCGCCGCGACCAACCGCGCGCGCCAAATCACCGCTGGCTCGGCCCCCATGCTCGATGCGGATCGCGACAAGCCGACGGTGATCGCGCTGCGCGAGCTCGCGGCGGGAAAAATCGGCATCGAAATGCTGCACAAGACAACGCCGATTGTCCCTCTTTCGAGTTGAACTGGCGGCACGCGCGTCGCCATGTGACCCGGCATGTCGGAAATCGCGGAGTTCACTCGGCACCTGGGCCACTACCTGCCCCCGCCCGACGTCGCACTCGTCTCGCGCGCCTTCGAGTTTTCTGAAACTGCGCACCGCGGGCAGGTTCGCAAATCCGGCGAACCCTACATTACCCACCCGCTGGCGGTCGCCAGCATCCTGTCGCAGTGGCGCCTGGACGCGCAGGGCCTAGCAGCCGCGCTTCTGCACGATGTGATGGAGGATACCTCCGTCACCAAAAACGAGTTGGAGTCGACATTCGGCAAACTGGTCGCCGATATGGTCGACGGCGTGTCCAAACTCGACCAGATCGAATTCACGTCGCGCGAGGATGCGCAGGCGGAGAGCTTTCGCAAAATGCTGCTCGCGATGGCGCGCGATGTGCGCGTCATCCTGATCAAGCTTGCCGACCGTTTGCACAACATGCGCACGCTCGATGCGATGGCGCCGACGCACCGCAAGCGCATTGCGCATGAGACGCTCGACATTTACGCCCCGATCGCAAATCGGCTGGGCTTGAATTCGCTCTACCTCGAATTGCAGGACCTGTCGTTCAAGCACCTCTACCCGTTGCGGTACCGGATCCTCGCCAACGCGATCAAGGCCGCGCGCGGCAATCGCCGCGAAATCATGAACCGGCTGCTCGACGTCATTCGCGACGGCTTGGCCAAGGCAGAGTTGAAGGCCGCGGTCATCGGCCGCGAGAAAACGATCTACTCGGTGTACAAGAAGATGCGCGAGAAGCATTACACATTCTCGCAGGTGTTCGATATCTACGGTGTGCGGATCCTGGTCGCGGACCAGACCGCGTGCTACGCCGCTCTCGGCGTTCTGCACCAGCTCTACAAGCCGATTCCCGGCAAGTTCAAGGACTATGTCGCCATTCCCAAAGGCAACGGTTACCAGTCGCTGCACACAACGCTCTTCGGGCCCTTCGGCACGCCGCTCGAAGCGCAACTGCGCACGCACGACATGCACCGGGTCGCGGAGGCGGGCGTGGCCGCGCACTGGCTGTATAAATCGGGCAGCGCGTTGGACCTGGCGCAAGCGCAGCGCGATACGTCGCGATGGCTGCAAAGCTTGCTCGAAATCCAGTCGGAGTCGGGAGACTCCAAGGAATTCTTGGAGCACATCAAAGGCGACCTGTTCCCCGACGAAATCTATGTGTTCACTCCGAAAGGCAAGATCATGGCGCTTCCCCGCGGCGCCACGGCGGTGGACTTCGCGTACGGAGTGCACACGGACATCGGCCACCACTGTGTCGCAACGCGCATCAACTATGAACTGCTGCCGCTGCGCACCGAACTCAAAAACGGCGATCACGTGGAGATTCTGACGGCGCCCACGGCGCGTCCGAATCCGTCATGGCTATCGTTCGTCGCGACCGGGAAGGCGCGCTCCAGGATTCGTCATTACCTGAAGGGATTGCAGCAAAAAGAATCGGCGGTGCTCGGCGAACGGCTGTTGAATCAGGCGCTCGCGACGTTCAATGTCGAACCTGAAGCGATCCCGTGGGAACGCTGGGAGGCGCTGGCCAACGAATACGGCGCCAAAAGCCAGCTCGAAGTGCTCGCCGATATTGGGCTCGGTAAGCGATTATCGTTCGTCGTGGCGCAAGCGCTTACGAAACCCGCCAACACATCCGATGCTCCGCAAAAGGATGCGGGAACCAAGCCGGGATCGCTCACGTTGCGCGGTGTGGAGGGAGTGGCGATTCAGTACGCCAAATGCTGCCGCCCGGTTCCCGGCGACACCGTCGTCGGCCAGTTCCGCCGCGGGCAGGGCCTGCTTGTGCACATCCGCTCCTGCGCCACTTTGAAAAAACAGCGCTTCGATTCCGCTGAAATCGTCGACGTCGAATGGGCGCCCGACGTCGAAGGCGTGTTCGAGACTGGGATGCGGCTGCTTATCTCCGACCGCCGCGGCTTGCTCGCCGATCTGGCGACGGCGATCGGCGATGCCGACGCCAATATCGATACCGTCTCGCTTGAGCGCCCGGATGGCGGCGACGTCCTCGCGATGTTTTTCGGGGTTCAGGTACGCGACCGGCGTCATCTCGCGCGGATCATGCGCGCGTTAAAGCGCGTGCCGGGCGTCAAACGCGTGCAGCGCACGCGGACTTGACTAGTTCGATCGGCCGAAAGTGAAAACCTACTTTCGGCCGGAGAGGCTTCTAAGAAAATCGGTGCTCACTTACGTAACCGAGGCCACACGATTTCGGCGGAACGGCAGGCAACAACGCGAGTGAACAGTGTGAACACGCCCGAGCTTCTTATCACCACGACGCGTCGCGATCCGGGGACGCGCTGATCTTGTGGACCGCGAGGTCAGTGCCCTGCCACTCCTCTTCGGGATCAAGACGCAGGCCCATCGTTGCCTTGAGCGCGCCGTACACGATGGCGCCCCCCGCAACGGCGATCGCGACCCCGAGTGCCGTGCCGGCAAGCTGCGATCCGATCGCGACGCCACCCATGCCCCCGAGGTTCTCAGCGCCGAAGATGCCGGCGGCAATCCCTCCCCACGCGCCGCATATCCCGTGTAGCGGCCACACGCCGAGCACGTCGTCGATCTTCCAGCGGTTCTGCGTCAGCGTGAACAAGTAGACGAAAAGCGCGCCCGCCACCGCGCCGGTCGCAAGCGCGCCCAGCGGATGCATGACATCGGAGCCCGCGCATATCGCGACCAGCCCGGCCAGCGGACCGTTGTGCACGAAGCCCGGGTCGTTGCGGCCCACGACCCAGGCGGCGATCGTGCCTCCGGCCATCGCCAGCAGCGAGTTCATCGCGACGAGCCCCGAGATCTTGTCGATCGTTTGCGCCGACATCACGTTGAAGCCGAACCAGCCCACCGAGAGCATCCACGCGCCGAGCGCCAGAAACGGGATCGACGAGGGCGGATGCGCCGAAATGCCGCCGCTCGCCGAGTAACGGCCGCGGCGCGCGCCCAGCATGAGAACTGCGACCAGCGCGACCCATCCCCCGACCGCGTGCACGACGACGCTGCCGGCAAAATCGTGAAACTCCGAGCCAAAGGTGCCTTTGAGCCAAGCCTGGACACCATAGTGCTGGTTCCACGCGATGCCCTCAAAGAACGGATAAACGAAGCCGACCAGCAGGAACGTCGCCGCCACTTGGGGATTGAATTTGGCGCGCTCGGCGATGCCGCCTGAGACAATCGCGGGAATCGCCGCAGCGAACGTCAAGAGGAAGAAGAACTTCACGAGCTCGTAGCCGTTCTTCTCCGCCAAGGATTGCGCGCCGGCGAAGAAATTCACGCCATACGCGATCGCATAGCCGATGAAGAAATAGGCGATCGTCGAAACGCTGAAATCGACGAGAATCTTGACGAGCGCATTGACCTGGTTTTTCTTGCGGACAGTGCCGAGCTCGAGAAACGCGAAACCGGCATGCATGGCCAAGACCATGATCGCCCCGAGCAGTATGAAAAGCGTGTCGCTGCCGGCCTTCAACGTCTCCATAGCCTTCCCCTTGCCGGGTGTGTAGAGGAGTTCCACCTCCAAGTACGTGCGCCCTGCCGGGCGCACGCAACAAAACCGGCAGGCGCTTGCGCGCACTGCCGGCCAATTTTCAACGTCGGTCCTTCCTATTGATTTTCTTGTTCAGATCAGTACAGCACCACCGGGTTGCCGGGAGAACCGGTCGCGCCGATCATGCGCAGCGGCGCCCAGATGAACGCGCCTTCCTTGATGCCGGCCTTGACCAGCGACTCGGTATCCACGTTCTCCAGATTCCAAATGCCGCGGCGGGTCATCATCTCGGTGTGGCAGGGTACGGCGTAGCCTTCCTCTTCGCCGCCGGGTTGTGCATCGTTCGCCGAAGTGTCACCCATGGTCAGCGCGATGTCCTTCGATGCCAGATACTGGCAAGCGCTGATGCCGAAGCCGGGTTCGCCTTGCGCGAAAATCGCGCGGGCGGCGGCACGTTGCTCGGAAGTCAGCGAACTGTAGCGGGCGTTGCCCCAGGTATTGCCCTGGCCGGTATGCAACGCCACGCAATCGCCGGAGCCGATGTCACTCATGCCTTGCGCCTTGACCATGCCCTTGACGTCGTCTTCGGTGACGATGCCGGGATCGCCGGCCTTGGTCGGGATCGGCAGCATTTCCGCGGCGGACGAAATTGCACCCTTCGCTTTTTTGTAGGCGACTGCGTCAAGAATCACGAGGCGGCATACGAAGCCGTTTTCGCCGACGTGCTCGACGCCCAGGGGGCCCATTCCCATCACCTGTCCGCCCGCGCCGCGCTCGTAGGAATCCCACGAGATGCGGCCGTTGTAGAAGAAGGGGCCCTTGGAGGTGTTCACGCCGATGTGCCCGGGACCGTCGAACTGGGTGCCGATCTGACCGAGCTGGGCGGTGACCAATTCATCGTGATACACCAGCGCGTTCTTGCCGAATGGGCCGCCGGTGGGCGTGCCGGGAATCGACATTTGCCAGCTACGCGGACCGAAAGCCGGGGCCTCGCGGTGATAGTTTTTGCCGATGGTGATGGCTTTGAACTGTTTGATCGTGGCCAAGGCCTTCTTGATGTTGGCCGAGTTCTTGGTGTGGTTCGAACTGCCGGCGCGATCGTCGGCGCCCCACTTGCTGGGCGCCCAGTTTTCCGTAAGCGGCTTGTCGCTCGTAGGTCCCTTCAGCGTTTGAGCATTCGCGGTAGTCGCCGCAAAACACAATGCCACCACTGGCGCTGCGATGACGGTTAAATTTTTCATCGAAACGTTCCCTCCCGTATGGGCCCGCTCTATTGGTTTTAGCGCTTGATTTGCAACTGCGGTCTTGTGTCAGACTTCTTCCTGGTATCCGGGGCATATGTTCACCGGAACTTGCCGTGCAGCGTAGCCCACGCTGACATGAAGCCGTGTCATTTCGATTTGAGGACTTTTAAGCTTTAGGCCGTCTGGGTGTCCAGCAGCTTTTGCAACTCGCCGGACTCGTACATTTCGCGGACGATGTCGCAGCCCCCGACGAATTCGCCGTTCACGTAGAGCTGCGGAACTGTAGGCCAGTTGGCGAAATCCTTGACGCCCTGGCGGATTTCCGGATTGGCAAGCACGTTGACCGCCAGATAGTCGGTGACGCCGCAGCGCTTCAGAATCTCCGCGGTGGTCGCCGAAAAGCCGCATTGTGGAAACTGCGGGCTACCCTTCATGTAAAGGACGACGCGATTCTTGCTGACCTGCTCGCGAATCGTTTCCTGGATGTCGCTCATATTCGTGCCCCGTTCGTATGGATCAAACGTTGATTTTACCCGACTCGCGTCACGCCACGAAGAGTTGGCTGCTACTCCTTGACCGCGCCGGTGAGTCCGGAGACGTAATACTCGACAAAGAACGAGTACAGGATTGCCACCGGCAGCGAGCCGAGTAGTGCCCCCGCCATCAGCGAGCCCCAGTGATAAACGTCGCCTTCGACCAGCTCGGTAATTACGCCGACGGGCACCGTTTTCACCTCCGA
>Ga0183260_10004774_pt1 | contig 10726 bp, 10 predicted proteins | sample AntDrymUQ4972206_2_FD_129768 | JGI IMG/M metagenome (GOLD analysis project Ga0183260, IMG submission 129768) | Polar desert sand microbial communities from Dry Valleys, Antarctica - metaG UQ497 (22.06) (version 2) (version 2) | ecosystem: Environmental > Terrestrial > Soil > Desert | place...
ATTCCCGGCCTCCGCAATGCCGACGGTGCCTCGGTTGGACTCCGCTTGACGGGGCCCAGCTTCGGTCTAGCGGCCGGACACCTCCAGGGTCCCGGCATGTCTGTCAATCAAAGTACGGACCACCTCCTTTCCCTGGTAGGCCCAATATAAGCACATCGGGCCGTCGTCCTGACGAGGTTCACCTCGCGGCGGCCATCACTCCGCTTCGGTGTCGGTGGTGGGGGCCTCGTCGTCCTCCTCGGTCCCCCCGGGCTCGGGGGCTTTCCCACCATCCTCCCCCTCACCGGTGGGCTCCAGGTCGGCGATCGGCTCGAGGGCTCCGAGCGTCTCCTCCTGGACCACCGCGGAGGTGTCCGCCTCGTTCTCCATCACCAGCGCGACCGCGCTCACGCGGTCGTCCTCGCGCAGGTTCATCACCCTCACCCCCTGTGCCGGCCGGCCCTGCCGTGAAATCCCCCGGACGCCGGTGCGTTGCACCATTCCGTTCTGGGAGATGAAGACGAGGTCCTGGTGCTCGCGGACGATCAGCGCCCCGGCCACGCCACCCTTCCGCTCGGTCAGGTGGATGGTCTTTACTCCCATCGCCCCGCGCCCCTTGACCGGGTACTCGGCGATCGCCGTTCGCTTGCCGTAGCCGTTCTCGGTCACCACGAGCAGCTCGGTCTCGTCGCGCGCGATGTCCATCGCCAGGACGCAGTTGTCCCCGCGTGACACGTTCATGCCGCGAACGCCGGCGGTGTCGCGGCCCATCGGACGGGCGTCCGCCTCGCTGAAGCGCGCCGCCTGTCCGGAGCGCGAGACCATGATGATGTCGTCCTCGCCGCTGGTGCGGCGCACCGCCACCAGCTCATCGTCCTCGCGGATGTTGATCGCGATGATCCCGTCGGCCTTGATCGGGGTGTTGTAGGCAAGGAACTCGGTTTTCTTGATCTGCCCCTTCTTGGTCGCGCACACCAGGTATCTGCCCTCGGTGAAGTCGCGGGTCGAGAGCACGGCGCGTACGAACTCTCCGTCGCGCAGCGGGAGCACGTTTACGAGCGCCCTGCCCTTGGCGGTGCGCGAGGCCTCCGGAAGCTCGTAGACCTTCTGCCGGTAAACCTTGCCGCGGTTGGTGAAGAAGAGGAGGTAGTCGTGGGTCGAGCAGACGAACAGGTGCTCGATGTAGTCCTCGTCCTTCGTGTCCATCCCCATCACCCCCACCCCTCCGCGCTTCTGGTTGCGGTAGGTGGAGAGCGGCAGCGACTTGATGTAGCCGGAGTTGGTGATCGAGATGACCATCTGCTGGTCGGCGATCAGGTCCTCGATGTCGATGTCATCCTCGGAGTGGGTGATCTCCGTGCGGCGCTCGTCGCCGTAGGCGTGCCTTATCTCGAGCAGCTCCTCCTTGATCAGGTCACGGACGCGTTGCTCGTCCCCGAGCAGCTCGCGCAGCCACTTGATCCGCTCGACGACCTCGGCGTGCTCCTGCTCGAGCTTGCCGGCCTCGAGCGCCGTTAGGCGCTGCAGCCGCAGGTCGAGAATCGCCTGGGCCTGGATGCGTGACAGCTCGAAGCTCTCCATCAGGCCGTCGCGAGCGGCGTCCGGGTCGCGGGAACTGCGGATCAGCGCGATCACAGCCTCGATGTCCCTGATCGCGATCAGCAGCCCCTCGAGAATGTGCAGCCGCGCCTCGCGCTGCCGGAGCTCGTGCTTGGTGCGCCGGACCACCACCTCGACCTGGTGCTGCACGTACTCCCGGATCAGCTCCCGCAGGGAGAGCGTGCGCGGCACCCCGTCGGCGAGAGCCACCATGTTCACGCCGAACGTGCTCTGCAGCGGCGTGAACTTGAACAGGTTGTTGAGCACGACCTTCGGGATCGCGTCACGCTTGAGCTCGATGACCAGCCGGATGCCGTTCTTGTCCGACTCGTCGCGCAGGTCGGAGATCTGCGGGATCCTGCCGTTCTGGACGACCTCGGCGATCTTCTTGATCAGGCCCGACCCGTCGTTGCGGCCGTCTCCCTTGTAGACCTGGTAGGGCAGCTCGGTGACGATGATCGACTCCTTGCCCTGCCGCATCGGCTCGATGTGCGCCCTGCCCTGGACCACCACCCTGCCGCGCCCGGTCTCGTAGGCGTCCTTGATCCCCTGCCAGCCCTTGATCACCCCGCCGGTCGGGAAGTCAGGCCCCTTGATGTGCTTCATCAGCCCGGCGACGTCGATGTCCGGGTTGTCGATGAACGCGACGGTCGCGTCGATCGCCTCGCCGAGGTTGTGCGGAGGGATGTTCGTGGCCATGCCGACGGCAATGCCCGATGAGCCGTTGACCAGCAGGTTCGGATAGCGCGACGGCAGGACCGTCGGCTCCTGGCGCGTCTCCTCGTAGTTGGGGACGAAGTCGACGGTGTCCGCGTCGATGTCGCGGAGCATCTCCGTCGAGAGCTTCGTCAGCCGAGCCTCGGTGTAGCGGTAGGCCGCGGCGGAGTCATTGTCGATCGAGCCGAAGTTGCCCTGCCCGTCGATGAGGGGGTAGCGCATGGCGAAGTCCTGCGCCATGCGCACGAGCGTGTCGTAGATCGCCGAGTCGCCGTGCGGGTGGTAGTTGCCCATCACGGCGCCGACCACGGTGGCGCTCTTGCGGTAGCCCCTGTTCGGCTGAAGCCCTGACTCGTGCATCGAGTAGAGCACCCGCCGGTGCACCGGCTTGAGGCCGTCGCGGGCGTCCGGCAGCGCGCGCCCGACAATCACGCTCATCGCATAGTCGAGGTAGGACGAGCGCATCTCCTCCTCGAGCCCGCGCGGCTCGACGTTGCCGCCGGAGAGGACCTCTATGCCGGCCACAGGGAGCCCTCCCTAGACATCGAGGTTGATGACATTTCTCGCGTTCTCCTCGATGAACTCCCGGCGCGGCTCGACCCTGTCCCCCATCAGCATCGAAAAGATCTGGTCGGCGCCGGCGGCGTCGTCGATGGTGACCTGCAGCAGCGTGCGGCGCTCAGCGTCCATCGTCGTGTCGTAGAGCTGGTCCGGATTCATCTCCCCGAGGCCCTTGAACCGCTTGAGGTCTACGCCCTTCCGCGCGACCTCGAGGACCTTCCTGCGCAAGTCCTCGAAGGAGAGTGCCCGCTCCTCTTCCTTGCCGAGCCTCACGTCGAACGGCGGGGTGCCCGCAAGCTCTTCGAGCTCCGAGTGCACGCGCACGAAGTTGCGGTACTCAGAGCGCTCGAACATCTCGCGCCGCAGCCTGTGGGTGGTGGCGGACCCCGTCTTGCGCTCCACCACCCGGACGACCAGCTCGGCCGGATCGTCAGAGATCAGCTCAGTCTCGTGGGGTTCCTCCTCCGGCGCACGCTGGCGGAGGAGCGCGACTGCCTCTTCTGCTCCGGCCACTCCCTTGTCGAGGATCTGGGATTCCTCCAAGAAGGTGATCGTCTCGTGTCCATACTCCGCCCGCAACGCCGCGGCCCAGCCCTCGTACTGCTTGAGCAGCCGGCCGTACTTCTGCCAGCGCGCGTGCGTCAGCTTGAAGTCCTCCCCATCGGAGGCGAGGACCTCAACCTTCTCGAGCTTGTCCCTGAGCAGGACGTCTTCCAACTCGGAGTCCTTCTCGATGTAGAGATCCCGGCCACCCCGGGCGATCTTGTAGAGCGGCGCCTTGGCGATGTAGACGTAGCCGGCCTCGATCAGGTCCGGCATCTCGCGGAACAGGAACGTGAGGATGAGCGTGCGTATGTGAGCGCCGTCGACGTCGGCGTCGGTCATCACGATCACCTTGTGGTAGCGCGCATTCTCGAGGTTGAACTCCTCCCGGATGCCCGTTCCGATCGCCGTGATCAGCGCCCTGATCTCGTTGTTGGAGAGCACCTTGTCGATGCGGTTCTTCTCAACGTTGATGATCTTCCCGCGCAGTGGCAGGATCGCCTGCGTGTTGCGGTCGCGGCCCTGCTTGGCCGAGCCACCGGCAGAGTCGCCCTCCACCACGAACAGCTCTGCGAGCGCCGGGTCGCGCACCGAGCAGTCGGCGAGCTTGCCGGGCAGTGCGGTGTTCTCGAGCGCAGACTTGCGGCGCGTCAGGTCGCGGGCCTTGTGGGCCGCCTCGCGCGCGCGCGCGGCCGACACGGCCTTCTGGATGATCTGCCTACCCTCCGCCGGGTTCTCCTCGAGGAACTCCGCGAGCCCACGGTTCACGGCGGCCTGGACGAAGCCCTCGACAGGCGGGTTGCCGAGCTTGGTCTTGGTCTGGCCCTCGAACTGCGGGTCGGCGACCTTGACCGAGATGATCGCCGTGAGCCCCTCGCGGACATCCTCGCCGATCAGGTTCGGATCCTTCTCCTTCAGCTCGCCCTTCTGCCGCGCGTAGGCGTTGATAGTGCGCGTGAGCGCCGAGCGGAAGCCGGAGAGGTGGGTGCCGCCCTCGTGGGTGTTGATGTTGTTGGCGAACGAGAGCAGGCTCTCCTGATAGGAGTCGTTCCACTGCATCGCCACCTCGACGTCGCCCACCTCCCCGCCGTCCTCCATGTAGACGACCTTCTTGTGCAGCTCGGAGCGGGTGCCCTGAGAGTGCAGGTACTTCACGAAGTCGACGATGCCGCCCTCGTACTGGAAGCTCGTCTCGAAGCCCTCCCCGCGCTCGTCGGCGAAGTCGATCCTTAGACCCTTCGTGAGGAAGGCCATCTCGCGGAACCGCTGCTCGAGCGTCGCGCGCTCGTAGTCGATCGTCTCGAAGATCTCGAGATCGGGCATAAACGTGATGCTCGTGCCGTGGCGGTCGGTGGCGGTGCCCTTCGTCAGCTCCACCTGTGGCGCACCGCGCTCATAGGCCTGGGTCCATTCGTGGCCCTCGCGCCAGACCGTCAGGTCGAGCTTCTCCGAGAGTGCGTTTACCACGGAGACGCCTACTCCGTGAAGCCCGCCCGAGACCTTGTATCCCCCGCCGTCACCGAACTTGCCGCCGGCGTGGAGAACTGTGAGCACGACTTCCGCGGCCGGGCGCTTCTCCTTCTCGTGCATGCCCACCGGGATGCCGCGGCCGTTGTCGCTAACGGTGACGGAGTTGTCGGGATGTATTGCAATCTGCACGTGGTCGCACTCGCCGGCGAGTGCCTCGTCCACGGAGTTGTCCATCACCTCGTAGATCAGGTGGTGGAGGCCGCGGAGGCCCGTCGAGCCGATGTACATCCCGGGACGCTTCCGCACCGCCTCGAGGCCCTCGAGCACGGTGATGTCCTGCGCGCCATAGCTTGCTTTCTTGTCCCCCTGCGAGTCCTTCGAGTCCTGCGCCAAGCGATCCCTTCCGTCAGCAATCACAGCATGAGAAGGCCCCGGCCCGGCGCGTACATCACACGGGTCGAGGCGCATGAAGCTTCGCACCGAATGCTATCAGATCGGGGGTCCCGGCGACGGGCCCCAAGACGCACAAAAGACCCGCAAATCAGCACAATATGCACCGATCGGCCTCAGCCGGGTTTCCCCGTGTTACAGAAACCTTCTGCGACCCGCGCGCGCAGGCGTCCCGGCGGGTCGCCCCGTGTGGACGCGAAGGTCTCTCAGCGGGCCCTGGCCGGCCGGCTCGAGGGCCTCGTTGAGTCGCCGCAGGATGGTCGGGCCGAGCAGCGCGAGCTCCTGGGTCCACGCCGCCGACCGGCACGCCACGGTAAGCGTCCCGCCGCTCTCGGCGACCGGTTCGGCTTCCGAGGCCATGGCCGCCCCGGCCACTTCCGGCCAGGCCGACTGGACGCGGGCCAGCACCGTGCGGGGGGCGGCGGTCACCGCGAACTCTCCGAGCGCGGCCGAGACGTGGCGCGGCCCCGTCCGCCTCACGCCGGCACGCCGGTGTCGGCCACCCCGCCCAGGCGCCCGGCGGCGATCTCCACGACCGTGACCCCCGGCTCCCCGGCCCCGGGCACATGGTCGAGGTCGGTCGTGGTCACGAGGCTTTGGCCGCTCGAGCGCAGGAGGTCTGACAGGAGCTCGCGGCGTGCCTCGTCGAGCTCCGACATCACGTCGTCCAGGAGCATGAGGGGCGGACGACCGCGCTCGGCCGCCAGGAGGTCGCGCTCGGCGAAGAGCAGGGCCAGCAGCGCCACGCGCTGCTGGCCCTGGGAGCCGTAGGTACGAAGGGCTACACCGTCGTGCAGCAACGCGACATCGTCGCGGTGAGGGCCGTGCGCAGTGAACCCCCGCTCGAAGTCGGCCGCACGGCGCTCGCGCAGCTCGGCCACAAGGCCGTCGGGGTCAGAAGCGCGCGAACGGGGGCGGTAACTCAGTTGGGCCTGCTCGGGCAGGCCCAGGTCGGCCGCGCGGGATGCGAAGAGTGGGGCGAGGAGCTTCAGCGCCTCAGCCCGGTCGGCCATCAGCCGCCAGCCTTGATTGGCCAGCTCGGCATCCCAGGACTCCAGCGAACCAGGCGAGGCGACGCCGGCGCGAACGCGGCCGAGGAGGGCGTTGCGTTGCGCGAGGGCGCGTGCGTAGGCGGGGCGCGTCGCGGCGCGCGTCGGCCATATCGCCGCCACGAGCTGGTCGAGGTGCGCCCGCCGTGCGCTCGGGGGGCCCTTTACGAGCTGAAGGCGCTCCGGCAGGAAGACGCTCAGGAGAGGTCTCGCGGGGGCCCCGACAGGCTGTCCACCTGCGCGCCGTCCACACGGAGTGACTTTGGCTCCCCCGGCGCGAGACCCACCTCGATGCGGTGGGCTCCGGATTCCGCGTCGCCAGTGGAAACGGTCACGCGGGTAACGGACGCGCCGCGCCGAACGAGCTCACGCTCGTTCGCGGTTCGGGGCGAACGCGCGGCGCAGCCGAAGAAGAGGGCTTCGAGCAGGTTGGTCTTTCCGGCCCCGTTGGGACCCAGCACCACAGTGAGCTCGGAACCGGGAGCAACCTCCGCGCGCTCGTAGTTGCGAAAGTCGCGGAGGGTGGCGGCCGTGACCCGCACCGCCCCTACCGCGTCAGACGTTCAGCCGGATCGGCATGACCAGGTAGATGAAGCCGCCGTCGTCGCCCGACTGGATCAGGCCGGGGCGCAGCGGGCTGATCAGCTTCAGGACGAGCTCCTCCGTCTCCGCGCTCTCGAGGCCGTCCCGGAAGAACTCCGGGTTGAATCCGATCTCGAATGGTTCGCCCTTGAACGGCACCGGAAGGGACTCGCTGGCTTCACCGACGTCCGGGGTCTGCGCAGAAACCTCGAGGGTGCCCTCCCCGAAAGCCAGGCGCAATGGGGCGTTCTTCTGCGCCAGCAGGCCGATCCGCCTGACCACCTCGAGCAACTCGCCACGCTCGATTCGGAGCTCGTGCTCGTAGGCCTCCGGCAGGAGCTGCTGATAGTTCGGGAATCGACCTTCTACGAGACGTGAGGACAGCACGACGTCCCCGGCGGTGAACACCACCTGGTTCTCGAGCGCGGTCACCCCGATCTCGTCCGCTCCGTTGGCGGTGGCGATCCGGCCGAGCTCCTGGAGGGTTCGGGCCGGCACGTTCGCTTCCAGGGCCCCCGCCAGTGGCTTGGCGAACTCGGTCTCCTTCACCGAGAGGCGGTAGGAGTCGGTGGCGACCATGCGCAGGCTGGTCCCCTCGGCGGTGACCAAAACCCCGGTGAGGTGTGGCCGGGTCTCATCCCTCGACGCTGAGCGCGCCACGCGGTTGATCGTCTCGATAAAGGCCGGCGCCGGCACGGCCAGCGCGCCCGCAGGGTCCGCGCTCGGGAGCTTCGGAAAGTCTTCCAGCGGCAGCGTGCGCAGGTGGAAGCGGGCGGACCCTGAAATTACCTCCAGATCCTGCTCGGAAGGGCGGTACTCAAGGGACATGGAATCCTTCGGCAGGGAGCGCGCCACGTCGAGTAGGAGTCGCCCGGGGACCACAACTGCGCCTTCGCTTTGTATTTCGGCCTCAAAGACGGCACGGATTCCGAGCTCCGCGTCAGTTGCCTGAAGCTCGGCGACGCCCTCTTCGAGCCGGATCAGAACTCCCGCGAGGGTTTGAATGGCGCTACGGGTAGAAGCGGCACGGGCAGCCACGCCGAGCTGGGTCAAGAACGTTTCACGGGAAACAGAGAGCTTCAAAGGGTTTCATCCATTCGGGAAGAGAAGGTAGGGGTTGTGGAAAAGGGGGAGAGGACTGGGAAAGGCAGCGTGAGACAGGTTTCCGCTGTGGAGAGGCCTGGGGAGAAGCCGTTGAGTCTGACAGCCCCAACGGCCATCAGGGCTTGTCACCGAGGCCCTGCCGGAGCTTCTCCACAGTTACCGCCAACTCTGGGTCTGTTGTGAGCGCGCGCTCAGCGCTGCGGAGTGCAGAAAGGACGGTGCTGTGATCACGATTGCCAAAGGCGCGGCCGATCTGCGGCAGGCTGTGGGTGGTCAGGTCGCGCGTGAGGTAGATGGCGACCTTCCGCGCCCGCGCGACGTCGGGGCGGCGATCGCGCGCAAGCAAGGAGTCCTGCGTCACTCCAAAGGCGCTTGCGGTGGCGGTGAGTATCTCCGCCACGCCGCACGGCTCCCGGCGCCGATCAGGCCCAAGGCGGTCGAGTAGGTGCCGCGCGAGTTCAGGTGTGGCGGGTTCGCCGCGGAGTGACGCGTAGGCCACAACCTGGATCAATGCCGCCTCGAGTGCCCGGACGCTGGTGGTCACGTGTCTGGCTATCTCGGCGAGGACGCCGTGCGGAGCGTCGATGGCGTCCAGGCGCACGCGGTTCTCGAGGATCGCCTGGCGGACAAGGGCATCGGGTGTGCCCAGCGCCACCACCAGGCCGGACGCAAAGCGATCGCTCAGGCGCTTCTCGAGGCCGTGAAGGTCCTCGGGACTCCGATCGCTGGTCATCACCAGTTGGCGCCCCGACTCACGTAAGTCGTTGAACGTGTGGAACAGCTCTTCCTCGGTGGCCAACTTCTCCGCGAGGAACTGGACGTCGTCGAGGAGGAGAACGTCAACGCCGCGAAACCGCGCCTTGAACCCCCGCATGGCGCTCGCCTGGATCGCCCCCACGAACTCGCTCGTGAACTCCTCCACCGTGGCATAGCGCACCGTGAGCCCCGAACTGTGGCGAAGGACGAAGTTGCCGATTGCGTGCAGGAGGTGCGTTTTCCCCAATCCCGGGGGCCCATGGATGAAGAGCGGGTTGTATGCCTGGCCGGGGAGCTCTGCAACGGCCAGGGCAGCGCCGTGGGCGAAGCGGTTGGCCTTGCCGATAACGAACTCCTCAAAGGTGTACTTGGGGTTCAGCCCTCCGCTGGCGCAGGGTGAGGGCTGACCGTCCTCTTTCCCCTCCGCCCGCCACTCCCCGTCGACTATCTCGACCAGCGCCCCCGGCGTGAACCCCTCCTGAGCCGCCTCACGCACGAGCGGGAGATAGCGATCACGGACCCATGTCCGGATGTGATCGGGAGCACGCACGAAAAGCGTCTGGTCGACTACCGCCGCCGGCTCCAACGGGTCGAGCCAGAGGTGAAACTGGAAGTCGGGCACCTCTCGGCGCAGGTGTTCGCGGACGCGCTGCCAGATGAGCTCGAGTTGTTCGGGAGCAGCCAAGCGCGCGCCCTCCAGGGCTCGATACGGCGAACGATGAGATACGGGAGGTCCCGGCGGTGGGTGTCGCCGGCAGGCCTCGGAGCGGCGAGTCTACACGCGCCCGGCACGCGGATCGGCGAGGTCGCGGATGGCGCTGAAACGACTCCGCAAAACGCGTGAAACTCGCGAGAACCCCTCAGCGGCCGGACGAGCACCGCACCGTGCCTATACTGGGTCCTGGAGAGCTGATGAAACGCACCTACCAGCCAAAGAAACGCAAGCGCGCCCGCACCCACGGGTTCCGCGCTCGCATGCACACGCGGGCCGGTCGCCAGATCCTGAAGCGTCGCCGCGCCAAGGGCCGAAGCCGGCTCACGCCTTAAGCGCGATGCCGCCCGATCACGGCCGCTCGGGCGCCCCCCGCAAGCGCCGCCGGCTCTCGCGGAGCGGCGAATTTGAGCGCGTCTACCGCGAAGGGCGCTCACACGCCAGCCGCTACCTCGTCGTCTACTCCTTCCCAAGGGCCGAGGAGCGACCTGAACCCAGGTTGGGGGTGTCGGTCGGGCGGAAGGTGGGCGGAGCGGTGGACCGCAACCGGGTCAAGCGCGTGCTCCGAGAAGCATTCTGGAAGATCGCGGAGGGGCTCCCGGCCGGGCACGACTTCGTAATCGTGGCCCGCCCCGACGCCGGGCGCCTCGCGGCCGACCATGGCGAGGAGGGGATCGCCAAGGCGCTCGCCGAAGTGCTCCGAGAGGCTGGGCTTGCGCGCGGGGAGGGCGGGTGAGGTCCCTCCGGGCGATTGTGGTCGCCCCTGTGCGCCTCTACCAGCACGTGATCTCCCCGGTAATCCCGCAGCGGTGCAAGTACTACCCCTCCTGCTCGCAGTACTCCGTGGCCTCAATCCGGCAGTACGGCATACTGAGGGGGCTGGTCCTGACCGCCTGGCGTCTCCTACGCTGTAACCCTTGGAGTCACGGCGGGGTCGATTTCCCGAAGGACCAAAGGCTCTTTCGCCCGCAAGGCTGATCACCAATGTTCGAGCTCGCCATCGTCCCCCAGTCTGTCCTCGATGTTTTCGAGAGCATCCTGCAGTTCTGGCAGGGGATCACCGGCAGCTGGGGCATGGCGATCATCCTGCTGACTTTCACCATCCGCCTCCTGATTCTCCCGCTCACCTTCAGCTCGGTGAAGTCGCTGCAGAAGATGCCGGCCCTCCAGCCGGAGATCAAGAAGCTTCAGGCTCGCTACAAGG
>Ga0183260_10004775_pt1 | contig 10725 bp, 6 predicted proteins | sample AntDrymUQ4972206_2_FD_129768 | JGI IMG/M metagenome (GOLD analysis project Ga0183260, IMG submission 129768) | Polar desert sand microbial communities from Dry Valleys, Antarctica - metaG UQ497 (22.06) (version 2) (version 2) | ecosystem: Environmental > Terrestrial > Soil > Desert | place...
CCGTCAGATCCGGGGCCGCTCGAAGTTGCCAACTATGCTCCGGACGCGCGCCTGTCGAATCGTGTTTCGAGCCTGGGTCAGGTTTGGCGAGCAGAAGTGGGTCAATTCTCGGTAGCGGCGACGGTTTTTTTCTGGCAGATGTATGCGCCGGGACGCCGTCCGATCAACGGCCCGCTCTACTTCTGGGAAGAGGCGATCCACCGCCCCGGTGCGGCGCAGATGCAGCACGTACGGACGCTGATGGAATCGCGCCCGATGTTCTCCCGCGTGCCCGACCAGTCACTGGTCGTCGACGCGCTCGATGGGCCCGAGCGGATTCAGGCGATGCGTGCTCCCGACCATCTGTTCGTCTATACGGGATCCGGCATCGCCTTCACGGTGAACCTTGGCAAGATCTCCGGCTCGCAACTGCGGGGGTACTGGTACAACCCCCGGAACGGAACGTCGACGGAGATCGGCACCCTCGAGAACAGCGGCACCCGGGAGTTCAGGCCGCAGTACGAGGGGCTGGGCAGCGACTGGGTGCTCGTGCTCGAGGATGCTGGAAAGAAGTATCCTGCGCCCGGCCGGCTGGTCCCCGCGCCGCCACCGCCCCCCCCACCGGCGCCGTGACGGCCTCCGCGATGGCCCACGGCGCGGGCCTCGCGCTGAAGCGGCCCCGCCGTTCAGGGTCGGCCGGCCTGGCGCCGGCGATTCAGTGCGCCAGGAGGAGCTCGATCATCTGCCGATCCGGCTGCAGCCCATGCCGAAGACGCGACCAGCTGTCGGTCAGTCGTGCTCCCGTTCCTCGCGCAGCGCTTCGAGCTCGGCAATGGCCTCGAGATCCTTCGGTCGTCCTGCGGCCCGCTTGAGGCGAATGAGCGTGGGAAGCGAGACGCACTGGCAGGACCTGCCGAACATCTCGATCGAGGCGGACTGCGGCAGCAGGGCGTCGTAATCGCCTCCGCCGACGACCTCCCCCAGCAAGTCGATGTCGCCTATCGCCGTGGTGAGCGTGAAGTTCAGGCCGCGCCTCAGCGTGCCGGCGTCGAGCACGAAGGGAAGCCCAGGCGGGGCTCCGCGAAGATACGGCTGCACGGGCGCCAAGGCGCGGACGAGCCGATCGAGGTTGTCCCCCGTTCGGCGATACACGACATCGACATCGAAGGTCGCTCGTGCGGAGCCGTGCACGTTGGCCGCGAGACCTCCCACGAGGATGAACTCGACCTCCACGTCCAGCAGCCGCTGCAGCAGCGCGGCGAAGTCGGTGGGCCCGGTCACGTCCGTGATCGCCGGCCGGCGTCGCGGAGCACGGCGGTGAACGCGACGAAGTCCTGGAGCTTGCGCAGCCTGGCTTCCGGCGAGAGCTTCAGGTTCTCACGCAGCAGCGTACGATCCACGTCCTTCTTGTAGGCCTCAATCACCGGATCGGGCTCGAGGCTCACGGGCAGGGGGGCCATAGGCGCAGTCTACACCCGTGGAACTCGTGAGTCCCCGATCCTCGATCCGCACCCCACGCTGCGGGTTCCCTGTCGGATCGGCTGTCCGCTACCGGAGGAATCCGGCGGTGCGTGCTGGCGCAGTTCACTTCGGCCGCGCGCGAGTTCATCAAGGAGAACATCCGGCTCGCTCCCGAGCGCTCTCCCGGTCGGCCTGCGAGTCCGTGCTCTGAGAGCTATGTTGGACAACGCCGGAGCGAACGTCGCAACCGCGACAGCGAAGACGATCAGCGCTCGGATTTCCCGGCTGCGCGACGTGCATGCAAAAGGCCTTCCGACGGCACTCCGCGACTGTGGCAGTTGCCGAAGGAGACCCGCCTCGCCTCCCTGTACCGCAGCCAGCGCGGCCGCCTCTGTAACCATGCCGGGGAACTGCTTCATACACCACTGAGCCGCAACCACAAGGAGGTCGCATGGCACAGTGGATCACTCGTCTTGCCGTCACCATCGTCATCGCCGTCTCCATCGGTAGCGTCCGAACGGATGCCACCCAGATCGTCACCGGATCCACAGGGCCGGGTTCCGAGTATGCCTTTGCCGTCCCGGACGACTGGAGCGGCCAGCTCGTCATTTACGGCCACGGGATCGTCGATCCGGGGGCGTCCGTCGCGCTGCCGACCTCGCAGGACGGTTTCGCGGCGCTGCGGGACGCGCTCCTCGCTCGCGGGTTCGCGGTCGCCTACTCGAGCTACTCCGAGAATGGATACGCACTGAAGGATGCCGCGCAGCGCCTGCATCAGCTCTCGGGCCTGTTCGTGAGCAGGTTCGGACGTCCCACGCGGACCTTCCTGGTCGGGCACTCGCTGGGTGCCGCGGCGGTCCAGATGCTGGCCGAGCGGTTTCCCCGGCGGTACGACGGTACGCTTGCGATGTGCGGGATCCTGGGCGGCGGGGTGCCGGAGGTTCAGTATCTGGGCCACGTCCGCGTGCTGTTCGACGCGTACTTCCCAGGCGTCCTCCCCGGAGACCTGCTGACCGTGCCGGAGGCATCATTTGCGGCAGGTTCGCCTCTGTTCATGGCGGTGCTGACGGCACTTCAGCGGGGGTTCGCCACCCCCGGATCGCCCACGCTCGCGTTTGCGACTGCCGCCGGTCTGCCGTTCACGTCGGCACAGGAGCTCGTAGCCGGTGCGCTGAACGCGATTGGGTTCAACATCCGCTTCACGAACGATCTGCTGGGACGCACGCACGGACACTCGTTCTTCGACAACATGGCGACGGTCTACCCCGCGTCTGTGGACGCCCTCGTCCAGCGCTATTCGGCGACGCCCGACGCGCTGAATTACCTGAAGCACTACTACACGCCCACCGGCCAGATCCAGGCGCCGATGCTGACCCTGCACACCACGCGTGATCCCGTGGTGCCGCTGTTCCACGAAACGATCTACAGCGCGCTGGCGCCCGCTTATCTGCTGGTGCAACGAACCGTGGACCGCTTCGGACACTGCGCCTTCAACCAGCAGGAGGTCCTGAACGCGTTCGACGACCTCGTGCTGTGGGTGACCGAAGGGACGCGGCCTGCGGGCGGCGACGCTACCATTCGCTGAACGGAATCCGTCCGACGACGCAGGAGCCGAAGAACAGATGGCGAACTCACCATCTTGCACCGCTCGGCTTCCTGTTGCTGTCGGGCGATGTTCGATCGCGCGCCGGGTGCCGGTGCCGGTCCGGGCGGCCTGCGATAGGGGGTCCGGCTGCACTGGCGCTTCTGAGGCTCCTGCATCATCATCATGCACCCTGCGGGGGCGTGACGATCGACCTCCAGGGATGATGGTGCGGGAGGGACGCGGGAGAGACTCGTGATCCTGAAGATCGCTGCCTATGCTGTCGGCGGCCTCGTTCTCCTGGCCATGCTCGTCACGGCGATCGGGTACGCGCTGCCGCAGGACGCGTCACGGGCTCGTCGCTGATCAAGAAGGCAAACAACCTCGCGGTATTCAAGGAGTACCTCTGGTGGGAAGGGCCAACCGCACAGCTCGCCGGACGCCGTCTACGCCTTCGAGAAGCTGGTATTCGGAACCGATGAGGCACCGGATGCGCTCGACAACATGTTGTCCCGCTCCGAAGCCATGCTGGAGGCTGGCGGCGTGCCCGAAGAGAGCAGACGCAAAATCTACGGCGAGACGATGGCCCGTGTGCTGGGGATCGAGGTGAGGCGGTGAGCGTCGAGCGGGAAGGTGGCGGCGATCGATCCATCCAGCGCCGGAACGGGCCGCAGATGAAGCTGAGTCTGCCCGCCTGCTCCTTCTTCGACGAGTGGGATGAGCCGATTCGCTGGATCCGGGTTCTAAACGGGCTGGGAACACGTAGAGCCACACATCCTGGACACGTCCAGAAGACGCCTGGAGATCGCGCCCGTGCACATGCCACGCCTGATTTCAGTGGTCACACTCCTCGCGTGCGCCTCGATCGTGCTGACCGAGGCGCAGCAGCAAACGCTCCCATCGGCACCAGGCCCCATCAGGGACGCACCTGCGGCCCGCGCGCTTCTTCCCCGGGCCGGCACGGCCACGATCTCGGGGAGCGTCGTCGTCCCCACGACGGGCCAACCTGTCTCCGGCGCAACGGTGTCACTGGGCGGGCCGGACCTGCCGGGAGGCAGAACGGCGTTGACCGACGCCGAGGGGCACTTCGTGTTCATGGCGCTGCCGGCGGGCCGCTACTATCTCAGCGTGTCGAAGCAAGGCCACGTCAACATCACCTACGGCCAGCGCCGGCCCGGTACCCGCGGGCGGCCGCTTCGGCTCGGGGACGGAGAAGCGCGCAGCGTTGCCCTGCAGCTTCCACGGGGAGGGGTGATTACCGGCATGGTCCTCGACGAGCGCGGCGAGCCGGCGATGAACGTTCACGTGCGGACGCTGCGCGCGTCGACCGTTCCCGGCCGGGGAAGGTTTCAGCAGACGGGCGGCGGCACGACGGACGATCGAGGCATCTACCGCATCCATTCCCTCCAGCCGGGGGAGTACGCCGTCTGCACCGCGCACCGCAACTTCGGGCCACAGACCAACCGCCAACGGGTGCAGATGGAGATTGATGCGTTGCGACAGGCGTCGCAAGGAGCCGGAAGGGTCGCCGGGCTCTCCCAACAGGAGATCAAGACACGCCTTGCCCAGCTCGAGGCGCAGTTGCCACACCAGGCAGAGCCTGAGACGGGGTACGGGACGAGCTGTGCTCCGGCCCCGTTGTCAGCCGGATCAACGCTGCTTGCCATAGATGCGGGCGAGGAGCGCACGGGCATCGATATCCACCTGCAGGCTTCGCGGGTGGTGCGTGTGGAAGGCGTGCTGCTCGGCATGCCGTCCGACAGCGCGCAGCATTTCCAGGCGGTGCTGGTGAACGCAGACGAGAACATGGCTGACTGGGACGTCCTCCACTCGTCCACCGACCACGACGGGCGCTTCCGGTTTGCCGGTGTCCCACCGGGATCGTACACCTTGATTGCACGCTCCATACCTTCCCGGCCGTCGGGACCGATGTCCCGTCCCGGGGTCATCATCTCGGAAGGCGGCAGCAGACGTCCCGGTGAGCCGGCTTCCGCCGATCCCCCGCTGTTGTGGGGGGCCGCCCGGGTGGACGTGTCAGGGGAGGACGTGACGGGGCTCGGGATCGAGCTGCAGCGCGGCCTCTCCGTGTCGGGAGGGGTGGCGTTCCACGTCACCAGACTGCAGCCGCCTGAGGACGTGTCGCAGCTCCGTTTGAGCGTGTTTCCTGCGGCACCTTCCTCTTTCAACATGATGTCTTCCGGAAACGGGCAGACCTCGCCCGACGGGGGCGGCCGGTTCACGATTCCGGACCTGGTTCCCGGGACGTACCGCTTCTCCGCAGCGCTTCCAGGCGCAACCGGCTGGAGTCTTGCGTCCGCGACAGTTGACGGGCACGACATCCTCGACGAACCGCTCGACCTGCGCTCCGGACAGAGCGTCCGCGGCGTGGTCGTGACGTTCACTGATCAGCAGACCGAGCTGTCGGGCGTGGTGCTCAACGAGAAGGGTCAGCCGGAAAACGAGCACATGGTGCTCGTGTACCCGACCGAGGAGAAATACCGAACCGCGCCTTCCCGCAGGCTCCGCTTCGTACCGGCGAACGCCGACGGCACGTTTACCTTCCGCGACCTGCCTCCAGGCGAGTACCGGCTCTCCGCCCTGCTCGATTCCGAACCGAACGGCTCGTTCGAACCGGAAGTCCTGAAGCAGCTCGACATCACGGCAGTACGCGTGACGTTGCACGCCGGGGAGAAGAAGGTGCAGAACGTGCGCGCGTCGAGCAACCCGTGATGCCACCTTGGGGTGTGGACGAGGCTGGTTGCCCCGGACCCTCGAGTCAGGAAGACGGGCGCTGGCGAGCCTCTAGCGGCTGACACCCGCATCCTCTTGATTGTTGCCCTGGAAGGGGAATGACTGTGGCCCAACCCTGAGGGTGAGCCACAGTCGGCATGCGATTAATTAACGACTCTGCACAGGTGGCGGCGGCACGTTCGCCGGCATTGCGCCCCTGCGAGTCACCCGCCAGATAGCACCGGTATCAGGAATGTAGCGATACGGTGGTGCCTTCAAAAAGTCGATCTCCACGATGCCATAGTCGGAGATGTACATGGCGTCCTCGGCGCGATTACGGCTCCGGCCGGGACGATCGATATCCGGGCCAAACGCGACGTCGAAGGGCCGCTCGAGTCCCTGGCCCGGAGCACCGTGTTCTGACGCAGGGCCTGGCTGTCGGTTCTGAACGAATGGCTGCACAGCAACCTGCGACTGTGCGGGGTCCACCCGCACGATACGGAACCCAGCTCGCTGCTGCCGCAGCGGGTTCGTGGGCGGCGCCAGGTCACCCCACTCGGCCACTAACACTTGCCCAGCCAGGCGGCTCCAGCTTGCCGGCGCGACATCAATGCCGGATGGCGAGGCGTTTACCGGGTGCAGTCCAATCACCAACGAACGATCGGGAGCACTCAACCCTGTCGCCGCGTGGTCGATCACGAAATCGAGAGTTTTCCCGAGCGGCTCCTGCGATCCGTCCGCCCGCACGAGGACGATCGGCGCCTGCAATTCGTCTGGGCTGTCGAACTTCGCCATGTTCACCGGCTCGCGCGCTGCGCTGAAATCTGGGAAGCCGTACCAGTGGCCCGGCCGAATTCTCAGGGTGGCATCGACCTGATCGTTCACCGGACGGAGTCCGCGGACGTCGTACCCGTTTTCGCCGACGAACAGTTCGCCCTGAGGATTGAATGCCAGTCCTATTGGTTGACGGATACCGAACGCGACCATCTCGAGCGTCCCTTCGGGATCAGACGGCTGGAAGCGGTGGACCGCCGCGCCGCATTTCCGTTCCCCAGGAACTACCTGCCCCTCGTGAGTGGTCTGCCCGAACGGCGCGTACGGACCGGTGAGGACCTGCCCCTCGCCAAGGACGTTCGGCCCGAGAAAGTTGCGGCCACGCATGACGAGGTCAACGCATGGAATCGGGCGCAGGCTGGGATTGCGCTTGATAAAGGGAGCCACGTCCGGCCCTAGCACGCCCGAGTTGCCGGCCTGACCGACGCCGAAATACACCCAGCCGTCGCGTACTTCAATGCCATTCATGAAGTGCTCGGCCTGTGCGCTCGCGAATCCCGTGAGCAGCTTCTCGGGCGTTCCGCCGGTGTCACGTACACGAGAAAGCGCGCCAGTGTCGTCCAAATCGCGGTGTGTGAAGTAGAGCCAGCCGTTGTCCCAAGCCAAGCCGACCACCGGCGGCACAACCAACGTGGTGAGGTCGATGACGACCTCGGTCTGGCCATTCGCGATGTCAACGCGCAGAATGCGCGGTGAGCGGAACTCCACAGGTTCGAAGCCGCCTCCGGCCTCCGCGACGTATAAACGGCCCCGGTTGTCGAATGCCAGTTCTGTTGTAAAGCTCAGACCCGCGGCGACCTTCTCGATCTGAAACCCGGGTGGCAATTGCACAAGCGGGAACTCGTTGCCTCTCTGCCTGGCGAGCACTGATTCGTTTGGTGTGACCGCCCAGCCGATCGCGATGAGCACCAATAAACCGAGCGTTATCTGGGCACGGCTCAGCCGCTGGCGTCGACGAACTGCTTTCATGTGGGACCTCCATGTGCGTGCCGCTATCTCGAAGAACCTCCGACACGCGACGGTGAAATTGAGCCACGGTCTCTCTGTCTGCGGAATCACCAGTAGAGACGTCGTGTTGCTCATCGGGGCGCGAGCAGTGTCGTCTGTCGTTGCGTTCCAATGTCGTGGCCCATACTCGCGAGAAACTTCGGACAACGGCCAACCTTTCCGTCATCGTCCTGACCATACCACGCCGATCGCGTGCCGACACACAGACGCTGACGATCTGTGAATCTGTTCACTCCTGAACAGGTAGAGGTGCATACGAAGAGTAGAAGACGATTCCTCGGGCGACCCGTCACAGCGCACGACTCGCAGGCAACCTGGGCAGGGTGTCTTATCGCTGTCAGTGTGCGTCGATGCCCCCGCACAAGACGTGGGGGCCGCCCTGTCCGACCTGCCATGGATTCACTGCTACGTCGATGCGATCAGAACTGCCTACTGCACGAGTGAGCGTAATGCGGCATCGGCGCTGTGCGGGTGTGCGAGCTCTCGAACAGAATCACCGTCAAGGACACGATGGTGGCCTGGTGAGGAGGGCACGTCGTTCACCTACGCTGGCGAAGGCGTTCCGATGGTGCGGCACGACGCCGACACATGGCGCGTCGAAGCGGCGGGCTCGCAGACGCTTGTCACAACGGTCTCCGAGGTGGAGGTGAGGGGCGGGCCCCGAGAACGGCCAGCCTTAGACTGAGCCCGCTCGAAGGCTCTTGCCCGTTGGGTCGAACTGCCTGGCGCGCCTTACGCCTTCGTGGCATTGCCAAGGAGGATTACGACGCGGAACGACGACGAGCACGACCGCCAGAATCGCGAGTGTCCATACGACAGCACGGCTGGACAAGCGACCTCCTCGCCTATTGCAACTGCTCGAAACGCGCGATGCCTGCGAGCTCATGCGGCCGCAGGAGCCACCGCTGCGCGTTGACGTGCTCATCATTGACGAGATCGGCTCGGTCCGACCCGTGACGAGGGTGGGCGAAACCTGAGGCCGCAGCGGAGAACGAGCACTGCAGTGCGCGCGGCTAGCCAATAGAAGCGGGTCGTGGTGACGGGTAAGCCGCTCTCTCCTGGCGCCCGGGCCGCCGGCTACCAATCCACGACCGACCCATCGTCGGGATCAAACCGTGGCAGGTACGGTCTCGGCTCGCCGACCTGCGCCTTGAGCTTGTCCTCGTCAATCGTGATGCCCAGCCCGGGGCCGGTGAGCAACGGGCGGTGGCCGTTGGCGATCGGCGGCAGCGGCGTGGCCAGCAGCTCGCTGTACTCGTTGTCCCCGCGCTCCTGGATCAGGAAATTGGGAATCGCTGCGGCGATCTGCATGCTGGCGGCCAGCGAGCAGGGCCCCTGCGGATTGTGCGGCGCGAGCGGCGTGTAGTACGCCTCCGCCATGCCGGCGATGATTTTCAGCTCGGTTATGCCGCCCGCATAACAGACGTCCGGCTGCAGGATCGTCGCCGCCCGCTTTTCGAGGATCTCCTTGAAGCCCCACTTCGTGAAGATCCGCTCGCCCGTGGCGATCGGGATGTGTGTCTTGCGCGCCAGTTCGGCCATCAGGTCCACGTTGAGAGGCTGCACGATCTCCTCGTAGAACCACGGGTTGTACGGCTCGAGCGCCTTCATCAGCAGCAGCGCGGTCGGCGGCTGCACTTCGCCGTGGAATTCTACGCCGATGTCGACGTCCGGACCGTGCTTCTCGCGCAGCCCCTTGAAGAACTCGACGCAGCCGTCCACGTACTTCTGCCCCTCGACGTATTTGATGGGGCCGCGGCCGAAGGCGCGGAGCTGCGTCTTCATCGCATTGACGCCGTTCTCGGGGTTCGGCCGTCCGTACACACGTATCCGGTCCCTCGTCGGGCCGCCGAGCAGCCTGTAGACGGGCACGCCGTACATCTTCCCCTTGATGTCCCAGAGTGCCTGGTCGATGCCGCTCGAGATAGCCGTCTTGATCGGCCCGCCGCGATAGAACGCGCCCCGGTGAATCGCCTGCCAGTGATGCACCACGCGGCTGGGATCCTGCCCGATCAGGTACCGGCCCACCTCCAGCGCCCCGGCGGCACAGGCCTTCGCATCGTCCTTGAGCATCTCACCCCAGCCGACGATGCCCGCGTCGGTGGTGACCTTGACGAAGACCCACGAGTTCGTCAGGACGAAGGTCTCGATGCCGGTGACCTTGACGTTGTCGCGCGGACCTGTCTGCGCAGCATCGGTCCGATCGCACGTGAACGCCGCGTCGAGGCCGTAGAGCGCGCCGGCGCCCAGGACCGCACGGAACCAGGATCGACGATCCATCTGGAGCGTTGACATTGTGTGTGCTCTCTCTTGCCGGGAGTTGGACACCCGCTCGTCGCCACGCCGGCGGCGGGACGCCGCCGGACATGCGGCATTCTACAGGGATCCCGCGCGCGCAGCGAGGCGGCGCGGCTCAGCGACCGCGCGGCGAATCGCGCATCCGCCGACACTGATCGCAGCATCGTGCATTTCCTCTCGAAAGGGTTGAACGGCTGCCCCCCCGAAGGGAGACTCCGCGCCACCGTCCCTGCCGAGTACATCGGTCGCCAGCCTCCCGAATACACCTGAGGGTGAGAGGGGGCGCTCCCAAGTCGGGCGGCGAGGTTTTCGATACCGGGACAACAGTGCGCATGGCCGACAGCCGCTCTCTCGTCAATCGGGGCTCGGGGAGGGCTTCCGAATCGGCGCTGAAGTCTTGGCGGCTGACGTGGCGCTCACGCGACGACGTAGCAGGCGGCTCAGAAGCGGGTACTTGCAACTGCAACGTTTGTGGTCTAATATTGCGTCGAGACGAGGTGTACATGGCACGAACTGCCGTCCGGCCGCTCCCCGAAACGGGGCAGGTGGTGCTCGAGGCAGCCATGAATGCGGCCGAGTTGCTCGGCGTCAGCCAGGCCCACCTGGCGCGCATCATCGGCGTCGACCCTTCCACGCTGTCGCGCCGCATCAGCCGCGACCGGGGCCTGGACGAAGGCACGAAGGAATACGAGGCGGCGCTGCTGTGGATTCGCCTGTTCCGCAGTCTGGACGCCATCGTCGGCGGACAGGATGCCAGCGCGCGTGCCTGGCTGTCGAGCCCGAATCTGGCGTTTGCCGGCCAGCGGCCGCGCGATCTGATCGTCGGCACCGAG
>Ga0183260_10004776_pt1 | contig 10724 bp, 12 predicted proteins | sample AntDrymUQ4972206_2_FD_129768 | JGI IMG/M metagenome (GOLD analysis project Ga0183260, IMG submission 129768) | Polar desert sand microbial communities from Dry Valleys, Antarctica - metaG UQ497 (22.06) (version 2) (version 2) | ecosystem: Environmental > Terrestrial > Soil > Desert | place...
ATCTGTTGTGGATCCGGTGGATGGACCTTCTGGCGGTGCTGGTGCTCACGAGCGACTTCCCGCGTCTCGTGATCGGTGGACCCGGCTGTTGCCCTGACGAGTAGGTTCCTGATCCTGTGGCTCGGAGACCGCTACATGGGATTGACCGCCTAACGGCGTTGGTGGTGACGGTTGGTATGGTTAGTCAGGAGCCCTGAGCGAGGAGGCGCAATGAAGCTGGAAGGTATTCACCATGTGACCTGCATCACCGGCGACGCCCCCCAGAACGTGCGCTTCTATGCCGGCACGCTGGGTCTCAAGATGGTCAAGAAGTCGGTCAACCAGGACGACCCGACCGTCTATCACCTCTTCTATGCGGACGAAGAGGGCGCTCCCGGCTCGGACATCACCTTCTTCGAGTACCCGGGTGCAACCCGGGGCAGGGCGGGGGCCGGGATGATCCATTGCATCACCTGGCGGGTTTCTTCCGATCAAGCCATCGACTTTTGGGAGGAGCGCTTGTCGGCGAGGGAGGTTGCGACTGAGCGCTCCGAGGGGAGGTTGCAGTTCGAGGATCCCGAGGGCCTGGGCCTCGAGCTCGCTGTTGTCGCCAACTCCGACCCACCTCTCCGAGCGCTGCATCCGGAGATTCCCGAGGAACACGCTCTGCTTGGATTCGATAGCGTGCGCGCCTACACACGAGATCCTTCCGCGAGCGAGCCGCTTCTCGAGTCTGCCCTCGGCTTTTTTCCCGAGACGCCGACTTCTTCATGGATGATCAGGGGTGAGCAGCGAGGGTCACTCTACTTCTACGATGAGGCGCCCACAACAGAGGGGCTCAGCGGCGCCGGTACCGTCCACCACGTCGCGTGGGCTTCTCAGATGGACGAGGTCGGGGAATGGCGCAAGCGTGCCATTGCAGGCGGCGCGCAGCCCACACCGATCATCGACAGGTTCTGGTTCCGATCGGTTTACTTCCGGGAACCGTCCGGAGTGCTGTTCGAGATCGCCACACTCGGCCCGGGCTTCGCCATCGACGAGGCACCCGGGGAGCTCGGCGAGAAACTCGTGCTTCCACCCGACTACGAGCACCTGCGTGACAAGCTGGAGAAGGTCCTTACTCCCCTCCCAGACCCGCGAAGCCTCTAGTAATCGACGGCGATGGCCGGCACGATTCCCGATCTGTTCGACGCGGCGGTTGAGCGTGCACCAACCAAGGTCTGGCTGCAATTCGAGGATTCCCGTTACACGTTCGAAGAGGCTCATGCTCACATCGCAGCTGCCGCAGCGCGTCTGAGCGATCTTGGAGTACAGCATGAGATGTTGGTAGTCGCAACGATGAGAAACTCGCCCGCGTACCTCTTCACGTGGCTGGGGCTTATGCGCTTAGGGGCGGTGCTCGTTCCCGCCAACCCACGGAGTAGTGCAGCCGAGCTGGCGGGTCTTGCCGCCCAGGTGAGACCGGCGGCGGTCGTCACCGACTCGGAGTTGGCCGGCGACTTCGAACAGAATCAGGCGCGCATCGTCCCGGTCGAAGAGCTCGAGGGTTGCGAGCCTGCCGGCATGCCGCCTAGCGCGGCGCGGCCCGCGGATATCGCAGTGATGATCCCCACATCGGGGACTACCGGGCGCTCCAAGCTCGTGATGCAAACGCAGCGCGCCTACCGCATGGCCGGCGAGGGGTTTCCCTTCTGGCTGGGGCTGACCGAGCGGGATCGATTGATGACGTCGCTCCCGCTGTTTCACATCAACGCACCTGCCTATTCCGTACTGGGTTCGGTGGCGGCGGGGGCCGGCCTCGTGTTGCTGCCGCGCTTCTCGGGGGCCGGCTTCATCGCCTCCGCTCGGCGCTACGGTGCCACGGAGTTCAACGCCATCGGGGCGATGCTCGAGATACTCATGCGCCGGCCGGAACGCGATGACGACGCCGACAATCCGCTGAGGCTGTGCTACACGGGGCCTTCTCCCACCAAGGAAAGGCAGCTCGAGATCGAACACCGCTTCGGGCTCGAGATCGTGTGCGGGTACGCTCTCTCGGAGACTCCCTACGCGCTCATCTGGAGGAAAGGCACGCGCCCGTTCGGCACACTGGGAAGCGCCCGCCAGCATCCAACCCTGGGCGAGATCAATCGTGCACGGGTAATGGATGAAGGTCGTGAGGTATCTCCCGGCGAAGAGGGCGAGCTGGAGCTGAGCAACCCGGCCGTGATGCTCGGGTACTACGACATGCCCGATGAAACGAGGGCGGTCCTCTCGGACGGGTGGCTCAAAACGGGGGACCTGGTAAGGGTCAACTCCGATGGGACCTACACGTTCGTCGCTCGCAAGAAGGAAGTCATACGCCGACGCGGTGAGAACCTATCTCCCCTCGACGTCGAGGCTGCCCTAGAAGATCATCCCGCGGTGGTGGAAGCGGCGGTCGTGGGGGTTCCCTCCGAGCTCACCGAGGAAGACGTGAAAGCCTTCGTGGTACTCGAACAGCATGCCTCAGCATCACTCGTCGACCTGCGCGATCACGCGGCCACCGCGCTGGCCGCCTACAAGGTTCCCCGCTACTTCGAATCGGTATCGGAGCTCCCTCATACGCCGACCGGACGCATCGCCAAGCACGAGCTACCGCGCGAGCGCACCGAGTCCGAGGAGGACTTCGGCGCTCAGGCCGAGGCAGGAGCCGATCAGGGATGAACGAAGGGCCGGGGGAGTGGCTCAGAACCGAAATAGGAGGCTCGACTCGGGACTCCATAGTCGTCGGGGGCTTGGATCTCGCATCGCAGGTCATGGGGGAGCTATCTCTCGCCGAGCTCGCCTTCTTGCTTGCGTCCGGCCGTACGCCCTCGGCTGCAGAGTCGAGGTTGTTCAATGCGGTGCTGGTGTCCCTGGCCGATCACGGCCTTACCCCCACCGCGCTGGCCGCCCGACTCACCTACACGGGGGCGCCCGAGTCGCTGCAGGGAGCCATCGCGGCTGGTCTGCTGGGGGCCGGAAGCGTGTTCCTGGGGCCGGTCGAGGACACGGCCCGCTTCCTCGGCGCCATTCTGGCCGACACCCGTTCTGATACCGATGATGCCCTGGGCGACGCGGCCGAAGTGGCCGTGGAGAGGGCGATTGGGGAGGGGCGGAGAATTCCCGGTCTCGGGCATCCGATACATAAGGAGGTCGACCCCCGGACCCCTAGGCTTTACCAATTGGCGCGCGAGACCGGGCTCGCGGGACCGCACCTCAGGGTGCTGGAACACGTGGCCGCAGCCCATAGAGAGGCGACCCGCAGGGCGCTGCCCATCAACGGGGCGGGTGCCGCAGGAGCGGTGCTCTCGGACCTCGGTTTTCCTCCCTCGTCCGCCCGCGGCTTCGCTCTCCTGGCGCGTACCGCCGGGCTCATCGGTCACCTCGCCGAGGAGGTCCGGAACCCGCTCGGCATGAGGTTGTGGAGGGAAGTAGACGAACGAGCCTCACGCGCTTCCGGTATCGATTGAACCCGGCTCCCGGAGAATCCCCTTTTTTCGGCGACCTCGCGAGGGTCTTTGCCGGCATCGGACGGGGTGAGCTGCCGCCTCCGGACGGGCTCGTGGACGTGATGCAATCGCCTGCCGGACCCAGCGATGTGGTCTGCGCCTTTACCGCTCACACGATCATCGCCGCCGGCATAGAGGAACCGGACATCCGCAGAAGGCTCCCACCCGGTGATCTCGGGGCTCCCATGGAGGCTGGGTTTCTCGTCTGGCTCGGCGAGCAACTGGGGGCGCCACCGGGCATGCTCGACATCGTTCTCGTGGCCACCGGCGACGCTCCTGCGACGAGGGTGCAGATCATGCCGCAGTGGGGAGAGTCCGTGGCCCGCGTCGAACGGGCTCGCCGTTACCGCCGCGACGTGCAGGTCTTCGGCGACTCGGACGGTCGGGGAATTGGCGTGGTCGGCAGGGGTCTCGCTCGCCGGTGGGAGGTCGCCGTGGAAGTCGAGCCCGCACACCGGGGTGAGGGTCTTGGCCGCGGGTTGTTCGCCGCGGCTCGGCGGCTTGTTCCGATAGATGAACCGCTGTTCGCACAGGTGTCCCCGGGCAACGCTGCCTCGCTGCGTGCGGTGCTCGCGGCCGGCTTCAAGCCGGTGGGATCAGAAGTCCTGTTCCTCACTCGGCCGGGCAATTCCGCTCCTGAATAACCTCTCTCTCGAGCGGGCGGGCATCAGGCGTGGAAGTCGCTCACTCGTTCGGCTTCCTCCTCCAGCTCCTTGCGTGTTTGTCGATCGAGGGGATGGAACGGTTCGACCCTCACGCCGCCCCCCTCATGCTTCCAGGTTCCCGCCACCGCGCCGTCTACCAAGAACGTCGGTACCGAGTGTGGCGTCTTGATGTTGAAGACCAGTGAGCGGTACTTCTCGGGCAGGATCCCCGAGCGGCGGGCATGAGCTAGAAGCGTCGCATCCCACACCGGCAAGAACCTGACGGGTGCCGGCGTCTGGGGGTCGGGCAGCGGAGCCCTCATCAGATCGATCAGCTCTTCCCCGCCTTCGGTGAGAAAGCGGCGAAGCCTCAGGCGTTCTAGAACCGGTCGGAGGGTCGTGATGGTCAGGCCCGCCCAGTCGGCGATGTCCTTCGGGGCAGCGGGTCCGAAGCCTCCGAGGTAGCGGCGCACGAGCAGCTCCAGGCCCTCCTCGACGCTCGCGAGCCCCGGCCCCAGCCAGTCATCGGACGCGGCATACAGATCGGCGCGGCGCCGTTCCCAGGTGCCCGAAGGCGGAACCCGAACCAGATCCAGCCACATGACGACTCCTGCGCGCAGCTGGGGACCGACGAGCTCGTCGATCTGCTTTCGTTTGAGCGGCCCTTTGACAAGCTCCGCTCGCAGCCGACTTGCGGCCGCCTCGAGCTCTGCGCGGTGGGGGCGGGGGCGCTGAGCTCTGAGCCACCACTCTCTGCGGACGTCTCCGATTCCTTTCGCAAAAGGCCAGTAGTCGCGCGCCGAGACGAGGTGGATAGTTGCCCGCATCAGCGTGCCCTGAACGACCGTCGCCTTCTCGAGCGCACTCGTCAGGTGGTCGCGCTCGAAGCCTTCGAGTCTGGACCACAGCCCGATGTACATCGAAGGTGCGTACTGCGCCTGCAGACCGGCCATGCTCTCGAGCATTCGGGGCAGGGTCGATTCGCCTCGTTGCAGCAACTGCTGGCGCCCGAGGACCGCCCGGTTCAGGGCACGCGTGGATAGCACACGCGCATCGCCCCGGGACTCTCGGTCTCGGGACGCCATTGCTCGATCCTCCTTACGAAGCTAGATCTGAAGCTTTGTGCGCACGATAATCCGCCCTTGGAAAGGTCAAGTCGGCCGGCCCAGGCCCAGCACCAGACGCGGCTCCCATGTGAGTGCCTCCGGGGCCAGGGCTTTCACCGCGGCCACGGCGTCGTTACGGAGCCGCGGGAGATTGGCCTCGGCGGCAAGGGAGCCCAACATCGACAGCCGATAGTCGACGAACCCCTCCGCTCCCGGCCAGGGGACCGATGCGGTGATCGTTGCAACCGTGGGATCCAGACCCGCCGCAAACAGAAGGGCCTCCAGCGCAGGCTCTGAACCCACGTCTGTGGTCATTCTCTCGACCGCCTCGCCGGTCCGAGAACGGGCTTGGCCACAATGGCGCTCGATGACGCCGAAGACCGCGTCGGCCGGTGGATAAGGGGTTTCTGGACGCTTCCAAGTGATGAGCGCAACGAAGAGAGAAACGCGCGCCATCTCCTGAACGGCGCGCTCGGGACTCGGGAAGTGGTTGATGCCGAATGCGGACGCGCTTGCAGCAAAGGAGTCGTTGGGGAAGGGGAGGTGCTCGGCGTCGGCTTGAACCTTGTCCGGAGCGTCGTTCAGGGCGAGGACGCCTCGCGAGATGTCGAGTGCGACTGAGTTTGGAAGCCGGCGGGCCAATGCTCCCGGTCCCGATGCTACATCGAGAACGACCCCCGAGACCGACCGCAAAGAGTCGGCCAGAGGTTCGGCCAGATAACGATAGACGTGTTCGTCGGCGTACCGGGTGAATTCGGGCGCGGCGGCCTCGTAGCTCGAGGCGATGTCTCGCTTGATATCCGTCACTTGCCCTGCTCCTGGAGTCGGTGCTACTCGAGAATGCGCGGGATCGTTACGTTCGCGGCCAGCCTAGTCGTATTGGCTCTCTTTGATCCGGGGACCGTTATCACGGTCGCGGGGTTGGTGTTCCTGTTCCTCGCAACTCTGAGCGAGTCGCTGGGATCCCGCTGGCGATTGGTGATCGCAGCGACGGTTGGAGGACTCGCCGCAGGACCGACCGCGGCCGTGGGCTCGAGGATTGCAATGCGAATCGTGTCTCTGGCTGTGCAAGGGCCAACCGCGATCGTGCAGGGCAGCCCCGCCCCTGTGCCTCTGTTCGCGAGGTGGACACGCAAGTTGGCCTTCAACGCGTCTTGGGGCAAGTCCTGAATTCTCCTTGCTGAAGCGCCGTTCAGCCTTTCAGCATCCGCTCAGGGATCCCGGTTCATTATGACGTCATCGATACAGGGGCCGAAGGGGTCGGCCCCCATTCCGAGGAAGGATCAGCATGGCACTGAATCGCAGGACTAAGTGGATCGCCGGAAGCGCTCTCGCGCTCGCCGTCATCGGCGGGGGCTCGGGGATGGCGTTGGCAAACGGCGCCGATGACAAGCCGTTGTCGGGCCGGGTTCTCGAAAGGGCCACTGCCGCCGCGCTCGAGCACACCGGCGGCGGGAAGGTAACCGAGACGGAGATCGGTGACGACGGAGCCGCCTTCGGAGTGGAGGTTCGTCTCTCCAACGGCAAGCAGGTCGAGGTCAACCTGAATGAGAGCTACGAGGTGACCGGCCAAGAGGCGGACGACGAGTAGCGTCCGCTCAGCAGGGATTTGTGATAGGGCGGTCACCCGGAAGGGTAACCGCCCTTCTGCTATCAAGGATTGACTCGCCGGCTTCGCGGAGCGGTGTTGATGCCCGGCAGGCACACCCAGGGCCGGCGTTCCGAGGGCCGGCCCTCATCCGCGGCGCTCGCTTCGAGGACGCCGACCACCTGTCTCTGATCCTTCACACACAGTCTCATCAAACTGCTCTCCAACGAGGAGTCCTCGGAGGCTGCTCAAGCCGCGATCGAGGTGCCTCACGGCGGAGCGGATCGCTGCTGCTCCGGCACAGATCTGCCCCACAGGTGTATCTCACTCGCCTCGATGCTTGGGCTCGACAGCTCCTACTGGATGCCGCCACCGGTTCTGCGGTGAGGTGACGGGCGACGTTGCCACCCTCGAGGCCATCTGGGTGCGCGCCGGTTATTCGCACCCCAGCCGGTCGCAGGAGATATCGAGGAGGGATTGGGGGTACTGCGGGCGGCAGCCGGCGCCGGAAAACTCAGCGACGCAGTGGAGGATGCCAAATTGCTTGCGTCAAGCTCGAGCGACGGTGGGCTCCCTTTAGTTTCCGGTGCCCGTTTGCGTAGAGCGACTCAATCGAGGCTGAAAGGAAGTTGCCGCCGGCTTTAGCGATGTGTCGTGGGAGGGGCGTGGAACTCGTGCTCCCAGAGGCTGAAGTCCTGCTCCCAGAGAGCGAAGTCGTTCCACGGAGCGTGCTGTCGGCCGCCGAGTAGAGCCGTGACGACCACGCCAAGGCCCGCGAGCCACAGCCCTGCGACCGCCCACACCAACCAACCTTCCATTAGCACTCACCATCCCTGCGCCGACCCACGCCGAGGGTTTCTCTGTGGTTCAAGGGGGGGAGCGAGCGAACTTGGGCGCCGCTGAGGGCACCGGTCCGTGCGAGACGATCGATTACTTGCATCGACTACCTGACCTTCCTCGTTCGCCGCCAGCGGTGGAGAATCTGGTCATCACCTTCGCGTGAACTCTCTGAACAAGACCTGAACCAGCTGCCTGAAGATTTGTCTCTCTCTCAGTTTGGTTTCAGCTACAGTTCAGTGTTAGTCGGCAATTATTGGGACAAGTTGAGTTGCCTGGTGAGGTTCTTGTGCGTGTCCTGGTCGTAGAGGATGAGAAGCGGTTGGCCGCGGGGCTGAAGAAAGGACTCGAGGCCGAAGGCTTTGCGACCGACGTCGCCCTCGACGGCACCGACGGCCTGTGGATGGCACGGGAGCATCCCTACGACGCGCTTGTGCTCGACATCATGCTCCCGGGAGTGAACGGCTTCAAGATCTGTGCCACCCTCCGGGACGAGGGGGTCTGGACCCCCATCCTCATGCTCACCGCCAAGGAGGGTGAGCTCGATGAGGCCGAGGCTCTGGACACCGGCGCCGACGACTATCTAACCAAGCCCTTCTCCTACATCGTGCTCGTCGCGCGCCTGCGAGCCCTGATGCGGCGCGGTTCGAGCGAACGTCCCACCGTGCTGGAAGCGGGCGACCTGCGTTTGGATCCAGGCGCGCGCAGGGTTTTCAGAGGCGATGCAGAGATCGATCTCACCGCCAGGGAGATGGCGCTGCTGGATTTCCTCTTGCGTAACAAGGGCGAGGTTGTGTCCAAGCGCGACATCCTTGATCACGTTTGGGACTACGACTTCGATGGCGACGCCAACATCGTCGAGGTCTATATAAGGCGTCTTCGCAACAAGCTGGACCGGCCCTTCGAGCGCGACACGATCGAAACGCTCCGCGGAGCGGGCTACCGGCTGGCCCCTTGATGAAGGTCGAAGAAGTGCCCGGCTCCAAAGAGCGGTCGGGGATGCATTGGGAGTCGGTCCGGGTACGCACGACCGCGTTGGCGGTAGTCGTCGTGGGGGCGGCATTGATAGTCGCCGGAGTAACGATGGTCGTGCTCTTGCGCCTGCAGCTCACCGCCGACATCGAGCTGGCAGCTCTGCGCAGAGCCCAAGAGGTTGCAGCTCAGTACTCGCCGGCCCGCAATCCGCCCGAACTTCTAACGGTGAGTGACGATGTATTCATACAGGTTGTGGACGTGCAGAGAGGGGTGGTGGCCGCCTCCAGCCCCAACGTGGTGGTCTCGAAGGCCATCGTGGAGCTGAAAGCAGGAGACGAGGCTGAGGTGATACCCGACATCACCGGCTTCGTTAAAGAGGAGGACGGGCCTTTTCTCGCCGTTGCGGTGGCCGCGGCGACCCCCAGCGGGAATTCAAAGGTAATAGTCGGTAAGACCCTCGAGCCCGTCGACGAGACGGTTCGAGCGGTGACCGCCCTCCTGCTAGGCGGCATTCCCCTGTTGCTGCTGGTGGTCGGCTCCGTGTCCATGCGCGTGGTGGGCCGGTCCTTGGCGCCGGTGGAGGCGATCCGCGACGAGGTCGAGAAGATCTCGAGCCGGGATCTGCACCGCCGCGTGCCGCAGCCATCGGGAGGCGACGAGATCTCGCGGCTCGCCACCACGATGAACGGCATGCTCGCCCGACTCGAGAATAGCCAGGCGCGCCAACGCCGCTTCGTCTCGGACGCCTCTCATGAGTTGCGCTCTCCGGTTGCGACGATCCGGCAGCATGCAGAGGTTGCGCTGGCCCATCCGGAGACTTCGAAGCTGGAGGAGCTGGCCGACATCGTTCTTCTGGAGAACGCTAGGTTACAGAGGCTGGTGGAGGACCTGTTGCTTCTGTCCCACGTCGACGAAGGCACGCTGCAGCTCCGCACCCAAGCGGTTGACGTGGACGACCTGGTATTCGAAGAGGCCAAGCGGCTGCGCGCCACGACGGTGCTGCGGGTGCGCACAAGCAGGGTCTCGGCCGGGCGAGTCTCAGGCGACCGAGAGCAACTGAACAGGCTGATTCGGAATCTTTCCAACAATGCCGCCCGGCACGCCCGCGGCACGGTCGAGTTCTCGCTTCGAGACGGCGATGGAGCGGTGGTGCTCACCGTCGACGACGATGGTCGGGGAGTGGCCCCGTCTGAGCGCGAGCGGGTGTTCGAGCGCTTCGTCCGGCTCGAGGAAGGACGAGACCGGGAATCCGGGGGCACGGGGCTGGGCCTCGCCATCGTCGCAGAGATCGCTACTGCCCACGAGGCAGTAATCGCGGTGGCCGACAGTCCCATGGGAGGCGCCCGCTTCGAGGTCCGCTTCCACTCTGCCGACCAAGCCGACGCTCTCGGCCGGCCCCCCGCGCGCCGGCCGAACCAACCTTCGTACAGAACGCGCCTATAGCCCGCGTTTCGTCCCAAACCTCGAATGTGTGTGTGCGGCTCTAGCAGCTCGTTCAGGTAGGTGTCAGCTTTGTTGATCGACGATGTGAATGGGACAGAATCGCGCCGACCGGGGAGAGCTAATGGGGAGTCGAGCGGCCAGCACAGCCGTGGGGGTCATGACCACCGAAGAGGCGGTCTCCAGGCTCTTTCCCGCGCACGTACTCGAGATGATCAAACAAGAGGATGCTGCGAGGTACCCCCGTCCCGACAAGGAGGCTCTCGCTGCGTTCGGCTCTGATGAGAAATGCCGTGCCTACCTCGAGCAGCTCAGGTGGCCGGAAGGTGTGCGTTGCCCCCGGTGCGACGCCGACAAGGGCATCTCACGGCTGGAGCGGCGCGGTCAGTTCGACTGCAACTCGTGCAGCTACCAGTTCAGCGTGCGGGTCGGGACCGTGCTGCAGGACTCTCAACTGCCGTTGTGGAAATGGGTGCTCGCCGTGTTCGTCATGGCCGAGTCCGAAGAGGGGATCTCGGCAAACCAGCTCAAGCAGGTCCTTGGAGTCTCCTACAAGACAGCTTGGTACCTTAGCCATCGGATCCGATCTTCCATGAAGAACGAAGCTCCCGAAGACCTCCACGCCGCGCTGGAGGACGACCGC
>Ga0183260_10004778_pt1 | contig 10719 bp, 12 predicted proteins | sample AntDrymUQ4972206_2_FD_129768 | JGI IMG/M metagenome (GOLD analysis project Ga0183260, IMG submission 129768) | Polar desert sand microbial communities from Dry Valleys, Antarctica - metaG UQ497 (22.06) (version 2) (version 2) | ecosystem: Environmental > Terrestrial > Soil > Desert | place...
CATCGGTCAAGGATTTAGGCGGTAAAAAATTTGCATCGCCTCAATTGGGCAACACGCAGGACATTTCCCTTAGGAAGTACATCATAGAAAATGGTTTCAATACGGTGGAAAATGGCGGAAATGTAACTGTAGTGCCCATTGCAAACGCAGATATACTTACATTGTTCCTAAAGAAAGAGATTGACGGGGCGTGGGTTCCTGAGCCATGGGCAACAAGGTTGGTAAATGAGGCAAACGGCAAGGTGTTTGTTGATGAGCGTGACTTATGGCCCCCTGAAGGCAAGTTTGTTACCGGAAACATCATTGTGAGAACAGATTACCTGAAAGAAAACCCCGATGTGATAGAGAATCTGCTTGCCGCCCATGTAAATGAAACTCTAGCCATAAACAACAACAAAGAGAAAGCAATAAGCGAATTTAACATTCAACTCAAAAAGATAACCGGAAAGGAAATTCCAGAAAATGTGCTATCAAGTGCGGTGACAAAACTAGAGTTTACTTATGATCCGATAAAGTTATCACTGATTAAGGATGCAAATGATGTCTATGATCTTGGGTTGTTGGAAAAGGGAAAAGAAAGACCCAATCTATCTAACATATATGATTTGACCTTATTGGATAAGGTTCTATCTGAAAGAGGACTTGATACTATTGAGGGTACCATTCTCAACAAAACCAGCACCAACGGCACCTCAAACGCTACATCAGGGGACGCATTAGCAGATATTGTCAGTTGATTCGGCATAGTAATAAGAAACCCCAAGGCATTTTTTATCATTTATTTGATTATTTTTTTTTGGCTATCTTGAAATAAAGTTAAATTTCATTATGGTTAATTTTGGATGCTGAAAGATCCCACTGTGACCCGAATAACCAACGATGCAGCATGATGGCGATTGAGGCATAATTGGCAACATCCAACCAAACACCAAGGCCATTTTTGATTTTTTTTGTTGGGGCAACAATATGCTAGCAGCATCGTATTTGTTGTTGCAGAATCTGTTGTCCATTTATACACCTGATAAGGTTAATTTTTTAAATTTGTCTGTTTTTCCTTATTGCATCTCGAAGAATAGTTGAATGTTTTAAGAACAAAAAAGAATGCTTTTATCCTCATGGTAATCCTACTATCGATTGATTCGTAAAAACGATTTTAAATGGCTATCACTAGGTTTACTGTATATAATCATGATTAATAATGATCAGCTAAGTACACTTGTTAAAAAAGCTAGGGAAACAACCCCAAAAAAGAAGTTTACTCAATCAGCAGAAATAACGCTGGTGTTAAAGGATATTGACGTCAAAAAGGGATTTAGTTTAAACGAAATTGTGGTGTTGCCAAACCCCACAAAAGAAGGAGCATCATTGTGCGTTTTAGGGTCCGGAGATATGGGTTTGAGAGCTAAACGGGCAGGTGTTGAAACCGTATTAGAGCCCGATACAGTTGACAGACTAGGATCAAATAAAAGAGACGCAAGAAAAATAGTGCGTGCCCATGATTTTTTCCTCGCAGATGCAAGTTTAATGTCATCGGTAGGTCGTGCCTTGGGCCAATTTTTAGGGCCCAAAGGCAAAATGCCTACACCACTGCCATATGGTGCACCGATAGAAACCATAGCCACAAGGTTAAGATCATCTACTAGAATTCGTTCAAAAAATCAATTAAACATGTCAACCAAAATAGGTGACGAGGATCTAACTGATGAACAGATAGCAGCAAACGCCAGTGCAGTTATTTCAGCAGTGGAAAAAAGACTTCCTCAGGGTGACAAAAATCTCAGAAACACAATAATTAAGTTTACAATGGGAAAAGCCATCAAAATGAACCGTATAAACAAACAAGCCAAAAGTGAAAGTGCATGAGCCAAACAACAGCAACATCAGCAGAAGTACCTACCACAAATAAGCTAAATAGGACAAGTTATCCAGAAAAAAAGGTAAAACTATACGATAATCTGCAAGACTTGGCCAAGTTATATAATGTAATCGCACTCTCAAAAATGACAAAGGTTAGATCTGCACAATTGATGTCAATCAGGAAGAAATTCAGAAATGAAATCAAGATATTGACAATAAAGAACAAAGTAGCTCAAAGATCCTTTGAGAAAATCTTTGATGATGTGAAGGGATTGGAGTTCCTAAACCATGAGCTTGAAGGCCAATGCGCCTTAATGTTTACTAACATAAGCCCATTTAAACTAAATCTAACGTTTGATAAAAATAAAATATTTTTAGCCGCCAAAGGGGGCGATATTGCACCAAATGAACTTGTTATTCCCGCAGGAAACACTGGAATTAATCCAGGTCCAGTTTTATCCGAATTCAAAGAATCCAAAGTTCCAACAAAAATAGATCAGGGTACGATTTGGGTGTCAAAAGACACCGTCGTTGCAAAACTTGGAGATGTAATATCACAAAAATTAGCGGCTCTATTAAGTAAATTAGACATCAAGCCAATAGAAGCCGGTATTGCAGTTAATTTTGCAATTTCAGAAGGTTTGGAGTTTAAAGAAAAAGACCTTAAAATTGTTATTGAAGAATATATTGAAGATTTAGCAAGGTCATACCAAGAAGCTTTGGCATTATCAGTGGAAGCAGCTTACTTTAGCAAAGAAACAATGCCTCTAATTTTAGTAAAGGCAAAACAGCATGCCATCTCATTATCAAGTGAGTCAGGATACCTATCTCCAGATACTGTCGAATTGGTGATATCAAAAGCAAATTCAATTGCCATGAGTTTATCTCAACAGATAGATTCAAAGGGCTACAAAGTTAATAGTTAATTAACTTTCTTTTTTTAAACCATAAGTTCAGATATCACAATATATATACAATCGTGCTGCTGCAATAAAACACCATTTATCTGTAGGATAGGTTTTTCGGAATTTGATAAAAATATACAGTTAAAAGAAAAATTATAGTATTTGTTATTTTTTTTGTTGTTATTGTATAGTAAAATAAAGGAAAAAAATTAACCGAATAGTGAAGACAAACCTTCCAAGGCTTCTTCTTCTTTTTTCTCTTCTTTTTTCTCGTCTTCTTTCTCTGCAGCAGCTCCGGCATTTGAGGATGCGGGTGCAGCAGCTGGGGCAGCAGCAGCAGCAGCCATTGGTGCCGCTTTTAGCGCATCTTCGATATTTACTTCACTTATGGCAGCAACTAGTGATTTAACTTTAACATCATCAGGAGAGACTCCGGTAGCTTTAATTACATTTTTAACATTATCTTCATTAATGTCTTGCTTTAATTTATGCAATAGTAAAGCAGCATATACATATTCCATTATAAATGAAAATTTGGTTTTACCTTAATATAAAACTTTATAAAATTCTAGAACTTCTCGCTACTGCATAAACATGGTCTTTTAAATCAGGTGATATAAGGGAGTTCATCTTATTGATTATTACACCTCTTGCCTCCATTTTCTCCTCTTGTGTAGTGGAATTAAAAAAGCTGCTAAAAAGATCCGAAAAACTTTCTTTGATCCATCCATCCAAAACAAAATATCTATTTTCATTTATGGGGTAAAGTTTATCGTATTTCGAATCAACCCTATCGTTATAAATACCGGTATCGACCTTGTCTAAAATCAAAAATATGCAATTGTTTGGATCGGGATTGTCAAGTGCTTCTACTGGTTTGCCCTGGGCCTTACCAGATTTTATCCTTTCAATTAATCCAATTGGTCTAAAAAAAAATCCTTTAACATCATAGGTTTTACCGCTGTTTTCCGCCATAATTCTTCCAATAATTACAAGATTTGAGATTTCATCTCTTCTCACTGCAAAGACGAAGCCACCAGTGCGGATTTTCGATCCAAACATAATAAAAAAAGAATAAACTTATAATATATTATTTACTGAAATTCAAAATCTTAAATTCAGGCTTTAATATATTTTCTTTCTTATCTAAAATTATTGGAAATTACTCGATTACATTTATTAATGTAGCTAATAATTATAAAAATGAATAAAACTTGCAAAGATTTGATGAGTTAGATATGAAAATATTATCAGAATTAACAAAAGATGCAAGTATTTCAATTCCTCAATTGAGTAAAAAGTTAAACATTAACTCCTCTGTGTTATACAGCAGAATAAAGAGACTGGTGAAAAGGGAACTGATAAAAAAATTTACGGTCATCATTAATGAGTCTCACCTTGGAATTAACATTAAAGCTACGGTAGGAATCAACAGGGATCCAAAACTAAAGGAACCACTACACACAGAACTGCTAAAAATTCCTGAAGTTCGCTCTTTAATCGAGGTTACAGGCCGTTTTGACATAATATTAACAGTTTATGCAAGGACATTGGAGGAGTTGCACAAGGTGGTTATAGAGAGGATAGGAAAAATTGAAGGAATTCAAACTACCGAAACATTTGTGGAAATGCAAAGAACAGATAAAGAACCCACATACATGATTCAATCCAATACAAATGCCTTTTGAATCCTGCCCATGACCCAAAATTAAAATTAGAAATATTAAAATAATATTTAAAACTCTATTAAGATTAGAAATCATTTGTTATCTCTATCATCTCTGCCGAATACAATCCAAAGAAGAATAATGGAATACATTCAGACTTTAAAATTAGCCAAAAAAACAAGCAAAGATGACTATTTCACACATCTTAGGTTGGTATTGTTAGCAATTGGAGCTATTGGTGGAATTGGTTTTGTTTTCAAATTAGTGGGATCTTTCTTGGAATAAGTGGATTTTATCTTTAAATAAAAAAATGATTAACTTTGTAAATCAAATTATTTTTGAAGCATAAACGATTTAAAGGTTATTGGTTCATTTACAATATAAATAACATTGGAAAGTCATAAAAATGCAAAACAACCCCGTTGAGATAGACAATGAAAATAAAATCAAACTTAAACCCGAACTGATGGTAGAGGAAAAACTTTATCCTTTTATTCACGAAAACTCTGTATTTTTGTTTTTCAAAGACGAAAACGAACTGATTCATTGTTACGAGGTGTCGGATAAAGACACCAAGGACAAAATAATTAACAACCCTGATAAAATAATAGAAATTCTTGAAGGGGCTAACAAATAAGCAAAATACAAACACATATTCTTTACATATTAAAAAAATTTACAATAAAAAAACAAAACTGAAATATTATTATATGCTTATTTATGCATAATTATTAATGTCGAACGGTAAATACGAAACAGGTAATAGAAAAGGAAATGAGATTTTTATTGGTAAAAAACCACTAATGACATACGTAACTGCTACACTTGTCCAGTTAGCTAACGAACCAACAGTAGTGATCAAAGCACGAGGGAAAAGCATTACAAGAGCTGTTGATGTTGCTCAGATAATAGTTAAAAGAATGGACTCACTAGGATACCGAGTGGCAAGTGTAAAATTAGGATCGGATTTATTATCGAGTACAGAGGGAGAAAAACCTAGAAGTGTATCTACAATTGATGTATCGATTTCAAGATCAAAGTGATAAAAGATGATTTCAAAGGGCCTCAACCCAAAAAAATAAAACGTCAAAAATATTATTTTAATATTTAATAAAGGCTTTTTTAAATAGTATTTATGCAAACTAGACTAGGTTTTTTATTTTACAGTTATAGGTTTAGAATACCTTTTTTAATAGCCGTTCCAATTATCCTAATTCAACTTAACCAAATATCTATTACCGATAATAATCAAGAGGCTTTAGGGCTGTTTCATGACAAACAAAAACAAACCATGCTGTCATATGAAAACAGTGAATTTAAATTTAGAATCGATTATCCCGGTAACTGGGAAAGGTCGGTCAAGATAAATAATGAAATTTTGTTTGTCTCCCCAAAGGAAAAAGACGCGGTAAGCAATCCAGCAGGCTTGATAATAAAAGTTGTGCCACTTCAATCACAAAACGTTTCAGTAGGGGCCCTATCTAATGCATTAACAAATGAATTAAAAAAAGAGTATAAGGATTTCAAACTTGAGTCAACAGGTAATTTAGCGGTAGATGGAAAAAATGCAAAACAAATTATTTTTACTGCCACGGATAGCAAGTTTCAAAATAGAAAAGCATTACAAATAATCACAATGGATAAAACCAATGTATTTATTTTTACATACAAGGCATCCATAGACAAATACTCAAATTATGAGAACATAGTTAAAGAAATGATATCATCTTTCAAGTTTTTATCAAAGTAATTATCAAAATTGCTTGGCAGGACGATTTAGTCATCCTGCCAAGCATGTTCCCCTTCGGTTTGGTCGATGTAACTATAATTGTGGCATAACCCTATTTAAATGCTGTACCATCCTATAGGCCGTAAAGAATTAACAATAAATTGTGCATCAATTGTATAATATCAACCATACAATGCTAAAATGGCTAAATTGCCTCTTTAACATTCAGGCATTACCTTAATTTGATTGATATTTAAAATACATAGTAGCATATCAACATCAATAGTGAGCCAAACTTTCAGGGCACACAGCATTTAAAAACAAGATTTGGCACAAACCCGTTTTTGGAACCTACGCATTTCCGTTAGGTTTTAAAACAATCAAACACCCATAACATGGCAAAGACAATACCAATGCCATGATAAACTACAAAATGGCACTTTTAAAAAAACAAATTCATTGATTCAGTATTGTGTGCTATTATAACGATTTATAAAATATGTTAATATAACTATAATTACAAAGGAAATAACATTTCCTTTGTATGTCAAAAAGAAAAAAATTCACAAAATTAAAAAGGCCTGAAGCAATATTGACATTCTTAATTATAATTATAGGTGGCGTAATAGTTTATAATTTAATCATTTCCATCCCTACCAGAAACTATTCATTAGAAATCGATGCACTTAAAGATCCAGAATCACTGCTTGTAAATTCCAGAGTAGTTTTAAAAAATTCAGGTACACAGCCTTTGAACGATATAATTGTTGTTTACGATAACAATGTTAAATACAATGAAAAGATTAACAAAATCAAACCGGGAGAAACTATAATCCTTTCTCCACCCTCAGGCGCTTCATTGAATAATGTTAACATCAAAACCAAGGAAGGGATAGACATCAATAAAGAATTCCGAAGCCCCATAAAACTTCCGGGAATGATAGGCTCCTAATATGTTTTAAGTTGAATTAATCAAATAAAGGAAAAAATATTCTTTACCTTAGGTTCACACTATTTGCGGAGTGGATTTTTATGATCTTTTGTTGGTGGATATCTTTAACTAAAAGCGATCCATCGATATCCACATCAACTATTTCACCTTCAAATGCCTTTTCATCCACATTAAATGAATAAACTATATGGCTCCTTGACTCCATAATCCGTTTTATGTAATTATTTAAAATATTTTCATTGACAAAAGTGTCACTTTCAATCTTTGACAAATGATGGCTTAGATTGTTTAGCAATCTCGATAAAAAATGGGCATTTGAAATATCCGGTTTGTTTGCTTCGTCTTTGAGGGTTGTCATCTGGTAATGATTGTGATGTTTATTTTTTAGTTTGCTTTTTGTCAATCTCAGGTCATTGTTAGTATTTATCCCCAACCCGATAATTATTTTGTTTTTACCATTGTCAATGCATGTTTCAACATCTAACAATATTCCTGCGACCTTTTTACCGTTAACAAAAACATCATTTGGCCATTTAACCTTTGGTTTTAGATTAGTTTCCTTTTCTATTGTTTCGCAAATACAGATGGCCGCAATCATTACAAACAAAAATAAGTTTTCAAGTTTCAGGGTTGATTCTAAAAAAATGGATACCCATATGCCGCCTTTTGGTGAGGACCATAAATAACCTTTTCTCCCTTTGCCGCGACTCTGCGTATTGCAAATAACTACGGAAGGATTAATATTTTTCTTTCTTTTAATGATTTCAAATGCAAAGTCCTGTGTTGAGGGTATCTTATCGAAATAGTAAAAATCGTTAAAAACAAAATCGGGTGCAGTTAGATTGACAACCTCTGAAACAAAATTTATCTGGCATTTCTTTGACAAATAAAATTTCCACAAGGCTCAAAGATATAGTTTAACAATATTATTTAATATTGTTTGCTGTATTTGTTATGCTCAATATTGTTATTCCCAATACAATCGAAAAACCATAAAATCTAGAAAAGAGCACCGTTTTTTCCATAATTTTTTCATAATAGGGGTTAATTGACGGTTTGTAACACAAATAATGATAAAAATTGTGTAGTATGAGTATAGTCCAAGGCAGTAAAAAAACACTTGGAAAAACCAAATAAATATTGTTTATGATTAAATAGTAAAAGATCACAGTCAGCAAATAGACAGAAATAAAAATGCCCAAAACAAACGCAAATATTTTTGTTGGGGGTTGATTGTCTAAAAGAATCGCCAAGGTTTTTCTGCCTTTTTCTTTATCCGCTTTGACATCAGGAACTGAATTAATGTAGAGAACCAATGATGACAAAAGCCCAACTATAACCCCCACAAAAACCGCTTCCAATTCTATAGTGCCTGTTTGTACATAAAAGGCACCGATAACTATCAGCATGCCTTTGGCACCTACAAAAAGCTCGCCCAACCCCAAATTAACCAATTTGCTTGAGTACAAAATTATGGATAACGTTGCAAATCCAAGGGTCAAAGCGACAATATAACCCCTAATGTAAATAAAAGAGGCGCCGATTAACAGTCCTAATATTAAAAACAGTATTGCAGCACGGTAAACCTCATGCGGCTTTAGCAGGCCATTTGGAAGCACTCCCGTGCCTCCACTAAATTTGGTTTTTTGGGTAAGCAAATCAATTCCACGTTTAAAGTCCCAGTAATCATTAAATAAATCAACACTAGAATGGAGACAGAATATTCCAATATAGGTTAAAGTTGCATAAAGTAAATTGAAACCACCAGGTTGGTCCAAATAACTTAAAGCTAGCCCATTAGTAACAGCAATAGCTGAAGCCGCAAGGAACCTAAATCTGATGGCTCTAAGCCAAATATTTATTTTATGCGACATATTTTTTATTGATGCGTGTCATAAGGCTAAATTGTCCAATGGTTGTCAAATTTGATATTTATAATGTTCGCATTGATATGATTTATTTTTTATCCCAAACCAATGCAGTAACTATTTTTGGGAAGAATAAACAATGTGTTGGGTTTTAATGCATTATCTGGCAGATTTTTTGGATGTCCGTTTTTCAGTGCATGTTTGAGGATCCATCTCGCGGTAAAACATGACAAAAAGGGCACACAGATGTGTTATGTTAACAATACAATAATTGGATATTTTGTATGAAAACTAAAAATACTCATGGATAACGCTATTTTGGAAAATCATGCAGGTTAGCAATCTATAGCCGCCATTTAGTTTGGTATGCACACCCATATCATACCAATTTCCTTTTTTTCCAAGTTATGCTGGAAAACCTTACAGACTTTTTTTCTGACATAACAAATCCACAAATTATCACCATATCATGTTTGTATCCTTTGACCATTTTATTCAATGCCATAATACAATGTAATTTCTACATTAACACATCATAAAGACCAAGATTCATATAAAAAAATTCCAATTTTTAACTGGTTAGAATACATCTCTTTTTTTTAGCATGTAATGGATAAATACAGGATTATTTTCAGCACAATCTAAAAACTCTTAGGCATGATGTGTGGGACCACCAGGCAATAAAGATTTTTGATATAAAAATATTTTAGTTTGATGGTTATAGAAAGGCTCATAACTTCTATATGCCTATTATCCGTCTTTTGTAGCATGACATAAAAGATGCTGGCTTGATTTAAAACTTTTCAAGTTCAATTGTAAAATCTAGCGGGTTTAGTTCAATGCCACAGGATGAGCATTTATTTTTTGTATTCCTAAGTATTTCTTTGACTGGTTTGAGGGTAATCATATGTTTTATTTTACTTCCGCATTTATCACAATAGACCTCTATTACAGGGCACGACATCCCATTTTCAATGCGTTGATCTTTATAAATTAAGATATAGTTAATCATTTTTGACCACGATATAAAATAAAATAAGACAAAATAAAAATACCAAACTGCGTGTTATGTGAGAGTTAACTGGCCTAAGGGAAATAATAAATACCTAGCCAATTTTTTTTTATGTGTGCCTATAGACCCCGTTTGCGGAATTGAGTTGGATAAAGAACTAGCCACAACCTTTGAGTATCGCGATAAAACATTTTTCTTTTGTTGTGAGGGATGCAAAAGACTATTTGAAAAAAAACCCAAGAAATATTCAAAATAACAAATATTTTAAGACATAAAGGAACTGTTAAATCATAAATGAAAACAGCAATACTTGACAATAAAATTGTTAAAATAGTGAATGTTGATTTACCCAAAGTTAGTAAAAATGATGTATTAGTTAGAATGAAAACATGTGGCATTTGTGGATCTGACTTGGAAAAAATATTCGGTAACTACGGTATGAAATCATCTAAGATTGGTCATGAGCCGGCGGGGGAAATAATGGAAGTGGGAGAAAACATAAAGAATTTTAGGCCAGGGCAAAGGGTCTTCATTCATCATCACGTCCCTTGTTATTCCTGCCATTATTGCTATAATGATGATTTCACAATGTGTGAGAAATACCAAACAAGTAACATAGAACCCTCAGGGTTATCAGAATACATCCTTGTACCAGAATGGAACGTTTTAAGGGGAGGACTTGTGACACTTCCAGACAATGTTAATTTCAATCAGGCAGCCTTGATAGAA
>Ga0183260_10004779_pt1 | contig 10719 bp, 6 predicted proteins | sample AntDrymUQ4972206_2_FD_129768 | JGI IMG/M metagenome (GOLD analysis project Ga0183260, IMG submission 129768) | Polar desert sand microbial communities from Dry Valleys, Antarctica - metaG UQ497 (22.06) (version 2) (version 2) | ecosystem: Environmental > Terrestrial > Soil > Desert | place...
GCTCGGCATGAGCAGCCCGATGATCGGCAATCGTATGGAGGAGCGCACGGACCGGCCCGCACCGGGCAGCATGGCCGGCCCGCTGTACGTCGGGAGGAAGCTGCTCTATCCCAACCTGGGTACCCCGATCCGGCGGTCCGAGACGACGGAGCTGCCGTTCTATTTCACGGTCTACGGAAGCACCAGGGGAACCCAGGCGCATGCTGACCTGCTCAGGAGCGGGCAGACGCTGGCGGAGGCGCCGGTGACACTTCCCCCCTCAACGGAGTCGACGGTGCAGCACGTCGGGCGGCTGCCGGTCGGCGCCCTTCCCGCCGGCACGTACGAGCTGCGCATCCGCGTGACGAACGGAGGCCAGGAGGTCTCCAGAACCGCCTTCTTCACGCTCGTGGACTGAGCCCAGGAACCCCGAGCATTCTGCCGGACGGCCCCTGAACGGTAACCCCTGAACGGTAAACGGTACGCGCTGGACGCCGGAGCGCCCGGCGAGCGCCCTCGTGCACCGCGACTCCTGGTCACTCGTTCAAGCGCGTCAACTCCCAGACGTCCCATTGCCAGCTCGCAACGACCTCGCGCCGCAGATCTGAGCGGCTCGCCCTTGGGGGGTTGGAACTTGGGAATTGGGAATTGGGAATTGGCAGCTAGGGCTGCACTCCAGGCGTCTTGCTCCCGTTGACCCAGACATCAACCCATCCGCCGGTCGGCCGGTCCATGGAGAACTGACCCACGACGATGTCGATGTCGCCGTCGCCGTCGATGTCGCCGACGTCGAGAGACGCGTGGCGGGGGAAGCCGATGGCGAGCGAGTGGCGCACGAACGTACCGGGGCTTTTCTGCTCGAGCCACACGAGCGCCGCAAGCGTGCTTTCGTCCACGTCCGCGCCGCGGGCGAGGAGCGCCGACGCAACGACATCGAGGTCGCCGTCGCCGTCGATGTCAGCAGCCTTGATGCCGTGGACGCCCGGCATCGTGGCGAGCGTATGGGCACTGAACGGGTACTCCCCGCGGTTCTCCAGCAGCTGAATCCCGTGATACGGCTTCACAATCCCGTCGTCGAACGTATCCCCGTGCGCGAGCAGGACGTCCAGGTCGCCGTCCCCGTCGATGTCCACCAGATGAATGGCGGAGGAGCCCCAGTTCGGGTGCGGTGCAGCGTAGATGACCTGCTGCTCGAAGGTGAAATCACCCTTGTTGATGTAGGCGAGAACCGTCTCATGCTCCTGCGCGAGCAGCGTCACGAAGTCCATTCTGCCGTCGCTGTTGAGGTCGACAGGGATGATGTCGATCGCCCCAGGCCTGGGATCGATCACGTGGGTGGTGAAGTCGGGCGTCGCGGCCGCCTTGGACCGGTTCTCGAGGAGCGAGATGTTTCCGGTCTTCCGCCAGCCGAACGCCGCCACGGCCAGGTCGTTCCTGCCGTTGCCGTTGAAATCCGCGACCCGGACGTCGGCGACGCGCGGCCAGCCGTCGAGCCAGAATGCACTGAACTTCCCGTTGCCGACGGCCCGCAGCAGGATGACGGAGCCTTTGTTGTGATCGGACGGGAAGAACGCGCCCAGATCGGACACGATGAGGTCCCGCAGCCCGTCGCCGTCCAAGTCTGCGAACGTGACCCTGGCCGGGTGCGGCACGCTCGCCACAACTGAGAGTGCGGCCCCGGGCTGGTCGGGGCGCCCGGTGAAGACGACCCCCTGCCGCATGTCGGTGCCGAGCACGTCGAGCCTGCCGTCTCCATCGAAGTCCACCAGCTGCACGCTGGACACGGCCGGCGTGTCCGGCATGTCGGGCATCTGTAGGGAGTGGCGCTCGAAGCGCACGGGCGAGCTCGCCGGATCCGGCCACGGCTCGGGAGAGGCGAGACGCTCGGGCGCGCGGGCGGTATAGAACGGGAGCACCGCCTCCATGTCGGCTGGCAGCTCGACCTTGCGATAGGCGATGCCGGGTGGCCCCATTGGAGGCACGCGGCCTTCGCGGATGAACATCATCCGGACGAACTCGTCACGCCAGACGTCGCGCGGCAGAATCTCGGGGGGAGGATACGCATGGCACCCGCCGCAGACGGCTCGCGCCTGCGTCTCGTCCGCGCCAGCAGCCGCAGCCGAGACCTGGGCCTGGAGGGTGGACCCGCTGAGCATTGGGGACGTGTCCCGGCCGGCCACGAGGAGGCCGCCGCCGCTGGCGGCCACCAGCAGCCAGGCGGCCGTGCGGGCCACGGCCCGGCGCGCAGGAAGGGACATCAATCGATGCTAGCACGCGCATCGAGAGCCCGCCGGGCGCACTGTATCTGAGCCGCAGACCTGATCCGCGCGAACACGACAGGGCCAGCCGCATGTTGGCAAGCCGCGCCCGCCCCCCGGTAGAATTGGAAACACTTATGGTGCGTCCTATTTTCCGGGCTCCCACCCGCCGCGAGATCCTCCGGCTGTTGGGTGTCACCGGTCTCGGCACCGCGGCCGGCGTTTCGCCGTACCGTGGGGTCGCGCTGGCCGATGGCCCCATCTTCGAGGAAATCCCCCCCGCCGCCAGCGGCATCAACTGGGTGCACGAGAACGCGATGTCGCCGGATCGCTTTCTGCCCGAGACGATGGGCCCCGGTGTGGCGTTCGTGGACTACGACAACGACGGCTGGCCCGACCTGTTCATGGTGAACAGCGGCGCCGCCGACTTCTACAAGCCCGGCACGCCGCTCAAGAACGCGCTGTACAAGAACAACCGGGACGGCACGTTCACTGACGTCACGGACAAGGCTGGTGTTGCCGGCGGCAGTGAGTTCGGCATGGGCTGCGCCATCGCCGACTACGACAACGACGGCTACCCCGACATTCTTGTCACCGCGTACGGCCGTCCAACGCTGTACCACAACAACGGCAACGGCACGTTCACCGACGTCACCGCGAAGTCAGGTCTTGGAGCACCTGGATGGACCACGAGCGCCGTCTGGTTCGACTACGACAACGACGGCCGTCTCGACCTATTCCTGTGCAGCTTCGTCCAGTACTCCGCGAAAAGCGACGTCTTCTGCGGTGACAACAAGCTTGGCCGGCGCTTCTACTGCATCCCGCGTGTGTTCAAGCCCACACCCAGCCTGCTGTATCACAACAACGGCGACGGCACCTTCACCGAGATGGGCGCCGGCACCGACATTCAGCGTGCCTTGGGCAAGGCGCTCGGCGTTGTCGCCACCGACATCAACAACGACGGGCTGATGGACCTGTTCGTGGCAAACGACACGGTGCAGAACTTCCTGTTCGTGAATCGCGGCAAGGGGAAATGGGACGAGATCGGGCTTCCTGCCGAGGTCGCCTTCAGCGCCAACGGGACGCCACGCTCGGGGATGGGAGTTGACGCAGCGGACCTGGACGGAAACGGACGCCAGGACCTGTTCGTGGCGAACGTCGACCAGGAGATGTTTTCCCTCTACAAGAATCAGGGAAACGAGTACTTCTCCGATGTCGCGTCGTTCCACGGGATTTCCCAGGCGACCCGACTTCTGAGCGGCTGGGGACTCAAGTTCTTCGATTACGACAACGACGGCCTCATCGATCTGTTCCTGGCCAACGGCCATCCAGACGACATGATCGAGCAGTACTCGCAGCAGGTGCGCTACAAGGAACCACTGCTGCTGTTCCGGAACGAGGGAAGGAAGCTCGCGAACATGAGTCAGTCAGCCGGGCCCGTGTTCCAGAAATCGTTTCCGGCCCGGGGCCTTGCCGTCGGCGACTTCAACAACGACGGCCGGGTGGACGTGCTGATCGGCAACAATGGCGAGGCGTCGGTGCTGCTCAGGAACAACGCAGGCCAGGGCCACCATTGGGTGGGCCTCAAGCTCCAGGGAACCGACTGCAACCGGGACGCGGTTGGCGCCACGATCACCTGGTCCGTCAACGGAACCACCCGCAGCCGGTACAAGTCCAACGGCGGCAGCTACCTGTCTTCGCACGACATGCGCGAGGTGCTCGGGCTCGGGCCCTCAGCCAAGGCCGACTGGGTCGAGGTGAAGTGGCCGCAGCCGAGCGGACGTGTCGAGCGCTTCACGGACGTACCCGTCGATCGATACGTCACCATTGTCGAGGGCAAGGGGCGCATCGACACATGAACCATGCCCGGCCGCGCACCTTTGCGGGCCTCTTTTTCGTTACCCTCGCCACCCTCACCTATCAACTGCTCCTGACGCGGATCTTCAGCGTCACGATGTACTACCATTTCGCCTTCGTTGCCATCTCGGTGACGATGTTCGGGATGGCGGTGGGGGCTGTGGCCGTCTACTTGCGGCCGCAGCTGTTCAAGGCTGAACGGACCCTGCAGCACCTGGCCCTCGGCACGCTCGGCTTCACCCTCACCATCGTCGCCAGCTTCCTCGCCCACCTGTGGATCCCGTTTCTCCCCGAGCTGTCCCCCAGGGGGATCGCTTCGGTGATCGTGACTTACGTGGTGCTGTCGGTGCCGTTCACGTTCAGCGGGATCGTGGTGGCGCTCGCACTCACCCGCTTTCCACGCCAGGTGAGCGGCCTGTACGCCGCCGACCTTGGCGGAGCCGCGCTCGGCTGCGCCCTGCTCGGGCCTTTGCTGGGTGTGACCGACGCGCCGACGGCGGTCGTCGCCACCGCCGCATTCGCAGGGGCGGGAGCCCTGTTGTTTGCCGCAGACGTGGCCTCCCGACCGCTCTTGCGGACCTCCGCGGCGGTCACCGTAGGGCTGGCGCTCTTTGCCGTGGGGCACACAATTGCGGTGAACCGTGATGCCGCATGGCTCCGGCTGGTCTGGGTGAAGGGAGTGCACGAGGCCCCGCCGCTCGTCGAACGCTGGAACCCGTTCTCGCGGATCCGGATCATCGGCGACGCTGACGCGCCGGTGAAGCCCTCGGGGTGGGGCCTCAGCACGACGCTCCCTGCCGACCTGCGGACGCGGGAGCTTCATCTCGACATCGACTCGTACGCCGGCAGCGAGCTCACCGCGTTCGACGGAGACACGGCCGCGGTCGAGCACCTGAAGTACGACGTGACGAACATCGTGCACTACCTGCGCCCCCGGTCGCACGTTCTCGTGGTGGGTACCGGCGGCGGGCGCGACATTCTGTCGGCTCTGGCGTTCGATCAGCGGGCTGTCACCGGCGTGGAGATCAACCGCAACGTGCTCGGCCTGGTGAACGACCGCTTTGGAGCGTTCACCGGGCACCTGTCGCGCGATCCGCGGGTCACCTTCGTGAACGACGAGGCCCGCAGCTACATCGCACGGATGCGCGAGGAGGTGGACGTCATCCAGATTTCGCTGATCGATACCTGGGCGGCTACCGCGAGCGGCGCGTTCGTGCTCACCGAGAACTCCCTCTACACACTCGAGGCATGGCACACCTTCCTCGACCGCCTCTCCCCGCGAGGAATCCTTACCGTTTCGCGGTGGTACTACGCCGACCGTCCGGGCGAGGTCTACCGGATGGCGGCTCTGGCCTCGACAACGCTGTTGAGAATGGGGGTGCGCCGGCCGGGCGATCATTACGCGATCGTGCGCGCCAGGCCCGCCACGCAGCACGACAGCCCTGACGGCATCGGCACGATGCTGCTCTCACGGGCCCCGTTGTCCGACGCCGATCTGGACCTCCTGGAATCTGTCGCCGCGCGGCTGCAGTTCGAAGTGGTCCAGAGCCCGAGGGGATCGGCCGACGAGACGTTCGCCGCTATCGCAAGCGGCGAGGGGCTGCCCGAGGTCCTCGCCCGACATCCGCTGAACCTCGCGGCGCCGACCGACGACAGCCCGTTCTTCTTCCACATGCTCCGGCTGCGCGACGTCCTGAACACCGACCGCTGGGGCGATCAGGGCATCGTGGCGTTCAACATGAAGGCCGTTGGCGTGCTGGGCGTGCTGCTGATTACGGTGGTTCTCTTGACCGCCGCCTGTATCCTGCTCCCGCTGGCGCTGTCCCGCGGGCGAACGGACCTGGCCGGCGCGGGACCGCACCTCCTGTACTTCGCCGCGATCGGCTTCGGCTTCATGCTGATCGAGATCTCGCAGCTGCAGCGGCTCACGGTTTTCCTCGGGCACCCCTCGTACAGCCTCTCGGTCGTGCTCTTCTCACTTCTCGTATCGAGCGGTGTCGGCAGCCTGTCCACGGCCCGGATCGGGGCGGACGTGCTGGGACCCGCGCTGACGCGCCTGGGAATCACAATTGTCGTGCTTACCGCATTCGGGGTGCTGACGCCTGCCATCGTCCAGGCGTTCGAAGGGGCCTCCACGCCCGCCCGCATCCTGCTGTCCATCGGCATCCTGCTGCCCATCGGGTTCTGCATGGGCATGGCATTTCCTCTCGGCCTGCGAGTGGCACTGCAGACCTCGCCCGAGTTGACGCCGTGGCTCTGGGGCGTCAATGGCGCGACGTCCGTGTGCGCATCCGTCCTGGCCGTGGTCATCGCGATAGGCGCCGGCATCTCCGCCGCGTTCTGGACCGGCGCCGCCTGCTATGCGGTGTCGCTCGCCGCACTGGTGTGGCAGCTCCAGAGCCGGTCAGGGCACGCAGCCTCGCGATCGGTCCTCACTACCTCAGAACTCCAACTCCCGACTTCCAATTCCCAACTCCCAAGGGCCAATTCCCAAGTCTGAGCTGACAACTCCCAAGGGCCGTTTCCCAACTCGCAACTGCCAATGGGCCCGTGGTGTGAGCATTGGGCATTGGGCATTGGGCATTGGGAGTTGGAGGTTGGGAGTTGGGAATTGGGCCTGGGGCGAACTAGGATCTTCAAATGCTTCGTAGATCCCGATCGCGCTATCCACGTTCAGAAAAGCTGTTTGCCGCAGCCTCCCGCATCCTGCCAGGGGGTGTCGACAGCCCGGTGCGGGCGTTCAAGGCGGTTGGGGCCACGCCGCTCTTCGTGTCCCGCGGCCGGGGGGCAATCATCGAGGACGCGGACGGCCACAAGTACATCGATTTCGTCATGTCGTGGGGGCCGCTCATCCATGGGCATGCGCCAAAGGGACTGGTGAAGGCGCTCGCGGCGGCCGCGGCCAGGGGGACCAGCTTCGGCGCGCCGACGGAGCTCGAAACGCGGCTCGCGCAGCGCGTGGCGACGCTCATGCCCTCGATGGAGCGTGTGCGGTTCGTCAACTCGGGGACAGAAGCCCTGATGAGCGCGGCGCGGGTTGCGCGCGCCTTCACCGCCCGCGACAAGATCGTCAAGTTCGAAGGGTGCTACCACGGCCACGCGGATGCGTTCCTCGTCAAGGCGGGGTCGGGGGCCATGACGCTTGGCGTGCCGACGAGCCCGGGCGTGGCGGCAAGCGCCGCGCAGGACACGCTCGTGGCGCGGTACAACGATCTCGACTCGGTGGAACGGCTGCTGACGGCGAACCCCCGTGAGGTCGGGGCCATCTTCGTAGAGCCGATCGCCGGCAACATGGGAGTCGTTCCGCCTCGCGACGGATTTCTGGAAGGGCTGCGCCGCATCTGCACGCGGGACGGCATCCTGCTCGTCTTCGACGAAGTGATTTCCGGGTTTCGTGCGGCGGCCGGCGGGGCGCAGCAGGTGTTCGGCATCAAGCCCGATCTGACCTGCCTGGGCAAGATCATCGGTGGAGGTTTGCCGGTGGGTGCTTACGGTGGCAGGGCCGACATCATGGCGCTCGTCGCCCCGTCCGGCCCCGTCTATCAGGCAGGGACCCTGTCAGGAAACCCCCTCGCGATGACGGCCGGGCTCTGGTCGCTCGAGAATCTGTCGCCGCGCCTGTATCGGCACCTGGCGAAACTGGGCGCGCGGCTGGCCGGCGGGCTCGCCGACGCCGCCCGGGTCCACGGGGTTCCCCTGCAGGTCAACGCGTTCGGCTCCGTCGTCACGCCGTTCTTCACGAGCGAGCCGGTACGTGACTACGAGTCGGCCGCGGCTGCGGATACCGAGGCGTACGCCGCTTTTTTTCGAGGGATGCTGGAACGCGGGGTCTATCCCCCGCCGTCACAGTTCGAAGGCTGGTTCCTCTCGGGTGCGCACACCGAACGGGACATCGAGAAGACGCTGAAGGCCGCGAGGGATACGTTCAAGACCAGCCGGTGAACCGTGTGAGCGGTCCGCCGGCTGGCGTTTCCGCAGCGCCTGGGCTGGGCTAGTTGATCGCTGGCGGCGTGTCGAGCCGGACCCGGAGGATGGTGCCTGCCGGCAGCGTCACGTCGGTCCCTTCGGTCGCGGCGATGGTGCCACCGCCGCCGATCAGCACGCCGAGCAGCGCTCCACGCACGCCTCCCATGATCCCGCCGATGATGGCGCCCACACCGGCACCGGCGCCGATCCGTCCGGCCTCGCCGCGCATGCCCTCGCTCTCGAGCGCCTGCGTCACCGTTCCACGCATGGGATAGGTACGGCCGTTCACGGTGATCTGGTCGAAGGCGAGGGTGATCTGCCCTTTCCGATCGGTGCGCGTCGCGCGGTTCACCGAGCTGACCACGCCGCGGAGGACCGAGCCTGCCGGGATGAGCACATCGTTGCCGCGATACAGCTCGACGAGCGTGGTGGCTTCGAAGCGGTCTTCCACCTGCGCATTGTCGGAGCTGAGCTGGGACTGCAGGCGAACGTCGATCTCCTGCCCGACCGGGATCACGGAGCGGTTGCCGCTCTGGGTCCCGCTCTGAGCCGGCTGTCGTGACCTGTCCGTCTGGGTCGTCTGCTCTCCGTTGTAGACACCACCCGTGATGGCGCCCGAGCCGGCCCCTCCCGAACCGGTGCGCGGTGCGCTCGACGCGCCAGTCGTCGAACCGGCTGATGGCGCCGACCAGGCACCTTGCTGCGTGGACTCGCCGCGCGCACGCGCCCGCAGCTCCTGCAGCCTGTCACGCAGGTCGGAATACTCTGTTCGATTGACCGTGCCTTCTCTTCGGAGCTTCACCTTCAGGTAGATGACCTCCTCGCGGAGCTCGTCCAGATCCGACTCGAGTCGCGAGGCCAGCGATGCATCGCCGGAGCGCAGGCGGCTCAGTTCTGAACCGGCCTGGAACACCTGGTCCTGCAGGCGCTGAATGTCGTTCGAGCTGATGGTCTGTTGTGCCGCGGTTGAGATGCTCGCGATCGCCAGCAGTCCAGCCGCAACCGTCGCCCGTAGCCATGCCTGTGCAGTCATCGTTCTCTCCATCAAGTCTGCTTCCCGCTTCCTGCTTCCGCTTCCCGCTTCCCGCTGCCGGCTCCCGGCTCCCGGCTCCTGCTCTTGGGCTTCCTGCTGCCGGCTCTGATCCGGCCTTTCTGCTTACTCAGGCCCTCTAGTGCAAAAGGGACGCCCGGCAGAATTTACTGGCGATGCCTAAGTTCCGTGCCGGCTGACAGGAAGTAAGGGTCCCATTCTGTTCCAAAAAGAGGACACTGTCGAAGTAAATGGCTGGGGTGGGAGCATTGGAAAGGGAGAAGGAACAAGGGAGAAGGGAGAAGCGCAGCAGGAAGCGGGTAGCTGGTAGCAGCGGCAGGTAGCGGACGTTATGATCAGAGATCCATGCCCCTCCTGAAGCTTCACAGGACCGTCGGCGTTCGGGTTGGCAACGTCCAGGTCGGAGGGGGCGCTCCTGTCGTCGTGCAGTCGATGACGATGACCGACACGGCTGACGTTGCGGCGACGGCGCAGCAGTGTATCGAACTTGCCGAGGCCGGGTCAGAGATGGTGCGCGTGACCGTGAACGTGCCCCCCGCCGCGGCCGCTGTCCCCGAGATCAAGCGGCGGATGCTCGACGCTGGCGTGACCGCCCCGCTCATCGGCGACTTCCACTACAACGGCCACCTCCTGCTGACCAGGTACCCGGACTGCGCTCAGGCGCTCGACAAGTACAGGATCAACCCGGGGAATGTCGGGACCGGGCGCCGCCGCGACGAGCAGTTTGCCACGATCTGCAGCGTGGCACAGGACAACGGGAAGCCTGTCCGCATCGGCGTCAACGGAGGCTCACTGAATCAGGAGCTCGTCGTCGCAAAGATGCAGGAGAACACCGACCGCGACCTCGGGCTGACCTCCGAAGAGATCATCAACGAGTGCATGGTGCTGTCCGCCGTGCAGTCCACGGAGCTGGCGCTCGAATCCGGTCTTCGCAAGGACCAGATCATCATCTCGTGCAAGACCTCACGTCCGCGGGATCTGATCGCGGTCTACCGGGAACTCTCCCGGAGGACCGATCAACCCCTGCATCTCGGCCTCACGGAAGCGGGGATGGGGGCGAAGGGGCTCGTGTGGTCCGCCGCAGCCATGGGCGTCCTGCTCGAGGAAGGCATAGGCGACACCATCCGGATGTCGCTCACGCCCCGACCGGGCGGGGACCGCCGGGAAGAGGTCTACGCAGCGTGCGAACTGCTGCAGTCGCTCGGCCTGCGTGCGTTCTCACCGAGCGTCACAGCCTGCCCCGGGTGCGGGCGCACGACGAGCAGTACGTTCCAGGAGCTTGCCGAGCAGACGCAGGATTACATCCGGGAACGCATGCCGGAGTGGAAGAGGCAGTACGAAGGTGTAGAGGCCATGACCCTCGCGGTCATGGGCTGCGTCGTCAACGGGCCCGGTGAATCGAAGGCTGCCAACATAGGCATCAGCCTGCCTGGAACCGGAGAGTCACCCAACTGCCCCGTGTACATCGACGGCGAACACTACACGACGCTCCGTGGCACACACGACGAGCTGGCCGTCGCCTTCCGCGAGCTCGTCGACAGCTACATCGGCCGGCGGTATCCTCGGAAGGGCTGAAGCGACGCCCAACTCCCAACGCCCAACGCCCAA
>Ga0183260_10004780_pt1 | contig 10717 bp, 4 predicted proteins | sample AntDrymUQ4972206_2_FD_129768 | JGI IMG/M metagenome (GOLD analysis project Ga0183260, IMG submission 129768) | Polar desert sand microbial communities from Dry Valleys, Antarctica - metaG UQ497 (22.06) (version 2) (version 2) | ecosystem: Environmental > Terrestrial > Soil > Desert | place...
CTCGACGAGGCCGCCTTCTAGCCCCCACCCACCCCCACCTACCCCCACCCCCGACATCACCCACCCACCCCCACCCCCGACTTCACCCACCTAATCCACATCCGGATGGCCGTTTTCCGGCCCGACGAGGTGGATTAGGTGGGTGAAGTCGGGGCGGGGGGTACGGCGGAGACGGTCGCGCAAGATACGGCGTACATGGCAGAATCCACGGCGTAGGCAGCAACGGCGCTGGCTCGTCGCACCACCCCGCCGGGCTGCCTTTCGGCATTCCTGGGGGCCCGCAGCAACCGACCCGCAGGATGGCGCAGCACATGGCCCGCCCGACCTACCACCTCGACCCCGAGCGCGATGCGTGCGGGATCGGCTTCGTGGCCGACGCGCAGGGCCGCCGCTCGCACGCGATCGTGGCGACGGCGCTGGCGGCGCTCGGCCGGGTCGAGCACCGCGGTGCCATCCACGACGACCCGCAGGCCGGCGACGGCGCGGGGGTCATGCTGCCGATCGACGCGGCGTTCTTCGCCGCCCGGATGGAGCTCGGGCCCGAGGACGCCGAGCTGCTCGGTGTCGCGACGGCGTTCCTCCCGGCAGGCACCGAAGGCGGCGAGCCGGTGCAGGCGGCGGCGCGGCGCGCGCTGGAGGACGCCTGCCTGCACGAGGGCATCGGCGTCGCCGGGTGGCGCGTCGTGCCGGTCGACCCGAGCGCGCTCGGCGAGCACGCGCGCAAGCACGCGCCGCGCATCGAGCAGGCGATCCTGCTGCGCTCCACCAGCGTGGAAGTCGAAGAGGCGGAGCGGCGCGCCTTCCGGGCGCGCAAGCGGTTCGCCCGCACGGTGAGCGCTCGCGGCATCCCGGCGTACCTCGCGTCGATCGGCTTCCGCACGGTCACCTACAAGGCGCTGTGCGCGGCCGAGCAGCTCGGCGCGTTCTACGCCGACCTGACCGACCCGGAGCTGGTCGCACCGTTCACCGTCTTCCATCAGCGCTACTCGACCAACACGACACCGACGTGGAACCGGGCGCAGCCGTTCCGCTTCCTCTGCCACAACGGCGAGATCAACACCATCCAGGGCAACGTCAACTGGATGACCGCCCGCGAGGGGTCGCTTGGCACCGGTGACCTCATCGACGAGGAGCTGGTCCGCCCGGTCATCGAGCCGGACGGCTCGGACTCGGCGATGCTGGACAACGCGGTCGAGCTGCTAGTCCGGGGCGGTCGGGACATCCGACACGCGATGGCGATGCTGGTGCCCGAGGCGTGGGAGGACGCCGAGCACCTGCCCGGTCCGGTGCGCGACTTCTACGCCTATCACGCCGGGCTCACCGAGCCGTGGGACGGCCCGGCCGGCCTGGTGTTCAGCGATGGGCTGCGGGTCGGCGCGTGCCTCGACCGCAACGGCCTTCGACCGCTGCGGTACGCCGTCTGCGAGGACGGCCTCGTCGTCTGCTCGTCGGAGGCCGGTGTCGTGCCGCTCGACGGCCACGGCACGGTACGCCGCGGCCGGCTCGGGCCCGGGCAGATGCTCTGCGTCGACCCGGCGGAGGGCGTCCAGGAGGACGCGCAGATCAAGGCGTGGCTGGCGAAGCGCGGGCCGTACTCGGCCTGGATCTCCCGCGGGCTGCGCCGGCTGCCCGGCTGGGAGCCGGTCGCCGAGCCGGGGCCGGCGCTGCCGCTGCGGCAGGCGGCGTTCGGCTACACGCGCGAGGAGCTGACCGCGGTCCTGCGGTCGATGGCGAGCTCGGGCAAGGAGCCGGTGTCGTCGATGGGCGACGACACCGCGATGGCGGTCCTGTCCGGAACGCGGCGTCTGGTCTCGTCGTACCTCAAGCAGCGCTTCGCCCAGGTGACCAACCCGGCGATCGACCACCTCCGCGAGCGCGCGGTGATGTCGCTGCGCACCCGGCTCGGCATGCTCGAGCCGCTGCTGACCGAGCGGCCGGAGGCGGCGCGCGGCATCGAGCTCGACGGCTTCCTGCTCACCCCCGCCGGTCTGGCCGACCTGCTGGCCGGCGGCGAGGTCGTCGGCCGGTTCGCGCGACTGGACGCGACCTTCCCCGCCGTCGACGGGCCGGTCGGGCTCGAGAGCGCGCTGATCCGGCTGTCCTTCGCGGCGGAGGCCGCGGTGCTCGGCGGCGCCGAGCTGATCGTCATCGACGACAACGGCGTCACGCCGGACCGTGCCCCGGTGCCGATGCTGCTGGCTGCAGGCGCGGTGCACCAGCACCTCATCGCGTCGCAGCTGCGCTCGCTCGCCTCGATCGTGGTCGACAGCGGCGAGCCGCGCGAGGTGCACCAGTTCGCCACGCTGCTCGGGTACGGCGCCGAGGCGATCTGCCCGCGCGTCGCGCTGGAGACGGTCGCGGCGCTGGCCATCAAGAACGAGTCCTCGCCGGCCGAACAGCAGGACGCCTACCGGCGCGCCGTCGAGGACGGCGTCCTGAAGGTGATGTCGAAGATGGGCATCTCCTGCCTCGACTCCTACCGCGGCGCGCAGATCTTCGACGCCGTGGGCCTCGCCGCGGAGGTCGTGGGCCGGTGCTTCACGGGGACCGCATCGGTGATCGGCGGCATCGGCTTCCGCGAGATCGCCGAAGACGTGCTGGCCCGGCACGAGGCGGCGTACGCGGCGAAGCCGGTCCTCGACAACCCCGGCTTCGTCAAGTGGCGCCGCGGCGGGGAGTACCACGCGAACAACCCGGACGTGATCGCGCTGCTGCGCACCGTCGCGCAGCCCGATGCGCAGACGCCCGTGCCGGGCACGTCGAAGGACCTCCTCCTGGCGCCGGCCGGGCCGGTCCAGCCCTCGGGCGCCGAGGGCGACCATGCCGACGCGCTCGCCGCGGCCGCCGACATGGCGGCGGCGCACCAGCTGCACCGGGCGATCCGGACCGGCGACCGGGCGGCGTACGACCGGTTCGCCGCGATGGTGAACGACCGCCCGGCGACGTCGCCGCGCGACCTGCTCGAGCTGATCCCGTCCGCGGAGCCGCTGCCGATCGACGAGGTGGAGCCGGCGACGGAGATCGTGCGGCGCTTCTCGACCGGCGCGATGTCGCACGGCTCGATCGGTGCGGAGGCGCACGAGACGCTGGCCCGAGCGATGAACCTCATCGGCGGGATGAGCAACTGCGGGGAGGGCGGCGAGGACCCGGCCCGCTTCCGCGACGACCGCAACAGCCGGATCAAGCAGGTCGCGTCCGGCCGATTCGGGGTCACCCCGGAGTACGCGGCGTACGCCGACGAGCTGCAGATCAAGGTCGCCCAGGGGTCGAAGCCGGGCGAGGGCGGCCAGATCCCCGGCCACAAGGTCACCGAGGAGATCGCCCGGCTGCGGCACACGACCCCCGGCGTCGGGCTGATCTCCCCGCCGCCGCACCACGACATCTACTCGATCGAGGACCTGTCGCAGCTGATCTTCGACCTCAAGCAGGTCAACCCGCGAGCAGACGTCTCGGTCAAGCTGGTTGCCGCCAGCGGCGTCGGCACGATCGCGACCGGTGTGGCCAAGGCGTTCGCCGAGGTCGTGCACGTGTCCGGCGCCGACGGCGGGACCGGGGCGTCGGCGCTCGGCTCGATCAAGAACGCCGGCCTGCCGTGGGAGTTCGGCCTCGCGGAGACGCAGCAGGCGCTGATGGTCAACGGGCTCCGCTCGCGGATCCGGGTCCGCGTCGACGGCGGCTTCAAAACCGGGCGCGACGTCGTGCTCGCCGCGCTGCTCGGCGCGGACGAGTACTCGTTCGGCACGGCCGCGCTGCTGGCCGAGGGCTGCATCATGGTGCGCGCCTGTCACCGCAACACCTGCCCGGTCGGCATCGCGACGCAGGACCCGGCGCTGCGCGCGAAGTACGCCGGCACGCCGGAGCAGGTCGCGGCGTACCTCGTCTATGTCGCGGAGGAGGTGCGCTCCTACCTCGCCGCACTCGGGCTGCGCACCCTCGGCGATGCGATCGGGCGGACCGAGTCGCTGCGCCAGCGACGCACCGACGACGAGCGGGGCGAGCTGCTCGACCTTCGGCCGCTGCTCGCGGTCGCGGGAGACCGCGACGACCCGCGCAGCTTCGTCTCGACCCTGTCGGTGCAGCGTCAGCACAGCGAGCTCGGCGACCGGCTGCACGACGTCGCGCTGCCGGCGCTCGAGTCCGGTCAGCACCTACGGCTGGACTGGACGATCGCCAACGGGGACCGGTCCGTCGGCGCGCGCCTCGGCGGGGCGGTCGGCCACAGGTGGGGCGCCGAAGCACCGCCGGGGTCCGTCACCGTCGGGCTGCGCGGGACCGCCGGCCAGAGCTTCGGGGCGTTCCTCACCGACGGGGTCGCACTGCACCTCACCGGCGAAGCCAACGACTACCTCGGCAAGGCGATGGGCGGCGGCATCCTCTCGGTGCGCGCGCCGGAGGATGACGCGGGCGACCCTGTCCTCGCGGGCAACACGGTGCTGTACGGCGCGACCGGCGGCGAGATCTACCTCGCCGGCCGGGCCGGGGAGCGGTTCGCCGTCCGCAACTCCGGTGCCACAGCGGTCGTCGAGGGTGTTGGGGACCACGCCTGCGAGTACATGACCGGGGGCACCGTCGTGGTGCTGGGCCGCACCGGGCGCAACCTCGGCGCCGGGATGAGCGGCGGTACGGCGTACGTGTACGACGAGGACACGTCGTTCCCGGCCCGGGTCAACACCGGCATGGTGCGCGTCGACCGCGTGCCGCCGGCGCAGGGAGAGGCGCTGCGGGCGATCGTCGCCCGGCACGTGGCGCTCACCGGGTCGGCCCGCGGGGAGCAGCTGCTCGCCGAGTGGCCCGAGGCGCTGCGCCGGTTCTGGCGGGTGGCGCCGACTCCGCCGGTGGTCGAGGTCGACGCCGACGACGAGAAGGCCGAAGCCGCCGCCCGGTGAGCGCGCAGGCCCCGCGACCCGCTGAAGCTTCGGCTAGCACCCCGCGGATCTTGGACGCCGCAACACCCCCTCCCGCACGACAAACGGCAGGCGTTGTCCAAGATCCGCAGGGAAACGGGGTCGCCGTCACAGCCGGGTCCGGCCGAACTGAAGTTTCGGCTAGTCGACCTCGTCGGCGACCGAGAGCACGCACCACACCGACTTGCCGGACGGCCGGACGTCGACCCCCCAGCGGTCGGACAGGGCGTCGATGATGGCCAAGCCTCGACCGCCCTCGGCGTCGCCCGGCGGCATCTGCGTCCGATGCAGGTCGGGCGCGCGCGGGTCGTCGTCGTCGACCGTAAGGCGCACCCCATCGGTGGGCTCTACGGTCATCGTGAGCCGGACGTTCGTACTCGCGTGCTTGACGGCGTTCGTCAGCAGCTCGGACACGACCAGGGCGACCGCGTCGGCGAGCCGGTGGTGGCCGGCGCGGCGAAGCGACTTCACGACCTCGTGGCGTCCGGTCGGCACGCTGCTCGTCACAGCCGGCAGGTCGAGGACGCACTCCGCCGGTACGCCCGTCACGCGCACGGCGATGACCGCGACGTCGTCGCCGATCGGGCGGCTCGCCGACATGCGCGACAACACGTGGTCGCACAGCTCCTCGACGTCGGCCCGGTGCCCCAGGCACGCCTTCCGCAGCCGGGCCAGGCCGTCGTCCAGCGACTCGCCGCGCCGCTCGATCAGCCCGTCCGAGTAGAAGACGAGGGTCGAGCCGATCTCGACCCGCGCGTGCCCGGCCTCGAGCGGGCGCGATCCGCCCAGTCCGACGGGCAGTGTGCGGCCGCCCTCGAGGAACGTCGCGCTGCCGTCGGCTCCCAGGAGCAGCGGCGCGGGATGCCCGGCGCTGACGTATTCGACCTCGCCGCGAGCCGGGTCGAGAAGGGCGTAGACGAGCGTCGCGACGTACCCCTCGGTGGAGTCACCCACGGCCGCGACCAGCGTCTCAAGCCGGCGCAGCACCGAGCTGGGAGGGGGATCGAAGACGGCGTAGGCGCGCAGGGCAGCGCGGAGCTGGCCCATCGTCGCCGCGGCCTTGACGCCGTGCCCGACGACGTCGCCGAGCACCACGCCGACCCGCCCGTGCGACAACGGGATCGCGTCGTACCAGTCGCCGCCGACCTTGGCCCCCGCGGCGCCGGGCGAGTACCTCGTCGCGATCTCGAGCCCCGGGGGCGACGGGACGCTCTCGGGCAGCAGGCTGCGCTGCAGCGTCTCGGCGATCTGATGCTCGCGCTCGTAGCGGAGGTCGAGCTCGGCGACCAGCTCGTCGCGGCGCGCGACCTCGTCCCGGGCGGCGCACTCGAACACCTCGAGCAGCTGCTCGAGGGCGGCGACCTGCGAGCGGAGACGGTCTACCTCCGAGCCGTACGCCGTCACGCGGCAGGTCCCGATGGCTCGAAGGTGGCGCCGGAGACGGCCAGCACGCCCACCTTGACGCTCAGCGCGACCGTGCGGAACAGGTCGGCGGTCTCACGGGAGACGGGTGCGCGGGAGAAGAGGACGAGCGCGAACATGTCACCGGTCGGCAGCATTCCGCCGAAGCCGAGCGCCGAGCGCACGTCGTACGGCACGACGAAGTCGTCCTGGGCGGGGACGTAGGGGCTGCCGAGCGCGTCAGGAACGTGGAAGACGTTGTACTGCTTCTGGTCGAGATCAACGATGACGGCGGGGTCAGGCTCGATCAGCGCGCTGAGCTCGAGTCCGAGCTGGCTGATCAGCTGGGCGATCATCGGCGACCGGTCGACCGTCTCGGCGCTCGGCAACGGGATGCAGCAGTGCGACTGCGAGAGCCGACGGTCGTTCCAGGCCGGCTCAACGCCGACGGTCGCCAGCAGCGTCAGGCACGGCAGCTCCGACCAGGGCTGCTCGGTCAACGCGCCCCGCGCGAACTCCTGCAGCTCCTCCGGCAGCTCGGCGTACGCGAGCGTCTGGTAGTAGCGCACGAGGACGCACTCATGCACGCCGTCGCCGTCGACGAACGCGTCGAAGACCTCGCGCACGACGGCGTCTGCGGCTGCCTCGGTCGAGGTCGAGCCAACGGTGCATACCCGCAGCGCCGCGCTGAGCCGGATCATCTCCGGTAGGGCGAACGTGCGCAGAGAGGCGTCGGCCACCTGCCGAGGCTATCCGCTAGGTCGCGGACGTACCGACCCGGGTCGTACGACGTCGCCGGCGCGCGACGGCGGCGGCCGCGGCAGCGGGTGCGACCGCGGCCCACAGCAGCACCGTCGACACGCCGGTCGACGGCAACGGCGCCGGGCGGCCGGGCGCCGGTGCGGCCGGCGGCTTGGCCACGCGCGGCGGCACCACCGGCGCGGACAGGCCGGGGCCGCTGAGCTGCCGGACCGCGATGCCCAGGGCAGACGGCGCTTTGGTGCCGTCCTTCGTGTTGCAACCGGCCTCGGCCGTGCAGGTGTCCGTCGCGGTGGCCCAGATCTCGCCGGCCGGGGCGTACTCGACATCGAGGAAGTCGAACATCCCCGCACATCGGCCGGGGCCGCAGTTGCCGCGGTGAATCGGGTCGCTCACCGGCTGGGCGGTCGTCGACACGAACAGCGGCGAGTTGGTGTCGGCGTTGAGGGAGGTCATGACGTAGTAGTTCCACGGCCGCGACGTCACGTCGGCGTCCGGGTCGTTCCGGTCGACCTGCGTGCCGGGGAAGGAGATCGCGACCTGACCGGCCTTGCCGGCGTCGATCGTCGGGAAGTTGACCTCGAAGACGCCCGGCGGGGCCACGAGCGCCGGCGCCGACCATGTGTCGCCCCCATCCGTCGAGTGCGACAGCAGTGGCACCCGCTCCTCGGCGGTCCACCACAGGTAGTAGATGGTGCCCGCCTCGTCGACGTCGACCGACAGGTGAGTGCCGGCCGACGTGAACTTGTCGCTCACCTGGACGCGGCGCCAGGTCTGCGCCCCGTCCTCACTGATCGCGAGCCAGGGGAAACCGCAGTGACCCTTCGGCAGGTAGAGCCGGCCCTGGTTGTCAGTGATGATGTGGCCGTGCAGACTGCCGCAGATTCGGCTGCCCTTCACTGGCTCGATGAACGCCGGCTGCCCCGCCGGCAGCCAGGTCAGGCCGCCGTCCAGGCTGCGCCCGCAGGACGCGTCGGCGATGCGGTTGAAGCAGTAGTAGACGAAGTTCGGGTAGCTGCCGAGCGTCTGCATCCCCTCCGGCGGCGGACCGGTGACGACGGTTTGGTGGTCGTTGAGACCGGGCTGACCGCAGGCCACCGGGCTCTGCGTCCAGCTCTCCCCCTTGTCATCGCTGAACTGGAGGTAGTTGCAGGCCAGGTAGAGGTCGGGGGTGAACACGCGGCCAGTGACCTCGTCGAGGTAGACGTAAGGGTCCAGCGTCGTGGGTGGCACCGTCGTGAGGTCGGCCGGCAGCGTGAACTGCACCGTCGACCAGGTCTTCCCGCCGTCCTTCGACCGCTTGATCTCGGTGCGGGCCAGAGAGCGCGGCACGCCGAGGTTGGCGAGCGCGTCGAACGCACCCGCCGCCATGAACGCCACGCCGTCGGCGTCGATGCCGATCGTGGGCTCGGCCGCGTCGCGCTCGATCGAGTGCGCCTGGACCTCGAGCTGTGGGCCGCGGTAGAGCGCGGGGGTGTTCTGCTGGCGCTCGGTGACCGCGGCCGCCTTGAACACGACCTGGGACGGCGTGAGCCGGTCACCGTAGTGGACGCGAAGCACGGACGAGTCCGAGGTGGGCACCGGACGCACCTGCACGGTGACCGTGCGGTGCGTCCCGCCACCGACCTGGACGAGGGTTACGTTCCGCTCAGGTGTCGCACCGGCGTGTACGGCGGCCTCGGCGCGGCCGATCACCCGCTCCAGCTCGGTGCCGGCGTCGGCGATGACCGCGACCGCGACGACCTCGTCGTTGAGCGTGGCGGTGGGCGAGCTCCACCACCAGGTGAGCTCCAGCGTCCCGCGGAACGACGCGGGCGGTGCCGTCCAGCGCCAGGACGCGACCTGCGGGTCGCCGGCGCGGTCCTCGTTGCCGGCCGCAGACGTCGACTGCACCAGCGCATCCCCTTGCGGGGTCGCGGCGACCAGGGCCGCGTCGGGCGCGCGTCCGGCGAGGAACACCGCCGTGGCGGACGCCGCAGGGGGCGGCACGATCGGGCCACGGTACGGCGCCGCCTGGAAGGCCTGGTGCAGGCCCTTGACTGCGCCAGGTGGCGACGTCGGGGCGCCCTGCGCGGGTCCGGAGAGAGTCGCAAGTGCGGTGAGGCCGGCGAGACCAACGGCCATGGCGACGGGTCGACGAGCGCGCACAAGAACTCCAGGAGATGGGGTTTGCCCGTTGTCTTCGCCGGGTTTGTCAGTGGTCCTGCCCGCTACGTCCGGTTTCGACGCGCGCTCCGCTCCCCTTTCGTGATCCGGCCGCACCCCAGAACGGATCTTGGACGCCGCGCTGACAATCCGTGCGTGAGTCCGTCGCGAAGCGTCCAAGATCCCGCGCCGGGGGCTACCGCCGATCCGGGTCTTAGCTCCAGGCGAGGAACGTGGCCGGGTCGTGCAGCATCGCCGCGATGTCGGCGAGGAACTGCGACCCCAGCTGGCCGTCCACGATCCGGTGGTCGAACGACAGCGACAGCTGGGTCACCTGCCGGATCGCGATCTGCCCCTCGTGCACCCACGGCATGTCGCGGACCGCGCCGAAGCACAGGATCGCGGACTCACCCGGGTTGAGGATCGGGGTGCCGTTGTCGACGCCGAAAGTTCCCACGTTGGTGACGGTGATCGTGCCGCCCTGCATGTCCGCCGACGGCGTCCGGCCGTCGCGCGCGACCGACGTCAGCGTCCCGAGCGCACTCCCCAGCTCGGGGAGCGAAAGCTGATCGGCGTCCTTGATGTTCGGCACGATCAGCCCGCGCGGGGTCGCCGCCGCGATGCCGAGGTTGACGTAGTGCTTGAGCACGATCTCCTGTGCCGCCTCGTCCCACGACGAGTTGACCATCGGGTTGCGGCGTACGGCGACGAGCAGCGCCTTGACCACGAGCAGCAGCGGCGAGACCTTCTGACCGGCGAAGTCCGGGAGCGCGGCGAGTCGCTTGCGCATCGCCATCATCTCGGTGACGTCGACGGTGATGAACTCGGTGACGTGCGGCGCGGTGAACGCCGACTGCACCATCGCCGCGGCGGTCAGCTTGCGGACGCCCTTGACCGGGATGCGCTCCTCGCGCGGGCCGTCCAGGCTGCGACGCGGCGCCGGCGCACCGGCCGCCGCGGCGGCGTGCCCGTTGCTCGCTCCGCCGGCGGCGGCCTGCACGTCGTCGCGGGTGATGGAGCCCTGCGGGCCGGTGCCGGCGATCGAGGCAAGGCTCACGCCGAGGTCCTTGGCCAGCTTGCGCACCGGCGGCTTCGCCTTGACCGTCTCGGCGCTCGGGTGGGGTAGCGCGACCTCGCTTGCGTGCGCCGCCACCGTCGCGGCGGAGACCCGGGCCGGCGCGGTGACCGGCGCGGTCGGCGCGAGCGCGGCGTCCTTGCGCGGGCGGCGGGTCGACGTGGTCTCCTTGATGCCGTAGCCGACCAGCACCGCGGTGCGTCCGCTCGAGGTCTTACCGCCGATCTTTCCCTCCTCGATCTCGACCGCGTCGTCGTCGTCGACGACGTCCGACGACGGCGGCGTCGTACCGGACAGCTCGGCTTGCACCGCCTGCCGGGCACGGTCCTGCGAGACGTCCTCGGTCAGGTCGACCGGGCCTGAGCCGGGCTGCGTGTCCACCGAGATGATCGGGGCGCCGACGTCGACCGTCGTCCCCTCGGCGAAGTAGAGC
>Ga0183260_10004781_pt1 | contig 10717 bp, 10 predicted proteins | sample AntDrymUQ4972206_2_FD_129768 | JGI IMG/M metagenome (GOLD analysis project Ga0183260, IMG submission 129768) | Polar desert sand microbial communities from Dry Valleys, Antarctica - metaG UQ497 (22.06) (version 2) (version 2) | ecosystem: Environmental > Terrestrial > Soil > Desert | place...
CGAGTGGGTGGTGCCGCGCAGATCAAAGCGATGAAGCAGGTCGCAGGCCCCCTCAAGATCCAGCTGGCTCAGTATCGTGAGCTGGCGGCTTTCGCCCAGTTCGGGAGCGACCTGGACAAGGCTTCTCAGGACCAGCTTGCTCGAGGAGCGCGGCTGACCGAGCTGTTGAAGCAGCCTCAGTTCGCCCCGGTTCCAGTCGAGCGCCAAGTTGTGTCAGTTTTCGCAGGCATGGAGGGCTACCTCGATGATCTGCCCCTCGAAGACATCGGCAGATTCGATAAAGGACTACTGGATTACGTCGGCACCCGCGCTGCAGAGGTATACGAGCACTTCCGCACCAAGGGAGACATGCCCGATACCGTCGAGAAGCAACTGCGTCAGGCCATCGAGGACTACAAGCAGACGTTCCAGCCAACCCAGAAAAAGGATGCTCCCGATGCATCGCCCGATGTGAAGGACCTCGACGACGCGGTGACCGATCTGGTCGAGCACGCTGGGAACGCCTAACAGCGATGGCTGAAAAGGCAAGGGATATCAGGCGGCGCATCCGCACGATCGAATCTACGAAGAAGATCACGAATGCGATGCAATTGATCGCGGCCAGCCGAATCATCAAGGCGCAGGCGCGGACCGAGCGATCTCGTCCGTTCTCTAAGGCTGTTGGCGACATGATCGAGATGCTCGCCAGCGAATCCAGGTCCTCTCCACTGCTGGCCGAGCGCGAAGAGATCCGCAAAGTGGGGATCATCGTTGTCACGGGTGACCGTGGACTCGCGGGGGCCTATAACTCCAACGTCCTGCGTGAAGCGCAGCGGGCAGCTGAGAGAGAAAGAGGGCTCGGCCGCGAGGTTTCCGTCACATCTGTGGGACGCAAGGGGTACGCCTACTTCAAGTTCCGCAAGACTCCTTTGGCTGGCACGTTCACCGGTGTAGCCGACCGTCCCGCCTATGCGGATGCCAAGAAGATCGCGAGCGGAGTCATCGAAGAATTCACCTCAGGTGCCATCGACAAGGTTCTGATCGCGTACACCGATTTCATCTCAACCTCTCTGCAAAGAGCGCGCGTTGTTCAGATACTTCCCGTTCCTCAAGCAGAGGACAAACCCAAGAAGGAAGGGCCGACAGCGATCTTCGAGTTCGAGCCCGAGCCGGATGCCCTTCTGGACGCACTTCTTCCCCGCTACGTCGAGATGAAGGTGTACTCCGCCCTTCTGGAGTCGTCGACCTCAGAGCACGCTGCTCGCATGCGAGCCATGAAGAGTGCGACCGACAAGGCCGAGGACTTGATCAAGATCTTCCAGCTGAAAGCGAACAAGGCCAGACAGGCTGAGATCACAGGAGAGCTATCCGACATCGTTGGCGCCACCGAAGCGCTGAAAGTCTAGAAGGAGACAAACCACATGGCAGTCACGGAACAGATCAACCAAGGGGCAGTTGCCCAGTCCGAGGGCCGCATCGTCGCGGTCATCGGTCCCGTCATCGACGTCGAGTTCCCACCGAACGCCCTCCCCGATATCCACTACGCCCTAACGGTCGGAAGAACGGTTGGTGGCGAGACCCAGCAGATCGTGGCTGAGGTAGCGCAGCACATCGGCCACTCGACGGTGAGAGCCATCTGCATGGCGCCTGCCGAGGGTCTACAAAGAGGCGCCGTTGTCACCAACACCGGTGCACCTATCAGCGTTCCAGTCGGAGCCGCAACGCTCGGTCACGTGTTCAACGTCCTTGGACAGCCCCTTGACGTTCCCGAGTCAGCGCTGGACATCACCGAGCGCTGGGCCATCCACCGCGATGCTCCGGCGTTCGAGGACCTTGAATCTCAGACCCAGATCCTTCAGACCGGTATCAAGGTCATCGACCTGCTCGAGCCCTATGTCGCCGGTGGGAAGATCGGACTGCTCGGCGGAGCGGGGACCGGTAAGACCGTTCTGATCAAAGAGATGATTTACCGTATCGCGGCCGAGCACGGCGGTTACTCGGTGTTCGCCGGTGTAGGTGAGCGCACACGTGAGGGCAACGACCTTTGGCTAGAGATGAACGAGGCTGGCGAGGCTGTCATCAGCAAAGTGGCGATGGTCTTCGGACAGATGGACGAGCCTCCCGGCGTGCGGCTGCGCGTTGCACTTTCAGCTCTCACCATGGCCGAGTATTTCCGTGATGTCGAGCGCCGCGACGTGCTGGTGTTCATCGACAACATCTTCCGCTTCACGCAGGCAGGCTCGGAGGTTTCTACTCTGCTTGGACGCATGCCGTCCGCGGTGGGATACCAGCCGACCCTGTCGGACGAGATGGGCCAGATGCAGGAGCGCATCACTTCAACCAAGGGAAAGTCGATCACTTCGATCCAGGCGATCTATGTACCCGCGGACGACTACACAGATCCCGCTCCGCACTCCACGTTCGCGCACCTCGATGCCTTCACCGCCCTTTCCCGAGACATCTTCGCTCTCGGGATCTACCCGGCGGTCGATCCACTCGCGTCGTTCTCGCGGGTGCTCGATGCTAGATACGTCGGTGAGGAGCATTACCGCGTGGCCAACGAGATCAAAAGGATCCTTCAGCGCTACAAGGACCTTCAAGACATCATCGCAATCCTTGGGATCGACGAGCTCTCAGAGGCAGACAAGCTCGACGTTTTCCGTGCTCGCAAGATCCAGAGGTTCTTATCGCAGCCTTTCTACGTTGGCGAGGTCTACACCGGCATCCCCGGCCAGACCGTCCCCGTCGAAGAGTCGATCAGAGGCTTCAAGATGATCGCCGAGGGCGAGGTCGACCACATCCCCGAGCAGGCCTTCTACATGGTGGGCGGCATCGACCAGGTTCTGGAGAAGGCGAAGAAGCTGGAAGGCGACTCCTAGTGCCACTCGACGTAGAGCTGGTATCTGCCGAGGAGGACCTGTTCACCGGCGAAGCCGATTTCGTGAGTACAAAGACGGTTGAGGGGGACATCGGCATCCTGCCGGGCCACTCGCCGCTGCTGGCTCAGCTGGTGGAGTGCGAGGTGATGATCCGTACATCGGGGGGCGACCAGACGTGGCCGATCGCTGGAGGCTTCATGACCGTTAAGGACAACAAAGTGATCATCCTGGCGGAGGCAACTGGAGAACCAGAGCCTGAATAGGAGGAAGCCATCAAGAAGCCAGCGCTGAGCATCTTTTGGTTCGGGATCTACCTGGTGATCACGGGTATCGGCCTTGCAGCCGCGCCAAACTTGTTGCTGCGAACGCTCCGAATCGCTGAAACAGATGACCCCTGGATCCGAGTTCTTGGAGTGGTCATTTCTCTTCTCGGCTATTACTACATCACTGCTGCACGAGCCGATTCCATCAGCTTCTTCCGGGCGACCATTCGGGCGCGCCTCGTGGTACCTGTTGCTTTCACGATTTTGGTGGCTCTTCAGCTGGCTGACCCGCTCCTCATAGCCTTTGGACTAGTGGATGCCCTTGGCGCGGCGTGGACCTGGACGGCCCTGCGTACTGAGCGATGAACCTTCTCCTGGTGCGTCATGCACATGCCACGTGGAATGGCCGACAGTGGGCCAATGATTCCGAGCGACCCCTAACGGACCTCGGCACCAAGCAAGCTGAAGCCCTGGGGCAAGCGCTTGGACGAGTCGTTGGTCACGTAGACGTTTTGATGTCAACGCCTCTTACAAGGGCTCGACAAACGGCAGACATCATCGCCAGGGCAACAGGTTGGCCCAGTCCGCAGGTCCACGAGCCGGCTTTTTCCGGCTCCGATCACTCAGGTTGGGTCAAGACTTTGCTCGGTTCATTCCAAGGGCTCGACGTTCCAACGCTTGCCTATGTGGGACACGAGCCAACCCTCAGCGAACTGATCACTCTGCTTCTCGGGGGCCCTACTCAGAGCCTGATGGTAGAGATGAGGCCCGGGGGTGCGGCATCCCTCTCCTTCGAAGGGCCCCCCATCGAAGGAGAGGGATATCTCAACTGGCTCGTGCGCCCTGAACTTGTGATGGGGGCCCACTAGGCACGGACAGGGGAGCAGGGGCCTTACAATCCTTCGATGCAGATATTCCGGGTCGAGGGCGGCCGCAGGCTTTCGGGCACCGTGAAAGTCTCGGGAGCCAAGAACTCCGCCCTTAAGCTGATGGCAGCCTCCCTGCTTGCGCGCGGAGAAACGGTCCTCAGCAATGTCCCCCGGATAGCAGATGTGCAGACCATGGCCGATGTCCTTAGGCATCTGGGCGCCGAGGTTTCGTTCGAGGGCGAAGGGATGCGCATCGACACTTCGGGCGAGATCACGACCCACGCGCCCTACGAACTCGTTCGCAGGATGAGGGCTTCGATCAATGTCCTTGGCCCCCTCATCGGCCGTTTCGGACATGCCCGAGTCGCGATGCCGGGAGGCTGCAACATCGGAAGCCGAAACGTCGATATCCATCAAAGCGCCCTAGCTCAGCTCGGTGTCTCTTTCCACATGGACCATGGCGACCTGGAGGGCATAACCGACGGCCTCGTTGGCCGAAGGGTCATTCTCGACTTCCCCAGCCGGGGGGCCACAGAGAATCTCCTCACGGCGGCTGTTCTTGCCAAAGGAGTAACTGTTATAGAGAACGCTGCACGAGAGCCTGACATCACCGACCTCGTCAGGTTTCTCGTTGCGATGGGCGCCCGCATCGACGGAGCAGGATCTTCGACGATACGGATCGAAGGTGTATCCGAACTCGTCCCCGCGCATTACAGCGTTCCGTCCGATCCCATCGAAACGGGAACACTTGCCCTTGCTGTTGCGGCGACCGGCGGACGCGCAGAACTCATCGGAGCAAGAGCCAAGGACCTCGAGATATTCCTTGGGAAGCTGCGCCAGACCGGTGCCGGATGGCGAAGCACGCCAGACGGGATCGAGGTCACGATGAACCGGGCCCCGTTAGCAGTCGATTTCGCAACGCTTCCGTTCCCTGGCTTCCCGACCGATCTTCAGCCCCAGATGGTCGCCTATCTCGCCGCTGCTGAGGGCACCAGTATCGTCACCGAGAACGTCTTCGAGTCTCGCTTCCTGCATGTGCAAGAACTTATTCGGATGGGAGCCGATATCCGAACCGAGGGGCACCATGCTGTCGTTAGGGGGGTTCCCCGCCTTCAAGGGGCCCCCGTGCGCGCCTCCGATCTGAGGGCGGGCGCATGTCTCGTCATCGCCGCGCTCTCGGCCGAAGGGGTAACCGACATCCATGACATCCATCACCTGCAGAGGGGCTACGAAGGGCTGGACGCCAAGATCCGATCGCTTGGCGGGTCGATCGAACTGGCCTCTACCGGGCAGGCCATGGAGTGGACGAGGGTCTAGTAGTGGGCCACTAGCTCCGCGCCGATAGGATGCAGCGCATCCGATCGGAAGGATGATTCAAGCGAGCAGCAACCACAGTGACCCGGATCACATCCGGGCATCCGAGTGGATAGAGCGCGGTGGCGAAGATCCGTCCTGCGTCATCCTTGGTATCCCTTATTCCAGGCTCTCCATCTCGGGCGCACGCTGCGACCTGCTGCCGTATGCGGTTCGCAAAGCTCTTGCAAGTTTCTCCACCTTCGATGGGACGGCCGACCTCAGCGAGATGCAGGTCGTCGATCGTGGAGACCTGGATATCCCGGGAGGTAATGCCGAAGATGTTCTCGCTGGCATCGAGGAAGCTGTCAGATCGGTCGGTTCTCCGGCAGTTTTCTTGGGTGGCGACAATTCGATCACCTCAGCCGCCGTGATGGGAGCGATCGGCGAAGGCGCGGGGGTCATCACGCTCGATGCCCATCATGACCTGCGCAACTACGCTCGTGATGGCTACACCAACGGCTCACCGATGAGGGTTCTTCTGGACCGGGGGGTGAAGGGAAGGGATATCTGGCAGATAGGGATCGCTCCATTCGCCAATGCGAAGACTTATTCCGACTTTGCCCGGTCGTCGGGCATCAACGTCGTGACGGTTGAGGATGCTCGCGCCATAGGTCCGAGGGCGTGCGTCGCCCAAGCTCTCGATGCTCTTTCGGGATGCGAGGCGGTGTATGTCGACTTCGATATCGATGTCGTGGATAGAGCCCTGGTGCCGGCCGCCCCGGCGGCACTGCCCGGAGGACTTCACCCTAAGGACTTGATTCAGATCGCGCGGCTTTGTGGATCGAACCCTTTGGTCAGGTGCATCGACATCGTCGAGGTCGACCCAATGCGCGACGTCGTTGACTCGACAGTTAGATTGGCGGCGATGGTGCTCCTTTCGTTCCTATCTGGCCTGCGCTCTCGGGGACCGATAGTCGATGGCTGAGCTGACTCTCGATGGAGGTCCCCTTGCCATCGTGGACGTCGTGGCGGTGGCCCGAGATGGCGCTGAAGTGCATCTGTCTAGCGAAGCTGCTGCCCGGATGGATACAACCAGGCAGATCATCGAGGATGTCGTGGCCGATGGAGAAACCGTTTATGGCGTGACGACCGGATTCGGCGCCCTCGCCGGCGTCCGGGTGCCAGACGAAGACTTAGAGCAGTTGCAAAGATCGCTTTTGCGCAGTCACGCCAGCGGTGTTGGCCCGCCTCTTCCTGCTGAAGTTGTAAGGGCGATGATGCTGCTTAGGGCTCGCACCCTCGCTACCGGCTATTCGGGGGTGCGGCCCCTTCTCGCCACCAGGCTTCTGCGATTCCTCAATGCCAGGGTGCATCCGATCATCCCCGAACAGGGATCGGTCGGTGCAAGTGGAGATCTCGCGCAGCTCGCTCACCTGGCACTTCCCCTTATCGGAGAAGGGTGGGCAGACATCGCAGGCGACACCCTCGACGGCGCCGCCGCCCTTCAGTCGATGGGGCTCGAACCCTTGAGCCTTCGCCCCAAGGAAGGGCTGTCCCTGCTGAACGGCACCGAGGCGATGCTCGCGGTCGGGTGTCTGGCGCAGGCTGATGCCGAAAAGCTAGCCGTCGCGGCCGATGTGATCTCAGCGATGAGTTTGGAAGCAGTACTAGGTACCGACCGAACATTCGACCCGCGTCTTCACGAGATCCGTCCGCACCCGGGACAGCAGAAGTCAGCCGCCAACCTGCTGAGGATCCTTTCGGGCTCGAAGATCGTGTCTTCACATCGCGAGAGCGATCACGCGGTCCAAGATGCCTATTCGATGCGGTGTACCCCCCACGTGCATGGGGCAGCGCGCGACGTCATCTATTTCGCAAGGGGAGTGTTCGAGCGCGAGCTAGCGTCGGTGACCGACAATCCTGTGGTGCTCGCGGACACCCGGGAAGTCCTCTCGACCGGCAACTTCCACGGCGAGCCACTGGGCTTCGCACTCGACTTTCTTGCGAGCGCTCTCAGTGAGTTCGGGAGTATCTCCGAGCGGCGCACCGACAGGATGCTCGACCCTAACCATTCGTCGGGCCTTCCGGCGTTCCTCGCGCACGAACCCGGCCTCAATTCCGGATTCATGCTCTCTCAATACACCCAGGCGGCCCTCGTCGCTCAGAACCGCATCCTGTCCCACCCCGCAACGGTCGACACCATCCCGACATCGGGTTCGCAGGAAGATCATGTATCCATGGGTTGGAACGCCGCCCTCAAGCTGAGAAGTGTTGTGTTCAACGTTTCCCGCATCCTGGCCGTCGAGGCCCTCTGCGCGGCGCAGGCACTGGAGATGAGAGCTCCGCTGAGGCCCGCTGAAGCCACGGCAGCGGCGATCGATGCGATCAGGCAGATAGTGGCGCACCTCGACTCCGACCGTGTGCTTGGCCCCGAGATAGAGGCCGTTGCCGAAGAAGTTCTTCTTTCGGGCGTTCTCTCCGATCGAGTCGCCAGAGTGACCGGTGAACTCGCATGAGAGCCGCGCGGGGAAGCGAGCTTCGCTGCCGCTCTTGGCAAACTGAAGCCGCCCTTCGCTGTTTGGAGAACAACCTCGACCCCGAAGTAGCCGAGCGCCCCGATGATCTGGTCGTTTATGGGGGGACAGGCAAGGCAGCTCGCAACCACGAGTGCCTCACCGCGATCGTCGAGTCGCTACTGCGGCTCGAAAGCGATCAGACACTCCTTGTCCAATCGGGCAAACCGGTAGGCATCTTCACTACCCACGAGATGGCCCCGAGGGTCCTCATAGCGAACTCGCTACTGGTTCCAGCGTGGGCTAACTGGGATGAGTTTCGACGACTCGAGCAGCTTGGTCTGACGATGTATGGCCAGATGACGGCAGGGTCCTGGATCTACATCGGAACGCAAGGGATATTGCAGGGGACCTACCAGACATTCTCTGCCCTGGCTGAGAGGCGTTTCGGCGGGTCGCTCGCCGGAAAACTTGTTGTGACCGCGGGACTTGGTGGGATGGGAGGGGCCCAACCCCTGGCGATAACGATGAACGGTGGCGTAGCGCTTGTTGCAGAGGTTGATCCTTCTCGCATCCAGCGGCGTTTGGCAACGGGCTATGTTGACGAAGCAGCCGATTCGGTCGAGGCGGGGATAGCTGCCGCGCTCGAAGCCAAGGCCAAGAAGAGGGCCGTATCTATCGCTGTCCTGGCTAACGCCGCCGACCTCATCCCCAGTCTCAGCGCGCTCGGAGTGGAAGTCGATGTGGCGACCGACCAGACCTCAGCGCACGATCCGCTGAATGGGTACATCCCCAGGGGCTTCACCGTGGATGAGGCGGCAGACCTCAGATCAAAGGACCCGGATGCATATCTGAAACACGCGCGGACATCGATAGTTGCTCACGTAGAGGCGATGGTCGCGCTTCACCACGAGGGGGTCGAGGTGTTCGACTACGGCAACAATCTTCGAGGTGAAGCCAGGCAGGGCGGTTATGAAGACGCGTTCGCCTATCCCGGCTTCGTTCCCGCCTACATAAGGCCTCTGTTCGCAGAAGGCAAGGGACCGTTCCGATGGGTGGCGTTATCGGGTGATGCAGCTGACATCGCGGCTACCGACCGCGCGGTTATAGAAGAATTCCCAGATGATCCATCACTGCAGAAGTGGATGAAGTTGGCGCAGGACAAAGTTAAGTTCCAGGGCCTGCCAGCGCGCATCTGCTGGCTTGGTCTCGGGGAGCGGGGGCGCGCGGGGGCGCGTTTCAACGACATGGTTGCGTCAGGCAAGGTCAGCGCCCCCATCGTCATCGGCAGAGATCATCTCGATTCGGGTTCGGTTGCCTCGCCTTACCGAGAGACAGAGTCGATGCTCGACGGATCCGATGCGATAGCAGACTGGCCGATCCTGAATGCGATGCTGAACGTGGCGAGCGGAGCTTCGTGGGTGGCGGTCCATCACGGGGGAGGCGTGGGGATGGGCAACTCGATACATGCGGGGGCCCAAGTTGTCTGCGACGGCTCGTTGGACGCAGCCAGAAGGATCGAACTCGTCCTTACTAACGATCCCGCCACCGGAGTTGCGAGGCATGCCGATGCCGGTTACACGAAGGCGATCGAGACTGCCGAGCGCAACTCGCTCGATATCCCCATGCAACCCCGCGCGGCAGACTGAACCTGTGGTGCGAGCAGACTTCCTTCTAACCGGCGCTTCGCAGATCGTCACCTGCTCCGAGATCGGGCAGGACGCATTGGGCGTTGTGACAAAGGGGACACTTGCAGCTGCGGGTGGTGAAGTCGTCTGGGTCGGCGACCAGAGCCAACTGGCATCAGCAGTGGAACTCGACGAAGACGCGACGGTAGTTGATGCCCTCGGCAAGGCCGTGGTTCCCGGGTTCGTAGATGCTCATACCCACCTGGTGTTCGCGGGGCAGCGGCGCGAAGAGTTTGCCGAGCGAGCCGCAGGACGAAGTTACTCAGCCGGCGGCATCCTCGACACGGTTAGCGCCACACGGGCGGCATCCACCGATGAGTTGTTGTCCCTGGCCCGCGCCCGCGCCGACGCGATGCTTCGCCACGGAACCACCACGGCAGAGGCCAAGACCGGTTACGCGCTGGACCTCGAAGGTGAACTGCGACTGCTGTCGGTTTTGACGACATTGAACGATTCGCATCCACTGGACCTCGAGATCACTTTCCTTCCAGCCCATGCCCTCCCTGAAGAGTTCGAAGGCAGACCAGACGATTTCATCGACGAGGTCGTGGGATGGATGCCGTCAGCCAAAGGTCTTGCTCGGTGGTGCGACGTCTTCTGCGACATCGGCGCTTTCGATGCGGATCAGTCGGCCAAAGTTCTGGACGCGGGAAAGCGTGCGGGCCTTGGGGTCCGCATCCATGCCAACGAACTTGCGAGCAGTGGGGGAGCAGGCCTCGCTGCACGGATGGGGGCCGCATCGGCCGATCACCTCCTGTATCTATCTGGTGCCGAGGCGTCGTCTCTTGCGATGGCGGGGACCGTCGGGGTCGTTTGTCCGGTGACCGCTCTTGGCCTTGGCAGGTTCCCCGATGTTCCTTTGATGAAAGCGAACGGGATGACCGTGGCTCTTGCCAGCGACTTCAATCCTGGCACTGCTTACAGCGAGAACATTCAGTTCGCGATCGCGATCGCAACAAGGGCCATGGGGATAGGGCCATCGGAGGCCCTTTTCGCGGCTACCAAAGGTGCAGCGGATTCACTCCGAAGAAGCGACATCGGTCGGCTGGTTCCAGGAGCCAAGGCTGACATGGTGGTCCTGGCCGCTGAAGATTTCAGGGACCTTGGTTACCACGCAGGCGTGAATCTGGCCGAGGTGGTCATCAAGGGTGGAAGCATCTACTGCTTGTAGGCCGCGGCGTCCTACAATGAAGAGGTGGAAGAGGCAGTCCGCCAGACCCTCGAGGAGAA
>Ga0183260_10004782_pt1 | contig 10716 bp, 8 predicted proteins | sample AntDrymUQ4972206_2_FD_129768 | JGI IMG/M metagenome (GOLD analysis project Ga0183260, IMG submission 129768) | Polar desert sand microbial communities from Dry Valleys, Antarctica - metaG UQ497 (22.06) (version 2) (version 2) | ecosystem: Environmental > Terrestrial > Soil > Desert | place...
CTCAACACGGCGCTGCTCACGGCCACCGCCGACGCCGCCGGCAGCTATCACCGTGCGCTCGGGTCGCCGGTCGACGAGCTGAGGGCGTCGATGGTCATCAGCACCCGTGGCGACGGGTCGGGCGCGAACGCCTTCACCCTCGCCCGCCTCATCGTGCCGACGGCGGAGATGTCGCCCGCGGAGCGCTTCGAGCGGATCACGGCGGCGACGACCCGCGCGAAGGAGGGTTCGGCGAGCGCGTCGGTCGAGACACTCGCCGTCGTCGCGTCGGCCCTCCCGACGTCGCTCGTCACCCGCCTCGTGCGCCAGCAGGCCCAGACGGTCGACTTCGCCACCTCGAACGTGCGAGGTGCGCCCGTCCCGACGTACATCGCAGGGGCGAAGGTGCTGCAGAACTTCCCCATCGGTCCGCTCACGGGCGTGGCGTTCAACCTGACGCTGCTGTCCTACATGGATTCGATGGACATGGGCGTCAACATCGACACCGCAGCGATCGCCCACCCGTCGAAGCTGCGCACACACCTCAACGACGCATTCGCGCGACTGCGCGACGGCTGAAGGTCGTTCGAGGCGCTCAGACCGGCGTAGGGGCGGCGTCGTCGAGTGCGACCTCGACGACATCTGGCGACTTCGGCGTCGTCAGCGCGGTGCGCACGTCGAGCAGCAGATCGGCCACCTCATTCGAGGAAATGAGCTCGCGTGACAGCATCTTGCCCAGCGCGTGGTCGATCACCGTCAGGGCTTCGGTGATGATCGCGGGGTCCGTTGTGTCGATCTGCTCGGTCATCGACCTTCACCGTACCCGCGAACGGGCGCCGCCGGACCTCATCGCGCGTGACGGGTCGCACGTACGATCCGGGCCATGGAACTCTCAGGTCGGACGACCCTGATCACGGGCGGTGGACGAGGGATCGGCGCAGCACTGGCGAGACGGTTCCACTCGGCGGGCGCGACCGTGGTCGTCGCCGACCTGGCGGGTGCGAAGGACGTCGCCGCCGAGCTCGACGGGGCCATCGGTCTCACGGCCGACGTGTCGACGCAGGCGGGCAACGTGGCGATGATCGAGGAGGCGCGCGATGCTGTCGGCCCGATCGACCTCTTCTTCGCCAACGCCGGCATCGGCGATGGCAAGCTCCTCGACGACACGGACGAGGCGACGTGGGAGCGCGTGTTCGCGATCAACATCCACGCCCACCGCTGGGCGGCCGCTGCACTGCTGCCGGAGTGGCTCGAGCGTGGCGACGGGTACTTCTGCTCCACAGCGTCCGCCGCCGGTCTGTTGGTGCAGATCGGCTCGGCGCCGTACACGCTCACGAAGCGGGCCGCCGTCGCGTTCGCCGAGTGGTTGTCGGTGACGTACGGCGACCGCGGCGTCAAGGTGAGCTGCCTGTGCCCCCAGGGCGTTCGCACGGCGATGCTCGAGGCGGCGACGGACGGTCCGAGTGGTGCCGACGTCGTGAAGGCGGCGGGCGAGGTGCTGGAGCCCGAGCAGGTCGCCGATGTGGTCGCCGACGCCATCGGCACCGAGCGCTTCCTGATCCTCCCGCATCCCGAGGTGCAGAAGTACCTCGAGCTCAAGACGTCGCAGCCGGACCGCTGGTTGTCGGGGATGCGCCGCCTGCAGTCGAGCATCCTCGGGCCGCGAACCGCCCCCTGAACCCGTCTGACCCCACGGATATGGTGCGGGTCATGACGCAACGCAGCGACGACTCCGACACCGCCACCCGCCACTCGGCCATCGCCACTCGGCTCCTCGACGGTCGCACATGGGTCAGCGCACCGGTCGTCGCGCCCGACGGCTCGCAGACGGCGTTCGTCGTGTCGACGATCGATCTCGAGGCCAACACGACCGTCAAGCGGATCTGGCTCGAACGCTCCGACGGCACCGTTGCCCCCCTCACCGCGGGTCCCGACGACGGCTCGCCGAGGTTCTCGCCCGACGGCCGGGCGCTCGCCTTCACGTCGAAGCGGTCGGAGAAGAAGGGCGAGACGACGCTGCACGTGCTGCCGGTCGACGGGCCCGGCGAGGTGCGCACCGTCTGCGCGATGCCTGACGGGGTGAGTGAGGTGCGCTGGTCACCCGACGGATCGTGGCTGGCGTTCACGAGCAGGACACAGGACGAGCGCTACGAGGAGGACGACGACAGTTCGCGCTCGCCGCGCAAGGTCGAGCGATTCTTCTCCCGCCTCAACGGCGAGAACTGGGTGTTCGACCGACCCCAGCACGTGTACGTCGTGTCGTCCTCCGGGTCTGGCACGCCGCGCAACCTCACACCGGGCGAGTTCCAGCACAGCGGCATCTCCTGGCTCCCCGACTCGTCAGCCGTCGTCACGTCGGGCGCCCGGCACGACACGTGGGATCTCGACCTCGCCACCGACCTCTTCCTCGTCACCCTCGACGGCGAGATCACCGAGATCACCCACCAGACGGGCCGCTACGAATCGCCGGTCGTGTCGCCCGACGGCACCAAGGTCGCGTTCGTCGGCGAGCGTCACCTCGACCTCGATCCCCAGAACGCCCACGTCGGCGTCGTCGACCTGCCCGCCGGGGGCGGGCCGCGCTGGATCAGCGACGCGCTCGACCGCACGTTCTGGACGATGTCGTGCACGCAGGCGCCGGTCTGGCAGGACGACGACACGGTGCTCGCCGTCGCCGAAGATCGCGGCGAGACCCACCTCTACCGTGTGCGTGCCGACGGCGGCGCGACGCCAGAGGCGCTCACCAAGGGTCCCATGACAGTGCAGGGCTACGACACGGCTGGTGGTACGACACGCGTCGCGACCGCCGCCGTCGACCATCCCGGCGAGCTCGCCGCGCTCGAAGGCGACATCACGTCGCTGACGACACGTGCCAACGGATGGGAGCGGTTCGCCGTGCCGACGACCGACGGCGCGAACGAGATCGACGCCTGGATCATGCGGCCCGTGGACTTCGACGAGAACGAGACGTACCCGGTGCTGCTCAACGTGCATGGCGGACCGCACACGCAGTACGGCGAGACGTTCTTCGACGAGGCGCAGATGCAGGCCGCCGCCGGCTTCGTGGTCCTGATGTCGAACCCTCGCGGCGGCAGCGGGCGCGAGGAGGCATGGGGCCAGGCGATCATGGGCGAGCGTCATCCCGTCCGTCCCGGCACCGGCTGGGGATCGGTCGACGTTGACGACGTGCTCGCTGTGCTCGACCACGCCCTCGCCACGTACTCGTTCTGCGACGGCGACCGGGTCGGCATGCTCGGTGGGAGCTACGGCGGCTACATGGCGACGTGGCTGGCGAGCCACCACGGCGACCGGTTCAAGGGCATCTGCTCGGAGCGGGCGGCGAGCAACCTCGTGTCGATGGAGTGGTGCAGCGACATCGCCACGGCGTTCAAGGGTGTCCACGGCATGACGTTCGTCGACGACGACGACGCCTACCGCAGCATCTCGCCGTCGGCGTACGCCAAGGACATCCACGTGCCGATGTTGATCCTGCACTCCGAGGAGGACTGGCGCTGCCCCATCGGCCAGGCAGAGGAGCTGTGGGTGACGTTGCGGTTGCTGCAGCGCGACGTGACCTTCTACCGATTCCCCGGTGAGAACCACGAGCTGTCACGGTCGGGTTCGCCCGTGCACCGTCGCCAGCGTGCCGAGATCATCCTCGACTGGTTCAGCGACAAGCTCGCACCGTCGGCGTCCACCGGCAACGGTTGACCCACGACATGGAACACCGCCACCTCGCCAGCATCGACGTCCCTGTCATCGGGATGGGGACGTCCAACACGTTCGACGTGGCCGACGTCGACGCCACCCGCCAGCAGATCATCGACATCGCGCTCGACGCCGGCGCGGTGTTCGTCGACTCGTCGCCGATGTACGGCAACGCCGAACGGATCCTCGGCGCGACGCTCGCCCGGCGACGCAACGACGCGATCGTCGCGACCAAGGTGTGGACGTCCGACGACGAGGAGGCGACGCGACAGATCGACGCCTCACTGGAGTTCTTCGGCGGCCATGTCGAGGTCTTCCAGATCCACAACCTCGTCGAGTGGTCGACGCGGCTCGAACAGCTCGAACGACGTCGTGACGACGGCACTATCACGCTGATCGGTGCGACGCACTGGAGGTCCGACGCCTACGGCGAGCTGGAGCAGGTGATGAGGACCGGCCGCATCGACGCCATCCAGGTGCCCTACAACCCTCACGAGCGCGAGGTCGAGGAACGCATCTTCCCGCTCGCCACCGATCTCGGCATCGGCGTGATCCTGATGCGACCGTTCGCCGCCGGCGACCTCGTCACCCGGACACCGTCCGACGAGGACCTCGCACCGCTGGCGCCGTTCGGTGTGGCGTCATGGTCGCAGGCGCTGCTCAAGTACGGGCTCAGCCACCCGGCGACGACCGTCAGCATCCCCGCCACGTCACGGCCCGAGCGGATGGCCGACAACGCCGCAGCGGGCGACGCACCGTGGTTCGGCGCTGAGGAGAAGGAGCTCGTCGAGCGGTTGGCCCGCTGAGCGCTCCAACCCGCCGTTCGCCACCGCACGGCGCCCGTCGACGGCCACCGTTCCTAGAGTTGCGGCCATGGACGTCGATGCCGTGCACGCGGTTGCGAGCGAGCTACGTGGTCAGCTCGCCGTCGCGCCGCTGTCGCTCGATCTGCCCGGCGTCGATCGGGCACGAACCATCGCCGCCGACGGCGTCCGCCAGCTCGACGACTACGTCCTCCCCCGGTTGGCGAACCTCGACGCGCCGGCCCTCGCCGTGGTCGGCGGCTCCACGGGGGCGGGAAAGTCGACGCTCGTCAACAGCCTGCTGCGTTCGAATGTGACTCGGCCCGGCGTACTACGCCCCACGACTCGGGCACCGGTGCTGGTGTGCCGGCCAGAGGACATCGGCTGGTTCGACGACCATCGCGTGCTACCGGGCCTCTCCCGAGTGTCGGGCGAAGCGCACGGCACCGCCGAGATCTCACTGGCGACGTCGCCGGCGCTCCCACCCAGACTCGCCCTCGTCGACGCACCCGACATCGACTCCGTCGTCGACTCCAACCGGGCGATGGCGTCGCAACTGCTCGACGCCGCCGACCTGTGGGTGTTCGTCACGACTGCTGCCCGCTACGCCGACGCCGTGCCGTGGGAGTTCCTGCAGCGCGCCGCACGACGAGGCGTCGTGCTCGGCATCGTCGTCAACCGTCTTCCCCCGGCCGCCGGTGAGGTCGTTGACCACCTCCGCGAGATGCTCGCCGAACACGGCCTCGACGGCACGCCTGTGTTCGCCGTCGACGAGCAGCCATTGACCGACGAGTGGATCGCCGACGACGCCGTTCGCCCGCTGCGCACCTGGCTCGGTGCGCTCGTCGACGACCAGGCGTCGCGTGCCGAGATCGTGCGCCGCACGCTGACGGGGACCGTCGCCGACCTGGCCGTCCGCGCAGACTCCGTGGCGGCCGCCGTCGAGTCGCAGCACGAAGCACTCGCCCACCTCGGCACGATCGCCCACGAGACGTTCGATGCCGCTCACGAGCGCCTGATCGCCGAGGTCGGCGAGGGCGCCGTGATGCGCGGCGAGGTGCTCGCCCGCTGGCAGGACGTCGTCGGCACCGGAGAGTTGCTGCGCCAGCTGCAGTCGACGATCGGGCGGTGGCGCGACCGGGTGGCGTCGGCACTGACGGGCCGGACGACGGGCACCGAACGGTTGCAGGAGGCGATCGAGCACAGCGTCGACGTGCTCGTGCGCGCCCACGCCGCCACCGCCGCCGAGCGCGTCGCCGCCTCCTGGCGAGCTCATCCTGCCGGCGCCGCACTCGCCGCGGCGGCGCCCGAGCCGCTCGACCGGCCCTCGCCGCAGCTTTCCGAACGCACCGAGCGACTCGTGCGCGACTGGCAGGGCTCGTTGCTGGAGATGCTCCGCGTCGAGGGTGCCTCGAAGCGCACGACGGCCAAGGCGCTCTCGTACGGCGTCAACGGCGTCGGCCTCGTGGCGATGGTGGGCGTCTTCGCCCAGACGGGCGGTCTGACCGGCGCCGAGGTGGCCATCGCCGGCGGCACCAGCGTCGCCGGCCAGAAGGTGCTCGAGGCCGTGCTCGGCGATCAGGCGGTGCGTAGCCTCAGCATTCGCGCCCGCGGCGACCTGAACCTGCGCACCGGTGAGCTGTTCGCAGCAGAGGTGCGCCGCTACCTCGATCTGCTGGAAGCCGTGCCCGGCACGGCGCACGATGCCGCCGCTGCGCTGCGCGACACGGCCCGTCGCCTGGCGCAGCTGGTCCGTCGATGAGCACCCGGTCGGACCGGGCGTCCGCCAGGGCGATCGACGACCTCGACCGACGGTTGCAGGCGCTCGAGGAGCTCGTCGCAGTCGGCGAGGGACGCCTGCCAACTGACACGCACAGCCGGGCTGCAGCGACGGCGAGGAACGCCCGCGCCCGGCTCGGCCACGGCGGCGCGCACACCGTCGTTGCGATCGCGGGCTCGACGGGGAGCGGCAAGTCGTCGCTGTTCAACGCCATCGCTGCTGCCGACCTGTCGTCGGTCGGGATCCGCCGGCCCACCACGTCGGCGGCGTCCGCTGCGGTGTTCGGCAGCGAAGCCGATGCCCTGCTCGACTGGCTCGCCGTGCCGCGCCGCCACCGGCTCGACGGCATGCGGGCGGCCACCACACCGGGCGGAGCCGAGCTCGACCTGTCGGGCCTCGTCCTGCTCGACCTCCCCGACCACGACTCCACCGTCGCCGCCCATCGAGCCGAGGTCGACCGGCTCGTCCAGGTGGTCGACGTGTTCGTGTGGGTCGTCGACCCCCAGAAGTACGCGGACGCCGCGCTGCACGACGACTACCTCGCGCACTTCGCCGGCCACAGCGACGTCTCGATGGTGGTGCTCAACCACGCCGACGTGCTCGACGACAACGACAGGCGACGGGCGCTCGACGATCTCCGGCAGCTGCTCGTCGCGGACGGCATGGGCGACGTGCGGGTGATGGCAACGTCGGCGTCGACGGGCCACGGCGTCGATCAGCTCGTGACGGAGCTCGCTGCTCAGGCGAGCGCTCGGCGTGCCTTCGTCTCCCGTCTGGCAGCGGACGTCGACTGGGTGGCGAGCGATGTGGCGACGACGATCGGCGCTGCGCCGGCCGCTGAAGTGTCACGTGTCGCCCGGCGACGCCTGGAGCTGGCATTCGCCGATGCGGCGGGCGTCGCCCCCGTCGCCGAGGCCGTCGGCAAGGCGCACCGTGTCAGGGGCTCCGCGGCGACGGGATGGCCGCCGGCGCGCTGGACCGTACGTCTGCGCCCGGATCCGCTGCGCCGTCTCGGCCTCGATCGCCGGTCGGGTGCTGGGCGTCGCCGCGCCGGCTCGGCGCGCAAGTCAGCCGGCGATGCTGCGGCGGTGGCAAGGACGTCACGTGCCGCACCTGACGCTGTGGCGATGGCGAAAGTCGACAACGCGCTCCGGGCGCTCGTCGACGACACGAGCGCCGGGCTCCCGACGGCGTGGCGCGACGGCATCACGGCCGCGGCCACGCCGTCGCGCGCCGACGTCACCGATGCGCTCGACCGAGCCGTCGGGGCGGCGGACCTGGCGACGGAGCGACCACGGTGGTGGAGGGCCGCCGGCTCGCTGCAGTGGCTGCTCGCCGCAGCGATGGTGGTGGGCCTCGCCTGGCTGGTGGCGATGGGCGTGGTCGCCTGGTTCGGGCTCCCCGACCTACCGGTCCCTCACATCGGCGCGCTGCCGCTGCCCACTGTGCTGGCGCTCGGTGGCGCGCTGGCGGGACTGCTGTGCGCTGCTGCGTCGCGATGGATCAACGCCGCTGGTGCCCGCCGACGTTCGGCGGCGATCAAGCGACAGCTCACGCGCGCCGTCGGTGTGGTCGCCGAGGAACTGGTGGTCGGGAAGGTCGACGCCGAGCTCGTCGCGCTGCGACAGCTCGTCGATCTCGCTCGCCGCCTCGCCTGATCCCAGCGCCGTACCGGCGCTGACGGTTGGCCCGTGCGTTGCCAAACCGAGACGGTGACGACCGATCATCGAGGGGTGAGGTCGGGGGTGAATCCGTGCGTCGCGCACAGGGCCGCATAGTCGTCCCAGGTGTCCACGTCGGGCGGCGTCGGCCCGGATTGCGCGACGAGGACCACGTCGTGCCGCTGACGAAGCATCCGCCAGACCGACTTGTCCCCGCGGGCCGAGGCGAGGTCGCCGAAGGCGTCGGCGGAGAACACCATCGGATGGGCGATCCCGGCGTCGTCGTACGTCGACATCGCAGCCCAGGGCCGCGACCCGCGCCAGGCGCTCACCGCTCGGTCGATCGCGGTCGCAACGACGTCGGGCATGTCGCCGAGCACGACGACCACCGCGTCGAGGTCACCAGAACCGGCGTCCGCAGCGGCGGCGATCCCGGCCTGCAGCGACGACGCGGCACCCGTCGCCGCCTGGTGGTTGACGACGAACCGTGCCCGGCCGGGGCGTCCGTGTGTGACGCCGTCCAACGTCGCGTTGACGACCACGATCACCGTGTCGACGCCGGACGACTCGACGTTGCGAATGACGTGTTCGAGCAGCGTCACATCGCCGAACGACAGCGCCTGCTTCGGGCGTCCGAGACGCGATGACGCCCCCCCTGCCAGCACCACCGCCGCGATCTCGCCCACGCCGGCAGCGTACCGACGGCCCCGCACCCGTCGGTCTGGGTGGGATCTCTCTCAACCCCTGCAAGAGATCCCACCCAGACGGCGCAATGGGAGAGATCCCGCCCAGACGGGTGGTGGCCCGGACTCTGGCGCTGTTGGCGGCGGCTGTGATGGGACTGGCAGCGGTGGGGTGCGGTGGATCGGCGCCGGACCGGGCACCGGGGGTGGCGGTCGTGGATGCTGTGATCGACGGCGACACGATCGACGTCCGCCTCGCGGGGGGCGTCGTCGAACGGGTCCGGCTGCTCGGCATCGACACGCCCGAGATCGCTCGACCCGACTCGCCCGGCGAGTGCTTCGGCGACGAGGCCCGCCGTCTCACCGAGACGCTCGTGCCGCCCGGCTCCACGGTGCGCCTCGAGCGCGACATCGTCGGGCGCGACGACTACGGACGGATCCTCGCCTACGTCCACGTCTCCGACGCAGAGCCTGGCAGCGGCGACGACGTCTTCGTCAACGCCCACCTCGTCGCCGAGGGCTATGCGACGCCGCTGTTCATCGGGCCGAACGTCGCCCGCCGGCCGGCCATCGTCGACGCCGCCCGCCGAGCGCAGCGCGCTCGGCTCGGGCTGTGGTCGGCATGCGCCAACTAGTTTTCGGCTCGTGAAGGTTGCACTCACCTCCAACGACTTCCTCGACAGGGCGGCCGCCCTCTACGGCGACCGCATCGGCGTCGTCGACGAACCCGAACAGCCGGCCGAGTCGTGGGGCGAGGTGACGTACGCCGAGATCGCGAGGCGGGCGCGAGCGATGGCGGCCGGGCTCGACCGGCTCGGCGTCGCCCCCGGCGAGCGCGTGGCGATGGTGAGCCACAACTCGGCACGACTGCTCACAGCGTTCTTCGGCGTGTCGGGATGGGGACGCATCCTCGTCCCCGTCAACTTCCGGCTCGCCCGGGCGGAGGTCGAGTACATCGTCGAGCACAGCGGCGCCAGCGTCGTCCTCGTCGACCCCGAGCTCGAAGGGACGCTCGCAGGGCTCACGGCGAAGCACCGCTTCACCATCGGCAGCGACGGCGACGCGGCGACGATGGACTTCGACGCCGAACCCCAGCCGTGGGAACCCGACGAGGACGCGACCGCCACCGTCAACTACACGTCGGGGACGACGGCTCGACCGAAGGGTGTGCAGCTGACGCATCGCAACATCTGGCTCAACGCGACGACGTTCGGGTGGCACATGGGCGTCACCGACCGCGACGTGTACCTCCACACGCTGCCGCAGTTCCACTGCAACGGATGGGGCATGGTGTACGCCGTCACCGGCATGGGTGGTCGCCACGTCGTGTTGCGCAAGATCGACGGCGCCGAGATCCTGCGGCGGATCGACCAGCACGGGGTGACGCTGCTGTGCGGCGCACCCGCCGTCGTCAACATGGTGCTCGACGCCGCAGAGCAGTGGGACGGCGACATCCCCGGCGCCGGCACGATGCGCATCGTCGTTGCCGGTGCGCCACCGCCGACGCGCACCATCGAGCGGGTCGAGACCGACCTCGGCTGGCAGTTCAACCAGATCTACGGGCTCACCGAGACGGCACCGCTGCTCACGATCAACCGTGCGAGGGCCGAGTTCGACGACCTCTCCCCTGCCGAACGGGCCGTCAAGCTCGGCAGGGCCGGCGGCGCGGCGATCGGTTGCACCATGGCGATCAGCGCCGACGGCGAGGTCCTGGCGCGCTCGAACGTCGTGATGGAGGGCTACTGGGAGCAGCCGGACGCCACCGCAGAGGCCATCGTCGACGGGTTCTTCCACACGGGCGACGGCGGCTTCGTCGACGACGACGAGTATGTCAACATCTCGGACCGCAAGAAGGACGTCATCATCTCAGGCGGTGAGAACGTCTCGTCGATCGAGGTCGAAGACGCCGTGTTCCAGCACCCCGACGTCAGCGAGGTCGCCGTCATCGGCGTCCCCGACGAGAAGTGGGGCGAGCTGGTCACTGCGCTCGTCGTCAAGTCCGAACAGTCGCCACTCACCGAGGCCGACGTGATCACGTGGTGCAAAGAGCGGCTCGCCGGCTACAAGTGTCCGAAGCGGGTCGAGTTCCGCACCGAGCTGGC
>Ga0183260_10004783_pt1 | contig 10713 bp, 10 predicted proteins | sample AntDrymUQ4972206_2_FD_129768 | JGI IMG/M metagenome (GOLD analysis project Ga0183260, IMG submission 129768) | Polar desert sand microbial communities from Dry Valleys, Antarctica - metaG UQ497 (22.06) (version 2) (version 2) | ecosystem: Environmental > Terrestrial > Soil > Desert | place...
CCGAAGCCCTTCGCGCGCTCGGCGACCAGCTGGCCGATGCGGCCGAAACCCAGCACGCCGAGCGTCTTCTCGTACAGCTCGATGCCGCCGAAGTCGCCGCGTTCCCACTTGTGGGCAGTCAGTGAGGCGTGCGCCTGCGGGACGTTGCGCGCGAGCGCCAGTAGCAGCGCGATCGTGTGCTCGGCGGCCGCGACGATGTTCGACTGTGGCGCGTTGGCGACGACGATGCCGCGCTTGGTCGCCGCCGGGAGGTCGACATTGTCGACCCCGATGCCGGCCCGGCCGATCACCTTCATCCGCTCGGCACGCTCGATCAGCTCGGGGGTCAGCTTGGTCGCCGAGCGGATGACGATGCCCTCGTAGTCGCCGATCCGCCGCTCGAGCTCCTCGTCGTCCCAACCCGTGCCGATCTCGACCTCGAAGTGCTCGCGCAGCAGGGCCACGCCGGCGTCGGCGATCTTCTCCTTGACTAGGACTCTGGCGCGGTCGTTCACGCGCCGACCGGCACGCCCGCGGCGGTGAACACGCGCTGGGCGGCGGCCACGCCGGCGCCCAGCTCGACGTCGGCACCGAGGTCGCGAAGTGCCATCTCGAGCGCGCCGACGGAGATCAGGATGTCGAAGGCGCCGAAGTAGCCGCAGTGGGCGATGCGGACGATCTTCCCCTTCAGGTGACCCTGGCCCCCGGCGACCGTGACCCCATAGGCGTCGCGCATCAGCTTCGGCACCTTGGCGCCGTCCACATCGTCGGGAAGCGTCATCGCCGTGACGACGTTGGCGTTCTCGTCCTCGGGCCCGAACAGCTCGAGCCCGAGCGCCCGGGCGGCCTCGCGCGCGGCTGAGCCGAGCACGCGGTGGCGTTCGTAGACGGCTTCCAGGCCCTCGTCCTCAATCATCCCGAGCGCGACGTCGAGCGCCGTGATCAGCCCGACGGCGGGCGTGAACGGGCTGTCGGGCGGGTCCTTGCGCTGCCCGTCGGCCGTCTTCTGCCAGTCGAAGTAGTAACGGCGGCCCGCGGCCTCGGCGGCGTAGGCGAGCGCGCGCTCGTTCGGGCTCGCGAAGCTGAGCCCGGGCGGGGCCATCAGCGCCTTCTGCGATCCGGCGGCGACGACGTCCACGCCCCACTCGTCCTGGGGCAGCGAGACCGCGCCGATTCCCGAGACCGCGTCCACGGCGATCAGCGCATCGTGGGCGTGCGCGGCCTCGGTGAGAGCGCGGATGTCGTTGACCACGCCGGTCGAGGTCTCCGAGAACGTCGTGAAGACGACGTCCACGCCGGGGTTCTCTCCCAGCAAGCGATCGACGTCAGCCGGCTCGACGCGATTTCCCCAGCCGGCTTCGTGGTGGATCGTCTCGGCCCCGTAGGCGTCGCACAGCTCGGCCCAGCGCTCGCCGAACTTGCCGCATGAGGCGACCAGCGCGGGGGTTCCCGGGCGAGCGAGGTTGGCGACCGCCGATTCCATGCCCCCGGTTCCCGAGGACGTGAACACGAGCACCTCGTTCTCGGTCTGGAACACGAGCTTGAGGCGCTTCAGGGCTCGCGCATAGACCTCCACGAACGCCGGCGCGCGGTGGTAGAGCATCGGCTCGGCCATCACCTGCGACACCGCGGGAGGCAGCGGCGTCGGGCCCGCCGTCATCAGATATTGCTTGCTGAAGGGCTGCGCCATCGGACCGGCGAGAATAGCGGAGGCCCCGGCTCGGCCAGAGGGCTCCGGAGCGCTCAGATCAGGATGCCGCGGAGCGCGATCGCGATGACCGGGCCGATGCTCGAGTTGTCGAAGTTGTAGTCGTAGCTCGAGTCGCTGGACCAGTCGGCGAAGATGATGAGCAGCGTCCAGGCCGCGGTCGCGAGGATCGACAGGACGATCCCGATAATGCCGACGATCACGCCGGCGCGCGCGAGCGAAAGGTGCTTTGCGGTCTTCCCCTCGTCGACGTTGCGCTTGCCGCGGCGGCCGTAGAAGACCCCGAGCGCGGAGCAGATCAGCGAGACAATCGACGAGAGCCCCCCTGTGAAGAGGAGCAGCGCGACGCCGGCCACCGACAACGAGAAGCCGGCGACCGCCTCGCCGTTCCCGGGCTGGTGGACGCCGGCGCTCGGGACCCATTGCTGCTGGGGCGGCTGCGGCGGGTATCCCGGAGGCGGTGGGGCGCCCGCGGGCGGGTAGCCAGGGGGTGGCGGGGCGTAGCCCGGCGGCGGTGCGCCGTAGGCGGGCGCGGGAGGTGGTGGTGGCGGAGGTGGCGGAGGTGGTGGAGGTGGTGGTGGCTGTGCGACGGGTGGCGGCTGCTGTGTAGGCGGGGGCGGTGCCTGTGGGGGTTGCGGCTGGGCCGGCTGAGTCGGTTGCGGCGGCGCCGGCGACTGCGGGCCGATGTCGGGCTCGGGGCCGGACGGCTGGGGCGGCTGCCAGCTCTCGCCGGTCTCGCTTCCGTCCGGTGGGCGTCCCTCGATCGCTCAGAACTCCTGGTCGATCCAGTCCATCATCGAGCGCAGCTCCTTGCCCTCGCGCTCGATCTGGTGGTTCTTGCCCTCCTCGCGCATGCGCTGGAAGTTCTCCTGGCCGGCCTTGTTCTCCGCGATCCACTCGCGGGCGAACTCGCCCGACTGGATGTCGGCGAGGATCTTCTTCATCGCCTCGCGGGTCGGCTCGCCGATCACCCGCTCGCCGCGGGTGAGGTCGCCGTACTCGGCCGTGTTCGAGATCGAGTAGCGCATGCCGCTGATGCCCTTCTCGTACATCAGGTCCACGATCAGCTTCAGCTCGTGGAGGCACTCGAAGTAGGCGAGGCGCGGGTCGTAGCCGGCGTCCACGAGCGTCTCATAGCCGGCGCGGACGAGCTCCGTGACGCCGCCGCAAAGGACCGACTGCTCGCCGAAGAGGTCGGTCTCGGTCTCGTCCTTGAAGGTGGTCTCGATCACGCCTGCGCGTGTGCAGCCGATGCCCTTCGCGTAGGCGAGCACGAGATCCCGGGCCGTGCCGCTCGAGTCCTGGTGGACGGCGATCAGGCCGGGAACGCCCTCGCCCTCGACGTACTGGCGCCGTACGAGATGGCCGGGGCCCTTGGGAGCGATCATCCCGACGTCGATCTCGGCGCCGGGCGTGACCTCGTCGTAGGTGATCGAGAAGCCGTGCGCGAACAGCACCAGGTTGCCGGGCGCGATCCCATCGGCGATCTCGGAATCCCAGATCTCGCCCTGCTTCTCGTCCGGAAGCAGGACCATGACCGCGTCGCCGCGGCTGGCGGCATCGGCGATCGAGGCGACCTCGAGTCCGTCGCCGCTTGCCTTCCCGGCCGAGGCCGAGCCGTCGCGCAGGCCGACGACGACGTCCACGCCGGAGTCCTGGAGGTTGAGGGCGTGGGCGTGGCCCTGCGAGCCGTAGCCCAGCACGGCGACGGTCTTGCCCTTGAGCTTGGAGAGGTCTGCGTCGTTGTCGTAGATCACGGCGCGGAGAGACTATTCGAGGTCGGCCGCACGGCGGGCTTCGTGCTCGGTGTTGAACCACTCGAGGCGCTTCACGAGGCCCTCCCCGAACGTGAGCACGTGCCACTCGGGCTTCTCGAGGGCGGCGCCGCTGCCCTGCCCGACTCCCCGAAAGGTCAGCGTCGCGAGCACCTTGTCGCCGACCGCCACGAGATCGCTGACGTCATGCTCCGCGCCCTCAAAGCTCCCGCTGATGTTGGCGAGCACCCGGTCCCAGTCGGCACGACCGCGGCGGATCCCAGAGTCGATCGCGTCCGGAGGGTTGACGTACTCGGCATCGGGCGCCAGGAGCTGGAGGGCGGCCGCCCGGTCCGTGTCAAAGACGGCGTAGAAGCGCCGCGCAAGCTCCAGCTGGTCGTCGGCCACGGGCCGAGTATCGCGTCTGGAGAAGCTCCGCGGCGAGTCTTCGCAAAGACCGCGGATCGCCGTTGTTCAGTGAGTGAGCTCGTCGCGGAGGATCTTGCCGCCGGCGTTGCGAGGGATTCCGCCGACCTGCTCGATCCGCTTCGGGACCTTGTAGGGCGCGAGCTCGGCGCGGCAATGCTCGGTCAACTCGGCCGCGGTCGCATCGCCGCCGAGCACGACGAAGGCCGTCACCGCCTCTCCCCAGTCGGGATCGGCGACGCCCGCGACCGCGACGTCCTCGACGGCGGGGTGGCGAGCGAGCACACCCTCGACCTCGAGCGGCGCGACGTTCTCGCCACCGGTCACGATCAGGTCCTTGAGCCGGCCCTCGACGGTCAGCCAGCCGTCGGGGTCGAGCGAGCCACGATCGCCGGTGTGGAGCCACCCGTCGGCGGACAGCGCCCCGCAGGCCACCATCGGACCGCGCACCAGGATCTCGGCGTGGTCGCCGATCTCGAGCTCGACCCCGGGGAGCGGCTGGCCCTGCCCGAGCCGCTTCAAGGCCTGATCCGGCGGGCACGAGACCACCTGCGAGGCGGTCTCGGTCATGCCGTAGCTCAGCACCGCCGGCAGCTCGTGCTCCGCGGCCCACTCGAGCAGCTCGCGCGCGGCCGGGCCGCCGCCGAGCAGGATCGCCCGCAGGCCGGGCGCGCTCTCGAGGCCGGCGTCACGCAGGCGGGAGAGCATCGTCGGGACCAGCGAGGTAAGGGTCGCCTCGCCTGCCGCGAGCGCAGCGGCCACAGCGCCCGCGTCGAACGCCGGGTGAAGCACGGCGGTCGTGCGGTTGACCGCCGACCGCAACAGCACCGCCAGCCCGCCGACGTGGAACAGCGGCAGCGGGCACAGCCAGCGGTCATCGGGGTCGACGCCGAGGTTGCGGGCCGAGCCGCGCGCGCTGGCGTCGTGATTGGCGTGGGAGAGCGCGATTCCCCGCGCCTGGCCGGTCGTGCCCGAGGTGTAGATGATCGAGTGGGTCGCGTCGCGGTCCGTCCGCGAGCGCAGCTCCGCCTCCTTCTCGTCACCGCTCAGCGGCTCGTCGACCAGGACGCGGGCGGCGCAGTCCTCGAGCTGCCACCGGAGCTCGGCCTCGGGCGCGCGCGGGTCAAGCGGTACGAACACCGCGCCGAGCTTTCCGGTGGCGTGCAGCAGCTCCCCGAACTCGATCCCGGCGGGGAGCGTCACGGCGACGCGGTCCCCCTCCCCCACGCCAAGCGCAACAAGCCGCCGGGCAGCGCTCTCGGCGCCGCGCTCGAGCTCCGAATAGCTGAGCGAGCGCCCGTCCGCGACGAGCGCCGTCGCCTCGGGGCGAGCCTCCGCCGCGGAAGTCAGCCACAGGTCCAGGCCCAATACCCTAGGCGGCGAGATGGCGGCCCAGCGCGAGATCCAGTCCGCCGCGGACTGGCAGCCCGGAGGCGGCGAGTACGGCGACATCCGCTACGAGGTCTGCGAGGGAATCGCGAAGATCACGATCGACCGGCCCGAGGTCCGCAACGCCTTCCGCCCCCAGACCGTGGTGGAGCTCTCCCAGGCACTCGAGCGCGCGCGGGAGGACACCGACGTCGGAGTCGTCGTGCTCTGCGGAGAGGGGCCGCTGGCCTTCTGCTCGGGCGGCGACCAGCGCGTGCGCGGCGACTCCGGCTACCTCACCGACCCCTCGGAAGGGTCCGGCGGAGTGGGCCGCTTCCACGTCACCGACCTCCACATCCAGATCCGCCGGCTGCCCAAGCCCGTGGTGGCCATGGTGGCCGGCTATGCCGTCGGCGGCGGCCAGGTGCTGCACGTGGTCTGTGATCTCACGATCGCCGCCGACAACGCCCGCTTCGGCCAGACCGGCCCCAGGGTGGGTTCCTTCGACGGCGGCTTCGGCGCCGGCCTGCTCGCCGGCATCGTGGGCCCCAAGAAGGCCAAGGAGATCTGGTTCCTGTGCCGCCAGTACAGCGCCGAGGAGGCGCTGGAGATGGGGCTCGTCAACACCGTGGTCCCGCTCGAGGACCTGGAACGCGAAACCGTGTCCTGGTGCCGGGAGATGCTCGCGCTGTCGCCGTTCGCGCTGCGGCTGCTGAAGGCCAGCTTCAACGCGACCGAGGACGGCCTTTCGGGCGTCCAGCAGCTGGCCCATGACGCCAACCTCCTCTTCTACGGCAGCGAGGAGGCGCAGGAGGGGCGCGACGCCTACGCCGAGAAGCGGCCGCCGGAGTTCGGGAAGTTCCCGAAGCGCCCGTGATGCCGCCGGCCGCTCGCCGTCCCGGCTCGCGGACGACCACGCCGACATCACACCGTCCAGGCGCGCCGGCAAGCGCGCGCAGGTCGAAGCTCCCGCTGCGGCTTTGGCTCGTCGCGGCGCGGCCGCGGACGCTCCCGGCGGCCGTCGCCCCCGTCGCCGTCGGAACAGCATTGGCGGGCTCCGAGGGGACCTTTCGGCCGCTCGCGCTGGCGGCCGCCCTGATCGGGAGCGTCTTCATCCAGATCGGGACCAACCTGTCGAACGACTACTCGGACGCGCGCCGCGGCGCGGACACCGAGGACCGCCTCGGGCCGGTGCGCGTGACCGCGGGGGGCCTGATGCCGCCGCGGCAGGTGCTCGTCGGGACCTACGTCGCCTTCGGCGTGGCGGTCGCGGCGGGCATCTACCTGACCGTGGTCGCGGGGCCCGAGCTGCTCGCGGTCGGAGTGGCCTCGATCGCCGCGGGCGTGCTCTACACGGGCGGGCCGCGCCCCTACGGCTACGCCGGGCTGGGGGAGTTGTTCGTGTTCCTCTTCTTCGGGGTCGTGGCTGTGATGGGGTCCTATTTCGTCCAGACCGAGGAGATCACCTGGGAAGCCTTCGCGCTGTCGGTGCCCGTGGGGTTGCTGGCGGCGGCGATCCTGGTCGTCAACAACGTTCGCGACATCGACACCGACCGGCGGGCGGGCAAGCGCACGCTGGCGGTCAAGCTCGGCCGCGAGCGAGCGCGGGGCCTGTATGCGGCGATGGTCGTCGTCGCGTTCGCGGCGCCCATCGTCACCTGGCTCGCGGGCGGCCTGTCGGCCTGGCTGCTGCTGCCGCTCGCGTCGGCGCCGCTCGCGCTACCGCTGATCCGGACGGTCCGCACGCGCACCGACGGCCCGACGCTGAACGAGGCGCTCGGCAGGACCGGCATGCTGCTCGCGCTGTTCTCGCTGCTGCTGGCCGCCGGGGTGCTGGCGTCGTGAGGCGCTCGACGCGGGCAGCGGCGCCGACGCGCTCGCTGCTGCGACTCTCGATCCCGTTCAAGCGGCCGTTCGTGACCTCGTCCGGAGTGACCACCGCGCGCGAGCTCCTGCTGCTGCGGATCGAGGACGCCGACGGCGCCGCCGGCCACGGCGAGGCGGCCCCGTTCGAGCCCTACGACGGCGTCGCCCTCGAGGAGGTCGCGGCTGCGCTCCGCAGCAAGCGCAAGCGCAACCCGGGCGCGCCGCCGCAGGCACGCGCCGCCGCGGAGATGGCGCAGCTCGACCTCGAGGGCCGGCGCGCCGGGGGCGGCCTGGCGGAGCCCGGCGCCGAAGCCATCCCCGTCAACCTCTCCCTCCCTGCCGCCCCCCCTGACGAGGTGGCGGCGCTTGCGCGCGAGGGCCTGGCCGCGGGCTACTCGTGCTTCAAGCTCAAGGTCGGCACGCCCGACGACGCCCCGCGCGTCCACGCCGTGCGCGAGGCGATCGGCGCGTGGCCGGCGCTGCGCCTCGACGCCAACGGCGCCTGGGGGGTCGAGCAGGCGGTGACCGCGATCAACCTCTTCGCCACCTATGACCTCCAGCTCGTGGAGCAGCCCTGCAAGACGCTCGAGGGCCTGGCGAGCGTACGAGCGCGCGTCGAGGTCCCGATCGCGGCCGACGAGTCGATCGCGACGGCCGCCGACGTGGAGGCCGCGGCGGCAGCGGGGGCGTGCGACATCGTCAACGTCAAGCTGGCGGCGAGCGGTGGCTTCGGTGCCGCCCGCGAGGCGATCCGGACCGCCCGCCGCAAGGGCCTCGAGCCTTTTGTCTCGAGCACGCTCGACGGGCCGTGGGGCATCGCCGCCTCGCTGCAGCTCGCCGCAGCCGAGGGGATCTCCCTGGCCTGCGGCCTGGCGACGCTGGACCTCTTCGACGCTCAGATCGCACGGGCCCTGCCGGGGCCCCGGCAGGGCTTGCTGGCCGTACCCGAGGGCCCGGGCCTCGGCGTGAGCGTCAGCGAGGAAGCGCTGGCCGAGGTGACGGTTGCGCAGGTCGCGTAGCCGGGATCAGGGAGCCAGGAACGCGGCCAACGAGCTCGCCACCGCCTCTGGCTGCTGCAGCTGTGGCGCGTGGCCGGCGTCGGGGACGATCGCGGCGCGGCCGTCGGGAACGGCGTCCGCGAGGCGCTGCGCGGCGGCCGAGTAGCGTTCGTCGCGGGCGCCGGCGAGCGCCAGGACCGGCAGCTCGAGGCGATGGAGCTCCCTCCAGACCGGCTCGAGCGTGCCCTGGCCCGCCGTCCGCAGCACACTCGCGAGCGCCGCCGAGTCTTGGGCGAGGCGTCCTGGCCGCTGCTCGGCGATCAAGGCGTCCGCCTGGTCGGCGAACAGCGGCTGGCGCTCCCAGATGGTGACGATGTCCGCGATCGAGGCGATCTCCATCCACGCCGCCAGCTTCTCGTCCGCCTGCAGGCGAGCAGTACGCTCGGCGACGTCCTCGATGCCCGCCGAGGCGCCCACGGTCACGAGGGCGCGGTAGCGATCCGGCTCTCGCAGCGCTGCGTGGAGCGCCAGCCGGCCGCCGAGCGAGTAGCCGACCAGGGCCGCCCCCTCCCCCGCCTCGGCGATCTCGTCAAGGCGCCCCTCATAGGTGTGCTCGCGGTGGTCGAGCAGGACGCTCGAATAGCGTTGGCCCAACCGGTCGGCTACCGGCCTCCAGGCATCGCCGGGCTGCATGAAGCCCGGGATGAAGACGACCCTGGATGCCCGCTCGCCCTCCGGCACCCGACCATCATGCCGCCGGCGCCGATCAACCGCACCTTCGCCCCGCTGGAGGCGCTCGTCGACGAGCTCGCCCGCTGTGGGGTCCGGCGCGCGGTCACCTGCCCGGGATCGCGCAACGCGCCGCTGATCCTGTCGCTCGCGAGCGACGCGCGGATCGAGTGCACCTCCGCGCTCGACGAGCGAGCCGGCGGCTTCATGGCTCTGGGAATGGCGAAGGCGAGCGACGCCCCGGTCGTGATCACCTGCACCTCCGGCACCGCGGCGGCGAACCTGCTGCCCGCGATCGCCGAGGCGCGCGAGGCGCGCGTGCCGCTGATCGTCCTGACCGCCGACCGGCCGCCGGAGCTACGCGGTGTCGGCGCGGGGCAGGCGATCGACCAGGTCAAGCTCTACGGCGATGCGGTCAAGTGGTTCGCCGAGGTCGGCAACCACGAGCCGGGGCGCGCCACGGCGGTCCACCACCGAGCGCTGGCGTGCCGCGCCTACGCGGAGGCGGTCGGCGGGCGTCCGGGCCCGGTCCACCTCAACTTGCCGTTGCGGGAGCCGCTCGCGCCGGTGGCGGAAGAGCTCGACCCCGCTGATTGGGAGGGGCGTCCGGAAGGCCGGCCGTGGACGCAGGTCCACGCATCGCCGGGCACCCCCGGCGCGACCGTCCTCCAGGACCTTGCCGCCCGCGCCGCGACCAGCCCACGCGGGGCGGTCGTCTGCGGTTCCGTCGCCGAGCCCGTCGCGGAAGCCGTGACCCGGCTGGCTGCGGAGACCGGCTGGCCGGTGCTCGCCGAGCCGACGTCCGGCGTCCGCTGCGGCGACCACGACCGCTCACACGTCGTCGCTCACTACGACGCGGTGCTGCGCAGCGAGTCGTTCGCCACGGCGCAGGCAGCGGAGCTCGTCGTGCGTGTCGGCGACACCCCGACCTCGAAGCCCCTCCGGGAGTGGCTCGGCCGCGCCGGGGCGCAGGTCGTGATAGATCCCCACGGCGCCTGGCACGACCCGACGCGGCTGGCCGGCGACCTGATCGCCGCGCGGCCGGCAGCAACCTGCGACGCGCTCGCCACAGCGCTCGAGATGCGCACCGGCGAGCGCGACCCGCGCTGGCTCGAGGCCTGGCGCCGCGCCGATGCGCTCGTCCCTCCCTCCCTCGCCGAGGCGCCCGATCCCTGCGAGCCGAAGCTGCTCGCGGCGCTCGCGGGGGCGCTGCCGTCAGGCGCCGTCGTCTGGGTCAGCTCCTCGATGCCGATCCGCGACGTCGAGGCCTACTTTCCGCAGACCGACACGCCGATCCGCTTCCTCGCCAACCGCGGCGCCAACGGGATCGACGGCGTCGTCTCCTCGGCGGCCGGAGCCGCGCTTGCGAGCGGCGCGCCGACCTACCTCCTGACGGGCGAGCTCGCGCTGCTCCATGACATCGGCGGCCTGCTCGGCGCCCGCCGCGCCGGCGCCGAGCTGACAATCGTCTGCATCAACAACGGCGGCGGGGGGATCTTTGATTTCCTGCCGGTGGCGGGGTCTGCGGATTCAACGCCCTACGAGGAGCACATAGCCACGCCGAGCGGTGTGGACCTGAAGCGGGTTGCCGCTCTGGTCGAGATCCCGCACTCGCTCGCGGAGACGCCGGAAGAGCTGGTCGCCGCGGTCCCGCGCGGCGGACTCATCGAGCTACGCACCGACCGAGCTCGAAACGTCGAGCTGCACCGCGAGATCGTCGCGCGGGTTGCCGCACAGCTCTAACGCGGGACCGTCCTGCATTTCGGTCGCACCACGACCACCAAGCAGGACAGCTCAGCTCAGCAGCGGCAGCAGCGCCTCGAGCTTGACCTCGATCTCGTCCAGCTCCTCGCTCGGGACCGAGTCACGCACGATTCCGCCGCCC
>Ga0183260_10004784_pt1 | contig 10712 bp, 14 predicted proteins | sample AntDrymUQ4972206_2_FD_129768 | JGI IMG/M metagenome (GOLD analysis project Ga0183260, IMG submission 129768) | Polar desert sand microbial communities from Dry Valleys, Antarctica - metaG UQ497 (22.06) (version 2) (version 2) | ecosystem: Environmental > Terrestrial > Soil > Desert | place...
AGGTGGCCAGGCCAGGGAACATGCCTTTCTTTCTAGAACCCTTGGTGTGGGTCAAATTGTTGTTGCGTTAAATAAAATGGATGATGCAGGTTATACTGAGGCCAGGTTTAATGAAGTTAAAGGAATAGTGGAAAAAATGCTAAAAATGGTCGGATACAACACCTCTAAAGTCAATTTTATCCCTGTTTCTGCTTGGAAAGGCGATAACCTGGTTAAAAAATCAGCAAATATGCCATGGTACAAGGGACCCACTTTAGCTGAAGCATTGGATTCGTTTACATCTCCTGAAAAACCAATTAACAAACCATTACGTATACCTATCCAGGATGTGTACTCTATTACAGGTGTAGGAACAGTTCCTGTGGGGCGAGTAGAAACAGGAACTATAAAATCCAATCAAAAAGTTATCGTTATGCCCGCAAGTGTATCTGGTGAGGTCAAGTCCATAGAAACACACCATACCCAAATGGACTCTGCTGAAGCTGGAGATAATATTGGATTTAACTTGAGAGGTGTGGATAAAAAGCTTATTCACAGAGGTGACGTAATTGGGAATGTTGACAGTCCACCGAGCGTAGCAAAAGAATTTGAGGCCCAGATAATTATAATTCACCATCCAACCGCAATGGCTCCTGGCTATACTCCTGTTTTGCATGCTCATACGGCGCAGGTAGCTGCTACGTTATCTGAGTTTGTGGCAAAAATTGACCCAAAAACCGGTGGAATAACAGAAGAAAAGCCAAAATTCCTAAAGACTGGTGATGCTGCTATCGTACGAATAAAGCCGGTTAGACCATTAGCTATTGAAACGTTTAAAGAATTTCCAGAAATAGGTAGGTTTGCTCTAAGGGATATGGGCACAACGATTGCTGCTGGCATAGTTAAAAGCATAACTGAAAAGTACGATGCAAACAAAAAGTAAAAGTGTGAAAATAAATGCCTCAAGAAGCTAGAATAAAACTAACAAGTACAAATCTGCTAACCTTGGAGAACGTGTGTTCTGAAATAAAAGATATTGGGGAAAAAAACGGTATAAAACTAAAGGGACCGCACCCCTTACCTACAAAGAAAATGCATATTACAACCAGAAAAGCGCCAAATGGACAAGGGACAAATACGTGGGACAAATATGAACTACGTGTGCATAGGCGCGTTATTGATTTAGGGGCGGATGATAGATCAATACGACAATTAATGCGATTAAAAATTCCAGAAGATGTGTATATTGAGGTGTCACTAACTCAATAATAATCTCAAAATAGTTTTTCAATAGTTATTCAAAACAGTCATCACATATCCTGGTTAGACATCAAGTTTGTAGAATTTCTTACCGCGTCTTTTATTTCGCCTATTATACTGTCTATCTTGTCCGGATTTGATTTTAATCTTCCGCCTGCTGCAAACTTGTGACCTCCACCCTCCAATAGTTGTTTTGCGATTTTGTCACAATGAATTATTTGGTTATTTCTTCTGATGCTTATTTTGCCTTCCTGGTTATAGTAGAACGCAACATCGGCTTGTGTTTTTTTAAAAACTTCTTCTGAAAAGAGGCTAATTTGCAAATACGGGGAGGTGGGCACTATGCTTATCTTGATCCCGTTTTCTATTTCAACTGTTTTGATTTTGTCAAATATGGACTCTTTTGCATGGTCTCTTAACTTTGAATATCTATAGTAGTCTTTTTGCATTTCTGTATCCCATAGGGTTCCTTTTGAAATTTTTTTTGCTAGTTCTGAAATTCTATGATAAAAATCAGGAAAAGTTTTGTAAAAGATGATTAACTCGGGCAATGGTGGAATTTCCATATCATTGGTAAAAAAGTCTGATGTGTGGGCTAATTTTGATAACCACTCTGCGACCGAATTGTCTTTTAAATATGTGTTATACATCAAATCGGATGCGCATTGCTTTTCTGTTTTGTCTAGAATCAGGTGGACTGATCCGCCTTCAATAGCTGAATTTATTGCCGTCTCCGACCACGGGTGGTGATCAATCCATGTTATTGACCATTGGTTGGATTTTAAAAATATAAAAATCTCCTTAAAAAGATCAATCATGTCATCGTTTAATCCCAAATCCGATATTATTACCTGTCCACTTTCTTGTGTTGTAATTATTTCTTTGTATAGGATCTCTGAAATCCTTAAAAAATTCTCTTTTCCATAGCTGGTGAAAAAAGTTTTGGCTTGGGGAAACCTCATTAGAGCAATTGATGCAGAAAAAATTCCATCAACGTCTGATTCGTGGGAAATTATGATTGTTTTCAATTTACCAATAATGTTTTTATTTGTTTTTGCTGATGGGGGGGGGGTAAGGTGGGGTAGTGGGGAAAATAAAAAATGTGATATGTATATTATTACTTTAAGTCCTCTAGGGTTTCTTCTGTCCGGTAATTTTCAGGATTTAGCCTGAACCCCTTTGAGTTTTCAAAAGGTATGTCTACTAATTTTAAGTAATAGTTTCTTTTCCTTTTCTTAAATTGATTTTCTAACCACAGCACGAATTGCTGCTCTACCGCAGTTCCCTCTTCCTTTAGTATCTTTGGGTGAATTTGTGTTAGTTCGTCTATAAATTCTTTTTCAACATATATATGAAAAAAATCCCAACCCATTACTTTGTTCCCATCTGGCGAACATTCACATTTTGATTGATAATGCGCTCCCCATTCAAGTTCCCCAATAAAGTCCATAATTACATCTCTCTCCTTGAGAAAATTTTGACAAGAGCCGCTTATCAATACCATTGGGGGCTTTCCAGCATATTTTTTATGCATACACCTATTTCTTGTGTTAGCTATTTAAAATTTCAAATTTTTTGAATGAGAAATGATAATTTGGCTATGTTTAAAACTATATTATATGTTTTTTTATTTGATATTTGATACACTAATATTGGTTAATTTTTGACCTTATTTGGGGGAAATTGGAAGTACCTATATCTGAATATGTGGCTTATTTTAATTATGAGGGTGAAAATGCAGATTTCCTAGTAAGAGAAATAAAAAAAGGTGTTTTTAAAGTATTGATTAGAGAATACAGTGATAACCAAGATACAGAGTTTGTTGAGAAAGAATTTTTTGTAAAAAAGGACACCCTGGACCTTTTGTTTGAGGAGTATAATGTTATGAAAAAACCTACGGGTACTGAAAAAATACTGGAACCAACCCATGAAGTGGATTTGTAAATTCCGTTCTGTTTGTCTGTCGTTGTCAATTTTATAAACACATAGTTAAAATAGCCATTATTATTACTAAAGTTGTCTTAGCGACGGTCGTCCAGTTTGGTCTAGGACATCAGATTGCCAATCTGGTAACCCGGGTTCAAATCCCGGCCGTCGCATTAGGTTACCAATAACTGTTTAAAAACAAATAAAAAAAGCCTTTTTTGCAAAGTGCTTTTAATCATCTAAAACAATCTTATAATCATAAAATATTAAATTATGATGTAGACCATGATGATTAATCCATAATGTTGCCCCGGTTGGACTATATAAAACAAGCCCGCATAAAACTAGGCGTTACCCAAAGAAAATTGGCACTACTATGCGGCGTAAGCACTTCAATGATTAACCAAATCGAATCCGGAAGGTGCAAACCTAGTTATGATACTGCCAAAAGGATTTTTGAGATATTGTTATCTATGGAAAGTAACATATCAATCAAAGCGGGGGATATCTGTAACAAAAACCTAATAACCATCCAAAGCGAGGAGTCGTTAAGTACCGCAATTCACAAAATGAGGGACCATAGTATAAGCCAGTTACCTGTATTTAATGGTGCACGGCTTGTAGGCATACTGACAGAGGATAACCTTGCAAAAATAATGATAGAACACAGTGGCAAAGATATTCATTTAGTAAAGATAGTGTCTGTTATGGAGCCGCCCCCCCCTTTGGTTGATGCCTCTACTCCTGCAAAGGCACTCATTTCTTTGGTAAGGTTTGCAAAATGCGTTTTAGTTGGTGAAAAGGGGACTGTGGTTGGGATAATAACCTTAACGGATACCTTAAAAATAGTGGAACTTAGTTGATGGTGCTTTTTTATGTATCGTCAATCTTTTCTAGTCCTACACAACAATCTGCATATCTGAGGCAATCGTTGCATAAGCTAGTCCGTGGATTATCAGGCAATTCATTGTTGCATAGCACACATTTTCTCTCATTCATTATCCTAAAATCACATTGATAATTTATTAGTTTTATTTCTAAAGCTCATGGCAAACCAAAAACTAATAAATTGTGTTTATCTTTCACCAAATAAATGGTGGATGTTGTAGAACCTTTGATTTCATTAATCTCTTCATTCAGCTATTTGGGGATATTTATTGCTGCTTTTGTTGAAACCATATTCCCACCCATTCCTAGTGAAATAATATTTCCGTTGGCCGGGTTCGTTTCGTTTAAATCAAATTACAGTTATTTTCAGGTTTTTCTTATGTCCATTGCGGGAGCTCTGGGATCAACTATTGGGGCCATTTTAATATATTTTTTGTCTTATAAGGTTGGAAGGGTTGCAGTTTTAAAAGTGGGTAAATATTTTTTAATCAATGAAAACAAGGTAAAAAAATCTGAGGATTGGTTTGAGCATTATGGCGTTTATGCTGTATTCTTGGGAAGACTAGCTCCTGGTATACGCGAAATTATTAGTGTTCCCGCGGGTATTGCAAAAATGGACCTTACAAAATTTATAGTGTTTACTTTTGCGGGATCATTGACATGGAGTACATTTCTTGTGTTTTTAGGCTATGCTTTTGGTAACTCCTGGAATTCCCTCTCTGGTGCGTTATCTGACCTGTTTCCCATCATATCTGCAGTTGTAGTCTTATGCGTTGGTATTGTGGTTGTGATTTATTTAATGAAAAGAAGGAGAAAGAAAAAATAGATAATTTTTTATTACTTTACGTTAATGTCAAACTGATACTCTAGGGGATTTGGCAAATCTGTTTTATCGTTATCTATGGTAATTATTTCTATGTCTGCTTTGTACAGGCCTGCCTCTGAAAATGTTGGCCCCATAATTCCTATTGTTCCTGATGGATCGGGGATGACTGCATTGGTTAGGACATCAAAAGTCCCCTCTACACTTGTGTCTGGGGAATTTGTGTTCTTAGACGCTATTGTGAGATTCCCAATATGCGAATGAAAAAAATCTGACATCTTTATTTGCTCGTTTTTGCTTAATGTTACCCTGTATGTAACATGCTCTATCTTTTCTCCGGTTTTTTCGTCAGTCAATGACATTTTCATTTGAGCGTTCTGTCCAGAACTTAAAACGGGTGGATCAACGACAAAGTTCATTTTAATGTTTCTGTCCCCTAAGGTTGCTAGAGGTGGCGGTGCCCCATGATGCTGCGCGTATATGTTGTCAATGGCAGGAAAAAAAATGCAAAGGATTGATAAGAAATTGATGAATAACAAGGAATAAACCGTAAATCTCGTTATTTTATTCATTCCTGTAACCTGTTGTTGTTTTGGTAATTTATTCCTTAATTTTCCGAAAATGTATTATATTACATAAATGAAATTTAACTATGGAACAGAAAATTTTTGCTGATGTAAGTGAAAAGGAGATTACTCGCTCAATAGCGTCTATGTTTTTTGAAACTATTCAGGAATACAGTGATTCTGAGGTTATTATATTGGGTGCGGGGCCTGCAGGATTGTTCGCAGGAAGAGACCTCGCAAAACAGGGTGTTAAAACATTGATTGTTGAGCAAAATAATTATCTTGGTGGCGGATATTGGGTTGGAGGGTATATGATGAACCCTGTGACCGTTAGGGCGCCGGCACAAAAAATATGGGATGAATTGGGTGTTACATACAGGAAAGTAAATGAAAATCTTTATGCGACTTGGGGACCAAACGCTTGCTCAAAGCTCATATCGGCAGCCTGTGATGCTGGCGTAAGGTTTTTGCAATTGACTAAATTTGATGACCTTGTGCTAAAAAACAAAAGGGTTGCAGGCGTCGTGATAAATTGGATGCCTGTTTCCGCATTGCCTAGAAATATTACGTGTGTGGACCCTGTGGCATTTGAGAGTAAAATAGTCATTGATGCAACCGGACATGATTCAGTGGCTGTTAAAAGACTTATGGAGAGAGGGTTGGTAGAGTGGAAGGGCATGAATCCGATGTGGGTAGAGGGTAGTGAAGACGCTGTTGTAAACTGTACTGGAGAGGTATACCCCGGTCTGATTGCCGCCGGCATGTCAGTAACCGAAACGTTCGGATTACCTAGGATGGGCCCGACGTTTGGTTCTATGTTGTTATCGGGTAGAAAAGCTGCAGAGGTTGCCTTAAATAAATTACAACAAATGCCGGAATCGCCTCAAATCAAATCAAAGTAAAAAAAATCCTTTCAACCTTTTTTTGTTTTTCAAGGACATTCAACATGTTTTAATTTTTAAAAATTAAAATAACATTTGATTTTATATCCAGATGAAATATTGACGGCCAAAAAATTAGATGGGCTTTTAGTTTCTCAGTCTGTTAAAAATGAACTGATGGTTGAATTGCTAAGACTGAGTGAGAGTAATGTCTATCCGTGTTTGGCGACTATACTTATCGGAAATGATCCCGCATCCATATCTTACATAAATAATAAGCAGAAAACTGCAAAATCCATTGGAATCAAAACTCTTGATTACAGACTAAGCGAAAATACGGACCAAAACGATTTGTCTGGTCTGATAAACAAACTAAACAAGGACAAGGATGTCCATGGAATATTGATTCAGTTGCCTTTGCAAAAACATTTGGATAAATTTGACGTACTGAATCTTATTGACCCAAACAAGGATGTGGATGGATTAACATTCTTAAATTCTGGTCTGTTGTTAAACAACAAGTCAAAACTAATACCGTGCACACCATTAGGTGTGATGACATTATTTGATTATTACAATATTGATTTGGATGGCGCCACTGTAGCAATCATAAATAGAAGCAATCTGGTTGGCAAACCCTTGTCTTCTTTATTGTTGGAAAGAAACTCTACAGTTATTACTTGCCATTCCCGTACAAAAAACCTTGAGGAATTATTACAGCACTCGGATATAGTTATTACTGCGGTAGGCAATAGAGACAAGTTTAAGTTAACGAAAAACATGGTAAAAGAAAACTCTGTAATTGTTGATGTGGGCACCAGTAGAGTTAATGGCAAACTATTAGGGGACGTGGATTTTGATGATGTTAAAGAAAAAGTGTCCTATATAACCCCTGTACCCGGAGGTGTAGGGCCAATGACCATAGCAATGCTTTTAAAAAACACTGTCCAGGCAGCTAAGATTATAAATTCATTTTAATATAGATGAGTGGGAACAAGGATCTTCTACGAATAAGGTTTTTGTCATTTAGGAAAAACCTTTCTTCTTATGATGTTTTTATTAAAAGCTGGTTTGCGCAGGAAAACTTTTTGAATTCGATTTTTTTCTCAAAAAGCAAGGCTATAGGAGTATATTATCCTATTTTAAATGAAGTCCAGACTTTTAGGATAATTAGAAAATCTTTATTGTTGAAAAAGAGGGTTTGCCTCCCTCGAATGCAAGATGGAAAAATAACTTTTCATTCAATTACCAATTTAAACAACTTAAAAACTGGTAAATACAATATAAAGGAACCTCTGTTAAAGGTGAACTATGAATGCGAAAATATAGACACACTAATCACACCCGGAATAGTTTTTGATAGACTTGGATATAGAATCGGTTACGGCAAGGGTTATTATGATGGATTTTTAGAGCGTTTTTCAAAATCAAAAAATAATATCACATCTATTGGGCTTGGATATGAGTTCCAAATAATTTTGGAATTCATACATTATGAGCCTCATGATATTAAATTAGATGTTTTGATTACAAACAAGGAAATAGTTTTGACTTGATTATGTAAATAACACCTTTTGAGCAATGTCTGTTCTGTAGTATTGTTGGTTATCTCCCATTTTTATCTTTTCAACATTCTTGTAGGATTTTGTGATTGCTTCTTTTAGGGTGTTGCCTAATGAGGTGACCCCAAATACACGTCCACCATCTGTCACAATCTCGTTCATAGAATTTTTTTTTGTTCCTGAATGAAATAGCATCAAATCTTCTCCTCTGTCAACACTATCTATTCCTTTTACAATGTGCCCTATCTCATAATTGTCTGGATATCCTTTAGAAGCCATGATGACACAGACTGAATGCCTTTTTTTCCACTCTATGGGCTTAATCGAATCTATTGATTGCTGTTCGGTTGATTTAATGTATTCAAAGAGATCTGATTCCATTCTCATCATCAGAGATTGGCATTCAGGGTCACCCATTCTCACATTAAACTCTAAAACGTATGGTTTCCTTGTTTCCTTTTCGATTATTAACCCTGCATAAAGAAATCCTTTAAATGGATTTCCATTATCTATCATACCTCTTATTGTGGGTTCAAAAACTTTTTTAGATATCTGGTGGATTTCCTCTTCTTTGATACCAGGTACAGGGCTATAGCTTCCCATCCCACCAGTATTTGGACCCTTATCGTCATTGAAAATTCTTTTGTGGTCTCTGCATGGCTCCAAAATTAAAAATGATTTTCCATCACAAATTGCAATAATCGATACCTCTTCTCCTATGATCCTTTTTTCTATAATGATGTTTTGGGATGAGGTCCCAAATTTTTTTGCATTCAATAACAAGTCTATTGCTGTAACTGCTTCCTGTTTACTGGTGGTTACATAAACACCTTTACCGGATGCAAGACCGTCTGCCTTTATGACGGCATCATGGTCTATCTTATGAATGTAATCGACAGCTTTTGAACTATCACTGAATGTCTGGAATTCTGTGGTAGGGATAAGATTTTGTTTCATAAAGTTCTTTGAATATTTTTTACTTGTTTCCAGCATGGAGGCATTTTTTGTGGGGCCAAAGATGGGGACATCATAAAGGTTAAACAGGTCTACTATTCCTAACGATAACGGTATTTCCGGCCCTACTATTGTAAAGCATTTGTTCTCTTTAGCAAAATTTAACAATTTCTCTATTTCGTTTGGTGGTATCTGCACGTTATTGTAGGTCCCTCCGTTTCCATTAGCGTAAAATATTTTCTTTATGTTTTTATTTTTTGAGATCTTCCAACCCAAAGCGTGTTCTCTTCCGCCCGATCCTACAATTAAGACATTTTTGTATTCAAACATGGGAATTTATCATTTCTATTATTTGTTGTTTGAAATTAAATGTATTTTATCTGTTGTTTTCTATTAGGTTGTCTATTAGGCTGTCTAAATAACTGTTTAGTTTATTGTCTTGTAAAATCTCAATCTCATAGCCGCTCTGGGTAATTGCTGCAGAAACAGCTCTAATGTGATAACATGGGCTATTTTTTGTGTTGTAATAGAAACCCTTACAGGAGCAATAGTTTTTGGTAAAATCTATCCAGTAGATGTTATTATTGTTATTACTTTTTATTTCCCATATCTCAATTTTTGATGGAATAAAAATAACCCTCTTAATTTTTCTTTTAACTAATAAATCGTGAATCTTTAAAGCCTCGACATTCAATTATTACTTGTCTATCTTCAACATATTTTATATCCTATTTGTATTAGTTGATGTATTTTAGCTATGAATGAACTATGTTAATCTTTAAATAAATACTAACAGTATTGTTTATTGTCTGTTAGTTATGATGAATGATGATCTCGGTGACAAAGAAAATAACGTTTCTGAAAGACTGGATATCCTAAAACTATTGGATGACTTTATTGAGAACGTTATGAAAATTAAAAAAACCCTAATTGGTTTATCTTTGTCTGCCTTAATTTTGGCGCCTTTTGCAGTGTTTTTGTCTTTATACCTTATTTTCAATCCCTCTTTTTTTGCAATCTTGGCCATTGAATCGGAATTCGGGTTAGTCTTGCTAATGATGCTTGGAGCCGTGATAACAATCTCTTCTATATGGATAATAACAGGACTAAGGCATTATAAAACCGTACATAAATGGAATAAAAAGTATGAAGAATTTACAAAGATGAAGAGAGAGATGGATAAACAAATCCTGTCAAAATATGGTTTAGATGAATGAAGAGTATGATGAAAAAATGATATTGGCTTATAATACCTGTGAACCCGGTTCTACTTCTTCGTAAACAGTTAACAAAATTGGTTTTTTATCCTTTTCAGCAGCCAATATCATTCCATTAGATGTGTTTTCTCCAAATTTTTTTGGTTCCAAATTGGTGCAAACTATTACGAGTTTGTCAACCAGTTCTTCGGGGGAATAATTTTTTGCTATGCCTGACATAATCTCTCTCCTTTCATCGCCCAAATCTACTAAAATCTTTAGGATTTTGTTATAACCGTTTAACCTTTCTGCATTTATTATTTTACCGACCTGAAGGCTGATCTTTTCAAAGTCAATGAAACTAATTGTATTTTTTTCGTTATCCATTGATAAAACCTTTAAACCCGAAAAGGATATTTACCTTGCTCCAAAAAACTTAAAAATTTGATCAAACATTGGGAAAGCCGTTGGTGAAGCTATCTGTTCCTCATTATCAGCAGATGAGTTTGTGATTTTGTTAGTTGTGTTATTAATATTAGTTACCTGAGATGGGTTAGGAGTTATTTGAATTTGGCTGGCTGGCGTTGAGGTGGTGGCGTTGCCTTGACCTGAAGATGTGGTGTTGGCTGGCGTTGAGGTGGTGGCGTTGCCTTGACCTGAAGATGTGGTGTTGGCTG
>Ga0183260_10004785_pt1 | contig 10710 bp, 8 predicted proteins | sample AntDrymUQ4972206_2_FD_129768 | JGI IMG/M metagenome (GOLD analysis project Ga0183260, IMG submission 129768) | Polar desert sand microbial communities from Dry Valleys, Antarctica - metaG UQ497 (22.06) (version 2) (version 2) | ecosystem: Environmental > Terrestrial > Soil > Desert | place...
GAGCTGCGGCAAGATCGGGAAGTGCCCCGCAACCGGCGGCTAAGACCCGGAGAAGAAGAGCGTCTCGTGCAGGCCGCACAACGTGACCTGCGGGCACTGATCATCGCTGCGCTCGAAACGTGCGAACGCCGGGGAGAGCTGTTGTCGCTACAGTGGCGGGAGTCGACCTTGAACGTCGTCGGTTGCGGCTGCTTGCGCGCAGGACGAAGGACGGTGAAGAACGAGTCATCCCCATCTCCGCCCGGTTAGCGGCAGTTCTGGAGGACGCGAAGGTCGGCCCTGAAGGCACCGAGCGCTTACTGGATGGCTTCGTGTTTGACAACGCCATCGGCGAGCAGGTCAGGTCCGTAAAGACGGGATGGCGTGCGACCTGTTGGCGGGCAGGCATCGGGGGCCTTCGTTTCCACAACCTCCGTCACGAAGCGGGGTCTCGCCTCGCGGAGGGCGGCAGGGCGGCGTGCCGCTCTACTTTGTGCAAGCGATCCTCGGCCACTCGAACCTGAAGCAGACGTCCACGTACTTGAACGTGCCGCTCGGGGGGCTTGATCAAGCGATGCGGAAGTACGACCAGCAGCGCACGGCTTGCAATTCCCTTGCAAGTTCGACGGCACCCGACCATCGGCCTGATAGCAAGGCCCCGCTGCCTCCTGCTGGTAATTCTCACGTCCACCAACAGTTAGGGTGGCGCACCCGGCAGGGCTCGGTCTGCGTGAGCCAAAGGCGAAGCAGACGCAAGAGCGTGTCGGGCGTAGCCACCTCGCGACGCGAGGTGGCGCGCCCGGCAGGGCTCGAACCTGCGACCCCCGGCTTAGAAGGCCCGTCGTCTGAGACCCTCAAGAACAGGCCTTATTTCGCCGGATCTTGCTGCGCCCGATCGGGCATATGAAGCGGTCATATTTTGGTTTGCGGCGAGGTGACGGCGATGCGTATACGGGCCTTTTTTGGCGAATATGACGCAATCGCACCAAGAGCCTATAACCGATCGGCATGCGACCCCTCGAATGGCCGCCAGATTTCGTGCGTTTCTGAGTTGTTGATCGCCACGCTGGGCGCGGGCAGTGTGGTCCAGGCCCTCTCTCTAGTTCCTGTACTTCCCCTTCCTCGCGGGCCCGCGGCGAGCGGGCGTACGGGTGGTGTCGTACCGCCGAGCGTATTCGTTCTTATAGTTCCGCTTTGACTTGAATCGTTGGTAGCGGGCCTCCGCTGAGCAACGAGCGGTGTGATACCGCTGACGTCCGTGCGTCGGCAGAAACCACGCTCGGCAAGACTCATGTTCGCACTGGCGAAGCTGCGACCACCAGCGCATCAGGAGGTCCGCGGCCGACGCCACCGTGATCGTGTTCCACGCACCCATGTAGGCGCGTTGGAACGTCCCGTCTGGGCGACGTTCGAGCGACCAGCGCGGTGCTGGTCCTTGAAGGGCGAACGGACACCATGCGCCGGCCCGCAGCGCCTCGAGGCCGTTGCGCAGCTCGTTCTGTAGATTGGCCATGAGTTGGCGCGCGGCCGCGATCACTTGCTTCGACGTCATGTCCGCTCGTCGTGGCGGGACCGGCCCCAATCCTCGTTGTTCGTCCGGGAGATGGTCCGTGACCGCCGCCAGTTGTGCCTCGTGCAGATGTTGGAACACCTCGTTCCGCAGGACGAGCAGTTCGGTCGAGTCCAGTCCCGGGATGTCACGCTGCAGAAACGTTAGCAGCCAGACGATGCACTCGCGGTCCGAGCGCTCCGCCGCCGGCGCCGCGACCTGAGGGGATGGTGTTCGGGGTCGCTGACCGGAGACCTTCATCTGTGCCTCAACACGTAACGGTAACGGCGATTCTAGCCTCGCCAAGACGTAACGTATATGAGGATATTATCCGTTGCGGCTCGCTGGTACCCTGGAAGGTATGTCGAGGCCACCACGATCGAACCGCCTGTGTCAGCTCGCAGATCTCCAATCCGACCCGCACAATGCCAATCGCGGCACCGACCGCGGGCGCGAGGCACTCACCCGCTCCCTCCGCGAATATGGAGCGGGTCGCGCGGTGCTCATCGACCGCCATGGCACCGTCATCGCCGGCAACAAGACAGTCGAAGAAGCCAAGCGGCTCAACATCCCGCTCCGCGTGGTGAAGACCGACGGGCATCACCTGATCGCGGTCCAGCGCGACGATCTCGACCTGTCCACCGATCCCCGCGCGCGTGCACTGGCAATCGCGGACAACCGGGTCGGAGAACTCGACCTCGAGTGGGATGTCGAGGTGTTGAAGCAGCTGCAGGCGGAAGGTTTTGATCTGTCTTCGTTCTGGACGCCTGACGAGTTCGCGACGTTGTTCGCGGAGCCGAAGAAGGGCCTGACCGACGAGAATGCGGTCGTCGAACCCGGCCCGACGGACATCGTCCGCGGCGATCTGTTCGTTCTGGGCCGCCATCGGCTGCTCTGCGGTGACGCAACGTCCGCCGGGCATGTCACGCGCCTGCTCAACGGTGCGACGCCGGTGCTCATGACGACCGACCCGCCCTATGGGGTTAACTACGACCCCGCGTGGCGCCATCGCGTGAGCCCCTCGCAGCGGACTGCTGTCGGGCGCGTGATGAACGACGACCGCGCGGACTGGACGCCGGCGTGGCAGCTGTTCCCAGGCGCGATTGCCTACGTGTGGCACGCGGGGCTCAAAGCGCCCTCGGTAGCCGCGGACCTCGAAGGTGCGGGCTTCACGATTCGCAGCCAGATCATCTGGGTGAAGCAGCACTTCGCGCTCAGCCGCGCCGACTACCACTGGGGGCATAAACCCGCCTGGTATGCCGTGCGCAGCAAGGGCACGTGGCGCGGCGATCGATGCCAGACGACTGTTTGGGAGGTCGCCAACCTCAATCCGATGGGCGGCACGCGCGCCGCTGACAATGCGGTCACTGGGCACGGCACGCAGAAGCCCGTCCGGCTCTTCGAGATCCCGATCCTCAACCACACCAACGCAGGCGACGTGACCTATGACCCGTTCGTCGGCAGCGGGACGGCGATCATTGCCGCGGAGAAACTCGGTCGCGCCTGCTGCGCGATGGAGCTTGACCCGAAGTATGTGCAGGCTGCGGTCAACCGCTGGGAAGCCTTCACAGGCGCGAATGCCGCCCGTCATCGCGTGACAGAACGGGGGAAAGGGCGGGCGCGATGACCGACACACCTCGTCGTCGACGCGGTCGCGGGGGCAAAGGCGGCCATGAACCTCGCGCGCGGATTCGCACGCGCGAACTGCGGGCGATGGAGCTGACCGTGCTCGGCTGGTCGCAGCATCACCCGGAGTTCGTCACGTATCGCGTCAGTCAGAAGCGTTGCGTATGCTCCCACGTCCCGTCCGAAATTCGGATGGCCTGCCGATTCACCAACGGGGAGATCTCTTCAGCTGCCCGCCTGGATGCCGTCCGGCGCGGCAATCGCTTTCTGGGGAGACGCTGCCGGATCCCCAGAGCTGTACCAAGTGAATGTGGACGGATCGAACCTGACGCGTCTCACCTACGGCTGGGGGTTCCGCGGCAACGTCAGCTGGTCACCCGACGGCGCGCGGATCGCGTTTGACTGCGGCACGACCATCCGCGCCATCGATGCCGACGGTACCAACCTGATCACGCTCACGACCAGCTTCTCGTTTGCGACAACGGCCATGTTCTCTCCTGCGGGCGGACCCGTCGCGTTCCTGACTGGTGGCTGGTCGGGCTATGGCGATCTGGTCGTGCAGGGGCCGGACGGCACGATCGTGCGGGTCGCTCCCGGCGTCGTGGGGACGACGCCGCGGTGGTCGGCAGACGGCGGCAGTCTCGCCTTCGTCAGGGAAGGGCATGACGGGTCGGGAGGGGCGTGCAACGCAGATGGATCCCCATGCGGGCCTCCTGACGAGACTCTTGTCGTCAATGCGGACGGCACAGGGCTCAGGGTCATGGGTTACGGCCACAACCCCGAATGGTTTGTGCCGGCGCCCGGACTGCCGGTGGCGACATTCACGCACGACTGCACGGGAGCGGCATGCCAGTTCAACGCGGCCGGCTCTTTCGATCCAGATGGGAGCATCCGTAGGGGCCTTCGATAGCGCCGGCCAACAAAGCAGCGCCAGCCGCACGGTCAGCGTCATCGCGCCGCCCGCCCACATGGACGTCGGCGATCTCGACGGCCGGACTGACGTTCTGCAGAAGACCTGGGAAGCTCCTCGCGCGTCACCACATCGCCTGGGCGGCTCAGCAGCAGCTTCAGGCTCTGAAAGGATTGGTCCGGGAGGCGAATCTTCAGGCCGTTCCGGCGGAGTTCGCCGGAAACGGTGTCGAGCTCGAAGACGCCGAACCTGAGTAGACAGGCAACCGGCGTGGGCATGCTGGTGCGCTTCCTTCCCAGCGTGGCGAAGTGTAGCCCGTTCACCGGCCGAACGCCAGTCACACGCTTTCCTAAACTCTTTGTCGGCAGCCACTTGCCGAATCACCCGCGAATCAGCGACAAGTCAGGCCGAAGTCATTGATCGCGAAGGGCGTTCGCATTGAATCTAATCGCGCAATCGATCTCGCCGACGGTGCGGGAACGCCGTCAGGAGATCCTCGTCTCGCGTATCAAAGTTGGCAACCGTTAGGAGTGTTCACCATGCGCGCACGTGTGTCCGTCGCCCTCGTCGTCGGTATTTCATTCATCGGCGCGTCTTCTGACGCCTAGTCTGACGCCCAGAACGTCACCTCAACGATCGCGTTCACCAGTACGCGCGACAACCCCAACACCATCCCGGGGATGGTCGGTGGCGAGATTTACCTGATGGACCGTCAACCCGACGGCACTTTCTCGGTCCCGCGCCAGCTGACGGAGAACTGCGCCGACGATATTGATCCGGCGTTATCGACGGAAAACTGCTACGCGGACTTCTTCCCGGCGTTGTCGCCCGACGGCAAGGGCAAGATCGTCTTCGACAGTAACCGGATGCGCGCTGCGGGCGAGCCGATCAACACCTCCGATCTGTTCTTGATGAATCACGACGGGACGGATCAGGTCTTCTTGACGCGAGGTGGCTCCCCCACATGGGCGCCGCCCGACCCGAATGGGAAGGTCTCAAAGGTGATCGCCTTCCATGCCTCAGCCTCAGGCACCGGACGCCCGATCAATATGTTCCCCGGTTCGGCGACCGATGACAGCGACATCTTCACGGTCAACGTCGATGACGTGCTCGAGAACGGCGCGCTGCCGCAGAACCTCACCGCGAATCGCGTCGAGACCGTGGACGACGATCCGAACTGGTCGCCTGATGGCTACAAGATTCTCTTCACCAGCTACATCAGTGATCCGTCGACGACGCTGACTTCAGCCGAGATTTACATGATGAACGCGGACGGCACGGATCAGGAGCAGATGACGAGTGATGGTATCGAGAAGCGCGGGCCGGCGTGGTCGCCAAATGGCATGCAGATTTTGTTCGCGTGCAGGATGGGAGCCCTCAACGCGATCGGTGTGCGAACGTTCGAGATCTGCGTCATGGACGCCATCGCCAACGCCCCTGCGACCCGGCTCACGTTTAACGCCGCCCACGACTTGACGCCGACCTGGTCGCCGGACGGCGGCGCTATCGTGTTTCATCGAAACAACCAGCTCTGGATGAAGCACGTTGACGGCAATTGCGCACCCAGGGTCCCCGTGCCGTGTGAGGTACAACTCACGACTCCTCCAGGGCTCAACCTGGTGGCGACGAGTTGGGACGTGATCAAGGGAGGCAAACAGAAAAAGGGAGGCAAACAGAAAAAGTAGCACTGCTCTCGGAACGGCAGGTGTGGCTCGAGGGTAGCCGTGCAGGCCGACGGCGTTAGCCGCCAACCACGAGATTACTCAACGCGGCTCGCGTTGAGTAATCTCAAAACTCTTTGCAGTCCTCCGTGAGTAGCGGCGCGTCCATATACGACCCGGCGCATGGCTTCGATGGCAGCCAGGCGTTCCAGCGGCGATCGCCCGCCACCACCACCGGCGCTCGTCCGGCTCGTCGTGGAGGTGTCCGACACTCGTGACCGAGCGTTCGACGCGGACAAGCATGGCGTCCATCGTGGCCAGTATCCGCAACCGGTGCGCGATGGCCGTAACTATCGCGCACCGGTCCGCTTGAACTCTTCTCGCGCCGTCGGCTCTCGGCGGCGCGGGAAAACCTGGCTTTTGGATCCAGCTGCGGCTCACGCGTTTCGACACCGATCGCTTGAGGCGTCCAGTCGTGTCTCCGCCAGCCGTTGAGAGGAATCCGTCCGAGTGACGCTCGAACGGTTCCTGTAGACTCACGTCGATTCGCGCGCAAAATCGAATTCTTGGTTTTTGGTGCCAGCGTTGCCGGTCCGCCAGATGCATGAGAAGTGGGGGCCACACAGCTCGACTCGCCGTCGCTTCTCCGCGCCAGTGACTATTCTCGGCGGGCGGCACCCGGGGAAGTAATGGTCCCCTCGAGCCAGCCCGAGGTGACGTGCGTTCCATCGTCACTGGGTGCCACAACGTGGGTGCGGTGCACGGTGAAGCTTCCCTCGGCGCCAGAGAATCGACCCGTCCCGCCGGTAATGGTGTGAATTTCAGTTATGGTGAAGACAACATCACCGGGTATCGCCGATCCGACGACTGTCGTATAGATGCTGTCTCCATTGGCCGCGATCCATTCAGCCGACCCTGCGTCAGTGAGGTTCGCGCCGTTTAACACCATCCGACGGTTCCCCAGGTAGTCGCGAGACATAAAAATAGTCGATGAGATCGGCTCGCGACAGACCGACCCGCCGCATGGACTTCGTAACCTTGCGGTGATGTTCGGGGGTGAGGGTGACCGACACTGGTTTGCGGACATTGCCTCGGAACAGCGAGGGGGGCGGGGCGCTTCTTCTTCGGGGATGCCAACAGTCATCTCAATGCCAACACCAACCAACGCCACCCAGGGACGCCCAGAGGGGCCAGAAGGGCCGCACGCCAGACGATGGCCGCAAGAGTCGTGGGAACAAACCGTTCGCGCGCGATTTCGGGGTGCCGGCCGACGACGCCCAGGACAACTTCACCGATCCCGAGAGCCGGATTATGAAGACATCGTCCGGGTTCGACCAGTGTTACAACGGCCAGATCGCCGTCGATGAAGCCGCACAACTGATCGTCGCGACCGGCCTGACCAACTGCGCCGCGGACACCGCCGAATTGCTGCCGCTGATCGATCGGACCCACGCGACCCTGGGGGGCGATCCGCCCGAAGTCCTGGCCGACGCGGGCTATCGCAGCGAGGCCACGTTTCAGACGCTTGAGGCGCGTGGCATCACGGCCTACATTTCGTTAGGACATGAAGTGCGACCGGGGAAGCCGCCGAACCCGGCCCACCGCGCGACGCAGCGGATGGCGGCACGCCTCGCCAGCGACGCGGGACGCGCACGCTACCGCCGCCGCAAAGCGATCGTCGAGCCCGTCCTCGGATGGATCAAAGAAGTCCTCGGCTTCCGCCGCTTCATGATGCGCGGTCTGGCGAAGGCCCGCGGCGAGTGGAACATCGTCTGTCTCGCCGTCAACGTGAAGCGCTTACATCGACTCGGAACAGCCTAAACGAAGTCGCCCGAGTAGGGGCTGCACGCCGGCCCCGGTTTCCTGAGCACTATTCGATCATGCAGGTCATTGCGGCGCGGTCGTCGGCAGGCACAGGCGTGTCGCGCCCGGGTCACTGCCGCGCGCGCTCCTAGGAACGATTAACGGAGCTTTTCGCGCGCTTGGTTAACGGAATGCCCTTTATGCGGCCCCGTCCTCCCGCCGGCACAGGCAGGTAGAACCTCGCGTCCTGATTCGATTCCACGAATGCCCGTGACACCACGATGGTCAGTAGCTCATGGTTGAAGTGCGTACCGTAAGGCACGCTGTCGCCGGCACCGTCGGCATCCGGTGGAGACACGGAGAGCCGGCCCGCGCGGGCGGGTCGGTTCCCCGTGCGTAGGGACAGACGTCTACCAGCGGGACGAAACGCCGAGGCGGACGATGCGCGGGCCGAGGATCTGCGTGGGCGAGAGGAATTGGGCGTGGTTGAGAAGGGCCCGGCCGGGTCCCCACCCTCCCGGGCGTTGAAGCGTCCTGTCAGGGTCCGGACTTCCCAGACCGTGTTCGCGTTACTCAAGTTGTAGATGTCAACCATCACCTCGAGCGTCCGGTTCGCGGCCGCCTGGAACGTTTTGGTCGCGCGGAAGTCGGATCATGTGTTGTCTCCTTGCTCAAGCAGCAGTCGGGCCTCGTACGATCCCGCGTCACGCGCGCGGGTCAGGAGGTCGACCGCCGGAAGCGAACAGGCGCGCGCGGCCTGCGCAAGCTCCACCAGCGTCGTTTCCTCGCTGCAGATCCACGAAAAGATCGAAAAATTGAAGCGATCCCGCTCCCGATACAACCTATGGGCCTCGGCGAGCGAATCGGGGCCGTCGCCCGCACGTGCGAGCCCGGCGAGGGCCTGGACGACGAGAAACCCGCCACCCAGGGTGCGCTCGCGGCCTCTTACGTGGGCCAGCACCTGCGTCAGGGCCGCATGGGCCGCCGCTGTGTCTTCCTGGTCCAGTGCGGTGCGGGCGAGGCAGCAGAGCGACATGGCGCGGAAAGTGTCCCGATACATGTGGTCGGATCGCTCTGCCGCTTCGAGCCCCGCGAGGCACGCCGCGCGCGCTTCTTCGAGCTGGCCGTCCAGACGCAGGCAATCCCCGAGCAGGCCGCTCGCTCCCGGGGTCGGAATCGCGCCCGGAAGGGTCTCCAGCACGATCGCACGTTCCACGCACCACCTCGCTTCGTTGAGACTTCCGAGCGACAAGTGCGTCCAGGCAAGGGCGACCCATGTGACCCCATGCAACGGTTCCACCTTGATCGCACGCTGAAAGAACGGCAGCGCTTCGGTAGCCCGGCCGCAGAACTGCTGGACACAACCGGCGAAGTACGGGGGATAGCCGGCATTTGGATCGAGGTCGACGCCCCGGAGCTCTTCCTCCAGCGCTTCGTCCATCCTGTTCTGTCGCATCAGCGCGTATCCGAGCCAGACGTGCGGATCCGAGAGCATTGGGTCAGCGGCGATCGCCCTGCGCGCGTAGTCGGCTGCCTGTTCGAGCTCGGCGTCGTCAGTCGTGAACGTGAAGCGCATAGCGTGCAACGCGGCGAGTCCTGACAATGCGGGCGCGTACTGCGGCTCCTGGCCGATCGCTTTTTCGTACAGCTCCCGCGCCTGGTCGAATGTTCCCTTCTCGAGACGTTGCCACAGACGCCGCCCGCGTGCGTAGTACTCGAAAGCCTGAAGGTCCCGGGTGAGCGCCGCCACGCCCGCTGGAGTGGGGAGGGTGAGATTCAAGCTTTGAAGGACCGCTTGGGAGAGGCGATCCTGCATGTTGAACAAGCTGTCGACCGGCCCGTCGAGTTTTTCGGAGGCGACGACCTCTCCTGTCGCCACCTCGGTGAGCTGCGTCGTCAACCGGAGCGCCGGGCCGAGTCGTTGATAACTCCCGAGCAGGATCCATCGGCAGCCGAGAATGCTCCCGAGCGCGAGCGCATCCTTCGCCTGCTCCTCGCCCGCGGACCCCGTTGTCGCGCGTGCCGTGGCGAGCATCTTTTCGCGACCGACCACGGTCAACCCGGGTACGCGGGCAAGGTCGGCCGAGACGCTTTCCGCGATGCCGCTGCCGATCCAGTCGTCATCCGGTTGGCGCGACAGGTTGCGAAAGTCGAGCACGGCGAGGCTCTGCGGCAGTGGAGACGAAGACGGACCCGCGCCCCCCTCCTCCATCGCCCGCAGGTCTGAGAGCATCGCTGACGCGGAGGAGTAGCGCATGTGCCGGTCTTTGGCCAGCGCCCGCTGAACGATCGGCCAGAGGGCCGGCGGAAACGCGTGTCCTTGCAGCGGCGGGGGCTCCCTGCTGAGAATGGCGGCGATGCGTTCGGTGGCGTGCACGCCGGGAAACGCGGGACGGCCGGACGCCATCTCGTACAGCACGGTCCCTAACGCAAAGAGGTCGGACGCCGCGTCCAGCTCTTCGCCGCGCAGCTGTTCAGGGGACATGTACCCGACCGTGCCCAGGATCCGACCGCCTGTCAGGTTGGCCACCGTGGTGTCAGTTTTTGGCGCCGTGCCGCCCAATGCTCTTGCGAGGCCGAAGTCGAGCAGTTTCGGCGCGCCGTCGGCCGTGACGATGATGTTTTCGGGCTTGATGTCGCGGTGAAGAATACGGGCTGCGTGCGCGTGGTTCAGCGCTTCAAGTACCGTCGAAGCAATCGCAATCGCCGTCCTCGGAGGCAGCGCACCGCCGTTCAAGAGCTCCCGAAGCGTGCGGCCGCGGACGTACTCCATCGCGATGAACGCCTGGCCGTCGGCCTGGCTGGATTCGTAGAAGGTGGCGATCGCCGGATGCTGGAGGCGCGCGCTGGCGTCCGCTTCGCGCAGGAAACGATCCTTGAGGTCTGCATCGACGTGGTTGGCGACCACCTTGAGGGCGGCTGACCGGCCGAGGGCCAGATCACGGGCGAGATAGACGACCCCCATGCCGCCCTCTCCCAGGCGGGACTCGATGCGATAGTGGGACAGCGTTCGGTCGAGCACGGGCGGCAATCGTCTTCCCGCCAAGCGGGGCCTGTCAAGCCCTCGCGCCTGGCCGGTGTACTAAGTAGTCAAGGTTGAGCCCCGAAATCTGCTGTACCTTCGCCGTTCGCTGCTCTCTCTCTGGATGCTGGTGTGCTGAGCGGCCTCTTTGGCCAGCAGC
>Ga0183260_10004786_pt1 | contig 10708 bp, 9 predicted proteins | sample AntDrymUQ4972206_2_FD_129768 | JGI IMG/M metagenome (GOLD analysis project Ga0183260, IMG submission 129768) | Polar desert sand microbial communities from Dry Valleys, Antarctica - metaG UQ497 (22.06) (version 2) (version 2) | ecosystem: Environmental > Terrestrial > Soil > Desert | place...
CGATCACCTGCTCGTGGCTGACGATCCGATCCTTGGCGAGCTTGGCGTCTCGTAACTGCGGAAACACCGGCTCGCCACCGGCGATCTCGATCAGCTCCTCAACCCACCGGATGCCTGAAATCAGCGGGTCGTCCCACTCCTCGAAGTAGACACGAGGCCGGCGCGGAAAGTGGCTCGCCGCAGTGCGGATGGTCGCGAGCCCGGCTTCTAACTCTCGCGCCAGGGCGTTGCCCTTTTCGGGAACACCGACGATGCCGCCAAGGACGCGAATCATCTGCAGGATCTCGGTGACGCCGCGTTGATTGAACGTAAAGACCGGGTAGCCTCGCTTGATCAGGTCCCCGGTCATCGCCGACTGCAGATCGGAGAACGCCAGAATGAGATCTGGCGCGAGCGCCTCGATCTTTTCGTACCGCGCATGAAGAAACGACGAGACCTTCGGCTTCTGGCGCGCCTCGGGCGGGCGCACGGTGTAACCCGAGATACCCACCACACGATGTCCCTCACCCAGGAGGTAGAGGGTTTCGGTAGTTTCTTCCGTCAAACACACAATTCTGCTGGGAAACATCGTGATCACCACGGCGGCTAATGTTTTACGTTCACTCCCTGAGAATTCGGCGCGCTCCAGGGTCTCCAGGGTCTCCTGGAGCGTCTGCGACATCCACATCGGCGAATACGAACCCATCCCGGTCAACGACGTCGCCGACGCGAACGTCAAGCGGACGCGCGAACATCGGGCCGGCAAACACGAACGAGTGAAACTCGCCGTTCTCGCCGCACGGGTCGGTTCCGGGCGGTAGATCGTGCAGCAGCGACGCGTCGAAGGCGCGGCCGGCGAAGGCGCGATCGAGCTTCCGTGGATCCACGCACGTCAGGTAGGCTTTCAATCCGCCTGTGACCATCTCGCGCGCGAGCTCGGACGTTGGCTTCGTCTTCCACAGCGGGAAGAGCGGCGTCAGGCCGGTGTCGGCAAGACGCTGTTCGCGGTAACGCCGCACGTCTTCCAGGAACAGGTCGCCAAATGCGACGTGCGTGAAGCCTTCCGCGGCCACCTGCTTCACGGCGTGTCCCATCCGCAATTCGTACTCGGCATTGGAACACGGCCATGGAAGGTCAACCGGGTAGAGCGGGAGTTCCGCCGCATCGGCCTGTGCCTGGAGCAGGGTGCGTCGCACACCGTGCATCGCAACCCGGTCGAACGCGTCGTTGATCGTCGTCAGTAATCCCCCGACCGCACCAGGACACTGCTGTCGCAGGGTATGGAGCATCCATGCCGAGTCTTTGCCGGTGGACCAGCTGACCAGAATCTTCATTGGCGCGGATGGAGCACCCGCCGCATGGCCTCGGCGCCCTCGCCGACGTTCGGACCAGGGACGACGAGCGAACGGCCGGGAAGAAAGTAGAGTCGGTCGTTACGCACGGCGGGAACGCTGGCGAGCACTTTCCATGCGCCCATCTCGGCGATGCGTTCGGCCTCGGGGGGAATGTCGGTCGAACGGAGTTCGAGGATGACTTCGGGCGCACGCGCGAGGATGAGCTCGCTCGACGCCTGCACCGACTCCATCTGAATATCCGCGAAGATGTTGACCCCGCCGGCGGCTTCCAGCATGTCGTGCAGGAACCCGCGTCCTCCGCTTGCGTAAATATTGCGCAGCGACCCCCGTTCACGGCTGAAGACCAACAGCGTCCGCGGCTTCTGCAGCGATGCGGTGCGTTGGCGTAGCGCCGCGAAACGTCGATCGATACCGGCCGCCAGCGCTTCGGCCTGCTTCTCCTGCCCGATCCGCTGCCCGAGCGCGCGAATCGTGCCGGTCACCCCTGCGAGGCCGGCATGGCGATACTCGTAGTAGGGGATCGCGGCCCGTTGCAGCTGCGTCATCAAATCGGTCTGGCTGCCATAGAGCAGGACCAGATCGGCGCGCATGGCGATGATGCGCTCGACATCCGGATCCAGCAATGCGCCTACGCGCGGGAGGTTCTTCACCGCGGGCGGGTCTTCGTCGAACGAGCTGACGGCAATGACCCGATCACCCGCCCCGATTGCGAACACCATCTCGGTCAAGGCCGGTACCAGCGACACGATTCGCTGTGCCGGCTGCGTGGTCCCGGCCGTTGCCATCGTAAGGCATGCCGCGGCTATCGACAGCAAGGTGTGGTTCATGCCTTCCTCACCAGTAACCAGATAAACACCGGGCCGCCCACCAGGGCAGTGACAATGCCGACGGGCAGTTCGATCGGCGCCATCACGGTGCGGGCGATGAGGTCACAAATGACGAGGAATGTGGCCCCGAAGAGAATCGACGCCGGGAGCACGACGCGATGGTCGGAGCCGACGAGGAGGCGGACCAGGTGTGGAACGACGACGCCGATGAAGCCAATCGGTCCCGCCAGCGAGATCGCCGCGCCGGTCGCAAACGACGCACTCAGAAACGCAATGCGCTGGGCGCGCCCGACGTCGACACCACGCGCCGCGGCCACATCCTCACCCAGCGTCAGCAGGTTCAGCGCACGAGGCAGCAACGCGACCATCGCCAACGACACCCCGACGAGCGGCATCGACGCCAGAATCGGGTTGAAGCTGCTGACGTCCAGGTTCCCCAGCAACCACCGGGCGGTGCGATACCAGTCGGCGAAGTCGATCAGGTACTGCACGAAGGTGATGAGCGCCGAGAAGAAGGTATTGAGCGTCACGCCCGCAAGCAGCAACACGTTCGTCGAGAGCGCCTTGTTGACGCGGGTCGCGAGCAGGTAGACCATGGCGGTCCCGACCAGCGAACCGACGAAGCTGGCGACCGGCACCGCGGCGGCGCCGAGGATGCCCACGTCGAGGTCGAAAGCGATGGCTAGCATCGCACCCAGTGCGGCGCTCGCCGATACGCCGAGCGTGAACGGCGTCGCCAGCGGATTCCTCAGCAGTGCCTGCAGGACCACGCCTGCGGCGGCCAATGCCGATCCCACCAGCGCCCCCGCCAGCACGCGCGGCAGCCGCGCCACAAAGAAGATTTGCGCATCGACGTTGTCGGCCCACGGAATGGAGGTGTCGAACACGTTCGACAAGCTGATTGGCGTACTGCCCAGCGTCGGGGCAATCAGCAGCACCAGTGCCGTCACGCCGCCGAAGCCCGGCACGACGACGGCGAGGCGTTGCCGGACGTTCATTGTGGCGCGTGAACCCGTGCGACCGGCACGACCACTAGACGGCCGGATTCGGCATGCACCTGGACGTCGGCATGGACGTCGTACAAGGCGCGAATGTTCGCGGGAGTCAGCACTGCCGCCACCGACCCGGTCGTGATGACGCGGCCCTCGCGCAGCAAGACGAGGTCGTGACACACGCTCGCCGCAAGATTCAGATCGTGAGTGGAGATCGCGATGGTGACGCCGCGTTCGGCGTTGAGTGTGGAGATGAGCGCCGCCACCTCGAGCTGGTAGGCGAGATCGAGCGATGCCGTCGGCTCGTCGAGCAGCAGAATGTCCGACGATTGCGCCAGCGCGGAAGCAATCACGACGCGCTGTTTTTCGCCGCCGCTGAGCGTGTTGAATTGGCGCCTCTCGAGATCGGCCGTGCCTGTCGCCCGTAACGCGTCGCGCGCGACCATGAAGTCGCGAGGGCCCTCCAACTCGAACATGCCGAGATGTGGATGCCGCCCCATCAACACCATCTCCATCACCGAGTATTCGAACGTCAGCTGCGTTTCCTGCGCGACCACGGCAATGCGACGGGCGACGGCGCGCCGCGAGAGGCGATGCAGTGGCGTGCCATCGAGCGACACCTCGCCGCCCGCTGGCCGCCGGGTGCCACTGAGGAGGCGGAGCAGCGTCGTCTTGCCGGATCCATTCGGCCCGAGAATGCCGACCACTCGTCGGGGCGACACCACCGCCGTTACGTCGTCGAGGACGTGGTGTGACGACAGCCCGGCTGGCACCGGGCCTCCATACGTAAACGACACGTTATCGGCGCGAAGCAACGCGCACTCCGGCGAACGCGGTGCGGCCCGGCGCCGGAAAGCCCAACACCTCTTCGTAGTCGTGGGCGAGCAGATTCATCAGCCGCGCGTAAATCTCCACGCCGCGCACGACCCCAAACCCTCCGCCGGCGTCCACAACCGTGCGCCCAGGGTTTTGATACAGTCCGCCGCTTGGTCCGAACGCAGGCTCGGCATCGAGCGTGGCGCCTCGCCGTTCCATGCTGACGAACAGCGAGGGACGCTCGGCGGTCCATCCCACCAGCAACGAACCGCTGTGACGCGGCCGACGCAGCAGCGCATCCCCGACTTGGTAGGGCGACGGCGCCTGTGCCGTGTTGTCGATCGCGCGAATCTCGGTGTCGAGGAACCCGTATGCCGCGCGGACGGTGAGTCCGTGCCGACCCTGCCAGGCAGCGCCGACCTCGGCGCCCCGCGCTCGTGCATTCGACACGTTGTCGGTCCGATACCGGCTGACGTCGCGCAGCGACCCGACCGAGATAATGAGGTCGTCGTAGCGGTTGAAGAACCCGGCTGCATCGAGGTGCACGGCCCCGCCCGCCAGCGCCTGCGTCACCCCGACCTCGATGCTGCGGCTCCGCTCCGGCTTGAGCGCAGGATTATCGGTAAAGGCAATCTCAAACACATCAGGCGGCCGAATGCCGGTGCCGGCGGAGGCACGAAGGCGTGTCCAGGCACCGGCGCCAGACCCGGGTAGTGCCGGGCTGACCACCCACGCGACGGCCACCTTGGGGTTAACCGACACCAGCGAATCGTCGGCAAAGCCGTTGACGATGAAGCCTTTGCGCGTGATGTGTTCAACACGTAATCCGGCCTGCAGGCTGAGGCGCTCAGCGCCATTCCAGCGCGCTTCGCCGAACGTGCCGATGATTCTGCGGTCGACTGGCACAATCGCCTCATTGGCGCGAATGAAAGAGCTGCGCGCGCCTTCGGATAACCATTCGACACCGCCCGAAACTCCAAATCCCGCACCGAGCGCGGCATCGGTCTGCACCCGGGCATGCACGCGACGCGTTTCGGATTCCGACCGGCCAAATGGGCTTTGGAAATTCAGGTCGTAGTCCGCGACGTCGAGATCGACGCGCTGGCGCACGCGGCTGGACGGACCGTTCCATGGATGCAGGGCGCGGAGGCCGACTGCGCGGCGCTGTGTGGTGCCTCGCGAGATCCGATCGACGCCGGAAAAACGTTGCGCCGGATCCGACCCATACGGGCCCGGGGCACCGCGGTCCGTGTCGACATAGCGAAATGTTCCCTGGATGTCGGTGCCGCGCGCGGCGCGCCATCCGAGGCCGGCCCATCCCTGTCGCTGGCGTGCATCGTCGTTGCCGACTTGCTCACCGCTCGCGGGGGCCGTGCCGGTGAAGCCGTTGTCCTCGGCGTAGTCGCCCCCTGCCTGCCAGCGGAAGCCAGCGCTCGTGCCCGTGGTGCTCGCCTGCGCGCGGCGGGTGGCGCGACTCCCTGTCTCGACCAGCGCCTGGGCCGACGGTTCACCGCCGTGACGGGTGACCACGTGCACCACACCGCCGATGGCGTCGGCGCCGTAGAGCGCGCTCTGCGGGCCGCGAACCACCTCGATGCGATCGATGTCGGCAATCGGCACCTGCGACAGGTCGATGCCGCCGCCGAACGCGTTGGCGCGAATACCGTCGACGAGCACGAGCGTAAAATCGGACTCGCCGCCGCGCGGAAAGATCGATGTCAGCGTGCCGGGCCCACCGCTGCGTGCGACGGTGAAGCCGGGAATGGTGCTGAGCGCGGCGCCGAGTGATGTCAGCTGGCGCGCTTCCAGATCCGCACCACTGATCACGGTGACGCTGTCTGCGGAGCGCGACAGCGGCTGATCGATCTGAGAGGCGGAGACGACGAGCGCCTCAGAGATGGCGCTCACCCGTAAGGCGATCGCAATCGCCAACGCCGATGGGCCAGCCATCACCGCACGTGCGTCACCTGCCAGGCCTGGCGCCGACACGGTGAGGTCGTAGCGGCCCTCCGTCAGGGTCGTGAAGGCGAAATGCCCCGAGGCGTCGGTGCGGACGGCGACCGGCGCGCTCGTCAACCCGGTGACGACCACGGTGGCGCCGGCAACAGGCCGGCCTTGCGGATCGACCACCCGACCCTCGAGGCGCGCTTGCGCAAACGCGGGGCTCGCGCTGCCGGCGAATACCGATCCGGTGATGAGGATGAGACGAAGAAACGCAAGCGGATGAAATACGTGCGTGAGCACGGCGAGTGCAGGCATGGGTCCTCCTCGGCGTTGTCGCGCCGGGCGATACAGGACGTTCCATCTACAGCAGGTCTCCTGACTTGCGGATCAACACGCGCGCTCGCGTCTTCCCATCGCCCAGGCGACAGTGACGAATCGTTGCAGGCTGGCTGAAGCCTCGCCCTTCTATGTACAGAGGCCGACGCCTGTAGCGTCAGCCGCCGAATTCACGCGGGTCGACGCTCTGGCGTCGCCGAACGATTGATGAACGCACGCTCCCCGCTTACAGTGGCGAAACCGTGTGGGTTTTACACCCAGCTTCCCTGGCTGCTTGGAATGCGTCGGTTGTGGAGTCGAGTATAGCAGGATAAAATAATGGATCGGATGCTGCGGGGTGACGGCGTAACGACGATGAGCAAGAGTTCGACCGTGACGGTGCGCGACACGCCCGTGGACCTGCGCGCGGTGCTGCTGGGGCACTCGCTGACGCTGCAGATCAGTGGCGGCGAAGTGGTGCTGGGTAAGTGGCAGCGCGTCCTCATGGCCGAACTCGACGGGCCGCGCACGCGCACCGTGCGTCTTCAGGTGCTGGGCATCGCGTGACCACCGACCGCCTTCGTCACGCGCAGCTTGCCGGGATCGCCGAAAAAATCGACGCTCATGAGCGCTTGTCGTTTGACGACGGTGTGCAACTGTTCCATGCACCGGATCTGCTCGCGCTCGGCTGGCTGGCCAATCGCGAACGCGAGCGCCGGCATGGTGACCGCACCTACTTCAATCACAACCTGCGGCTCGAAGCGACCAACGTCTGCGAGGCCACGTGCCTGTTCTGCGCGTTCGCCCGCTTGCGGCCTGGCGACGCCGGTGCGCACACGATGACGGTCGAGCAAGTGCTGGCCAAGTTGCGTGTGCGTGCCCATCAACCGCTCACCGAAATTCACATCGTCAACGGCCTTCATCCGGATTTGCCTTTCGATTACTACAAGGACCTGCTTCGCGGGTTGAAGGCCATTCGTCCGGATATCCACCTGAAGTGCTTTACGGCGGTTGAAATCGCCTTCTTCGCGGATCTCTACGGGATAAGCGACGAGCAGGTGCTGATCGAGCTGGGCGCGGCCGGACTCGATTCTCTTCCGGGCGGGGGCGCGGAAATCTTTGCCGCGCGCGTGCGCCAGAAAATCTGTCACGACAAGTGCGACGGCGATCGCTTCCTCGCCATTCACCGCACCGCTCATCACCTGGGAATGCGCACCAACGTCACGATGCTGTATGGTCATATCGAGACGATCGAGGAACGTGTGGATCATCTCGTGCAGATTCGCAGTCTGCAGGACGACACGCACGGGTTTCAGGCGTTCATTCCGCTGGCGTTTCATCCCGACAACAACCAGATGCGCAAGCTTCCGGCGCCCTCGGCGAGCGACACGCTTCGCGTGCACGCGGTCGGTCGCTTGATGCTGGACAACGTCGATCACATCAAGGCGTATTGGATTTCGTCCGGGGTGGAAATCGCGCAAACGGCACTGTGGTTTGGCGCCGACGACCTTGACGGCACCGTGCAGGAAGAGACGATTTACCACATGGCGGGGTCGAAGACGCCAACCGCGCTATCGACCGACGACATCGAGGCGCTGATTCGCGATGCGCGCCGCGAACCCATCGAGCGCGACACGCTCTACAACGTCGTCCGCGTGCCTGTCGCCGCGCATTGAGCGAGGTCGCGATCGGTCTCCGATTGCCGGGGCCGCTGGTCGAGTAGCGGTCAGCCACGCGGTCATCGCTGTTCGAATCCCTCGACTCTCTGTCCTGGTGCGACGACGCCTGTCGACTGGATGTCCACATCTTCCGCTGGGGGCGTAACCGCAGCATTCCTGCTATAATTCGAATCGAGCCAAGCGAGTGTTCCGGCGAGATGAGCCGGTCGCACCGCTTGGTTTTTTCGCGTCCCGAGATTGCGAAAAGTTTCACAAGCGCAACCGCGCACATGCGATAGGCGGGACGGCGACGGGTTCGCCGGGCCGGGTGGAAGGCGAGGGCGTGCGCCCCGCCAGACGGAAAGGAGGCGACATGCCAGCAACGTTTTTGCCCATTCTCAACGAAGTGGAAAAGCAAAGCCTGCACGAACGCCAGCCCCTGCCGGAGGCATACCTGGGTCTTTCGGACGAGGAGATGGAGTTGCGGATTGGCGCCGCTCGGGCCGCGCTCGGCGATCGCGTCGTCATCCTCGGCCACCACTACCAGCGCGATGAAGTCGTCAAGTTTGCCGACTACACAGGCGACTCGTGGAAGTTGTCACGCGAAATCGCCAAGCTGCCCGCGGCCGATTTCATTGTCTTCTGTGGCGTGCACTTCATGGCCGAGAGCGCGGACATTCTGGCCCTGCCGCATCAGCAGGTGATTCTTCCGGACCTCGCCGCCGGGTGTTCCATGGCCGATATGGTGGCACCCGATCAGCTCGAAACCTGCTGGGCCGAACTCGAACAGATGGGCGTGGCCTTGTCGACCATGCCCGTCACGTACATCAACTCCTCCGCGACGATCAAGTCATTTGTCGGCGAGCGCGGCGGCACCATCTGCACCTCCGGGAACGCCGAAGCGACACTCAGATGGTCGTGGGACCGCAAGGAGAAGATCCTGTTTCTCCCAGACCAGCATCTTGGTCGTAATACGGCCTGGAAGATGGGCGTGCCCCTCGACCGGATGGTCGTCTGGGATCCGTTCGAACCGTTCGGCGGCCTCACAAAACAGGAGCTCGACAACGCCCGGATGATTCTGTGGAAGGGACATTGTTCGGTCCACGTGCGCTTTACCGCAAAGCAAATCGACATGGTGCGCGCTCAGTATCCTGGCGTGCGCGTCATCGTCCATCCCGAAGTACCGTTTGATGTGCTGCGGGCCGCCGACGACAGCGGCTCGACCGAGTACATCCTCAAGCAAGTCCGCGAGGCGGCCCCTGGGACCACGTGGGCAGTGGGCACGGAGATCCATCTCGTCCACCGCCTTGCCGAAGAGGTGGCGCCGGAAAAGACCGTGATCTCACTCGACCAGGTCGGATGCCTCTGCTCGACGATGTTCCGCGTGTCCCCGAATCACCTGCTGTGGATTCTGGAGGGGTTGCTCGAGGGCCGAGTCCACAACCGCGTCACGGTGCCGGATGAGCAGAAGAAATGGGCTAGGATCGCTCTCGACAGGATGTTATCGATCTCATAAGAGAACTTCGTGAACGTCCCATGGGGAACCGCTCCCCGGAATCTCGTTCACGAATCCCGTGACAGGAGACTACCCAACCATGCCCCACGAACTGCCTGCACTGCCGTACAACCAAGGTGCGCTCGAACCGCACATCGATGCGCTGACCATGCAGGTTCACCACGGCAAGCACCATCAGGCGTACGTCACGAATCTAAACGCCGCCCTCGACAAGCATCCCGAGCTTCACTCGAAGAGCCTGGATGACCTTGTGCGCAACGTCAACACTATTCCGGAGGACATCCGCGCCGCGGTGCGCAACAACGGCGGCGGGCACTGGAATCACTCGCTGTTCTGGAAGGTGATGGCACCGAATGCCGGCGGCGCGCCGGGGGGTGACGTCGCCAATGGCATCAACGCCGCGTTTGGCAGCTTCGACAAGCTCAAGGAACAGTTCAACGCTGCTGCTGTCGGCCGGTTTGGCAGCGGCTGGGCGTGGGTGGTCGACAACGGCGGGAAGCTCGAGATCATGAGTACGCCGAATCAGGACAATCCGTTGATGGACGGCAAGAAAGCGATCCTCGGCGTCGACGTGTGGGAGCACGCCTACTACCTGAAGTATCAGAATCGCCGTCCCGACTACCTCGGTGCCTGGTGGAACGTCGTCAATTGGAACGAAGTCAATCGACTGCTGAAAGGCTAGGAAGCCTCCAGTTCAGTTTGAGCCCGCATGCTCGCAGTGCCTAAACTGCGGGCATGCGCCTCGGCTACGGCATTCTCCTGGGTCTCACGCTCGGGCTGCTGCTCGGCGTTGGCGGCTACACCTTCATCTATGCCCGCGGCGCGTCCTACCTCACCAACAATCCACATGCGTGCGCCAACTGTCACGTCATGCAGGAGCAGTACTCGGGATGGCTGAACTCGAGTCATCGGGCCGTCGCGGTCTGCAACGACTGTCACACTCCTCACGACGTCATCGGAAAGTACACAACCAAGGCATCCGCGATCGGTCGTGGCGCAGTCACGGCTCGAAGACGACCCGCGTCTGAAGACGATGTGGGCGGGTTACACCTTTGCCACCGACTTCCGCGAGGAGCGCGGCCACGCGTACATGCTTGACGACCAGACCCACACCGAACGTCAGGACGTGGTGAAGCAACCAGGCACGTGCATGCACTGCCATGGATCGGTATGGGGACCGTATTGCACGCTGAAGAGGTCGCCACCACCGAAGGGTTTGAGGTCATGAACAAGATGTCGTACACCGAGGCGCGCACCCACGTGTCGCATCCGGTGTCGTGTATCGACTGCCACGACCCAAGGCGTC
>Ga0183260_10004787_pt1 | contig 10708 bp, 10 predicted proteins | sample AntDrymUQ4972206_2_FD_129768 | JGI IMG/M metagenome (GOLD analysis project Ga0183260, IMG submission 129768) | Polar desert sand microbial communities from Dry Valleys, Antarctica - metaG UQ497 (22.06) (version 2) (version 2) | ecosystem: Environmental > Terrestrial > Soil > Desert | place...
CCACAGCTCGTCCGACACGATCCACGGCGCAGCAGCCATCGGCACCCCTCCCAGCTTGACAACGGATGCCAACGGCCTTCGTCCTCAGGAAGCGGGTCCCTTCATTCAGAAACGAGCTCTTAGGGGACTGGCCCCGCAGGGGCCTGTCCCCCGCGATACGAGCGACGCCGGAGGCTCGACGCAGCCGGTCGCACGGGGGTCAGTCCCGGGGACTGGCCCCGGAGGTGCCGTCCCCCGCGCTACGAGCGATGCCGACCGCAAGACACTGCTGGTGTAGCGCGGGGGTCAGTCCCCTTCGGGGACAGACCCCACAGACCCCACGAAGCCGAGCCTCGCCGAGAGCTTCCCGGCGGCCGCAAGCAGCGGCTCGAGCGCGGCCTCCCTCGCGTGCGCGTCGAGCCGAGACACCGGCCCCTGCACGCCGACGATCGCGGCGAGCTCGCCGCGGCTGCCCCTGACCGGCGCCGCGAGCGCGGCGAGATCCTCCTCGCGCTCGCCGACGGCGTCCGCCCAGCCCGACCGGCGTGCCCTCTCGATGGCGCGAGCGAGGAGCCGCGGGTCGGCGATGGTGCGCGTCGTGTACCGACGAAGAGGACCCGGCGGCAACGTCGTGTTGCCGAACGCGAGCATCACCTTGCCGGTGGCCGTCGCGTGGGCGACGCTCGGCCGGCCGATCTGCGCGACGCCCTGGACGGACGAGGGGCTACGGGCGAAATCGACCGTGACGGCCTCGTGCTCGCCCTGGACGGAGAGCGTCGCCGTCTCGCCAACCTGCTCGACGAGCTCGTGGAGCACCGGTTGCGCAAGCTCGCGGAGATCGAGCCGGTCGACGACGGCGTTCCCGAGCTGCACCAGCCGGATCCCGAGGCGATACCGCCCGTTCGGGGACTGATCGACGTACCCGTCCGCCGCGAGCGTCGCGAGGAGCCGGGAGACCGTACTCGCGTTGACGCCCGTCCTGCGCGCGAGCTCGTTCGTACCGAGCTCGCCCGCGTTCGCGAGCTCGTTCATCACAGCGAGCGCGCGCGAGACGGCAGCGACGCGACGCGCTCCTTGTCGGCGAATCGGCGGCATGGTACGGTGTCGCCGATTGTGACACGGTGTTGCCCTAGAGGCAAGCGCCCGAGGACAAGGAGTCGACGCGATGGACAAGCTCGCGACCGCGCCCTACGTCGTGATCGGCGCCGGCATGCACGGCCTCTCGACCGCCTACCACCTGGCGCTCGCGCTCCAACGCGAGGGTCGGGGAACGGGATCCGACGTCGTCGTACTCGAGAAATCCCGCCCCGGCGCCGGCGCGACCGGGATCGCCTGCGGCGTCGTTCGCAACAACTACTTCCAGCCCGCGATGGCCGAGCTCATGCAGGCGTGCGTCGAGGTGTGGGAATCCGACCCGGAGGCCTACCACTACAACCCCGTTGGCTACATCGCGCTCGGCCCGAAGGCGCAGGAGCCCGACCTCGTCACGGTGCACGAGCGCCACGAGAAGATCGGCTATCGCTCGGAGGTGATCGTCGGCGAGCGCGAGGTCGAGGCGCACATGCGGTCGCTCTTTCCCGACTGGCGCGCGCAGGGGCTGACCGTCTGCCTGCACGAGTATCAGGGAGGCTTTGCGTTCAACCTCGAGTCGGTTGCCGGGCTCGCGGCCAAATGTGCCGAGCAGGGCGTCCGCATCCTCGACGGCGTCGAGGTCACGGGCTTCGTCTCGAGCGCCGACGACTCGATCACCGCGATCGCGACGAGCGAAGGGCTCGTCGAGGTCGGCGAGCAGGTCGTGGTGGCGCCGGGACCGTGGGCGCAGCGCTTCTGGGCGATGCTCGACCTGCCGGCCCGCATCGACATCACGACTCCGTCCGGCGAGGTCGCCCGCGACCAGCCAATGTGGCGCTACTGGAACCTTCAGGAGGGTGAGATCCAGGTCGACCCGCTCACGTACGCGACCGCCGACGGGGAGGCACCGCCAGTCGTCCACATCGACACCGACGCTCCTCTCTACACGGACGACGGGCGCCTCGTGACCGACGAGTTGTGGGGCAACTACTTCAAGCGAGACCGCCACGGCGTCCAGGGCGGGGCGGCGCCGATCCCCGTCGACGGCGACGTCGAGCTCGATCCCTATCCGGCGACGACGAACGTCGATCCCGGCTTCGCCGACATGTGGTGCGCCTCGCTCTCACACGCGATGGAGCGCTTCGAAGGCTGTCGCGCGCTCTACAAGGACGCGCGCTCGGGCGGGGTCGGCTCCTTCACGGCCGACAACTTCCCGGTCTTCGACTACCTGCGGCCGAATCTCTACGCAATCCTCGACTCGAACCACGGCTACAAGATGATCGGCGTGGGCAAGGAGGTCGCGGAGATCCTCCTCGGCGAGCGCTCCGACCTGCTGCACCCGTTCCGCTACGAGCGCTTCACCACGGGTGACCTCCACCCCGTGTCCAACTCGCCGTATCCGTGGAGTTGAACTCCGGTGTCCGACTTCAGTCGGACACCTGCTCTAGAGTGCGCCCGTGCCGGCGAAAGAGCACGTGTCCGACTGAAGTCGGACACGAAAGTCGGACACGAACCCCGGTGATCGTCTTTCTGCTCCTCGGGTTCACGCCGTGGATCCTGCTGCTCACCCTCGCGCTCGCCCTGTATCTCACGGTGGTCGAGCTGCGCGAGCTCGACCTCCACTTCACGCGCTGGGCGTTCTGGCTCCTCCTCGTCTTCCTCACGCACTTCGTCGGCTACCTGGTCCTCCGTGGCTACTCCGTCTACCGGCACCGCGCGCTCGCGGGACCTTAGAGACCGCCCGTTCGGGCGGCTCGCGCTCCTCGTGGCCGTGCTCGCCCTCGCCTTCGTCTCCGCGCGCGCGTGCCAGTCGCGTGGCGACGACGTCTCGTCGGAGCGCGCGATCGAGCTCGCCCGGGCGGAGGCGTCCTTCGAGGCCGATCGCGCCCAGGTGCGGCTCGTCCAGCGAGGAATCCCGGCGCGCGCGTACTGGGCCGTGTCGCTCTACGACGTCGGTGCGAGAGGTGCTCCGACGAAGGTCGAGGTCTACCTCGTCGACCGCGCGACCGGCAGGCTGTCGCGGTCGTAGCGATATGTAGAAACCCTCCACAGGCGGCGCGACAATGCCGCCCATCGCGACATGGAAGCGGGTGCGCCCGTCTCGTACGGTTAGCGCCGTACCTCGGAGCGGCCGTGAGGAGGGCGCCAAATGGTTTCGACGATCTTCGTCGTCGCGCAGACCGTCCAGGAGCGGGTCACGGCGCTCGAGGAGTCGAACACGCTCGACTCGCAGATCCTGACGGAGCAGTTCTACTTCTGGACCGTCGTCCTGATGTGGCTGATCCACGTTGGCTTCATGGCCTACGAGGCAGGCGCCGCACGGCGCAAGAACATCATGTCGACGGCGATGAAGAACATCCTCACGATCGCCGTCGTCACGCCGACGTTCTATTACTTCGGGTGGTACATCTACGGCTGCATGGAGGAAGGGTGGCCGAAGGACGGCCACAACTCCCCCGACGCGTTCCCCGGCTTCTGCGGGCTTACCGCGCCGTGGAGCGAGGGCATGGGCCCGAACCTCCAGGATCACGTCAGCCTCGTCTTCTTCCTCGCGTTCCTCCTCTTCTCGTGGACGACCGCCTCGATCATGTCGGGCGCCTTGATCGAGCGCGTGCGCCTCTCCGCGTTCCTGCTCCTCGCGGTGATGCTCGGCTCGGTGGTGTGGATCCTCGACGCAGCGTGGGGCTGGAGCTCGGGCGGCTGGCTGACGACGCGCTTCGGGTTCCACGACGCGATCGCCTCCGGCGTCGTGCACGGCGTCGCGGGCGCCTTCACGTTGGGCGTCCTGCTCAACCTCGGGCCGCGGATCGGGAAGTACGACATCGCGGGCCGGGCCCGAACCTTCCGACCCCACAACACCCACATGACGTTGATGGGCCTGATGCTCATCTTCACCGGCTTCTACGCGTTCTACGCCGCGTGCCTCGTGATCCAGTCGACGGCGTTCCCCGGCTGGCTCAACATCTACCTCTCGCCGACGACGCTCGGCACGATCGCGATGGTGATCACGTTCGGCTTCGCCGGCGGGTTCACGGGCGGCTGGTTCGCGAGCAAGGGCGATCCCTTCTGGACGCTCTCCGGTGGCCTGGCCGGCGTGATCGCTGTGTCCGCCGGCGCCGACGTCTACCACCCGTCCCTCGCATACCTCCTTGCCTTCTCTGGCGCGATGCTCGCCGTCTGGGCCGGCAACTACATCGAGCAGAAGCTGCGGATCGACGACGCGGTGGGCGCCGTTGCCGTGCACGGCGTCTGCGGGTTCTACGGCGTCTTCCTGGTCGGCATCTTCGCCGGTGGCTACCCCACGGGGATCAACAACATCGAGAGCTCGATGGGGGGTCAGCTGATGGGGATGATGACCTTCCTGGCGCTCGGGTTCCTGCCGGGGTATGCGATGAGCTGGGTGCTGAAGCGGATGAACCTCCTGCGCGTCTCGCCGGAGGTGGAGCTTGAAGGCCTCGACCTGGCCGAGTTCCAGCGCGACTTCTACCCCGAGTTCGAGCGCGTCCCCGAGGTGATCGTCGGCCCCGACGGCGAGGAGCTCGAGGCAGCGCCTATCCTGCTCGAGGGATATCGAGCCGTGACGAACGGCTCGAGACCCGCGGCCCGAGTCGAGAGCTGAGAGGAGGGCGACCGTGTTCGATGCGTTTCCGTTCGACGAGTGGAGCGAGGAGATCACGACCTTCTGGACCTTTGGGACGGAAGGCGACACCGGCACGATCATCCTCACGATCCTCGGCGTGCTCCTGATGATCGGCTCGCTGATCCAGTTCGTCCGCCTCGAGTCGCGCAAGCTCGACGCGCAGACGGCGGCGCTGCGCCAAGCGCTCGCCGCCGCCGAGCAAGCGCCGTTGACGAGCGTCACCGTCACGACGACAACCATCACCACCGACTAAGGACGGAGAGCCGATGGCCGAGAAGCAGGTCGACTTCCCCGAGCTCCAGAAGGAGGACAAGCGGGTCGCCCCGTTCATGATCGGGTTGAGCCTCGTGTGCGTCGCGATCGTCGTCGTCCTCCTGCTCGCCGGCGCCGACGGCCCCTTCATCGGGCCCTGGGGCTAGCCGCCTAGACTCGCTCGGCGTGGCGACGCTCTATTTGCATTGCGCTATCTGCGGCCGCAAGCAGGCGGGTGGCCTGCTCTCGGCGTCGGCCTGGCGCCAAACGCCGCTCCCGGCCGGCGCGGCCGTCGATCATCCGGCTGTCAGCGACTCACTGGTTCGCGCGTGCCCGGGCTGTGTCGCCCGGGACGCGGACTGGCCGACGACCGCGCTCCTCGGTGTCGGACTTCAGTCCGACGCCTGAAGTCCCGCGCCACGAACGTCAGGTGTCCGACTGAAGTCGGACACCGCGCGACTAGAAGAGTCCCACCGTCTGCCCGTCTGAATCGATGTCGATCGCGAAGGCGGCCGGCTTCTTCCCGAGCCCCGGCATTGTCTGCATGTCGCCGCAGAGGGCGACGATCCACCCGGCGCCCGTGTACGGGCGAAGGTCACGGACGGTGACCGTGAAGCCCGTCGGCGCGTTGAGGAGCGACGCGTCGTGGGAGAGCGAGAGGTGTGTCTTCGCCATGCAGATCGGGAGCCTGCCGAGCCCTTCGCGCTCGAACCGTGCGGCCTTCTCCTTCGCCGTCTTGAGCAGAAAGACACCGTCCGCGCCATAGACCGAGGTCGCGATCGCGCGGATCTTCTCCTCGATCGGGGCGTCGTCCTCGTAGGCGAACTGAAAGTCGTTCGTCTCGTCGGCGGCGGCGACGACGGCCTCGGCGAGCGCAGTCGCCCCCTTGCCGCCATTCTCGAAGGCGGTGTTCACCTCGGCCGCGTAGGCGCCGTGCTCGACCGCGAGCCGCCTGACCAGCTCGAGCTCGTCGCTCGTGTCGGTGGGGAACTTGTTCACGCCGACGACCGCGTTCAGGCCGAAGCGTCTGATGATCCCGATGTGCCGCGCGAGATTCGCCGCGCCCGCCTCGATCTCGGCTGCGCCGCCGTCAAGGTCGCCGCCGTGGTGCTTGAGCGCCTTGACGGTCGCGACGAGGACGACGGCGCTCGGGCGCAGGTCGCCGATCCGGCAGGTGATGTCGAAGAACTTCTCCATCCCCATGTCGGAGGCGAACCCGGACTCGGTGATGAGGTACTCGCCGAGCTTGAGGCCGACGCGGTCGGCGACGAGCGAGTTGTTGCCGTGGGCGATGTTCGCGAACGGGCCACAGTGGATGAATGCCGGCTGGCCCTCGAGCGTCTGGACGAGGTTCGGCTTGATCGCGTCCTTCAGCAGCACCGCCATCGATCCCGCCGCTCCGAGCTCCTCGGCGGTCACGGGCTCGCCTTCGAAGGTCGAGCCGACCGTGATCCGGCCGAGCCGCTCGCGGAGGTCGCCGAGGTCGCGGGCGACGGCGACGAGCCCCATGATCTCGCTCGCTGCCGTGATGTCGAACCCCGTCTGCCGCGGGTAGCCGTTCACCCGCCCACCGAGCCCCGTCGCGATGTCGCGCAGCGACCGGTCGTTCATGTCCATGCAGCGGCGCCACGAGATCGAGAGCGGATCCAGGCCTCGCTCGTTCCCGTGCAGGAGGTGCGCGTCGATCAGCGCCGAGAGGAGGTTGTTGGCAGCGGTGATCGCATGGAGGTCGCCCGTGAAGTGGAGATTCAGGTCCTCCATCGGCACGACCTGCGCGTAGCCGCCACCCGCGGCGCCGCCCTTGACGCCGAACACCGGCCCGAGCGAGGCCTCGCGGAGCGCGAGCACGGGCTTCCGGCCCAGTGCGCCGAGCCCCTGGGTGAGCGAGACTGAGGTCGTCGTCTTTCCCTCGCCCGCGGGGGTCGGCGTGATCGCCGTGACGTTGATCAACTTGCCGTCGGGACGGTCGGCGAGGCGGCCGAGCAGCGAGAGATCGATCTTTGCCTTGAAGCGGCCGTACTGCTCGATCTCGTCTGGCTCGATGCCGGCGTCCGCGGCGATGTCGGCGATCGGCCGAAGCGTGGCGGCCTGGGCGATCTCGAGGCTCGAGAGCATGTGTGCGTGTTCCTCCAGCGTGGGGTGTCAGTGGCTCACGGCAGCAGCGGCGAGCTCGGAGACGAGCGTGTCAGTGCGGAAGCGCTCGAGCTTGAACGGCTCGATCAGCGCGGGGGTCTTGCCGGTCGCGATCAGCTCCGCGAGCGTGACGCCCGTGATCGGCGCGGCCTTGAACCCGTACGTTCCCCAGCCGCAGTCGACGAGGAAGCCCTCGACCTCGGTGATGCCCATGATCGGGCTGTAGTCCGGACTCATGTCGCAGAGGCCCGTCCAGTGCCGAAGGATCCGCGTCGAGTGAAGCTGCGGGAAGAGCTCGAGCACGTGGCGCGAGGCGTACTCGACGAAGGGGAACGTCCCCTTGTTCGAGTACGTCGGGTACGGCTCGACCTCGGCGCCGATCAGAAACTCGCCCCGGTCGGTCTGCGACACGTAGATGTGCATCTGCGCCGAGACGATGATCTTGTCGAGGAACGGCTTGACCGGCTCGGTCACGAATGCCTGGAGGATCGAGGTGGTGATCGGGAGGCGCACCTTGGCGAGGCTGGCGACCGGGCTCGACCAGCCTGCGGTCGCGCTCAGGACGACGCCGCAGGCGATGTCGCCCTGCGTCGTCCGGACGCCGTGGCAGCGGCCGTCGCGGACGTCGAAGCCCGTCACCTCGACGCCCTGGTGGATCTCGATCCCGCGCCGCCCGGCCTGCTTCGCGTATCCCCAGACGACCGCGTCGTGGCGGATGATCCCCCCGGGCGGGTGGTAGAGCGCCCCGAGGATCGGCCAGGTCACGTCCTCCGAGATCGAGATCTGCGGGCAGAGCTTCTTCACCTCGTCGCGGTCGACGACGCGGCTGTCGATGTCGAGCAGCTTGTTCACCTCGGCGCGCTCGTGCTGGACGACGAGCGACCGGTCGGAGTGCGCGAGCGTGAAGTGCCCGTGCTGGGAGAACATGAGGTTGAAGTCGAGCTCGGCTGAGAGCTGCTCGTAGAGCTCGACGCTCTCCTTGTAGAACGCGGCGCCTTCGGGCGTGCGGTAGTTCGAGCGGATGATGGTCGTGTTGCGGCCCGCGCCGCCCGAGCCGATGTAGCTCTGCTCGAGGATCGCGACGTTCGTGATCCCGTGGTGCGCGGCGAGGTAGTACGCGGTCGCGAGACCGTGCGAGCCGCCACCGACGATCACGACGTCGTAGCTCCGCTTCAGCTCCTGCCGCTCTGGGAGGACGCGCTTGCGGAGGAAGATGTCCTTCACGGCCGCTCGTCCTCCGGGAGCGCGTCGACACCGACGAGCCCGCCACCGAGCGCCTGCGCGCGGTCGAGGGCGACCTCTGCGACGTAGTGCCCGAGCTCCTGCGCGACGAGAATCCGAAATCCGTCGCCCGCTGGCAAGACGTGCGCCGTGACGTGCGCGACCTCGCCGCCGGACGGGAAGTGGTGGAGGTGCGTGAGCCGCGAGACGAGCGCGCGGGCCTGCGGGCCGGTCACCGCGAGGACGGTGTACCCGCCGGTCACGTCGAGCACCTGACTCGACGCGTCGAGCGACGCCGCCACCTCGGCGCGATCCCTCTCTGCGAAGAGCACGAGCGCTCGGCGGGGCGAAAGCCGGTAGACGACGGACTTTGTGGCTGATCGTGGCAAGCGCTCGGCGCCCGCCACTCGTTCTGGCGTCTCGGGGGGCGCCGGTCGGACGTCGAGCTTGCCGAGCTGGGAGAGGTCGGCGATCCCGACCGTCGACGCGTACGCCTCCGTGTCCGGGACGATCGTGGGCACGCGCCACCCGTCGCGCTCGTCGAAGATCGCCCCGGCCGCGGCGAACACGCGCTCGGCGGCCGAGCGGGCGACGGCGCCCTCGGCGAGCGACGGGGAGAGGAAGTCGAGCACGTTCATGCTCTGAGCCTCGCTCCTTCTGGGTCGAAGAACGGGCCGAGGTGGACACGCATCGCCACCGTCTTGCCGTTCACCCGGACGTCGAAGCGACCGCCGTCGACAGCGAGCTCGTGCGGGAGGATCGCGAGGCCGATCACCTTGTCGAGCTCGTCCGAGCGGCGCACCGAGGTGACGCGCCCGGCGGAGACGCCGTCGACGACGACCTGGCCTCCCTCGACCGGGATCGCCCCGGTCGGGCTCTCGAAGCCGACGAGCATGGTGCGGAGCCCGCGGTCGGCCGCGTGCTGGGTCGCCCACTTGCCGACCCAATCGAACTCCTTGTCGTTCTTGACGAGCCAGGGCATCGCCGCCTCGTGCAGGTTCGATTCGGAGTCGGTGTCCTGGCCGACGATCACATGCCCCTTCTCGAGCCGGAGGATGCGCTGCGGCTCGAGCCCGAACGGCCTCGTGTCGAGGTCGGCACCCTGCTCGAGGAGCGTCTCCCAGACGTGGTCGGCGTGCGGGCTCGGGAAGTGGAGCTCGTACCCGAGCTCGCCGACGAACCCGATCCGGAGCGCGAGCGACGGCACTCCGGCGACCCGGACATGGTGCGCGTCGAGGTACTTCAGCCCCTCGTTCGAGAAGTCGTCGCTCGAGACGCGTTCCATGAGCTCGCGCGCCTTTGGCCCCGCGACGTTGACCGCGGCGACTGCGCCGGTGAGCTGCGCGAAGCGCACGTCGAGCTGCCAAACGGCGTTCCACCAGGTGAACCACTGGTAGACGGCGTCGGCGCCGGTCGAGGTCGTCGTCACGTAGAACGTCTCGTCGTCGAGGCGGGCGACCGTGCCGTCGTCCATGATCCGGCCCGCGTCGCCCGTCAGCACGCCGTAGCGGATCCGGCCGGCCTTCAGGTCGGAGAAGCGGTTCGGGTAGACGCGGTCGAGGAACGCACCCCCGTCCGATCCCGTCACGAGCAGCTTCCCGAGCGTCGAGACGTCGATCAGCCCGACCGCGTGGTGGACGTGCCGTGCCTCCGCGCCCGCGTCGGGGCCGTACGAGTGCGGGCGCTTCCACGCGCCCGTCCACATCATCCGGGCACCAGCAGCCTCGTGCGCGTGGTGGAGCGAGGTGCGCTTCACCGGCTCCTGCGGGTGACCGGCCAGCAGGCCGAGCGTGATTGGGGTGTGCGGCGGTCGTGCGGTCGTCGTCCCGATCGCGTTCTCGTCCAGGCCGGTCGCCTTTGCGTAGACCCTGATCGAGTTCACATGACAGAGCCGGCCCTGGCAAGGCCCCATCGTCACGGTCGTGTAGCGCTTCGAGAGCTCGATCGAGTCGAAGCCTTCGGAGATCGCGTACTTCAGATCCTTCGTCGTCTGATCCTCGCAGAAGCAGACGAAGGTCTTCCCGCCGGTGTACCCGAGCACCGGAGAGGCAACGGCCGGCTCACCGACGTCGCCCGCCGCGCCGCCGACTGCGCTGACGTTCGCGGGCAGGTCGGTCGGCGCGAAGACGCCGCGCCGGGCGTCGTACTCCACGCGTGCGCCGGCTTGCGCGAGCAGCTTGGTGTTCGGCTGCGGGCTCCCGGACATGACGACCAGGTCGCAGCGCGTGAGCTTGCCGTTGACGGAGACCGCCTCGACCCGACCCTTGCGACCGCGCGCCTCGATGTTGGGCGGCTGGTCGGCGCGCAGGTCGACGACGCCGGCGAGCTCGACCCCGGCTCGCTCTAGGTCGGCGGCCGCCGCGAGCCCGCTGTCGTCCGCCGTGACGACGAACGCTCGCTCGGCCGGCGTGA
>Ga0183260_10004788_pt1 | contig 10707 bp, 6 predicted proteins | sample AntDrymUQ4972206_2_FD_129768 | JGI IMG/M metagenome (GOLD analysis project Ga0183260, IMG submission 129768) | Polar desert sand microbial communities from Dry Valleys, Antarctica - metaG UQ497 (22.06) (version 2) (version 2) | ecosystem: Environmental > Terrestrial > Soil > Desert | place...
CGTCGTGGGATCAGTCGTGGGCGGCGGCGTCGTCTCCTCGACCTTGCCGGACACGGTGATCACCACGGTCGTGCCCGACGGCGCGCGTTCGCCGCTGTCCGGTGCCTGGTCGATGACCGTTCCTGCCCGTTCCTCTGTGTTGGTGCTCTCTACGGAGCTGACCTCGAAGCCCGCGGCCTCCAACTCCGCCTCCGCCGCCGCCTCCGTCGAGCCGATGACGTTGGGAATGAGGGGCAGCCCCTCGGAAACCACCAAGATGACAACGGTGTCAGCGGCGACCGGAGTCCCGGCCACCGGGTCGCTCGCCAGCACCGTCCCCCGCGGCTCGTCACTCTCCTGCAGCTCGAACTGGGCTCGCAGCCCGAGGTCGAGCAACGCCTGCCGGGCATCGGCCCGATCCTGGTCCAGCAGATTCGGCACCTCGACCTTCGCCGGGCCGGCGCTGACGACGAGGTCGATCGGGTCGTCGGCGAAGAGAAACCCGCCGCCGTCGGGGTCCTGGTCGATGACCCGGCCCTTGGCCACGTCGGCGCTCACTTCCCGGTCCACGTTGCCGACGGTGAGCCCGGCGTCCTGGATCTCACGGCGAGCCTGATCCTCGGTCATCGTGACGACGTTAGGCACCGACACGTCGGCGCGTGGCTCGTCGTTGCTCAACAGCTGGGTCGCTGCCACCGCTCCGGCCACGATCAGGGCAACGAGCAGCACCACGAGGAGGATCCAGAATCCGCGGGCGCGCCGTGACGGCTCTTCATCTGCGGTGTCCGTCAGCGGCAGGAACGATGTCTGTGAGCGCTTGTCGAGAAGTGCCGCCGCTGCGACCGCGGTTGGGGCTGCCGCGACCGCCGGTGCCGCAATGGGCTGCCCGGCGAGAAAGCGTTCGATGTCCGCACGCATCTCGGCTGCGCTCTGATAGCGGTCGTCGGTGCGCTTCGCCAGTGCCTTCGCCACGATCGCGTCGAGGAGCTCGGGGATCTCCGGGTTGTAGTGCGAAGGGCGCTCGGCCTCCTCGCGTACGTGCTGATAGGCAACCGACACCGGGCTGTCACCGACGAAGGGCGGGCGAGAGGTGAGCAGCTCGTACAACAGACATCCGGTGGAGTACAGATCGCTGCGCGCGTCCACCTGCTCACCGCGCGCCTGCTCGGGTGAGAGGTACTGCGCCGTGCCGACCACGGCCGCGGTCTGCGTCATCGCCGAGGAGGCGTCCGCGATAGCGCGCGCGATGCCGAAGTCCATGACCTTGACCTGGCCGGCGGGTGTCAACATCACGTTCGCCGGCTTGATGTCGCGGTGAACGATCCCCGCCCGGTGGCTGTAGTCGAGGGCGGCCAGCACGTCCGCGGTGATCTCCAGGGCACGCTCCGGCAGGATCTTGCGCCCCTCTCGAAGAATGTCGCGCAGGGTGCGCCCTTCGACGTACTCCATGACGATGTACGGCTGCTCCTTGCCGTCGTCGTCGATGTCTTCGCCGGTGTCGTAGACCGCGACGATCGCGGGATGGTTGAGCGACGCGGCGGACTGGGCCTCGCGACGGAACCGGGCCAGAAACGTCGGATCACTGGCCAGATCGCTGCGCAGGCGCTTGATCGCCACCGTGCGTCCGAGCCGCAGATCCTGACCGATCCGTACGTCTGCCATCCCGCCGCGGCCGAGCAAGCCACCGACCTCATACCGGTCTCCGAGCCGGCTGGCGTCGTCAGTCGTCATCTTTTCCGTGCTCCTCGTCAGGCCCTGGCTCGTCGTCCTTTGGTGGCTTGTCACTCGGCGGCCCGCCAGGCTTGGTCGGTGGCCCCGTGGTCGGCTTAGTGGTCGGTTTTTTGGTCGGCTTTGTGGTCGGGTTTGTAGTCGGGTTTGTGGTCGGGTTTGTGGTCGGCTCTGTCGTAGCGGCAGAGCCGCTCGGCGAAGATCTGTCCTGGCCGGTGTCGACTCCGCCCGGGTCGGTGGATCCATTCGAGTCGCCAAGGCCGGTGGCCAGGGCTACCCCCAGCCACACGATCATCGCGGCGCCGATGCCGGCGGCCACGATTAGCGCCCGCGAGGACCGGGCAGAGCGGTCAGCGGTGGACTGCCCCGCCATATCAACGGCGACCGGTAACACCGAGGTGGGCGGCATCGGCGGCGCCGGGACCGGCGCGGCCAGGCCGGCCCGCAGCTGTCCAGCCAGCCCGGCGGCACTCGACTGACGAGACGCCGGATCCTTGGCAAGCGCAGTCATCGTCACCGTGCGGAGCCAGGGTGGGACATTCTCGGGCAGCGGCGGCGGCGACCGCCGTACATGGGCCAGCGCTGTCGCCACCGGGCTGTCGGCCTCGAACGGCCGGATGCCGGCCAAGCCCTCGTAGAGGACGACGCCCAGTGCGTAGATGTCGCTGGCCGGGGTGGCGCGTTGGCCCTCGGCCTGCTCGGGCGAGATGTAGTACGGGGTCCCCAGCACGTCACCTGTCGCGGTCATCGAAGCATCGGTCGCAGCTTTCGCGATGCCGAAGTCGGTAACCTTCATCCGCTGGTCCGGCGTCACGAGGAGGTTGGCGGGCTTTACATCTCGGTGGACGAGCCCCTCGTCGTGTGCCGCCTGAAGAGCATCGGCGGCCTGGGCGATCAGCTCGACAAGACGCGTTTGCTCGAGTGGGCCGTGCCGCTCGAACAGCGCCGACAGTGGCTGACCATCGACGAGTTCCATGACCAGATAGGGGCGGCGTTCGGCGTCCAACTCGCCGGGCTTGGTCGTACCGAAGTCGTAGACGGCGGCAATACCAGGGTGCGACAGCGCAGCCGCATGGCGTGCTTCATTGAGGAAACGGGCCCCGAACATCGGGTCGTCCGAGTACTCCGATCGCAGCAGCTTCACCGCAACGCGGCGGCGCAGCACGGTGTCGGTCGCCGCGTAGACGCGCCCCATCCCGCCGGTGGCGACGTGTGAGTCGAGTCGGTAGCGACCCCCCACAGTGTTCGTCATCGTGAGAGCACCGCCTCCGTGATCGCCTTCGCGATCGGTCCGGCGAGACCGCCGCCGGATACGTCGTCGCGGGCGACCCCCGTCGCATCCTGGACGAACACCGCCACTGCTACCGCTGGCCTCTCCGCCGGCGCGAACGAGACGAACCAGGCGTACGGCTTGCGCTGCGCCGAGGATTGGGCGGTGCCGGTCTTGGCGGCGACCGCCACGCCGGGGATCGCCACCGAGCTAGCCGTCCCGTCGGTCACCACGGCAACCATCATCTGTGTCAGCTCGGCCGCGACGTCGGGTGGCACCGCCTCATGCAGCGCTTCTGGCGTCGTCTCCTCGAGAACTTCGACCTCGGGCGAGCGGACCTCGGACACGATGTACGGCCTCATCACGGTGCCGTCATTGGCGATGCCGGCCGCGACCATGGCCATCTGCAGGGGAGACGCCGCCACGTCGAACTGACCGATCCCGCTCTGTGCCGTCTCCGGCTCGTTGAGGTCGTCGGCTCCGGGTGCGGTGAACTGGCTGATGGCGGACGGTAGGTCACGGATCACGTTGCTGTCGCCGAACCCGAAGGCCTCCGCCTGGTCGCGCAACGTGCCCTCGCCGAGCTCGCGTCCGATGTCCCCGAAGGCCACGTTGCAGGAGATCGCCAGCGCCTGGGTGAGGGTTATCTTGTCCGCGCCGCAACTGCCACCGCCGCTGTTGCGCAGCTGGTAGGAGAAGCCGCGGAAGCTCAGTGCAGCGCTGCCGTTCACCAGGGTGTCCGGAGCGTAACCGCGTGACAGTGCCGCTGCTGCGGTCACCAGCTTGAACGTGGAGCCGGGCGGGTAGATCTCCTCGCGACTGCGGTCACGCAACGGCTGCGCCGGGTTGGAGTTGAGCTCCTCCCACGCCTGCTTCACGTCATCGAAGTCGTGGCTGGCGAGCCGGTTGGGGTCGTACCCGGGAACGCTGACCATCGCCAGGACCGCGCCCGTCTCGGGGTCGAGCGCCACCGCGGCCCCGGTGCTGTTGCCGGCGAGCTCGGTCAGCCCCTCGTACGCAGCTCGCTGCGCCCGGGGGTCGATGGTCAGCTGGACGTCGCCGCCGGTCGGCGGCTCACTTCCGACGAGGTCGATCACCCGATCGACGAACAGCTGCGGATCGCTGCCCGAGAGGATGCCGTTCTCCACCTGCTCGATGTCGCGGGCTCCGTAGAGGTAGGAGTAATAGCCAGTGATGTTCGCGTACAGCTCCGGGCTCGGGTAGGTGCGCAGGTACTCGAAGGAGTCCCCACTCGGGACGCTCTTGGCCACCGGGGTGTTCGCCACCAGGATCGCGCCTCGCTCACGCGAGTACTCGTCATTGAGCACGCGGCGGTTGTCGGTGCGGGCGTTGAGCTCGTCGGCGTGGATGAACTGCACGTAGTTCGCGTTGAGCAGCAACGCCAAGAACATCAGCAGGCACCCGATGGCCATCACCCGAATGGGGCGGTTCATCGCATCCTCACCACCGCGGTGGCGTCATCCTGGTGCATCGGGCGTGCCGCCGGCGCCGGCCGACGGGCCTGGTCACTGATGCGTAACAGCAGGGCGATGATCGCCCAGTTGGCGACGAGGGACGAGCCACCGTAGGACAGGAAGGGCGTGGTCAATCCGGTGAGCGGAATCAGCTTCGTGACCCCGCCGATGACCACGAACACCTGGATGGCAACCGAAACGGCCAACCCGGTGGCGACCAGCTTGCCAAAGACGTCGCGGCACACCAGCGCGGTGCGAAGGCCTCGCTCGACGATCAACGCATAGACCACGATGATCGCCATCAGCCCGGCCAAGCCGAGCTCCTCGGCGAGCGAAGCAGCGATGAAGTCGGAGTACGAGAAGGGTGTCAACACCGGATCCCCCTGGCCGAGGCCGCGACCCAACAGGCCCCCGTACGCCATCCCGTACTGGCCCTGGACGATCTGGTAGTAGCGGTCAGTGTCACTGAACGGGTCCAGCCAACCCTCGACGCGTTGCTGGACATGGCCGAACGTGAGGTAGCTGAAGTAGGCGCCGGCCCCGAACAGCAAACCGCCGACCACCAGCCAGCCGGCCCGCTCGGTCGCGACGTAGAGCAGCACCAGGAACAGTCCGAAGAACAGCAGTGACGACCCCAGGTCGCGCTGGAAGACGAGCACCCCGAGGCTGAGCAGCCAGGCGACGAGGATCGGGCCGAGATCGCGACCGCGGGGCAGGTCGATGCCGACGAAGCGACGGCCGGCCAGCGCCAGGGCGTCGCGCTTGACCACCAGGTAGCCGGCGAAGAACACCACCAGGCACACCTTCGCGACCTCACCCGGCTGGAAGTTGAGCGGACCGAGCGAGACCCAGATCCGAGCACCGTTGATGCTCACACCCAGGCCGGGCACCAGCGGCAGCACAAGCAGCACGATCGCCGCCAGGCCGAACGTGTAGGTGAGGGCCTGCAGCCGGCGGTGGTCGCGCACCACGACAAGCACGGCGAAGAACGCGGCCACGCCGGTCGCGGTCCAGATCAGTTGTGGGCCGGCGAAAGGCCCGGTTTCGGACCCGCGATCGGCGAGGTCGAGGTCGATGCGATGGATCATCGCCAGGCCGAGACCGTTGAGCGCGATGATGAGCGGAAGCAGAACGGGATCGGCGTAGGGGGCGAGCCATCGGACGACGCCGTGGGCGAGCACGGCGAGCAGCGCAAGCCCGCCGCCGAGCCGGTAGACGTCGGTGGGGACGTCACCGGTGACACCCAAGCCCACTCCGACGTAGGCGCCGAGCCCGACGATGAGGGCCAGCAGCAGCAGGACCAACTCCGCCCCGCGGCGCTTCCTTGGCGCCAGGCCAGGCACCGAGATCGCGCTCATCGGGGTTCCCTCGTGCGCTTGGCAGTTGGTTTGTCCGTCGGCTCAGGCGTTGGCTTGGTTGTTGGCTCCGTCGTCGGCTTGGTCGTCGGCTCGCTGCCAGTGGTCGAGGCGCCCTCACAGGCTGGGGTCCCGGCCGTGATCTGCTCGCTCGCGCACTTTTGCGCGTCGAGCTGGAGCTGCGCCACCGTACCCTGCGCCGCCGACAGGTTGTCGGCCTCGATCCCCGCTTCCACCTGCCCCCGCTGATACGTGGGCAGCTCGGTGAGCAGGAGGTCGTACTCCTCATGCAACGAGTTGAGGTCCACACCCGGCAGCTCTTGGTCGAGGCCTTGATAGATCGCGACCTTGCCGTTGAACGAGCTCACGTAGTACTGGCGTTGGCTCCATCGGTAGGCCACGAGGGCGACGCCGGTCAACAGCGCGAGCGTGAGCACGGTGGCGACGAGCCGGCGCAGCCAGCCGTACCGGTTCGGCGCCCGTGGGGCGTACCGCCGCTGCTCTGCCGCCTCGTCATCGACCGGCACCACATCGGATTCGTCGTCCTCGTCGATGCGTACGGCCGGCTGGGTCGCTGTCCGGTCCATGCTGGTGCGGCTCCGAGGTTGCTCGGCCGCGGCGCCGACCAGCATGGGCGCAGACGATTGGCCGGCGGGCGCATCTGTCACGGCCTCGGCCACCACGCAGGTGATGTTGTCGCTGCTACCGGCCTCCAGGGCGGCCTGCACGAGCTCCACCGCTGCGGCGTCGATCGTCTCGGCTCCGAGGAGATCGGCGATGTGCTCGTCCTCGACGAACCCGGTGAGACCGTCGCTGCACAGCAGTAGCCGGTCCCCGTCTTGGAGCGTCAGCATCTCCAGGTCGGGTTCGATGCCGTGCCGCCCGTCGAGAACCTGCAGGATCAGCGACCGGTGCGGATGAACTCGCGCCTCGTCACTGCTGATTCGCCCCTCGTCGACGAGGGTCTGCACCAGGGTCTGGTCGTGCGTGAGCTGGCTCAGCTCGCCCTGGCGCAGCAGGTACGCCCGGGAGTCGCCGACGTGCGCCAGGCCGACACGGCCGTCGGCAGCCAGGATGGCGGTGAGGGTAGACCCCATCCCCTCGACCGCCGGATCGGAGTCCACGATCTCGCCGAGCCGGTCGTTGGCCCGTCGGACGGCGTCCCCCAGTGCGGCGAGAAAATCGGCCGGCGGTGGGGCGTCCAGGGTGCGGACCGACTCCACCGTCACCGCCGAGGCCAGGTCGCCGGCTGGCCCGCCGCCCATCCCGTCGGCGACCACCAGCAGTCGCGGACTCGCGTAACCGGAGTCCTGGTTGTTGCGGCGTACTTGCCCCAGGTCGGAGATTGCGGTGTAACGCAAGGTGATCGTCATCGCGTTACTTCCGCAATTCGACGACGGTCTTGCCGAACCGCACCGGCGCCCCGACTTCGATGGCCGTGGGCGACGTGACTCGCTGACTCCCGAGGTAGGTCCCGTTTGTGGAGCCGAGATCCTCGACGAACCACTGCTCCCCGTTGGTCGCGATGCGGGCGTGGCGGGTCGACACGTAGTCATCGTCCAGACGTAGACCAGCCTCCGGGCCTCGCCCGATGACGATCGGCTCGCCATCGAGGGCGAGGGTCTGACCGGCGTTAGGTCCTTCGGTGACTGCCAGCGCCTGCGGCGCGCCCCGCGGTGCCTTACCGGGCTTGGGTGCCTTGGCCGGTTTGGGCTGCTTGGCCTTTGTCGACTCGACCCGAGCCCCAAAGATGTCGGACCGAATCACCGAGACCGCGGACAAGACGAAGAGCCATAAGACGGCAAGAAAGCCGAGCTTGATGAGCGTGAGGGTCAGCTCTGACACCGAGTCACGCCCCTCCCGGCTCGGACCGGTGCGGATTGCCCACCACAAGCGTGGTGTTGCCGACGACGATTCGGGCGCCGTCTCGAAGCAGCGCCTGCTGCACCCGCTTGCCGTCGACGAGCATGCCGTTGGTCGAGCCGAGATCGATCGCGCTGACGCTCACCTGGTCGTCCTGAAGCTGCACCCGGATCTCGACGTGGCGCCGTGAGATGCCGGGGTCGTCGATGCGCAGGTCCGCCTCGCTGCCGCGGCCGACGACCATGCCAGGCGGCTCCACCGGGTGCCGGACGCCATTGACCTCGAGCACTACCGGTGCTCGGCGTACCGCGGTGTCACTCAACCGCTGCCCACTGACCGGGGTCACGCTGGCGCTGGCGCGCCCACTCACTCGAAACCGGCCCGTACTGAGATCACCGTGCGACGTGAAGGACATCGCGAGGGGACCGGCCAAGGTGTAGCGCTGCTCTGCGACGTACGAGCGGAGCATTGTCGTCAGTTCGTCGGACAACGTGTCGCCGTAGGGCACCAGCCGGTCGTAATCTGCGGCCGACAGCTCGATGCTGAAGTCATTGGGGACCAGTTGCCGGTCGCGCGACAGGATCTGGGCCGAGTTGTCGACCTCTCGCTGCAACGCCGCGGCGATCTCCACCGGTTGGACGGCACTGCGAAAAGCCCTCGCGAAGACGCCGGTCACGGCGTGTTCCAGGCGTTGCTCGAAGCGGTGCAGCGCTCGCATGAAGCCATGACCCCCTCTCGCCTTGTCCCTCCAACCCGCTCTTGGATCGTATCGGGCGGCTCGGCGTCGGAGCCTGAAGCGGTGTTAGGCTGCGTGGCTCGCGCGAGTGGCGGAATAGGCAGACGCGCACGGTTCAGGTCCGTGTGCCCGAAAGGGTGTGGGGGTTCAACTCCCCCCTCGCGCACAGGGGAAGCCCGAGGTCAGCGGCCGGATGCGGAGTGGCGGGTACAGGTCGCAGGCTAGTGATCCTTCATCTCGACGAGGAGATCTTCCACCATGATGGCTTGTCCGGCCTGATAAGCGCGTTGGAAGTCGACAGCAGCCATCGCCACTTGGCACCGGAGCAGCAGACCTTGAACTTGTGCCTCGGCGGCGGGTGGGTCTTTGATGCCGATGCGCTCTTGCATGACAGCCGCCGATCCGAGAAGCCGGACCGCAGCGTCAAGATCACCGGTCTCAAACAGAATTTCGGCATGACTCCTGGCAAAGCCGATCAGCATGAACGGATCGCGGCACGTCAGGACTGGGTCGATCGCGTCCCGGGAACGCAGATGCGCTTCAGCGACGTTGCCGGTCTTGAACAGTGACGTGATCATGCTCAGTTCGGCCAGTGTCGCGAACTCGGTGTCACCGATGTCTACACAGATCTCCAGCACCTCAGCGATCAGCTGTTGGCTGCGGTCGTGGTTTCCTTGCTCGCTCTCGAAGTACGCGATGTCGGTGAGCAGCACCGCTGTCAACGAGCGGTCTGCTACGCGGCGCACCATTGCATGTCCCTCCTCAAAGGCGCGCCGCGCGCCTTCAATGTCGCCGGTATCCCAACACGCAACGGCCAACACAGCCAGGCCAACAACGAGTTCACGGCTGTCGCCGAAGCCTCGAGCGATGTCGATGCTGGCCTCGGCCAATTCGCGACTACGGATGAAGTCGCCCTGGATGCTGACGATGTGCCCCAGCCGCGCGAGGTTCTCGACGTGAACCAAGTCGGGCGCTTCGCGGGGCAAGCCGATGCAGCGTTCGAGCCAGTGGCGAGCTTCCTCGAAGTAGCCACCGCCGAGCCAGACCCAGGCAAAGGTTTGGCAGAGCCGCTCGCCCAAGGCCACCCGCTCGGGGTCTGGTTCAGCTCCCGTCCCGCTTCCGAGTGCCCACGCGAGGACCTCGCGGAGGTTGTCAAGCTCCGTCTCAATCCGTTGCTGTGCGACTTGCTGCTGCGGACCATGCCGCAGCGACCACATATCGTCGGCCACAGCGCAGAAGTAGTTCGCATGGCGGCGCTGGACAGCCGCGAGCTCACCGTCTGCCTGCAGTTGGTCACAGGCGTAGGCGCGAACAGTGACGAGCATGCCGATTCGGGGCTCTTGAGCTTCTTCGACGACGGTGGCGAGACTCGCATCGACCAGCTCACCGACCACGTCCAACGGATCATCGCCATCCAGGAGGTCGTCGCAAACGGCGGCGATAGCATCCAGGTCAGCACCGCCCGCAAACACTCCCAACCGGCGGAAAACCGCCTGCTGCAGCGGCGTCAACAGGTCATAAGACCAAGCGATGGTGTCGCGTAGGGTCTGTTGGCGGGTGGGGCGACCGACACCGGAAGCCTTCAGGTCCAGTGCTTTGTCCAGGCGTGTCAGCAGAGCGTGCGGACTCAGCAACTTGATGCGTCCCGCTGCGAGCTCGATCGCTAACGGCAACCCATCCAGCCGCCGGCAGATTTCCGCCACATCGGTTGTGTTCTCACCTGTGAGCGTGAAGTCCGGGCGCACTCTGCGTGCCTGCTCGACAAACAGCCGCACCGCCCCAGAGCGCTCCACGTCTTCGACACCGGCGTCGTCATGAGGCAGATCCAGCGGCGGCACCGGACGCTCATATTCCGCCGCCACCCGCAACGGGCGCCTCGATGTGGCGATTACTACAGCCTGCGGTGCTTCTTTGAGCAGCTCCACCACCACAGCGTCCGCGCCGTTGGCCTGCTCGAGGTTGTCCAACACGAACAGAGCAGAGCGATGCGCCACATGGGAGAAGAACCCGGGCGGGATCCGTCCTTCGGGTGGGACGTCCAGTGCCTCGGCGATCGTCGTCCACATCACCTCGGTCGTGGTCACCGCCGCCAGCGGAACGAAATACACCCCATCCGGAAACACGTCCACCAACTGCTCCGCGGCCTCGATGGCAAGCCGGGTCTTTCCCGACCCCCCCGGACCGGTCAACGTCACCAACCGCACCCCCGGTGTACGCAACAGCGCGGCTAGATCGGCAAGCTCGCCCTCCCGACCCACCAGTGCTGTGGCTGGTACCGGCAGGCTCGACGCCGCACCCAAC
>Ga0183260_10004789_pt1 | contig 10706 bp, 3 predicted proteins | sample AntDrymUQ4972206_2_FD_129768 | JGI IMG/M metagenome (GOLD analysis project Ga0183260, IMG submission 129768) | Polar desert sand microbial communities from Dry Valleys, Antarctica - metaG UQ497 (22.06) (version 2) (version 2) | ecosystem: Environmental > Terrestrial > Soil > Desert | place...
CGGCGCTGGCATTGCTGACCTGGCTGATAGACCAGCGCGCCACCGCCCTGACGCCCTGGCGTGGCGCGGAGGGCTGGCGCGTGCAGCGCACCGGCTGGATCCGTGCGGTGTTCCAGGCATCCCTCCTGCCGCATCAGGCGCTCGTGTCGCTGGATGCCATCTGGCGCGTCATCTACCGTCGGGCCATTTCCAAACGCTCGTTGCTGCTCTGGCGCACGTCCAGCGCCGCTGGGGCCAGCGCCCGAGCACGTGAGCGACGCTTTATATGGAGGATGAGCGCCGTCACGCTGTTCGCCGCGGCGCTTGGCGTGGCGCTGGGCGCTGCCAATGTGGATGCGCTCCCTGGCGCGCTGCCGTTCCTTGTGGCGTGGCTCGCGGCGCCGGGCGCGGTGGCGTGGCTGGCCGGCCGGACGCTGCCGCGTGCGCGCCGGCCGCTGCCGGCGGACGATTTGCTGTTCCTTGGCCGCCTGGCGCGCCGGACCTGGCGCTACTTTGACGACTTTGTTGGACCGCGCACCAACTGGCTTCCGCCTGACAACTATCAAGCCGCCTTGCGGGTGGAGCTGGCGGAACGGACCTCCCCAACCAACATTGGACTCGGGCTGCTCGCCACCGTCTCCGCCCACGATTTCGGCTACCTGTCACTCGACCAGATGATTGAGCGTGGCGAGAGGACGTTCGAGACACTCGGCCGGCTTGAGCGCTTTCAGGGGCACTTGTTCAACTGGTACCACACCGGAACACTCGAGCCGCTGCCGCCGCGCTACGTGTCTACGGTAGACAGTGGCAACCTGCTCGGCTGCCTGACCGCGCTCGTCCAGGCGTACATCCAGAAGCTGGATCAGCCGGTGCTCGGACCCGAGGCGCTGAGTGGCTTGCGTGACACCCTCGGCGTGCTGCGCGAACCACAGGAGAGCGGCGCCTCCGCAACGCCCGTCGAAGGGCACGGCGCGTCGCTCATCGCAGCGCTGACGTCGCTTGCGGCACCGTCCACGACGGGCGGCGCGGAGATCATCGAGCGGCTGCGTCAGGCGCTCGCGCCCGCGCGGGAGCTGGAACAGCTGCTTGGAGCCGCGCCGGTTGGGTATTGGGCAACGCAGGTTCGACGCAAGATCGAGGCGCATCTTGAGATGGCTGATCGCTACCTCGCCTGGATTGAGCCGGGAGTGCCGGTCCCTTCGATACGCGAGCTGACGCAGAACAGTGATGGCTCGCCGTTGGAGGTGGCGCCGGACGCGGTTGCTCGGGCGCGCTGGCTGGCGGGGGAGATGCTGGACCGGGTCGAGCGGCTCATCTCGCGCGCGGCGCAGCTGGCGGATGAGATGGACATGCGCTTCCTCTATCACGCTGAGCGCAAGCTGTTCACGATTGGCTACAGCGCCGGGGACCGGCGCGCGGATGCGTCGCACTACGACCTCCTGGCGAGTGAGTCACGCCTGGGCAGCCTGGTAGCCATCGCGCGCGGAGACGTGCCGGTGGATCACTGGCTGGCCCTTGGCCGCTCGCACGGCATCGCGGCGGGCCGCACGGTGCTGCTCTCCTGGAGCGGCACGATGTTCGAGTACCTCATGCCGCTGCTGTTGACGCGGACGTACGAGAACTCGTTCCTGGAGGAGGTTTGTCGGGACGCGGTGGCCGCGCAGGTGGCGTATGGGGCGGCGCGCGGCGTGCCGTGGGGTGTCTCCGAGGCCGCCTATAGCGCGGTGGATGCCCACCACATCTACCAGTACCAGGCATTTGGCGTGCCCGGTCTTGGGCTGAAGCGAGGGCTTGAAGGCGACCTAGTGGTGGCGCCCTACGCCACCGCGTTAGCGCTGCTGGTGGAGCCGCGGCTCGCCGTGGCCAACCTGCGCCGTCTGGCCACGGCCGGCTTGCGCGGCGACTATGGGTACTTCGAGTCGATCGACTACACGCCGCAGCGCCTTGGCGCGGGCGAGCGCAGCGTGATTGTCAGCACCTACATGGCCCATCATCAGGGAATGACGCTGCTGGCGGCGGGCAATGTGTTGCACCGTAACGCCATGCAAGGGCGCTTCCACGCCGACCCGCGCATTCGCGCCGCGGAATCGCTGCTGTTTGAGCGTGTGCCCGTTGCGCCGCCGGTGACTGAAGGGACGACGCGGGACGGGGCGCCTGCCCGCGTAGATGGCGTTTTGGCGGATGTGGGCAGCCGCTTTACGGGACCGGATTCACCGGCGCCGCGCATCCAGCTGCTGGCTAACCAGAGTTATGCCGTGATGATGACCAGCGCAGGCGGCGGCTACAGCCGCTGGCGTGACCTGGATGTGGCGCGCTGGACCGCCGATACGACGCGCGACAACTCAGGCAGCTTCATTTATCTCAAGGACCTTGATGACGGCGCCTTCTGGTCGGCGGCGCACCATCCGGTAGGGCGCAAGGCCACCCGGTACAACGCGCTGCTTTCGCCGGCGCGGGTTGAGTTTGACCGCCGCGATGCCGGCATCGGCACACGGACCGAGATCGCCGTGTCTTCGGAAGACGACGCCGAGGTGCGCCGTGTAACGCTGGCGAACTATTCCAACCGTCCGCGGCACATTGAGATCACGAGTTATGTAGAGCTGGCACTGGCAGCGCACAGCGCGGATCGCGCCCACCCGGCGTTCAGCAAACTGTTTGTCCGGACGGAGGCGCTGCCCCAGACAGCGCAGGGCCGTGGGTTGCTGGCCTGGCGCACGCCGCGCAGCCCGCATGATCCTGCGATTTGGGCCGCGCACGTCCTGGCTCTTCCGCCTGAGATTGAGGCGGACGTGGAATATGAGACCAACCGCGGGCGATTCATCGGCCGCGGTCGGAGCCTCCAGAATCCGCAGGCGCTGGATCGGGAGAGGGGCGAGCTGTCCAACGAGGCAGGCTACGTCCTGGACGCCATCTTTAGCTTGCGTTGCCGGGTGACGCTGGCGCCGGGACAGCGCGTGAAGCTCACGTTCATCACAGCGGCGGCAGAGGACCGGCCGGCCATCCTGGCGCTGGCGGAGAGATACGCCGACCCCCGCGCCGCCGAGCGCGCGTTTGAGCTGGCCTGGTCACGCGCACAGCTTGTCCCGCGCCAGTTGCGGGTGGGGGCGGAAGACCTGCCGCGCTTCCAACGCCTGGCGAGTCTCATGCTCTACCCCAGCGCCACGCTGCGCGCCTCCGAATCCCAACTGCGCCAGAACCGGCTTGGACAGTCACGGCTGTGGGCGTATGGCATCTCCGGCGATCTGCCCATCATGCTGGTGCAGATAGGCAACTCCCTGGACGTAGATCTGGTGGCGGAGGCGCTGGCCGCCCACAGTTACTGGCGCCTGCATGGCTTGAAGGCGGACCTGGTCATCCTAGATGAGGAGGCGCCGAGCTACGAGCAGCCGTTGGACGAGGCGCTGAAGCGCCTGGTGCAGGCGAGCGCCCATATCACGGGAGTGGATCAACCCGGCGGCGTCTATGTCCGCAGCGCCAAGCAGATTCCGGGCGAGGATCTGGCCTTGTTGCAGGCGGTGGCGCGTGTGGTCCTGGTAGCTTCACGCGGATCGCTGGCGCAGCAATTGGCCACGCCGCCTGAGCGCGCAAAGCTCCCGCCGCCGCTCACGCTCAGTGCCGGCCGGCCCGTGCCGGAGGAGCCTTCCGCGCCGCTGCCGTTTATGGAGCTGGCCTACTTCAATGGGTATGGAGGCTTCACGCCAGACGGCCGCGAGTACGCCATGTACCTTGGGCCGGGCACGCATACGCCCGCGCCGTGGGTCAACGTCATGGCTGGTCCGCGTTTTGGCGCGCTGGTCTCGGAGGCGGGGCAGGGGTTCGCCTGGTACGGCAACAGCCAGAGCAACCGCCTGCTCCCGTGGTCCAACGATCCGGTCTCTGACCCCACAGGTGACGCCATCTACATCCGTGACGAGCAGAGTGGCGTCTACTGGACCCCTACATCTGCGCCCGTGCGCGAGCTGGATGCGTATCGCGCTCGCCACGGCCAAGGCTACACCGTCTTTGAGCACAACAGCCACGCCATTGAGCAGGAGCTGACCGTCACCGTGCCGCTGGACGAGCGCGGTGGGGCGCCGGTCCGTCTCCAACGTCTGCGGCTGCGTAATCGCTCATCGCGCCGGCGCCGGCTTTCGGTCACCTCCTTCGCGGAATGGGTGCTTGGCACCAGCCGCGAAGAGTCGCAGCTGCATGTGGTGACGGCGTGGGACATTGAGGCGGGAGCGCTACTGGCACGCAACGCCTACCACGCGGACTACCCGGACCGGGTTGCGTTTGCCAGCGTCAGCCTGCCGGTAGCCAGCTATACGGCGGACCGGACTGAGTTCCTGGGCCGGAACGGCGGCGCGGACCGGCCGGCGGCCATGACAGCGCAACTACTCTCCGGCCGCACGGGAGCTGGACTTGATCCCTGCGCTGCCTTACAAGTGCTGGTGGATCTGGCGCCCGGCGAAGAGACCGAAGTCACCTTTGTGCTTGGGCAAACTGACAATGTGGCGCAAGCCCGCGCCCTGATCCGTGCGTACCGCGATCCAGAGGCCTTCGAGCGGGCGTTGGGCACGACGCGGGCGTGGTGGGACCGTCTTCTGGAGACAGTGCAGGTAGAGACGCCTGATCTGGCGGTCAACTTCCTGCTTAATCGATGGCTGCCGTATCAGACGCTCAGTTGCCGCGTGTGGGGGCGCTCCGCCTTCTATCAATCCGGCGGCGCGTTTGGCTTCCGAGATCAACTTCAGGACTCTATGGCGCTGGTGTACGCCGATCCTGCGTTGGTGCGCGCCCTGCTGTTGACCGCGGCGGCGCACCAGTTCCCGGAGGGGGACGTGCAGCATTGGTGGCATCCACCATCCGGCGCGGGTATACGCACGCGTTTCTCGGATGATTTGCTCTGGCTGCCCTACGTCACCGCTCACTACGTGCGTGTCACCGGGGATACCAGCGTGCTGGATGAGCTGGTGACCTTTGTGGAAGGCCGTGTCCTTGAACCGGATGAGCACGAGGCGTACTTCGTTCCTACCACGTCCCTTGAGACGGCGACCCTGCGGGAACACTGCCGGCGCGCGATAGAAAAGGGGGTGACCGCCGGTCCAAACGGCATGCCATTGATGGGCACCGGTGACTGGAACGACGGCATGAACCTGGTTGGCGCGGGTGGCAAAGGGGAGAGCGTTTGGCTCGGCTGGTTCCTGATTGACGTGCTCAACGGCTTCGCGGACGTGATTGAGCGCCAGGCAGCGGATCAAGCGGCTGGATATCGGTCCGAGGCCAGGCGCATCGCCGCTGCGATTGAGGCGGCGGCGTGGGATGGTGCCTGGTACCGGCGCGCGACGTTTGACGACGGCACGCCGCTCGGCTCGGCGCAGAGCGAGGAGGCGCGCGTTGATTCGCTGCCTCAATCCTGGGCGGTGCTCTCCGGCGCGGGTGATCCGGCCCGCGCCAAGCAGGCCATGGCCTCGGCTAACGAACACCTGGTGCGTGAGGAAGACGCCATGGTGCTGCTCTTTACGCCACCGTTTACCAACCCGCCACGCGACCCCGGCTACATCAAGGGGTATCCGCCCGGCGTGCGGGAGAACGGGGGCCAGTACACGCACGGCGCTATCTGGCAGGCCATGGCGCTGGCGCGGCTGGGCGACGGCGATGGCGCGGTGCGGCTGCTGCGCATGCTCAACCCAGTTGAGCACGCACGCACGCCCGAAGCGGCGGAGCAATACCGCGTTGAACCGTATGTTGTTGCGGCTGACGTGTACTCGCTTGAGGGCCACGTTGGCCGCGGTGGCTGGACCTGGTACACCGGCTCCAGCGGCTGGATGTACCGCGTGTGGCTGGAGGAGGTGCTCGGCTTCCACCTCAACGGCAACCAACTTGAGCTGCGACCCGTCCTACCTCGAACCTGGGGCCGCTGCGTTCTGCGCTACCGCCATCGCGGGACGCACCACGAAACCCCTTACGTCATCACTATTGAGAACTCCACCGTCGCGGACGCCGACCACTCACCTCACGCGAGCCACGCGGGCGAGACGGCAACCCTTCTCACGCTGGATGGCGTCCAGCTTTCGGGACGTATCGTGCCGCTCCAGGACGATGGCGTTGAGCACCAGGTCACCGTCCGGCCCGGCTGAGCCTTGGTAAGTCTGGCCCGGTCTCTCAGACCTCTGACGCGCCGTGTTCCAGGGCAAGCGCTACCAGTTCAGCGTCGGTGAGGGGGCGCTTGCGTGCCAGGCCCGCCTGGCGGCAGCGGTTCAGGATGTGGGTGAGCTGTTCGGCGGAGGCGGTGAGGCCAAGCTCGGCCAGGTTCTTCTCCACGGCGGCGGCGTCGCTCCATTTGCCAACAAAGACCTCCGGCAGACGGCCGACCATCTCCGGTTCAAACGCGAAGGCGGAGCGGCGCTCACCGGCGGCGATCAGCTTGCTGGTGGCGCCCCATTGCTCGACGCGGGTGCCGCCGGTGCCGGTGACGCCTTTGAAGTAGGCAATGGGGATGCCGGTGATCTCAGCCACCGTCTCGGAGAGCCAGCGCAGGCGTTCGAGCTGCACGCCGGTACGGACGCCGTAAAGCGCCTCCAATGAGACCGCTACCTCCTCCAACGCGGAGCCTCCGGCGCGGTAGCCAACGCCGTTGACCGAGCAATGGATGGCGTCCGCCCCACCCTCGTAGGCGGCCAGGCCGCATGCAGTCGCCAGGCCGTAATCATTGTGGCAATGCGCTTCTATCCCTTTCTGCGTCCAGGAACGCATCTGGCTCACGACGTAGCGCACCGCGCTGGGGTGGCAAATGGAGAGGCTGTCCACAAAGGTAAAGGCGTCCGCGCCCGCCTGCTCCGCCACATGCACTGTGTCTCGCAACACGTCGAGTTGTAGGCGGGAGGACTCGGGCATGAAGAAGTTGACGTGCGCGCCCGTTTCCTTGGCGGCGCGGACCTCAGCGAGTGTCTCGTCAAGGAGCGCAGCGCGGTCGCGGCCCAGCACATGGCGCTGATAGACATCACTACAGCGGTACCAGACCATGACGTGGCCCACGCCCAGGTCAAGCACGCGAGGCGTCTTGGTGGCATCCCACGTGACGTAGAGCTCAAGCGGCAGGCCGGAGCGCACGCGCGCCATCACCTCGCGCACCGCCTCAATCCAGCCGGGAACCGTGAGAAACAGCTCCATGCGCCGCACGCCTACGCTCGCAAGCGCCTCGGCGAAGCGCACCTTATCTTGCGTGGTGTACGCAACATCGGCGCATTCCTCGCCGTCACGGACGGTGATGTCATGCAGCGCTACCGGCCGTGGCGGTACTGCCACGGCCGGCTCAAAGTTATGCGGGCTGACGGACCAGCGTGGCCCTACCCACGGTGTGCTTGATGAAGTTGGCGGCTGAGACTGCTCGTTCACTGACGAGCAGTATAGAAATGTTAGGCCGAAAGGTACGCTCGCAGCGGCTCGGAGTGCTCTGGGTTGCGCAGCTTGCGTAGCGCCTCGCGCTCAATCTGCCGCACGCGCTCTCGGGTGAGGCCGAGTCGGTCGCCAATTTTCTCTAGCGGGTAGACGTGGCCGTTGCCGAGGCCGTAGCGCATTTGAAGCACCAGTTTTTCGCGGTCGTTCAAGGCGTGGGTAAGCGTCCGCTCGGCCGCCTGCTTGAGGGCGTGCTCGTGCGCCGCGTCCTCGGGGCCAAGCTCAGTGTGGTCCGCCATGAGATCGGCCACGCGCGAGTCCTCGTCTTCACCGATGGGTGCGTCAATAGACGAAGGGAGACGCGCCGCGCGGCGCAACTCTTCTACGCGTTCCGTTGTCAGCTCCACGGCGGCGGCCACCTCCAAGTCGCTCGGCTCGCGGCCCAGCTCCTGCGTGAGGCGCTGCTGAGCGGCGTTGATTTTGGTCAGCGCCTCGCCAATGTGGACTGGCAGGCGGATGGTGCGGCCCTTGTCCGCGATAGCGCGCGTGATTCCCTGTCGCACCCACCAGGTAGCGTACGTGCTGAACTTGAAGCCGCGGCGCCAGTCAAACTTCTGCACCGCCCGCATCAGCCCGATGTTGCCCTCCTGGATCAGGTCAATCAGGGGGAGGCCACGACCAACGTAGCGCTTGGAGATGTTTACCACCAGGCGCAGGTTAGAGAGGGTGAATTGCTGGAGCGCGCGGTCATCGCCACTCTCGATACGCTTGGCTAGGTCTACTTCCTGCGCGGCGGTCAGCAGCGGGATATCGTGGATGTCCTTGAGGTACTGCCAGATTGGGTCAGCCTGAATGGGCTGGCTGTCCGCCTCCATGCGTTTGAGCTGATCGAGTGTCTCCTCGTCCTGCTGGACCTCTACGACCTCGGCTTCTTCCTGGAGTAGCTCAATGTTGCCTCCGAGAAACGCCTGGTGGATCTGCTCCACCTGTACGTCCGAAAGCGTTTCGGTTGCGTCCTCAAAGAGCTCGTCCAGGTCCTCCTCGCGGATGAAACCCTGGAGATGTCCTTGCTCGAATAGCTCCTGAAGGCCAGGGACTGTCTGGACAAGCGCGTCCGGAAGCTGGATAGCGGGGGCGTCATGCGCCTGCCCGTCGGTTGCCTTTTTGCGTGTGCTGCGTGTTTTGGTTGCCATGGTGTCTTGCCGTCTCCTGTTGCCCCAACCCCCAATGCTCTAACGTCGCAGCGTCACGGCGCGGTCAAGTCAGCGCGCCGTGAGGCTCAGCGCAACAGTATGTCTTACGCAACATGCGTGCCAGTTGACGTGTTCTCACGCTATGCAGGCCGGGACCGGCACATCTTCCGCGCCGGTCACACGGTAGCCGCCGCTTGCAGCGTCAGACGGTGCAGCCCTGCCAGGCCGGCTTCGTCCAGGCCGGGACCCAGGTAGCCACCCGCGAGAACAAAGGCGATGGGGATTCCGTGCGCGCGGCACCACGCAAAGACCAGGCGCTCGCGCGCGTCCAACACTTCGCGCGTGATGCCGGGCAGGCCGCCCACAGGGCAGCGCTCAAAGGGATCCATGCCGGCGTTGTAGATGCATAGATCAAAGGTAGGCGCCCGGTTTGGCAACTCCTCCAGCCGGCGCTGTACCGCCGGCAAATAGTTGCGAGGCGCCTGCACCACATCCAGGGTCTGCCTCGGTAAGGGCTGATAGTGGTCAAAGGTATGTACGGCCACGTCCACATGCCACACGCGCGGGTCGCCGCCCACCAACTCGTTGGTGCCGCCGCCGCAATGGGCATCCAGATCCAAGATCAGCACGTTTCGCGCGCCCGCCGCCAACGCCGCGCGGGTCGCCAGCGCCAGGCCATTAAAGGTGCAGTTGCCAAGTCCGTACTGGCGGTGAGCGTGGTGCAAGCCACTGGAGAGCGATCCTGCCGCGCGGATGGTGTGCCCTACGGCAGAGCCACTCGTGAGACCGTCGCCGGAATGCAGCGCAGCGATGGCTGCCGCCACCGCGCCGCCGCTGGAGGCGAGCACCGCTGAATAGAGCTTGGGGTCCCAGATGAAACCCTGTGACTCTGCCAGCGTGCGCGGCTGGCCGGTGCGTACCGACTGGACGTAGACGCGATCATGGACAGCCGCAATGTCAGCCTCCTCAAGAGGAACGGGGGCTTCCAGCTCCACCCACGGAACCGGCTCGCGCTCCAGGCTATCCGCCACCCAACGCGCCTTGCGCGTGGTCTCATAGGCAAAGTCGGCAATAACGTACTGCGGGCTGTAGAAGACGGGCAGACGCGGCACCGGAGTTGGCTGAGGTGTAGGGTGTGTAGTGGGCGTTGGCGGGACAGTGGGCGCAGGTGGTGCGGGCGTGGGCGTTACCGCAGGCGCACTGCTGAGCGGCACTGCCGTCTCAAGCGGTGTACCGCGGGGCGCATCGTTCGCCTGTCCTGGCAGCGTGCATCCGCCCGCCACAGCGGCTACGGCAGTGCCTAGGACTGCGGTGAGGCGCCGCCGGTTCAGTTGCGAAGCCATGCGTTTCCCTGGAGGAGGTTCTCCCGCAGGGTGCGTGCCACCCTCCGTGCCACTCTCTATGAAGCGCGCGTGCTGTGCTCTAGATTGAGGACCGGCTGATCCGGGCCAAGCGGCGACCTGGACATGACAGCAATCAGGTCAAAGCCGGCTGGTGATCTCAACCGCGCAGAGACGCCCGGCGGGCGTCATGACTCGGAGCACCCTGAGCCGCTCGCCCGCGGCTACGGTTCCCACATCCGTCAGAGGCTCCCAATCGGTACGTCCGTCACCCAGCACTAGACGGCGCGCCGCTGGCGGCGCGCCGTCTAGCTCCACGTCCACCGGCTGCTCGTCAACGCTCCGGTTCCACGTCAAGAGCAGGACGACGCTCTGGGCCCCCGCCGTGCTGCCTATGCCGGGCGTGTGATCCGTGTCCATGCGGTCGGTGCTGCGACCGGTGTCGCGCGGAGCAAGATCGAAGCGTGTTGCTTCTACGCCGGTGCCAAATGTGAGCCCTACCGAGTCCTTGAACCGGCCGTACGCCAGTACGTGGTTCACCGCGCGCCGGAAGCGCATGGCCTCGTACACATCGGGCGGCAGCTCGTTTTGCTCGGCGTGACGCCAGAAGGCGCTGCCGGTAAGGATGGAGCGGTGCAGGTCCTGCGCGGCGGCAGGGGCGCCGGGCCTGGGATACATGTTCACCTGCACGCATTCTGGGAAGGCGTACTTGAAGACGGCCCAGTAGCGGTCTCGCTTGCCGGCGTCCAGGCTAGGCATCCATGTGAGATGCGCGTCCACGTACTGACCGTACGTGTCCCCGCAGTTCTCAATCATC
>Ga0183260_10004790_pt1 | contig 10706 bp, 11 predicted proteins | sample AntDrymUQ4972206_2_FD_129768 | JGI IMG/M metagenome (GOLD analysis project Ga0183260, IMG submission 129768) | Polar desert sand microbial communities from Dry Valleys, Antarctica - metaG UQ497 (22.06) (version 2) (version 2) | ecosystem: Environmental > Terrestrial > Soil > Desert | place...
CGAGCGTCAAAAACATGTTGAGTGGCCACCCGCCATGGCCGGTCAGCGCTTGCAGCGCACTCATGTAGACGTGATCGACATCGGGCAGTTCTTCGCGATCCACTTTAATCGCGACGAAGCCCTCGGCGAGCTGGCGGGCAATAGCCTCATCCTCAAAGCTCTCACGCTCCATCACGTGACACCAGTGACAGGTCGCGTATCCGATCGATAAGAAGATCGGCTTGTCATCGCTGCGCGCTCTTGCAAACGCTTCTTCGCCCCAGGGATACCAATCGACCGGATTATGCGCATGCTGCAATAGATAAGGGCTCGTTTCCTTCGCGAGCCGATTCGATGAGCAGGGAGCGGCAGTCATCTGTTGGCGCTTTTAATACCGGGTCCGAGGGCGCATGCACGCAGTGCGGGCGACGCGGCAGAACGGCGATTAGCAATCAGGTTCATCTAGACTTCTGACAAGGCGGGCTCAGCAGTCCGAGCGGACGTATCGCAGCGGTCTAAGCAAGAAAAGCGCCGCGGAGAAAGCCGCCGCCCCAAAAAAAACGTGCTGTTGAAAGTGCACATGATCATGTCTCGTTTTCTTCGTATCCTGTGGGCATTGCCTTGCTCGCTCGTCGGGCTTGCGCTGGGCGCCGTTGTGCTGCTGTTTGGCGGGTCGGTGAGATGGGTGGGTTGTGCACTTGAGTTTGCGCCCTATCGTGGCCCCGCACCGTCGACCTCACGCTTGCGGCGTCTACCTTTCTCGGCGATTACTTTCGGCCACGTAATCCTGGGCGTCAGTCTTCAGGACCTCGTCCAACTGAGAGCACACGAGCTGGTGCACGTGCGGCAATACGAGCGTCTAGGTCTACTCTTCTTCATTGCTTATCCCGCATCCAGCCTGCTGGCCGCAGCAACGGGTCGTTGTCCATACCGAAATAACCGCTTCGAAATGGAAGCCTTCGCGCAATCACAGGCGTGCCGACACAAGTCCTAGTGCATAGCGATTGGCGAAGCTGCGCGGGATGACCGCTTCCGACCGAGAGCTTCACGACTGGTGTCGGCATTCGGCCATTTCCGGCCCTTCATTGGTGTCCGTTTTGAAGACTTGCGACTGCGCTCCAACGGTCAGCTGGCGAACAGGTCTGTCCTCCGATCGGTACTGAGCACGGAAACAGCGGACATCGGCTTGCCAGCCGTCAAGCCAAACCCTTGTTCACAGCGCCGCTGGACCAGGACGGCATACGGGAACAGAATTCCCCAGTCACCAGGGTCGAAGTAAGGTTCGTCGCGGAAGCTGTGGACTACGTCATAGTGGGGGCAGGCTCCGCCGGATGTGTGCTGGCATCGAGGCTGTCGCAAGACGCTGCTTGCGAGGTGGCGTTGCTCGAGGCCGGCGGCGAAGACCGCTCCCCCGCCATTCATCAACCCAGCCTGTGGCCGCTCCTCTGGGACGCGGCCGAAGCCTGGGGCTACGCGACGAGCAAGCAGGCCGGCTACAACTTTCGCACGATTGATTGCCCCCGTGGCAAGGTACTGGGTGGCACCAGTTGCCTGAATGCGATGATCTACATGCGCGGCGCTCCACAGGACTTCGACCACTGGCGTGACCTGGGCAATGAGGGCTGGGGCTGGTCAGACGTACTGCCGTACTTCATCCGCTCCGAGCACCAGACCCGCGGGCCGTCGCCTTTGCACGGCACAAGTGGTCCGCTGACGGTGTCCGATCCCGACTCGCCCCACCCGCTTGCGTTGGCTTTTGTCAAAGCGGCCGTGGCTTGCGGACACCGGCATAACTCGGACTTCAACGGAGAGTTTCTTGACGGTGCTGGCCTCTACCAACAGACGATTCGTGACGGACAGCGCTGTAGCACGGCGACAGCCTTTCTCACTCCGGCGCGCCAACGCGGCAATCTGACAACGCTCACGGGCGCGCGCACATTGCGGGTGCTACTGCAAGGCGACAAGGCCGTCGGGGTTGATTCTTGCGCGACGGCCAAGTGCGGCAGGTGATAGCCCGACGCGAGGTCATCGTCAGCGCCGGTGCGATCGATTCGCCGAAGCTGTTGATGTTGTCCGGCATCGGCGACGCGGCGCAGTTGAAAGCTCATGGCATCGCCGTGCGCAGCGCGTTGGCCGGCGTCGGTGCCCATCTCTGCGACCACCCGACAGCATCGCTGTTCCTGCAAGTGCGACAGCCGGACCCACCGCCGCCGCCGACGAACTATGCGGAGGCCGGGCTCTTCATGCGCAGCACACGCTGCGAGAAGGAATTCGCCGCCGACATCCAGTTCCATGTCAATCCCTTCGGGCCGCCTTGGGCCGCCGTCGACGGTCGGGTCCGCGGCCTGGTCATGACAGCGCTGGTATGCCGGCCCGAGAGCCGGGGTCGCGTGACCTTGCGCAGCGCGGATGCCATGGACCCGCCGATCATCGACCCGGGCTATATGACGCACCCGGCCGACATGGCCGTGCAAGTCGAGGGCTTGCGCGCAGCACGGCAGATTGCAGCGGCTATGCCCCTGAAGGCAGACATTCTGCAGGAACGGTCGCCAGGGCTTGCATGCGCGGACGACGCGGCGTTCGCGCGCCATGTCCGAATGACAGGCGACTGTATGTGGCATCCGGTCGGCACTTGCCGCATGGGACTCGAGCCAGATGCCGTTGTCGACGCGCAATTGCGCGTTCACGGGGTGCGGGGATTGCGCGTGGTCGATGCATCGGTGATGCCGCAGATTACGTCCGCCAATACCAACGCTCCGACGATCATGATCGCCGAGAAGGCCTCAGACATGATCCTGTCGGCGCACTAATTCCAACCTAAATCGGTCACTGCGCTTGTGATTCAGAACTGCGCTCCTTGTCGAAACAACGTCCGGTCTCGGCACTCACTCTATGCGCTCGGAAGACTGCTCCGGGTCGTTAGCAGACGAACCTTGATCAGACACACCCCAGCGGGAGACCGTTGTGTTTGGTCCATCGTTATTGCGCTTCGGTGGAGAGCGCAGGAATCGAACTGCCCGCACTATGAGAGGGAACCGCAACGCGAACAGCTGTTGTGCCACGTCGTTACCACGAACCTTACCCTCCTAGCTCAGATTAGACGGGCGACCGCTCCGTGTCGCAAAGCGCGATCCCTACTCGCTCGCCGTCATCAGTGAGCTGACTTTGTCCAAGGCTCGCTGCGTAAGTCCAAATGCAGGCGTCCGACGTTGCTTTCGTCCGTCACGTCGAAGAACGAACCCAGTCGGCCTGGTCCGACGTCGGTCGGTTGGTAGCGTCGGCTAGGGAGAATGGGGCGTCTGCCTCCTCATCAGCTCGTCCAACTCCGTCTCGAATTCCTCGGGAATCTGTTCCGCCATCTCGCCCGTTATAAAACTCGGCTTCTTCCCCCAGTTGACCTCCATCCACACGTCCAGCGTCTTCGGCAGGCCGTGCTTCTCCATCGACTGCAGTATCAGGTCCTTTGAGCCAGACTGGGTCATTGATCCCTCCATTCAGTTCGTTGATCGAATCTCTGGCTTGATCGAGTGCGATGCCGCCAGCTTTCCATGACTTCCATATCTTGATCGCCGGCCCGTGATACTGATCCTTAAAATCCCCTCCGGACATCCCACGTACGGCTCCAATGTGATCGGCTGCACCCAAGCGAGAAGCCCAAGTAATACCCGACCCCGACTTTGCGTTCTATGTGTTCTGCACCTTCGTAAAAGTCGCTACTGGAGTCGCCAGAGTGCAAAGTGCACTTGGCTGTAGTGCGAGCAAGGTGCAGAAACTTTACTGACGCTGGATTTCAGCGTCAAATCGCATCATTGCCTACGGGCTACCTCTCCGATGGCGGCGAGTGGAGAACGCTGCTGCTATTTTCACAGTGTGACGATTTGTGTTGAAGCGCCCACTCTATTACGGTGTAAGCGCGGTCGCGTCAGCCCCGCGATGCACATTAAAGAAGCGTTCTATTTCGAACCCCGTATGCGTTGGAGATAAATGATGGCAAGTGCACGACAAAAAAAACGGACCCTAGAGATTCGGCGGCCGGTTTCGGTCACGGTGCAGCGCTTGGAAATCCAACGTGTGGACTCTATCAAGTACCTTGATGTCGCCAAGTTGAGCCGAGCCGTAAAGGCTGAATTCGAACTTGGCCACATCAAGATAAAAGGCCGCAGCAGCACTGTTCGCGCCGTTGTTCGTAAAGGAATGGTTGTCGCAATCCGCTCAGAACTTTGCGCCGAATGTCAGCCGGAAAAAATGTCACGTGATCTCCTCGCATTACTGGAGGTTGTCCGCCGCAAGATCGGGAGTGATGGTGGTTCTCGGCGTCCGGTTTCCGTGGCGACGTTTTTGCAACAACAGATGCCCGAGCGCTCAGAGTGCCACCTGATTTGCTTTTGGGGCATGTGCTTTACATGCTGCGGTTTCCCATCTGATGCGGACAGCTGGAGCTGCAGCCGATTAGGCAGGAGCTATGAAGCAAACTCGCTCTGAGCCTTGCGTCTGTGCCTCGGGTCGCCTTATGGCACGCCAAGCTCGTGACGATAACGCTCGAAACATCGCGCTCCCGCGCGAAGGCGCAGTAGTGCACCTTCGGCTATTGCCCGCACGCAGCGTGTGTCGCCCGCAATCAGCGGGCGGATCACTTCGTTATTCCATTCCCGCGAGTGTGCGACGTCCAGATTCGCATGCAACTGAAAGTAACGGCGGCCAGCCGATGAGACGCCAAGTCGGGCGAGCCCCTGGTTGACTTGGGACACTCTGCCGGGCGCGGTCATTTCAATGACGCCAAGCGCGCCGACCGATTGATATGCATAACGGCGATCGTGTGCGAATGCCGCCATCAGGTTGCCAAGTGCCAGTGATTCCAGAACCGTGCCGTCTATCGAAGGGTTTAGTCGCAGCTCGCTGACCACAAGCTCAAGCATCGGACCGTGCATGCCGACTTCCTTGCCGCGGCCCATCTCGTCCCAGTAGTTGCGCGCCATTTCGAGCTTGGCCTGCGTGGGCATGCATAGCTGTGTCATTGCCAACAAGTCTTCGAAGCCCGCTTCGCCCGCGACTTCCTGCGTGATGAACCAGCGCATCTGCTCGAGATCGGCTTCGGCCGCAAGCCAGGGGAAAAGCCGGTCGCCCTGCCCCGGACCTTCGTGCATCAAGTGTTCAAACCACTGCATGAAGCCGTCGACATCATGCGGAGCCTGAAGTACGGCTTCAGCAACGGCGCGCCGCTCCGACTCAATGAATGCGCCTTCTTCAATGCGCGACTGCATTTCATCGCCTAGCTCTTGTCGCCACTGCGGAACCGGAAACGCGGGCAGCATTCGCTTTCGGCTGAACAAAGCCAGCCGCCGATGCAGTTCCTCCGCTGCCAGTGATTCGGGTTCGAACTTCAGGTACCGCTCGATCAGTGCATTCATGTCAAATCGAAAAAGGCTATGTTGATTGCAACTACATGACCTGCAGCGTCAGGCCAACCGCTGCGATGCGCTCGACGCGTGCGTACGCGCGCTGATCGAGTTCAGATCCAAAAACATCCGGGTCGATTTCACGGTACTGATAAGTGAGCGCGCGCCGCGCAGAGGCCGCGTCGATCAACGGAGCGAGTTGCAGGCGCAAGGTATCAATGCCGTCAACGATAGGCGAGGCCGTATAAAGAATGAGCTGACCCCCCGGCGCAAGTCGTTGCAACGCCTGTTCGACAATGCGCAGTGAAAGGCCGGTACCCAGGGACCCTCCGCCGTGCCGATACGCGCGCTGCTGAGCGTCGAGCAGATACGGAGGGTTGGCGACAATCACATCGATCGGGCTGGGCACGGCGGTCAGGAGATCACTGTGCAAGCATCGGAAGCTTGCTACGCCGGCGTGGAGCGCATTGATTTTGGCGTACCGGAGCGCGAGCGCGTTGATGTCGGTGAACAACACCCGCGTGCGGTCGCCGGCATCCAGCAACCGCGCAACGGCGATCCCACCGGCTCCGGTACCGCACCCGAGGTCGACAACAATGCCCGGCGACCGCGGAGGCGCAACTTCGAATGCATGTTCGATCAGCGATACGAACCGATACGTATCGGGCCCAAAGAACACTGCGTCGCTGGACAGCGTGGGCCAAGCCGAATGGACCAGAAGCGTCCTTTCCAAGCTTGAGAAGCGAACAGAACTGTTATGCCGGGTGCCGTTGTTCGTCAGCGCGCCCGCCTCACGCAACAGACTAACGACGTCCGCGGGCAGGCTTGTTAACTGAAACGGCAAGCTCCAACCAAAAACATCGCGTAAATCACGACCGTCAGAGGCACGGCAACGCGCGACGACGCGCGCATGGGTTTCGGGCGTGACGCAGGTGAACCGGTAGCCGTGCTTCCGTAGCAATGCCGCCAGCGACAGCAACGCGCGATCTTCGAGGTGCAAGTCGCCTGCGTAGCGGTCTTGTTCAACCGCCTCAGCGGTATCAGGGTTAGTCTCGAGGTCCAGCACAGCGGATTCCTATCAAGTCTGCTGCTATTGCAATCGGTGTGCCGGGTCGATTGCCCTGCCGATAGAATCCATGGATGGCTGATGCCACCGACATCCCTACGCTGCGCCGACTTCTGCATGACTGTCGGCGTATTGCGGTCGTAGGCATTTCGGCGGAATGGCACCGGCCCAGCTATTTCGTCGGCAAGTATCTGATCGAACACGGCTACACCATGATTCCGGTGAATCCCAAGTACCGCGAGGTGCTGGGCCAGCCGTGTTTTCCGGATCTCGCGACTGCACGTGCCGCAGGTGTGATCGACATGGTTGATTGCTTTCGCAAGGCTGCGGAGATCGGGCCACTGGCCGAACAGTCGATAGCGATCGGTGCGCGTTGTCTGTGGATGCAGCTTGGCGTTGTCAATGAAATCGCCGCTCAGGCGGCTTTCGCTGCGGGGCTTGAGGTCGTGATGGACCGCTGCGTGAAGATCGAGCACGCGCGGCTGTTCGGTGGGCTCAATTGGGCCGGAGTCAATACGCGCGTGATTTCTGCGCGGCGCCCGCGCCAGTTGTCTTATTAGCACCCATGGCCGATCGCGAATTCGGAATTGAGACACTGTGCCTGCATGCAGGGCAGCTGCCTGACGCAGCGACTGGGGCGCGCGCGCAACCCATTTACCAAACGACAAGCTACGTATTTGACTCAGCCGATCACGCAGCAAGTCTTTTCAACCTGCAAACATTTGGCAATGTCTACTCGCGCATCAGCAACCCGACGGTGGCGGTTTTCGAGGAGCGCATGGCGGCGCTCGAAAACGGGCGCGCGGCGCTGGCCACGAGCTCCGGCATGGCGGCGCAGTTAACCGCGATCCTTGCAATACTGCAACCGGGTGACCACATCGTCGCATCGAGCCTGCTCTATGGCGGGACGTATTCGCAATTCGCGGTCACGTTGCCGAAGATGGGAATTCAGGCAACCCTGGTTGACCCTGACGATCCGCAGAATTTTCAGCGGGCTCTGCAACCGAACACCCGGCTCGTCTATGCGGAGACGCTCGGCAATCCGAAAATTAATGTGCTTGATATTGAAGCCGTAGCAGCAATTGCGCACGGCGCTGGCATTCCTCTGATGGTCGATAACACAATGGCGTCGCCCTATTTGTGCCAGCCATTTGAATGGGGCGCCGATATCGTCGTGCACTCAGCCACCAAGTACATCGGCGGCCATGGAACCACGATCGGTGGTGTGTTGGTCGAGAGCGGAAAGTTTGACTGGGGCAACGGCAAATTTCCCGACATGGTCGCCCCGTCGAAGGGCTACCACGGCGTCAAGTTCTGGGAAACCTTTGGAGACTTCGCGTACACGATGAAAGCGCGCATGGAGGTGCTGCGTGTGCACGGCTCGTCTCTGGCACCAATGTCGGCGTGGATGCTGCTGCAGGGGCTGGAGACGTTGCACGTGCGGATGGAGCGTCATGTGCAGAACGCGCGCCGCGTGGCGGAGTTTCTTGAAGCGCACCCACGCGTGGAATGGGTCAACTGGCCGGGACTGGGGTCGAGTCCGTACTACGCGCTGGCCACGAAATATCTACGCTCGATCGACGGCGAACCCGGCGCATCGAGCGTGATGACATTCGGGATCAAGGGCGGCGCCGCGGCGGGCGTGAAGTTCATCGACGGCCTGCAGTTCGTGTCGCACCTGGCGAACATCGGCGATGCGAAGTCCCTGGTGATCCACCCTGCATCGACGACGCACCGCCAGCTGTCCGAGGACGAGCAGCGCGCCGCCGGTGTGCTGCCGGAAATGGTGCGGCTGTCGATCGGCATCGAGTCGATCGACGATATTTTGTGGGACTTAGAACAGGCACTGGAAAAAAGCGGCTGATCAAAAGCCTACGGCGGCTTTTCCTTTAAGCGCCAGTATCTTGCGCGCTTCGTCCGGCGTTGCGATTTCGAGTCCCAAACTTTCGATGATCTGGCGCACCGCGCGCACCTGCGCAGCATTCGATTCGGCGAGCTTGCCGGGTCCGAGCCACAAACTGTCTTCGAGCCCGACGCGCACATTGCCGCCCATTGCTGCCGACATCGCAGCAATCGGCAATTGATTGCGGCCGGCGCCCAGCACGCTCCAGCGATACTGATCGCCGAACAAACGGTCTGCCGTGCGCTTCATATGCGCGACATCGTCCGGATGCGGGCCGATGCCACCCAGGATTCCGAACACGCTTTGAATGAAAAGCGGTGCCTTGACGGTCCCGCGATCGAAGAAGTGCTGCGCGGTGTAAAGGTGTCCGATGTCGTAGCACTCGATCTCAAAGCGCGTTGCGTTATCGGCACACGAGGTCAGGATGTGCTCGATATCGCGAAACGTATTCTTGAACACGCGATCGAATGAACCTTCGAGATACGGCCGCTCCCAGTCGAATTTGAAATCCTTGAAGCGCGCGAGCATCGGATACAGCCCGAAGTTCATCGACCCCATGTTCAGCGATGCGACTTCGGGCTTCAGCTGCAGCGCCGGCTGCAAGCGCTCCTCGACCAACATCGTCGGCGCGCCGCCGGTCGTGAAGTTAATGACGACGTCGGAGCGGCGCGCGATCTCGGGCGCGAACTCGAGAAAATATTTTGGATCCTGCGTCGGGCGACCATCGACCGGATCACGCGCGTGCAGATGCACGATCGCGGCACCCGCCTCGGCTGCGGCGACCGCAGCGTCGGCGATTTCCTTCGGTGTGACCGGCAGATGCGGCGACATCGAAGGCGTGTGAATAGCGCCGGTCACGGCGCACGTGATGATCACCTTGCGTGATGCTTTGCTCGTTTCGGCCATTCGTTCTCCAGGGAGGAACAGTCTATTTTTCGATATCCAGTTTGTGCCGCCGCAGCGCCAGCAATCGACGGTCTCGCCACTGGGTGCGCTGATCGCGCTGCGCATCGGTCAACGGCGCACCGAGCGCCGATGCCACGCGTTCGGCGCTCGCTCCTTCCCACACCGAAGGCGGCGCGGGATCTACCGCGAGCCGGCGGTAAAAGCCGCTGTAGCGCGCGCAATAGTCGGCCACGCCTCCCGGCGCATTGAGCTCGATCGTTTCGAACGGACCCATGAACGACCAGCGCATACCGAGGCCCTCGCGCACCGTCTTGTCGAGATCGTCCGGTGAAATGACGCCATCGGCGACCAGCCGCATCGCTTCGGTGAGCAGCGCGCCTTGCAGCCGGTTCAATACAAAGCCTTCGATCTCGCGCCGCACAAGAACCGGCACTTGGCCAAGCGATTCCATCGTTGCTCGCGCGCGATCCAACGCGGCTGCACTGGTCCAAGGCGCGCCACACAACTCGACGACCGGCACCAGATGCGGCGGATTGACCGGATGCGCCACCAGGCAGCGCGCACGTCCGGCAAGGCCTGCTGTGAACTGCGAAGCAACGATCGCGGACGTGCTGCTGGCCAGTATTGCGTCGGGCAGTGCAAGCTTGTCGAGCTCGGCGAACACGCTGCGCTTGATCGCAACATCCTCGGGCAGATTTTCCTGCACCCAGCTCGCGTTGACGACCACGTCGTCGAGCGTGTCGCAGAACGCAATGCGTTCGAGCGTCAGGCGCGCATCGACAAGCATGCGTGCGTGCTCCTGCTCCGCAAGTGCCTGCTTGATCAGGTCACGCGCAGCCGACAGTTGTGCCGGCGCCGCGTCGTAGAGACGCACGCTCCAGCCGCCGCGCGCGAACACGACCGCCCACGCGCGACCTATCAATCCAGCGCCGACAATCGCAACATTCTGTTTGTCTACATCCACAGCACCCGCCTCCTGAGTTCGAGGTTGTCGCGCAGCGCCGCCGCTGGCCCTTCGTGCACGATGCTGCCGCGCTCCAGCACGTAGGCGCGATCCGCCAGTGCGAGAACGAGATCGAGGTTGTGTTCGACAATCACGATCGCAAGTTCGGAGCGCAGCCGATCGAACGCCGTAAACAATTCCTCGATCACGGTCGGTGCCAGGCCTTCGAACGGCTCGTCAAGCAATAGCACGCGCACATGACCCGCCAGCGCGCGCGCAACCGCTACCATCTGTTGCTCGCCACCCGACAGATAGTCAGCCGGAGTGTCCAGGCGCACGGCAAGTTTCGGAAAGAATTCGACAATCTTGTCATCGGACCAGGCGACTCCGCTGCCTGCTCCGCTGTGCCGTTTCAGACGCGCGAGCGCGAGGTTGTCGCGCACGCTCATTCCCGCAAACAAAGCCCTGCCCTGCGGCACATAGCCGACGCCGAGACGTGCGATCTGCCACGCC
>Ga0183260_10004792_pt1 | contig 10706 bp, 7 predicted proteins | sample AntDrymUQ4972206_2_FD_129768 | JGI IMG/M metagenome (GOLD analysis project Ga0183260, IMG submission 129768) | Polar desert sand microbial communities from Dry Valleys, Antarctica - metaG UQ497 (22.06) (version 2) (version 2) | ecosystem: Environmental > Terrestrial > Soil > Desert | place...
ACAGGAAATCTTCCTGCGGAGCCGCGTCGGGATGGCTTAATGCAACAGTGCCAGTCAGCCTTGTTGGTCGACCTGAGCGCCGACCCCAGTTGGCTTTCGCGGAAAGGGCACGCGACTCTTAGAGGCGTCCCGGCCGACGACGACGTCCCGACGGAGGCTGAGCCTTACCCGCACACCGCATGGGAAGGAGCTGTCGTTAGCGTCTACTGGCGAGGCACGACCATGTTCTGACAAGGTCGCGAAGGGGAGAGGAAGTACCTGCTGGAGAAGTGGTTGTCAAGGCCGGTTGCAACCCCGGTTGATGCGTCGGGCGAGTCGACGTGACCGGCCAGGATCGACACTCGATCCTCTCAGACGCCCTGCCGCAATCGTGGGGATTCCCGGTCATATCACGCCAGATCTGGCCACCGGGCCCGGGACACTGGGGGGAGTGAGCTGTGCAAGAGCCGGACGTGGAGTGTGCAAGCAGGAAGCTGATAACTGAGAAGCCACCTCGTGATCTGCCAAGATCGATTTTCGTGAACACCCCACTGCCTGCTACTGCATCGCTGGTCGTCGGGGACAACCCGGAGATCGACGACGCCTGTCCAGCAACCCGTCTCGCAATGCTGTCGCCAAGGTCGGAGAGAGGGGCACTCGGGGGAGCAAAGTCGCCTGCAAAGCGTGGTAGGTGTCGGGCTTGCCGGTCCAGACGACACTGCTGGGCAGGTTGTCCGAGTCGAGCTCGTGCCGCCACGACCCGACGTTCTGGTCGAGGAAGAGCTCGGCAATGTGGTCCCACCACCTCCGGTACCAGTCGGCGTACATCGCCTCCCCAGTCGCCTGATGGAGGGCCGCGGCAGTCGCTGTGGCCTCGGCGACGACCCAGTGCATTCGCTCTCGGACGACGGGCCGGCCATCCCAGTCAACGGTGTAGACGAAACCGTCGCGACCGTCGACCGACCACCCTTCACGCACGGCGGCGTCGAAGAGGGAGCGGGCGTCGTCGAGCAGCCAGGCCGGAGCTACCTCAATGCCCAGTGCCGCACGGACATGCAGTGCGAGGCGCGCCCACTCGAACCAGTGGCCGATCGTCGCGCCGTACGGTCGAAACGGATGCGCTGGGTGGTCGATGTTGTAGTCGAAAACGGGTGTCCACGCACTGTCGAAATGCTCGGGAATCCGCCAGTCGTTGGAGCGGGCGAGGTCGTGCACAACCCGGGTGACGATGCGCAGCGCTCGCCGGAGCAGGCTCTTGTCCTTGGTCGTATCGGCGGCCGCGAGCAGTGCCTCGACGGTGTGCATGTTCGCGTTCACGCCGCGATACTCGTCCAGGACGATCCATGCCTCGTCCCACTCCTCAACGACCATTCCGTGCTCGTCGTCCCAGAAGCGGGTCAGCATGACGTCGAGGGCTTCGTCAAGCAGCTCGTTCGCCCCAGGTCGGCCGGCCGTGGTGGCGCTGGCTGCCGCCAGCACGACGAAAGCGTGCTCGTATGCCATCTTGGCCCGTGACGTGGGGCCGTCCGCGTCGACAGCGGCGTACCAGCCCGAGTTGTCGGGGTCATGGAAGCGCCCGGAGAGGGCTGCGACTCCGTGGTCGACCAAGCCGCCGCAGCCCGGTCTGCCGAGCAGCTGTCCCAGTGCGAAGACATGGGTCATCCGACAGGTGATCCAGAGCTGCACCGGTCCGTCGGGCTGCGGTTGACCGGCGGAGTCGAGCCAGCCGAATCCTCCGGCCGGGTGGCGTGCGGCCCGGCTGAACTGCAGCAACCTGTCACTCTCGGCTTCGAGCCAGCGCATGTGCGCAGCGTTGGCCGGCCACGCAGTCACCCGGCTGCGATCGCGGGGGACCAGTACGTGTCGCCGACCTTGTAGGTGGCCACGCCCAAGGTCGAGTCACTCTGCCCGTAGTAGGCGAACCAGGTGTCCCTGAAGAACACCAGTCCCTCCACGAATGTCACGTTGGACACGAGCCCATGGGTGTCCTCGTAGGTCTGCGGCTCGAGCCACGGGTAGTTCATCTGCGCCAAGATGCTCGTTGGATCCTTCGGCGAGAACAGGAGCTGACCACAGGTGTAGTAGACCGATCCGTCGTCGTTCTTCACCGCGGCGTTGTGCAGCAGCAAGATCAGGCCATTGTTGGTGATGATCGGCGGTGGGCCCACCTCGACCAGGAAGGAGCCGAAGGTGCCAGGCGGTGTGGGGGTCATGATCGGCTCGTCGTTCGAGCCGGGGGTCCAGTGAATCAGGTCGTCGGACCAGGCGTACCAGATCGAGCCTTCCCCGAAATACATCAGGTACCGTCCGTCGATCGGCACGGGAAGAATCCCTCCAGCCTTGCTCCACGGCCCGGGCGACCCGTTGCCCACTGGCAGGAACGTGTTGAAGTCGGGGAAGAGCGGTCCGTGCTTGGTCCAGGCGAACAGGTCGGTCGACGTCGCCAGACACAGCTGGACGGATGTGTCACTCCAGGCTGTGTAGGTCAGGTAGTAGGTCCCCCCGATCTCGGTGACGCGGGGATCCTCGCAGCCGCGGTTCTCGTAGTCCTCGGTGGGCGAGAGGACGGGGTCGGGATGTCGTTTGAAGTGGATCCCGTCGTCGCTGACGGCCAGCCCGACGTGTGACACAACGTCGGCGGCGTGCGCCCGGTACAGGAGAACCACCTGGTCGTCCTTGACGACAGCGGCCGGGTTGTAGACGCTCGCGGACTCCCAGCTGTCGCCTTGCGCCCGCATGATCGGGTTGCCCTCGTAGGGTTGGAAGGGGCCGAGCGGGAACTCAGCATGGGGGAAGGTAACGCGTGTCATGTCTCCTCGTTCAGTTCGGGCGCGCGGACTCCGGGCAACCTAGCGGCGGACGAACGTAAACCCATCGGCGGGGACCGTGACCTGCACGGTACGAGCGTGGCTGAACCTGACCGCGACGAGCTGGCCGCTACCGTCGTAGGACTCGATCCGGGCGAGGCCGCGGCCGGAGACGGCGACCAGTGCACGTTGGGGCTGGACAGAGGCGTTCGAGAGCAGGGCAGTCCCGTGCCTGTCACCACTGAGGACCAGTCGTGACACGACAGGCTCGAGCATGACGGCGTCGAGCCTTGCGGTGTCGCCTGAGGTTGCCGCAGTGGTGGCGGACAGCCGCGTCATTCCTTGCCGGACCGTGGCGGGGAGTGTCACCGGGAGCAACGCACCAGGGGCGGGCGAGTCTCCCTGCGGGCCGATGTCACCGGACCGTATCCTTCCGACGGTGTCGCGGTTCGCGCGGAACGTCGTCACTGCCGAGCTGCCGGGTCGCAGGTCGAAGACAGGAATCAGGAAGAACGGCCGCCCAGGTCGAATCGAGAAGGAAACGGATCCGCCCAAGCCGATCTCCGCATAGCCGGTGCCGCCGAACAGGGACTCTCCGGTCCACAGCGACGCAGGCTCTACGGCGCTGGCATGACCGCTCAGCCGCGCATCCTCGGCCTGGAGCGTGGCTGTGCCGACACGCTGGTCGATGGAGGCAGTCCTGGCAAGGGCAGCGATGTCGGGGTTCTCGTCCAGGGCGATCATGGCCAGCAGGCCGTGGATCGTCGACTCGGCGCCGGAGTTCCGGTTGATGACGCCGTCACCTGAGATGCCGTCGTACGTCCGACCGGTGGCCGGGTCGTACATCGCCTCGCCGGCTTGGTTAGCCCCGAAGAACCAGGCGGCCATGACCCCGGCCAGCCGGCGCGCGCCCACGCGGTGGGTAGCGTCGGCGGTCGCGATCAGCGACTGCAGCCGCGAGTCGGCGCCGTAGGCAATCTGGGACGTGTCGCCCCGCGTCGGTAGCCGCCCCTGGTCGGGGCCCCCAGAGGTGAGGAGGTACGGGTCGAACGTGAACGAGTCGGTCGAGGCAATGCGCGCCAGGTGTGCGTCGTTCAACGTGACCGACGCCTTCGCGAGCGCGGCCGGCATCTGTGAGCCCCAGGCGTGCCACACCGACCGTGACAGCGCCCAGGGTCTGACCGCACCGAACGGCCACGTCCGACGATCGCCTCCGGCCAGGGCAGCCACCCCCTCGCTGAGCTTTCGCAGCGCGATCCGTGCCGCGGACGAGCCCCCGGCGTCGACATACGCTGTGAGCCCGAGAATGGCCTCGGCTGTGGCGTCCGCGCCGTCTGCGATCAGCCATGCAGGGGCGCGCTGGCCGTCGATGTTGAGATACGTGCCGTAGCTGTTGAGCACCTGCCGGTCGACAGCCTCGACAGCCATTTCCATCCGGTCGCGCAGGAAGGCGGCGAAGGCCGGGTCCTCGTCACGGAACGCAGCGTAGCCCTCTCCTAGTGCCCAGATCGTCCGCGCCACCCAGTAGGAGGCGTCGCTGTCGGACGGGTCCGGCAGCTCCACCGGCTCGGCGCTGGGGTTGAGGGTGCCGTCTGGTTGCATCCACAGCACCACGTTGCCGGCGTCGGGTCCGGTCGAGGTCTGCAGGTAGGTCACTCCGCGCAGCATCTCGGATGCCGCATCTCGGCTCGACTTCGAGCCAGTGTCCTGCCAGTGCCGCAGGTACACGACGGCGGCCCGGGTCATGTCGTCGGCGTTGTAGGCGCCCTGGCTCCAGGTGTTCGTCTTGGCGTCGTACGTGCCGCCCCCGACGTGGCGGTAGTCGCCGCTCCGGTCGGGCTCTGCATAGGTCCACAGCACCCCGATCTCCGGCTCGTCCGCCAGGCGGTAGGTCGTGTGACCCTCCTGTGCGGGCGGGTTCACTCGGGCTCCGAGCCAGTCGAGATGGGCGAGGTTGGCCAGGGACGTCGATGCAGCGGGTGTCACCCGCGGCTGGTAGAGCGCTGTATCGGCAGCGACGACCCCCGAAGGCGTCGCCACAAGCACGGCGAAGGCTGCAGCTGTCGTCCCGACCCGCCGCATCCGTACCGACCGCTCGATAACCATTCCGTTTCTCATGACTCCTCGTTCCCTTGGTGAGTGCGATCTGTCGATGTCGGCCGGTGGCCAGGCGCTCGGCGATGGTGAGCCGCGCCGGCAGCCGGACCCTATCCCTTGACTCCGGAGCCGAGGTTCGATGCGGTGAAGTGCCGTTGGAACGCGACGAACAACGCGACCGCGGGCGCAGCGAGCACAACAGCCCCCGCGAGGATCGCGCCTTGCGGGTTCGTGGCCCGACCGGCGATGTTGCTGATGTAGTTCGCGAGCGTCACCGCAAGTGGCTGCAGCTCGGTGTCCTTGGTGACCAGGAACGGCCAGAGGAACTCGTTCCACGGTCCGATGAAGGTGAGCAGGATGGCTGTGAGAACTGCCGGTCTCACCAGCGGGAGTGCCACCGACCAGAGGATCCGCAGCTCGCCGGCGCCATCGAGGCGAGCGGCGGCGAACAGCTCCTCCGGAAGCTGGAGGAAGAACTGCCGGAACACGAACACCGCAGTTGAGTTGATGGCGAACGGCAGGATCATGCCGAGATAGGAGTCCGCGAGGCCGTAGGTGCGCACGATCATCACGTAGATCGGGATGATGAGGAGCTGGAAAGGAACGATCAGGACCAGCAGCATCAGTGCGAACAGGGAGTCACGGCCGCGGAAGTGCAGGCGGGCCATCGCGTAACCGGCCAGGATGCCGAAGACCACCGTGCCGAGGATGACACCACCGGTGAAGATGCCGGAGTTGACCAGCGATCGGACGAGGTCGACGCGCTCGTTGATCTGTGAGTAGTTGCCCAGGGTGAATCCACTGGTGGGAAAGGCACCTCGCAACGACGTGTCCGGCTCTTCCTGGAGGGATCCGACGATCATGTAGTAGAAGGGGAAGAGGAAGATCAGCGCACCGAGGAACAAGGCCGCGAGGCTGAGCCAGTGACCGATGCCCTTGCGTGCGGGTGGCGCGTCAGCCTCGGTTACAGCCGGATCTGTGGTGGGCGAGTCGGCAGCTGCCATGTCAGTCGCTCTCCAGGAGTCGCTTGTTGACGAAGGAGATGATGAGGACCGCAATCACCAGGATCACGCCGATCGCCGCCGCAACGTCGGGGGTGCCCTGCTCGATGCCCTTCTGGTACATGACGAAGACGGGCGACGTCGATGCCCCGTCAGGACCCCCGCCGTTGGTCAGCAGGTAAGGCTCAGTGAACAGGTTCGCCCCCGTGATGGTTGCCAGGATCACCACCAGCACCGTGGCCGGCCGTACGCCGGGGACCGTGACGTTCATGAAGGAGCCGAACCGGCTCGCCCCGTCGACGGACGACGCCTCGTACAGCTCCTTCGGGACGTTCTGCAACGCAGCTAAGTACAACAGGATGAAGAACCCGAGCTGCTTCCAGGTGACAAAGAGCGCGATCACCGGCATGGCGAGCCCACCGTTCACCAGCCACGACGGGTCGGGGGCCAGCGGTCCCAGCAGCTGATTCACCAAGCCGGTCATGCCGAACAGGAACAGCCACACGGCCACCAGTGCGACGCTCGCCGTGACGTAAGGGATGTAGTACGACACTCGCAGGAAACCACGAGCCCGAACCGCACTGTTCAGCAACGTGGCAAGGACGAGAGACAGCACGACCGTGAGCGGCACGTTGATCACGAGGAACTTGGCGACGTTGACGAAGGATCGGAGTACGGCAGGATCCGACAGCACTGTCGTGTAGTTCTCGAGCCCGACAAACGGTCGTTCGACCTGTGCCCCCGGGGCGGCGAAGAAGTAGTCGTGGAAGCTGATCCAGACCGCCAACCCCAACGGATAGGCGAAAATTGCCGCGAGGAACACCGCGTAAGGCGCAGCGAACACGATCCCGAGCGGTTGGCGACCCAGCAGGGTCGCCAACCGGGAGCGCGGGGCTACTGGTGGAGCTTCCTCGACCGTCTTGGTCTCTGTCGTCATGGGAGGCGTACCGGTCAGGACTGCCCAGCGAGATCGGTGGCCTCGTCGGCCGCCGAGGACAGAGCCTCGTCGGTCGAGGTCTTGCCGAAGATCACCGCCGACGAGTACGCGTCACGGAACGCCTGCCAGATTGCGATGGAGTTCGTGACATTCGGCACCTCGACCGTCCGTGAGCCTTGGTCGGCGAAGATCAGGTAGTCCGGGTTCTCCTTGAAGTAGTCGGGGTATGTCGACTCGAGGTCCTCCCGGAGCGGCATCTGCCCGGTCATCTCGAGGAGCTTCCCGTCCTGCTCCTCGCTGGTTGCGAACTTCAGCAGCTCCCATGCAGTTCCCTGGCTCTCGCAAGCGGAGTACACCGCGACGTTCTTGGCGTCTGAGAACGTGTAGATCTCCTCCGGGGCAGTACCGGTCGACGTGGGAACGGGCGCAACACCCCAGTTGACCGAGTCGCCGTACACAGCGACGGCCCACGGTCCGACGACCGCCATCGCTGAGTCGCCATCCGCGAACGCATCACCGGGCGCCGCTTCTTTCGGGGCAAGACCCTCCGAGTACATCGTTGCCCAGAAGTCCGCCACCTGCTGGCCGGCCTCGGAGTCGAACGTGGCAGCCTCGTCCTCGACCATCTGCGTGCCGCCGGTCTCGGCCGCGTAGAGCGGATAGAAGTCGAACCACGACTGGAAGAACTCACTCGTCGGCGCCGGCCAGATCGCTGCCTTCGCTGCGCCGCTGTCGACCACCTCGCGGCTGGTGTCCAGGAACTCGTCGTAGGTCGCCAGCGGCGGGTTCTCCGGGTCGATCCCGGCCTTCTCCATGATGTCTTTGTTGTAGAAGATCATGACGGGGTTGGACTTCCAGGGGATCTGGTAGTACTGGCCGTCGGGCGACTTGTACTGCTCGGCCGCCGCGCCGGTGCGCGACTCGACGTAGTTCGCGCCACCGTCAAAGGTGTCGAGCGGGACCAGACCACCTTGCTTCTCGAACTGGGGTACGGCGGCGGGTGCGGTGTTGAAGACGAGACAGGGTGCGTTCCCCGCCGTGATGGCTGCCCCGATGACCTCCTCGGACGTCGTACCCGCAGGAATCTCCTGGGCGGTGACCTTCTCGTCGGGGTTGGCGGCGTTCCACTCCTCGACCATCGCCTCGCCCCAGGCGATCTCCTCCGGGTTGTTCGACAGCCAGATCTTGATGGGTCCCTTGGCGGTGGTGGCGTCGCTGGAGCCCCCTGAGTCGCCGCAGGCGGCCAGCGTGAGCGCCAGCACGGTCGTCGTTGCTGCCATGACTATCGATCTCATTGCTTCTCCATTCATCGGGAACCACGGGTGGTCTGTCTCTGTTGTCCTGTCTTGGTGGGCGGCCGTTCATCGGTTCTCACCGGTCCGGTCGAGTTCCTGACGACGAGCTGCGCCGGCTGTAAGACGATGTCGGTCGGAGGCTGGGAGTCGATGAGCTCCAGCAGTCGGGTGGCTGCTGCTCGGCCCCACTCGATGACATCCGTCGTGACCGTCGTCAAGGACGGCTGCAGGTGCGCGGCGATCTCTGTGTCGTCGTACCCGGTGATCGACAGGTCCCCGGGGACGTCGACTCCGCGGGACTGGGCGAGCGACATCCCAGCCATCGCCATCAGGTCGTTGGCGTACACGATCGCGGTCGGCGGCTCGTCCAGGTCGAGGAGCTGCCTCGTCGCCGCCGCCCCCGACTCCGCCGAGAAGTCCGCCTCGATGCAGGGGCCTGGCACTAGCTCGGCCCTCAGCAATGCCTGGGACCAGGCCCGCTGTCGCGAGTGACCGTGGACCATGCCGCGAGGTCCGGCGACGTGCGCGATGGTGACATGGCCGAGCGCGACGAGATGGTCGACCGCGCCCATGATCCCGGGAGCGTCGTCGACACCGACGGTGGGCCAGACTCCCTCCCCGAGCGCCGGCCCGATGATCACAGCTGGAAGGCCGAGCTCCGCGAGGAGCGCGGGGCGGGGGTCGTCCACGAACAGGTCGGTGACGAATACGCCGTCGACCCTGCCTTCGTCGACCAGCCGGCGGTAGCTCGGCCCCTCCCGCTCATGGTCGGCCACGACTTGAAGGAGCAGAGCATTCCCACGCTCGGAGAGCACCGACTCGAGGCCGGCGATGAACGACGGGAAGAAGGGGTCGGCGCCCAGCGTGTCCGGCGACCGCGCGATGACAAGGCCGACCGCCAGCGCCCGGGAGACTGAGAGTGCCCGAGCTCGTGAGCTGGGGGTCCAGCCGATGTCTCGGGCAACCTTCAAGATCCGTTCGCGGGTGTCCGGTGCGACCCCCGGCCGACTGTTGAGGGCGAAGGAGACAGCTCCCTTCGACACGCCCGCTGCGCGGGCGACGTCGTTGATTGTGAGTCGGGTCACACCGCCACCTAAACCGGTTTAGGTGGCGGTGTCAAGGTCGAAACGTAGAGTCTCTCTCGTGCCCGAGAGCCGTTCATGGTGGCGAGACGCCGTTATCTACCAGATCTACCCGCGATCGTTCTGCGACGCCAGCGGCGACGGCGTCGGCGATCTTGCGGGCGTCGAGTCGAGGCTCGACCACTTGTGCTGGCTCGGCGTCGACGCGCTGTGGCTCTCACCGATATTCCCCAGTCCCGGCGTCGACGGGGGTTACGACGTCGCTGACTACTGCGACATCGACCCCGTCTTCGGCGACTTGGCCGCCTTCGACCGGCTCGTCACGGCAGCGCATGCTCGTGGTTTGAGAATCCTGCTCGACTGGGTTCCCAACCACACCAGCGACCGGCACGCATGGTTTCAGTCCTCCCGCCTTGATCCGGCTGGTCCGCATGCGCACTGGTACTGGTGGGCTGACCGGCCGATGAACAACTGGCCCAGCGCGTTCGGTGGATCGGCATGGACCTTCGACGAGGTGCGGGGGCAGTACTTCCTGCACCTCTTCACGCCAGCTCAACCGGACCTGAACTGGAACGACCCGGGTGTTCAGGAGGCGATGCTCGACACCCTGCGGTTCTGGCTCGACCGCGGTGTCGACGGTTTCCGTGCAGACGTGGTGCACCTCGTTGGCCGCGACCCGGCGCTCAAGGACGTGACACTGCGTGCCGAACCCGGTCGCAATGACCTGGTGAACAGCTACCGCGACCCCCGGACCCATGAGCTGCTGCGCGATGTGCGCCTGCTGCTGGACTCCTACCCGGGCGAACGCGTCATGGTCGGGGAGGTCTCGCTCGAGCGGACCGCAGACATCGTGAGCTACCTTGGAACGGCCGATCACCCCGAGCTGCAGCTGGTCTTCGACTTCTCGTTGCTGGCGGCCCCCTGGGATGCCGACATATGGCGAGCCTGCATCGTCGACGCCGAGGAAGCCCACTCAGCAACCAAGTCCTGCCCAACCTGGGTTCTGTCGAGTCACGACGCGAGCCGGCATCGCACTCGATACGGCGGCTCGGCGGGCGTCGCACGCGTCGCCGCAGTCGTGCTCCTCACGTTGCGCGGAACGCCCTTCTTGTACGCCGGAGAAGAGCTCGGTCTCCAGGACGCGGAGGTTGCACCTGAACACGCCCTCGACCCGTTGGGACGAGATCCCAGCCGGGCGCCGATTCCATGGACCATCGCCGAGCCGCATGGCTGGGCGGGAGATCAACCCCGGCTGCCCTGGCCGCCCGATCCTGCCTTGCACAACCCGCAAGCACAGCTCGTGGACCAAGGCAGCATCCTTTGGCTCTACCGGCTCGTGATCCAGCTGCGACAGCGCACGCCCGCACTGGTGCACGGAGACCTGGAGTTGCTCGCGTCCCCCTCCGAGACGCTGGCGTACCGGCGCTCGCTTCCGCACTCGACGGATGGAGCGGTGACGGTGATCGCGAACTTTGCGAGCAGCGACCGGACCGTCCCGTGCGATGGAG
>Ga0183260_10004793_pt1 | contig 10705 bp, 15 predicted proteins | sample AntDrymUQ4972206_2_FD_129768 | JGI IMG/M metagenome (GOLD analysis project Ga0183260, IMG submission 129768) | Polar desert sand microbial communities from Dry Valleys, Antarctica - metaG UQ497 (22.06) (version 2) (version 2) | ecosystem: Environmental > Terrestrial > Soil > Desert | place...
CGGGATGGGATTCGATATCCACCTTGGGGGCTTGGACCTGATATTTCCTCACCACGAGAACGAGATCGCACAATCCGAAGCGGCGAGCGGGTCGGAACCATTCGTGAGGTATTGGCTCCACAACGGCATGATCAACATCGAGGACACGAAGATGTCCAAGTCGCTTGGCAACTTCGTCTTGGCGAAGGATGTGTTGGACCAGGTTCCGGCCCCCGTGATCCGCTTCATGGCGATAGCGGCGCATTACCGAAGCGAGGTGGATTTCGGTGACGCGGCGCTTCAGCAGGCGCGAAAGGCGATCGAGAGATTCGACATATTCCTCGGTGCATCCGGGGATTCCAGCGGGGCGGCCCTCGACGATACCTACATCCAAAGGTTCGTCGAAGCGATGGACGACGATCTGAATACACCGCTCGCTATCAGTGTCCTTCACGACATAGTGAAGGATGGAAATTCCTCGATCGAGGCGGGAGGGGACAAGCAAAGGGTGGCCTCGCTTGCCGCGACGCTTCGAAGCCTGATGGATGTGCTTGGCATCGGTGAGCCTCCCGCGGGCGATGATCAGATGGCGGGGGCCTTGGTCGACCTTCTTCTCGAACTTCGAGACGGTGCTCGCGACGCGAAACGTTTCGGTGATGCGGACCTCATCAGGGACCGCCTGACAGATCTCGGGGTCATCATCGAGGACACCCCGCAAGGAACCCGCTGGCGCCTCAAGGTGTGAGCGAAGTCATCTTCGGCAGGCACGCTGTTCTCGAGGCACTCAAGGCCGGCTCGGGGATCGAAGAGGTGATGCTGGCCGTTGGGACAAGGCCCGCGCCGATCCTCGAACAGATCACCCAGCTGGCGACGAAGCGGTCGGTACCGGTGAGCCAGGTGCCGCGAAGCCGCCTTCACCAGCTGACCGGGGTGGACTCGCACCAGGGGGTGGCCGCGAAGGTGGGAGCCTTCTCTTATGCCTCGCTCGATGCGATAGCGATCCCTGGGGCGAAGCTGGTCCTGCTCGACGGGGTGACCGACCCGGTCAATCTCGGCTCGGTCCTTAGGACAGCAGAGGCGTTCGGCTGGGCCGGGGTATTGGTTCCACGGCACCGGACGGCAGGGGTGACCGCTGCGGTCCGAAAGGTATCGGCAGGGGCTTCAGAAAGGGTGCCGGTGGCGCAGGTCGGCTCGGCCGCCGATACGCTGAAAACCCTTGCTCGCAAAGGGTTCTGGGCTGTCGGTCTTCATCCGGGGTCGGATATCGACTACCGGGATATCGACCTTTGGGATCAAAGTGTGTGCCTTGTGCTGGGGGCCGAAGGCAGGGGCCTGTCGCCCCTCGTCAGACAGCGCTGCGACCAGCTGGTCAAGGTCCCCATGGCGGGTTCCCTCGCCAGCCTGAACGTGGCTGTAGCGGCGGCTGTTGTGATGGTCGAGGTCACACGCAACCGCGGCGGCTAGTACCAATAACAACGAGGATTAACGTCCTCGGTGTTACGAAGTTTTTGCGGAAAATCCGGAAATCCGCTACGGATCGCCTACGCTTCATGGGCTATTTGGCTCATCAGATGGTCTTTAGGGCTTGACCGGCCGAACCATGTGGCCCAAAATCCAGCAAGTCGAGGTCACCGCAATAAACGCACTTTCATCACACCACTCGTAGGGGGGAATGAATGCGGCTAGAAGTCACCGAAGCGCCTGTTTCAACTCAGTCCACTCTCACCGATGAAGAGCTCGTAGTTCTGGCCCGTGCCGGCGACTCCTGGGCTCAAGACGCACTTCTGGTTAGGTACCGCAACTACGCCCGCGCAAAGGCCCGCACCTACTTCCTTCAGGGCGGCGATCGCGAGGACATCATCCAGGAGGGCATGGTCGGCCTCTTCAAGGCGATCAGGGACTTCAGGGAGGACCGTGAGGGTTCATTCAGGGCCTTCGCAGAGCTCTGCATCACCCGTCAGAACATCACGGCGATCAAGACCGCCAGTCGTCAGAAGCACATCCCCCTCAACAACTACGTATCTCTTCACAAGCCGGTGGCTACCGAGGAGTCCGACGTCCGAATGATGATGGACGTTCTGCCAACCCCAGAAGCTTCAGACCCGCTCGAGATCTTGATGAACACCGCAGACCTTGCCTCACTCAAGACCTGCTTCGACGAGATCCTCTCTGGCCTCGAAGGCGAAGTTCTCCTCCTCTACTTAGACGGCCGCTCTTATCAAGAGATCGCCGGGCACCTGGGCCGCCATGTGAAATCGATCGACAACGCTCTTCAGCGAATCAAGAAGAAGATCGAGATGCACATCGTCGCCCGCAACGAGGCCCAGGCAGTAGTCGAACTGCGAGACGCTTAAACCCCCTCCAAGTCCCCCGGTACAATCTTCGAGCAATCGGCCGGCGTGGCGCAGCCTGGTAGCGCAAGCGATTTGTAATCGCTAGGTCGTTGGTTCGAATCCGACCGCCGGCTCCCTTCTGTCCTTTAACCCATCCACTCGAATCACCTCATCTAGTCATAACTGGTCATACAGACCCCCCGGATTCCTACCGACCCATATAGATGAGGGGGATGACATGATCTGGTGTTCTTGCGGGGAGTTGATCGCCGAGGATCTCGGCGAGGGCTACCTCGTGATGAAAGACGAAGGCAGGCGTTGGATGAGACGTCGTGCCGATCGTGTTTCGTGCCCCAATTGCAACACCACCTTCGACTTCCGGGAGCTTTCCGGATTGGTATCGGCCCAGGCCCGCCCAGCCTAGGGCCCGCCCAACCTCAGGCCAGCCGCCGTTCGGGTGCTTGCATTCGCCCCGCTGCCTCCATAAGGTGGCTAGGAATAACACGCGTGTTATTCAGTCATCTAGGAGAGGCCCGTGGTGCAGGAATCTGGCAAGCCGATCTTTGGGGATAAGGAACGCAAGATCCTCGAGTTCGAACGGTATTGGTGGAAGTACGCTGGTGCCAAGGAGCGCGCCATCCGCGATCAGTTCGAGCTGTCAGCTACGCGCTATTACCAGCTGCTGAACGACATCATCGACATGCCCGAGGCGCTGGGGTACGACCCCATCCTGGTCAAGCGCCTCCAGAGGCTCAGGGCGTTCAGGCAACGTCAGCGCACGGCCCGCCGCCTTGGTATCCGTCTAACCGACAACGGCTAGGGCGTTGGGCAGACACTCTGCCGGTGATGAGGCGTTTTTCAGGCGCTCGCTGATAACGACCGTTCTTAGGTGGATCGCCATGGGGCTTCTCCCCGTGCTCGCAGCCCTGGGGATATGGCGGTGGGTGGCAGTAAGCGGCGATGAGCCGAAGCAAGTCTCGGCGAGCCCTTCTGCTGTGCCATCCGCCACACCAACGGAGGCGCTTCCTGCAGCCGCTCCGACCGTGGAGCCCGTGGCTGAAGAAACCACCCCACCCGCTGCGACGGGCGGCAAGCTTCAGGTGCTGAATGGCTCCGGTACCCCCGGTCTTGCCCTCAAGGCCAAGGAGAAGTTGGAGCAGTCGGGCTACGAGGTCGTCGCAACATCCAACGCTTCACGCAGCTACGCCAAGACGACGGTCTTCTATCAAGAAGGGCATCTGGATCTCGCAACCCAGGTCGCGGCATTGCTAGGGGCATCGAAGGTCGAGGCGGCCCCGAGTAACCTCGACAAGGACATCGGTGTGACCGCGGTGATCGGAGCGGACTACAAGCCCTAGGGCGGCAGACGGCGAAGAACGCTGGACAACCTCACTTCGACCGTGCCCACCGCGCTCGATCGCTGCCGCCCTTCTCCCAAGAAGATGGTGAAGCGCGTCTTCGACGTCGACCGTGAGGAGAAAACGGTGCCGCGGTCGATATCGATTAGGGCTGACGTGGCCGTGGTCGATCGGCCTTCGAGGTTGTAGTTGCTTCGGCCAACCAGCTGGCGCGTCTTAACGGACCCGCTCCTCGTGACGATCACGTCGGCGAGCCGTCGCTGCTCGCGCAGAACGAAGCCTCTCAGCTTGCCCGAACCCCCCATATCGATCGAAGTGGTTTCGCCCGCAGACTTTAGCGGCGCGCTCCACGTTCGCCCTGGATCAACCTCGCGCGCTGGCAGCGAGGGCCTCGTCTCTGAAAGCAGACGGTCGAGTTCCAGAGCTGCGATCCGTTCGGGGGGAAGATCAGCAGCTTTAAGGACCTTTCCAACTCTGCCGGTCGCGAGGATCTCCAGCTCGGCAGTGGTCGGCTGGGGAGGGGGCCCCGAAAAGCCGTTCTCAGAAAGGGCGACCGGAGTGAGAAGGATCTGCACTTTGCCGCCCTGCGGCGTGCGTTCGACGACCAGTTCCCTAACGCGTATCTCAAGGGTCGAGGTATCTGAGGATTGTTCGGTTGGAGAGTCGATCGTCGTCTCGGATGTGATCTTCCAAAGGTACCGCTCGACGAAGCCGGCTTGGAATCGGTAGGTGAGGGTGGTTCCTGGGTCCAAACATCCAGGAAGCAGCAGGACCAGCCCCAGCAGTACCGATCTATTAACTGAGCTGACGACGAAGCTCCTGTAGTACTTGGGTCAACTGCTCGATCGAGCGCTGAAGGTTATTGGCCAGGTCTTCCCCTGTCGCCCGGATCTCGTCGGATCCGGTGTCGATCTGAGCTCGCCGCTCTTCGGCTGCCGCTACGAGGCGCGCTGCCTGCTGCTGAGCCTCAGCGATGATGGCTTCAGCTTCTTCGCGTGCCTGCTGGAGAAGGGAGTCGTTGTCGGCCATCAGATATGTGCAGTCTAAGGGATAGTTGGTTCTCGATGGTGATCGATGACTTCATCCAAAGGGCTCTCGAGGCTCCTTCGTCGACAGGGTTGATCCTGGATTTCGACGGGACGCTCTCGCGCATCGTCGATGATCCATCGGAAGCCAAGCCGCTCGAAGGAGTGCCCGAGCTTCTCGAGAGCCTGAGCCGCTCCTATCGAACCGTATGCATTTTGTCGGGGCGGCAGGCGGAAGACATCGCCAATAAGATCGGCGTCCCGACGCTGCGCTACATCGGGCTCTACGGCGCCGAAGAATGGGTGTCCGGCGAGCTGCTTCAGCCCGATGATGCGCCCAAGTGGCGGGGCATGGCCTCTCGGCTAGCGAGGGACGCGGAGTCTCTACTGGTGACCGAATCGCTCTTCGGTTGCGAGGTCGAATTCAAGGACATCGCCGTATCGATCCACTACCGCAATGCCCTCGACTCATCTGCCCACGACGCGATCCTTACCTGGGCTTCCTCGGCGGCGCCTCGGAGAGGTTTTCAGGTTGGGACCGGCAGGATGGTCATCGAGCTGCGGCCCACCGGCGTTTCCAAGGCTGGGGCGTTCGAAAGGATAGTTTCGAAGCACGCTCTGGCTCTGGCTGTTCTAGCTGGAGATGACTTGACCGATGTCGAGGCGATGCAGCGGGCCGAGGGCTTGATGGGCGAGAACGCTCTTCGCGTGGGCGTCAGGTCCGCCGAGGAGCCACGCGGGCTGACGCGGTTCGCAAATCATCTCGTTGGATCATGTGAGGGGTTGGTCGAGCTGTTAAGGCGTTTCGACGTCGTTTAGGTTTCGTGGAGCCTCTTGATGTCGTGGAGTTGATACCAGACCCACTTGCTCGGGGTGTTTCGGTCAACGACAGAACGCAGGATCTGCGCAAGCTCTTTCCTCTGGGCGGGTTCCATAGTGAGGCCCTCATATAGGGCATCCGACATCTCGCCGATGTCGTACGGGTTCACTCCCAGCGCTCCGTGCCCAAGTTCGTACCAAGCCCCAGCGTTTCGCGAAAGAACCAGAACTCCATCGGTTTCGTTTACCGCAGGTCCTTCTTTAGCTACGAGGTTCATCCCATCGGCGATCGGGTTGACCATCAAGACGTCATACCGAGTGCTGCATGCGAGGGCCCTTGTGTAGTTGTCCTCATTGACGATCACGATCGGCTGCCACGTGTCCGTTCCAAGTTCTTCGTTGATGCGGTCGTGCACGTCGAAGACTTCGGCTTCATAGGCGCGGTATTCCGACAGAGCTCTGCGTGATGGATACAGAAGGGCCACATGTACCACCCTTCCTCTCCATTCGGGGTGAGACCTCAGCATGTCCTCATACGCGCGAAACCCTCTAACGATGTTCTTGGACAGCTCCAGTCGATCGATCCTAAGGATGAGTTTGCGGTCGCCCACGGTCCTTTCGAGCCAAGAGATGTGGGGACGAGCCTCAGGCGATGTCGCCAACTTTCTCACCGAGTCGCAATCGATGGAGATCGGGTAATGCCTGATGACCGTTTCCTGGTCATTGTGCCGGACCGCGCTCTTTTCGAAGTCCACACTTGCGCCGAGTATCTCTTTGCAGCACCACATGAAGTTCTCAGACCAGCGATACGCCTGGAATCCAAGCAGATCGTTCGCCAGCATCCCTTCCAGGATCTCCTCGGCCATCCTGCCGGGAAGCACGCGCATCATGTCCGGCTGACACCACGGGCTGTGAGTGAAGTGGTAGGTGAACGCGTCCGGAATCAACTTGCGAAGGTATCCGGCAACCAGCATCAAGTGATAGTCGTGCAGCATCACGGGAGCCGTCGCCTCGGATCCGGAGATCTCTTCCGCAAGTGCTTGTGCGAAGCGTTCGTTGACGCTCTGGTAGCACATCCATGCCTCGCGCACGTCCTTTCCGAAGCGAGGATTGAATGGCAGGTTCCACATGCTGTGTTGAAGGAACCAAAGTATCGAGTTGGAGATCCGGTTGTAATAGCGGTCGAACGTTTCACGTTCGAAAGTGAGGTATCGAAGCCGTAGCGTCACGTCGCCTTCGGTAATCTCGAGATGCTGGTCTTGCTGCTGCTGGATCATCTCTTTGTCGCCAGCGGACATGGCGCTTGCAACCCAAAGCCCGGAAGCCTGTCCCATCACTTGCGTGAGGGCAGTCACCAGCCCTCCGGCCCCGCGGCGCGGCTTCAATTCGCCAGAGTCATCCTTTTCGAAAACTATCGGGCCGCGATTGGCCGCGATCACCAGCGAACGTCCGTGTAGAACTTCGGAAAGATCGAAACGCTGATCATTCATGCAAAGAGCCTAGCCGCTCATGACTGCATGGGCGAAGGGCCGACCTCTTCGCTGTTCGGTCAGCCCTCCAGAGCGCGAAGCTTCCCGAGCATCCGGTTGCGTCGTTTCTCTAGATCGTCTGGAGAACGTGCGTCCAACGCTTCCTTCAGGGTCTTCGAAAGTGCGATGGGATTGAAGGGCTTGGTGATGTATGCAACGGCTCCTTCAGCCAGTCCTTTGATCTGATCATGCTGCTGAACCTTCGCCGTTAGCATCACAACGGGCAGATCTCGTGTCGATGAGCTGGCCTTTATCTGCTGAAGAACCTGCCATCCATCGACTCCCGGCATCATCACGTCGAGGAGTACAAGATCGACGTCTTCGCCACGGGAGAGGATCTCAAGGGCTTCACCTCCATCGTGCGCCTCGATGACTTCGTACCCCTCGAACTCGAGGTTGACCTTGCAAAGAAGCAGGACATCGGGCTCGTCGTCAACGACGAGGATCGTTTGGGTCATCACATTTCCTTCCCTTCCCTATTCCTATCGGGTCAAATGCCTCCAGCATGGATACGTCGGGCGAGCCATATTGGGTAGCCCGTAGTGACTAGATGCTCCTATCGCCTCATGCGCCTCTTACAATGGCTGAAGATGCTTTCGCCGACGCCCCCTAACCAGAAGCGGATCTCAGATGTCGTGTTCCGCGCAGGACTCGTAGCCTGGGCTGCGCTGGGGATGATCCTTCTGGCAGTGATCGTCACTGCCATCCTTTATCTGGTCAGGGACATCTTCCCGCCCCTCGTGCTTGCCCTGATGGTCATCTTCTTGCTGAATCCCCTCGTGAAAGCCCTTGAGAAGGCGGGGATCAGGCGTTCGTTTGGAACCATCGGCATCTATCTCGTATTCGCGGCCGTTGTGGTCGTCCTTTTCTCCTGGCTGCTTCCGATACTCGGCGAGCAAGGAAAGGAGCTGGGGAAGCAGCTGCCCCAATTGCAGCGCTCAACGGCCGATGGAGTGCAGAAGTTCGCATCGAGGATCGGCGTGCCTGTCTCTGACGCCGCGGTGCAGGACTTCTTCTCTCGGCTGGGGGAGGGTTTCAGTTCTCGGGGCAGTGGACGCTCGCTAGGAGGGTTGCAGCAGATCCGAACGATCACTGCTGGAGCTCTTCACGTCGTGGTGATCTTCGTGCTGGCCCCTATCTTCGCCCTCTATATCTTGATCGACCTGCCAAGACTGCAGAAGTCGTTCACAAGCTATCTGCCCCCAAGGTTCAAGGACGAGTGGCTGATGCTTTTCGAACGATGCGGCCAGGCCGTCGGCGGCTTCTTCAGGGGTCAGCTGCTCGTTGCTGCCATCGTCGGCGTGATGTCTGCTGTGTTCTTCTTCTTCCTCGACCTGCCGTTCTGGCTGGCGATCGGCCTACTGGCCGGGTTCTTCAACATCATTCCCTTGGTTGGTCCTTTCGTGGGAGGGGGCATCGCGGTACTCGTCGGTGCCGTCACAGGTGGTGCGGACCTAGCGATCAAGGCGGCCGTTGCGATGGCCATCGTTCAGCAGATCGACAACCATTTCATCAGTCCCAAGGTCATGGGAAGGGCCGTGCGCCTTCATCCCGTGACGGTAATGGTGGCCCTATTGGCGGGGGCTACCATCGCGGGGCTTTGGGGGATGCTGATCAGCGTGCCTTTCACAGCCATCGTGAAGATAGTTGGTTTGCACTTCTACGAGACAAGGGTTCTGCAGCTGCCCGATCTCCCGCCAGAAACGGCGGAGGAGTCGGATGAGGGGATGGTTGAAAGGGTTATAGAGGTTGAAGAAGCTATGGCGCCGCGCGAACCGATGGCGCCTGAGCGATCACAAGAGGTCTCGGAGTCAGAAGTCAGCCTAGAAACCGGTGAGGAGTCGGTCCCCACAGCTACCGGCCCTCGCGGAAGAGCGGCACGACGGGGAACGGCCGCCGGTTAGAAGCCGGAGGCCTCGGCTAGGTAGCGATCGAGGTCTTCGGGGTCAGGAGCGGTCAGCCATCCGCCAACGACGCGATCAGTTCGGTCGACCACCAGGATGGTCGGAGTGGACCTGATCGAATACTTCGCGGCAAGGTCCGGTCGCTGGCTCGCGTCGATCACCGCGAGAGAAGTCCCATGCGTCTTGGCCCCCTTTTCGAGGATAGGAAGCGCAACCTGGCAATCGTGACAGTAGGGCGATGTGAACTCGACCAAAAGGGGGCCGGCACCAACTCCAAGGGCATCGCTTCGATCGAACCTCGAAGGCAGCGGGCCGCTGCGGTAGTAGCGGCGGATACTCCAAGTAGCCATGGAAGCCGCCAGGCCTACCGCCAGGAGGATCGATGCGCGCAGGAACACCTCAGCCATCCGTTCGAACCCTGAACCTTAGGGCTCCCGTGTAGATGATGCATCCGACGCAGATCCCCAAGGATGCGTTGACGAGGGCCAGCCCTACAACGATCAAGGCCAGAGCATCTCCGAGCCCTGCCTGGCTAGATAGGTAGGCCAGGCCCGATGCCAACAGGAAGACGGCCCCCACGGCCTCTGCGAACCGGTGCGGAGCCGCTGGTTCAGGCGCGCCAGCGCCCATGCGCAGCGCCGGGCGGAGCAGATGATTGAAAAGGCGGCCGATCAGGCTGAAGCGGGGCCCAGCAAGAGAGCTGAGACCCATCATCGCCCCGACGGTGAGGACGGCCGGGCCGCTGACCGGCGGGCCTAACAGGAATGCGACGGCGGGAAGCAGGGCATGGATGGCGGCCTTGCCCCTTGGCGTGAAAGAGTCCACCTGTCGGGGGCCACGAATCTGACCCCCGAGGGCTAGGGCGTTGTCGGCTTTCATAACGACCAATAGTAAGTTGTAAATAGGATTAAATCAATACGGGGAGGCCGCCGACGCACCCTCTAGGCTCTGGCAAAGGCGAGGTAGCGGGAGGGAACACCGATGGCGAACATCCTCATAGTCGAAGACGAGCCGGCGATCCGCCAACTCATCAGTTTCACGCTGACAGACCTCGGACACGACGTTACAGAGGCGGCTAACGGTCAGGAAGCCGTTGAGATCCTGAAAGACGCAAGGCCCGACCTGATAGTCCTCGACGTGATGATGCCGCGACTCGATGGATGGGGGGTCATGCGCGAACTTCGCCGCACAGGCGCGAAACGCAAGGTACGCGTTTTGATGCTGACTGCAAAAAGTGGTGACAGAGATTTCGTTTCTGGATGGAAACTCGGTGTCGATGAATACCTCACGAAACCTTTTGAACCAGACGATCTCGCGCTCGCGGTTAACGAGACTTTGTTGATGACTACAGAACAGATACAAGAGCGCAGATTGAAAGAATTAGAGAAATCAAATCTGCTTTCGCGAATAGAAACTGCATTCGGGGAAGGTTTGTAAACCGAAAACCCCCGAAAAAAAACTTTTGAAATGTTCTATTCCCACGCGCATTGTTCACCTACACTTCCGATAAGGGGATAACTCCTTAGGGAAGGGGGTGTTGCTCATGCCGGCAGCAAAGAAGTCAACTGCAAGAAAGTCGACTGCAAGAAAGTCGACGGCCAAGCGTTCGACCGCAAAGCGCTCGACAGCGAAGAAGGCGACGGCGCGCAAGTCGACAGCGCGCAAGTCGACCGCGAAGCGCAAGACGGCCGGACGTAAGAAGGCGACCGCGAAGCGCAAGACGGCCGGACGTAAGAAGGCGACCGCGAAGCGCAAGAC